>ERZ1740067.1131-NODE-1131-length-19073-cov-11.462141_pt1 | contig 19073 bp, 8 predicted proteins | sample MGYA00581736_ERZ1740067 | MGnify/ENA primary metagenome ERZ1740067 (study PRJEB43018, sample SAMN04849236) | marine metagenome | isolation source: floating plastic debris | place: Pacific Ocean | collected 2008-08-27 | study: EMG produced TPA metagenomics... | reverse complement strand
ACATCTGGGATGGTAATACCCTCTGTCGCTTGGACGATAAGCTCTGTATCATCCGGCGAATTGCGGCTGCTGGGCGTTGCCGTTTCTCTATCTATCAGCTCAATTTGGTTACCCAAAACCTGGGCAGTCCCACCGGGCGCAGACAACTGAACACTCGTTGATACCTGACTACCTATCAGGTACAAATTCTCTCCTTGACCCACTGACAAAAACGCCGCATTGGTTAAATCACCTTGTGACTGAGTGTTGAGCTGAAGACCCAGCGGCACACTCACACTCAATAGTGAAGTTTCTGACGCTACTGCACTAAACTCCTCACCATTCTCAAACCCAAAGCTTCCTGCCGTACTCGCCGTAAACGAGCCTTTAATATCTAGCTGTGCCTCGGGGCCAAACATAATGCCGTTAGGATTCAGCAAAAACAAATTTGCCGACCCGTCAACGCCTAATACGCCATCAATAGTCGAAAGAGAGTTGCCAGTCACCCGGCTCAAAATATTGTCAATATTGCTTGGGTTAGCAAAATAAACCTCTTCTCTCGCACCAATATTAAATTCACTAAAGCTGTGAAAAAGGTTACCGCCTCGCGTAGCACCCCCTTCAATCATCTGTACAGCATCGCCCTCTACGCGGCCATTACCGAGGACTGAGGACTCTGCTCCCAGCGTGTCGTCAGGAACGACCTGCGCAAAGCCTGACTTTTGACTCCCTATTGAAATAAATAAAGCAATTAGTGCGGCCCGAAAAAGTTGCGCGATGTTAAATCGAAGCATGGCTAATTAGGGGGAAAAGCGATTTCATTATACGTATCTCCTCGTATTTCTACGAGTTTGAGTATGTATAAATATTTGGAGTCAAAACGAACTAAATTTTAGGAACGACATAGGTCTAAAGACTCCCAACTACTAGCAGACCGACTATGATGGCCAGGAGCACCCCCGTTTTGACCCCTACATTTTTGGAAATTTGCATTGCTTTAGGGGGCGCACTCATCGTGTCTTCAGCCCTATCTACAAGACTAATAATGTTGGCCTCAATGGCATTCGCATTCATCGCCGACATGAGCTCAGTGAATCCTACCGACTGCCGGTAGGATTCACGAACGTAAAGGGTCTGCTGCTGGGAATGCACAAGGGCCATGTGTGGGCTGTTGTGAAAGCTGTTTTGTGGTTTATTCATCTTTTAGGTGTTATCCGTGAAGAACTAAGCACTATTTTTTTGCGCTTAGGAAGGTATACACACCGATTCAGGAAAGTATGCAAGATTGAGGGTGTGAGATTTTTCTTTAGAACGATGCAATCGTTCTGGTTCCACAGCCTGCTATTTTTCAACAGTTCTGGTATGAGCTGGGAAGTTTCACAATGGCAATTGTGTTAGTTAGCCGAGACACAAGGAGACCGGTTATTGTAGAAAAACACTTGCAGATAGCTGATCTTTTGGACAATCCATTAGTTTGACTTGAGGTGTTTGGCTCTCCGGGATTGATTATGCGGCAGCAGTAGGAAAATGCCAACAGATGAGACACCTTAGCCGAAAGCGCTCAAAGTTGGTGAATCTACAGCCAGAACGTTTGATGAGCTTGAGCGGTGTTGTTGATACCCTCGACCACACCAAGTCTTTGCTTAAGTCCTGATTCCAGGCAACATTCTTGGTGCTGCTGTGCATTCCCTATTGCACCACTGGTTCAGGGGATGCCTCACAGTCATATACAGTGGAGAGAAGAAGAATATGCCGTTGGCTAGAAAAATCTTAGAGATTAGTGACTCGTGCGATCGCTATACAAACCTTGCTCCAGGTTCGTAAGATTTTAGTGCTGGCAGCTAACCCATTTGTCTCCTGTGTGGTTGGAATGAATCAGCCCATTGGAGATGTGATGGTTTTGTACGCAGGTAGGCAGACGCCTGAAAAAAGCAGCTGAACTAGAAGAATACTGGACAGGCTTTGGCAGTAAAGATAAGTGCAATGCCTACTTTGAAGAATGCCTGCTGGAAGACCTAGACAGGCCGCTAGTCCTAGGGCTAGATGAAGCAGATCTGGTGTTTCCTCATCCGGGTATTGCCGATGATTTTTTTGCGTTAGTGCGTTCCTGGTACGAGTCTGCCCGCTACGGCGACTGTGGCAGTGAGCTATGGGAGAATCTGCGAGTATTTAGAAGATTACTTAAAGACTTATCCTAAGCAGCGTGATGAGCTTTCTTTTTGTTCATAAAAAGCGATCGACTCACAGGAAGTTTAGGAGCCACATACAACAGCTTGTGAGAAATGAGCGGCTGGTTCAGCACGTTCAGCCAGGAGGGTAACGATGCCATCGGTAGTCCGCTGCCACGCCTGAGCCTCAATGATGGGTTCGTTTAAATCACGTACAGCTCCTTTGTTCGGATTTTCTGAAGAGTTGTTGGCAGTAGCAGGCGCTACCGGGGGAACGGTTAAGGGCGCTAAATCTTGCCAAACGGCATTGGCACTCAAGGAATCTATAGGGCTTGTTGGCAAACCGCCACGTCCCGTATTCACGAAGCTTCCTGTTTGCGAGCCTTGCGCACGGCAGCCACGGGCAACGGTGGCCGGCGCCGTCTCTACAGGCAGCTCATCTTCCGGCTGTAGCGCTTCGGAGTTTAGCTCGTCAATTGTCACCGTGCCGCTATTGCCAAACTCAGAGCTAGAGGCAATGTCGCTGCTGGGGGTATCGCTCAGTCCTGGACGAAAGGCAATCCCTAAAAGGTTGCGAGCCGTAATATCAACGCTGCCGCCATTGCCCTCAAAGGCATTGGCACGAATATCACTGTTTTCATCAGGAACAGCAATAATAAAACCATTAGGGATATTTATAGAGATGCTGCCGCCATTGCCTCCGGCGCGTGCAGTGCCAGCTGTGGTAGAGATGAGGCTACCGTTGCGTAGCAATAAATAATCGCTGAGGTTAAAGTTGAAGTTTCCACCATTGCTGTTGACAGTAGTGGCAGTGATACTGCCATCATTGAGAGAGAGAGACTCAGCTGTTAAGTTTAGGTCTCCACCTGCGCCATCTCCTGCTGAGTTCAGGGAGAAGCTGCCACCGTTAATAAGATTAACTGCGCCAGAATCGAGCACATTAATACTACCGCCACGTCCTTCTGATCCGAGTTCAGTAAGAGATTCGACTGTGCTGTTATCAATGGTGAGTATATCGCCAATTTTGAAGGTAATATCTCCAGCAGTTCCTGAGCCAGCAGTAGAAGCTGATAAAGTGACACCCTCAGCGAGAACAAGCGAGCGAGCGGTGGCCGTAATGTTACCAGCTCTACCGGTGCTTTCGGTTTCTACCTCTAGGCGACCGGAACCGCTGATAGTGATAGCCTCTGGGGCCAATAAGCGCAAGCCACCGCCATTGCCACTACCCGTAGTAGAGGCTGAAATTTCAGCACCCTCGGCAAGCGTGAGAACAAAGCTAGTGCCGGAGCTAGCAACGGCATCTGATGAGAGTTCTGGGGTTTGGGCCTGATTCCCAGTTGAATTGTTTCCAGCTAGATTATTTAGACTTGCTTGATAGGGTTGCAAGGTAAGAATGCCACCTGTTGCATCCCCTTGCGTTTCGGCAAAGATGCCAACTCTTCCAGCCAGCTCCATTTGATTGGCATTGAGATCAATGCTGCCTCCATTATTAAGATTGGCAGCGGTGGCTGTTGAGGTGGCTGTAATTCTCGCAGTTTCAGACAGAACAAAGTTGGGGGTGTTGATCACAATATTGCCAGGTCTACCCGCACCACTCGCTTCCACCGAAATGATAGGTGCAGAATCTTCTACGCCTCTCCCGACAAGAACAGATTCGGTAGTATTGATCGTGATAGTTCCGCCCCTGCCGTTATTTGAGGTGGTAGCGAAGAGACGATCGCCAGCCCCAAGATTTAAGGAAACGGCCTCAATCAAAATATTACCGGCATCTCCGTCACTGTTTGCGTTACTACTAATCGTAGTATTATCAAAAATTATCTTTTGACCGGGACTAATAATGCGAATATCGCCAGCCGCAGCGCTACCGTTAGCATCGCCTGTGATATCAACATCGGTTAGCAAAATATCGCCAACACTGGTAATGGATGTACGGCCAGCTTGTCCCACATTAGTGAGATCCACCGTAAAGGTGTCAGGTGGAGAGTTAAGATTCAAAAGTTCAAACTGACCACTTGTCGTTATTTGTAGGTTTTCCACTGTCAAACTGCCGTAAGGATTTTGCATGCTGACATTCCCAGATTGACCAGAATTTGAAAGCGTGAATAGTTCTAGGCCAGATATGCTGGAAGCCTGAAGTGTAATGTCACCACCTTCGCCTGATTGTCTTTTTGAAAGAGAAGAAGAGCTCAGCTGAATATCATTTCCAATAATACGGCCTTCGTTAGTTGAGATAGAAATGCTCCCTCCATTTCCAGTATTTGGGCTTTCATAGGTCCCTTCATAATAAACAGCAGCTGCTGTAGAAGATCGGATCGATGCCTCTAAGACAATATCGCCAGAGATTGAGGAAATAGAAATGTTTCCGCCGTCTCCAGCATCATCGTAGGCAGTATAGTTATTCGCGCGTAAAAAACCACGACTGATAATATCTCCATCATCAGAGGAAATAGAAATGGTGCCTGCATCTCCAGTGCCAGCAAAAGTTGAGAAAGTTGAGGTATACAAACCGTTCCTAGTCTCGATATCGCCAGAGACTGAAGAAATAGAAATCGTTCCTCCATTTCCACCAACGCCTCCCCCCCCGTTAGCATCGGCAAACAGTCTGCCCATAGTCGTGATATCGCCGCCATGTGATTCGATGGTAATCGTACCGCCATTGCCACAATTAGGCGCCTCAACATCTAGGGAGCCTTCAGTCGTGAAAGAGCCATCATGAGAGCAGACGGATATATAACCGCCATTACCACCATCGTCAGAAGAGGCACTTAAGCCGTCAGTTAAAATATTCCCTCCATGCTCTGCAGAGATAGTAATCGCACCGCCATTGCCACTATCACCTGACCGATTAGTAGAAGAAAAAGCATTTAAATCTGCAACTGAGATATCTCCATAGTCTGAAGAGATAGTAACCGTACCGCCATTACCACTCTCGCCCAATTGAGTAAATGAGCGTACGCTCGATGCTTCTTCAAGCGTGATATTTCCATACACTGAAGAGATATCAATGCTACCACCATCCCCAGAATCACCAGGATCATCACCTAAAAAGGGAGAAGACGGATCGTTATTATAAAAGGTGGTAAAGACAGAAGACGCGTTCAATTCTCCAACAGAAATATCGCCGGAGACTGAGGAGATAGATATTGTCCCTCCATTTCCGTTGATGATATCTGTTGAGGTGTCAACACCTCTTGGCAACACAATATTTCTACCGGCCTCTACGGTAACAACTGCACCGTTCCTAGCGTTGCTGTCATTCGGCATACTCTGGTTTATACCTGTCGCAATAATCTCATTTGCGAAGATATCTGTTGAGGCCATTAAGTTGACCGCTCCACTATTTCCTTCTACAGAAGTGGTTAGTAAAAGCTGTGTGCCTGCAGCTGTTCCCCAAGCGGCCGTCTCTCCTGCCTGAAGCAGTCTTCCAGAATCCAGTGCAGCATTATCAGTAACGTTAAGTGTCCACTCCCCTGCAGCTACTGTCCCATCAAAGATACCCAAGCCTTGACTATCTTGTGGCTGAAAACGACCATTAAAGGGTGCAGCGCCAGATTCAATAGAGGTAATTGCCTCATCATCTAGGATGGTGTCTTGAAAGTTCTCGCCACTAGATCCAACACCGTTGAAAAGGGTTATGGAAGTGCCACCTGGCGATGTTAAAACAACCGTGAGATCTCCATCGTAAGTATGTTCTGCAGAAAAACGAACATCTAAATCTTCAATGCTCGGCAAATCACTATCCACTGAAAAAGCGAAATCTGCGGTTCCTTGTGTTCCTGTAGATGGAATAGCGCCGCCAGCGTCTATATCGACGACTGTAAGGAATCCTTTCGGTGTGGTGTCAATGGTCCCAAGCACAACATTAGCGCCAGAAACCGATAAGTCTCGACCATTCGTTTGCAAATGGTCTTGCATATCTAGCATCACAACATCGCCTAACCCATCAAGATTGGTATCGGCATTTAGGACGATTTGACCGGTTCCGTTTGTGAACCGAAGCTCATCGTCCAAGACATCTTCAATGGTGATCCCATCGGCGGCTTGAAAAAATATTTCTGTGGTTCCAGAAGCATTTGATGGCGGGAAACCCGTTCCGTCTCTGATAACAATTCGATTCCCGATTACCTGCGCGCTCCCTTCCGGGGCTGAGAAATCAACATTACTGTAAACCGTATCTCCAAACAGCGTTATAGTTTCGCGCTGCCCCACTTCCAGTACGGATTCATTTGTTATGTTGCTCTGCGGCTGACTGCTAGAGGCTTCATTGAGTGGTCGGTTGAGCTGTATGCCCAAAGGAGTACTTATACTTAGGAGTGAAGTTTCTGGCGCCTCTGTACTGAATCTCCCCCCGTCCAAAAATCCAAAACTTCCTGCTGTACTCGCCGTAAATGACCCTGCAATATCGAGCTGTGCTTCTGGGCCAAAGATGATGCCATTAGGATTTAGAAAAAACAGATTTGCCGTACCATCAACGCCTAATACACCATCAATCGTTGAAAGAGAGTTGCCCGTCACCTGGCTAAGAATATTGTCGATGTTGACGGGGTTAGCGAAATAAACAGAGTCTCCTTCGCCAATATTAAAATCACTAAAGCTATGAAAAAGATTGCCCCCTCGCGTGGCACCCCCTTCAATCAACTGCACATCGTTGCCATCGACGATGCCATCGCCCACAACTGAAGTCTCTATACCCAGTGTGCTATCTGGGATGATCTGTTGCGAGCGTACATCCGGCGAAACCCCAAACAGCACCATCACAGCTACCACGCTTACCCGACCCAAACGGAGTATCTTCCGTGCGATAGTGTTCATCACTCCACCTCCGTAGGCGCTGCTTCCATCGGCAAGGCATTAGTGATACCGGCTTGTTCTATCAGGGTGCTGAGTGCATTCGCATATGTTGCGTTTTCAGGCTCAGCACTATGTAACGCGATCGCAAGTTCAATCGCCTCATGCCAAATCCCCTCAGCGGCATACTGTTGAAGCTGCGCAAACTGTTCTACGGGCGATATCTCAGGCGTGCTCGTATCGGCCATCACCACATCATCAGCCACCCGCTGAACAGTTCCCGTTACAGACACCGATGCCGACGGACGAGCCTCATCGCAGTAAATTGAAAAGGTCCAGCTGTAGCTTTCACCCATAGCTAGCCCACCTAGCTCTGCCGTTGTAGGAACCGTCAAAAGACCTGCTTTTGCTTCCACCGAGAACTGCTGACGAACTGCGTAGACATCATTGCTATCTTGAATGACGAATTCTAGCGGAATCGCCTCGGTCAAATCGGCAGGCACCTGAAAGAAAAATGTGGGTAGGGCGCTTGTTGTTTGGCTCCACACCACACCGTCTACTTCAGGCACAAGGGCGGTTAGCGCTTGATAATCAAGACAATCTCCTCGGGTTGCGCCGCCGCGCTGACGGCCATCGGGTGAGCCTTGATCGGGCGGCGTCGGTAAAAACTGAACCGTTTGATCGACTTGAGCAAAGGCCCATGGCGCGATTACACTCCAAGCAATCACAGCCCCCAAAAGCCCACTCACACGGTTCGTCTTAGCAAGGTTTCTATATAAATTCATCTGACCCATATCCCTATTAATAATTTCAACAGTGGCGCGCTGCATCAAATAGATATACACAGACTATTCAGGGAATATGCGCAGTCGAGCGACAGTTCACATGTCGTTGCATAGTCACTGGGCAGTCCCTACTTACGGATCTCGACTACCCGCTAGCACCACTGTCGTAGACAACGCACCACCACCAAAAGTGAGCAATGTTGGGACCAGAGGTAACCAGCCACCTATAATCAGCGCGGCCCAAGCCACCCCTACCAAACCACCCACACTCACCAAACAAAGCAACCCTAGTCGCACCGCTTGCTTCGTCCGCATCAGCTGGCTCCACGCCAACAAACTTCCGGCGATCGCACCGCCAAAAATGCACAAAGCCTCACCCCACTGCGGCCACACCCAAATCAAAGGTCGCCCGTCTAATACTGCCGAAATCATCTGGCTCGCCATTTGCGCCTGCAAATACACCCCTGATGTCTTGGCTTGCCCTTGCACGCCGTAGGGCGTAGCCCAGTAGTCACCGCTGGATTCGATGACACCAATAATCACCATGCGATCGCGAATACTCTCCGGATTCACCTCCCCATTCAACAACTTTTTCAGAGGCACCTTTACCGCAATATCATTTGCCGTAGGCCGCACCCGATAGTTCAACAAAATCTGGTTACCGTTATCGTCCATTTGCTGTAGCCCTCCAGTTCGAGGCCCCAGATGAGGAAAAACCACATCTCCTATCTTTAAATTCTCCTGCTCAGTAAACGAAGGCTGAAAGGTGCGATCGCCTGAGGGAGCACTGCGCAAATAGTGAATGGCCATGAGCGCGGCAAACCCATAGGGACTCGTACAAGGAGAAGTTGCATCCGGTTTTATCGTCAATAGCTGACGTCGTAAAATGCCGTCGGTTTCTTCAATAAAGTCGCTAAATCCAACCTGTGTAATCGGTAGCTCGGGCGCAGGTGCAATACCCACCTTGTCAGCGCTAGGGTCTCGACATTTACAGATGCCCAAAATCTCTGGGCGAGCGAGCGTTTCTGCTAACGCGGGGATACTCGCTGGAAAATCTCGATACAAATCTAGACCAATCACCCGAGGTTCATAGCTCAGCAAAGTAGACAAGGTAGCTTGCAAAGTTTCATCCGACAGCGACCCCCTGCGTTCCAAAGAGGTCTGCGAGCGAATATCTTCGCCGTCAACGGTGATGATAACCAGCCGTGAGTCGAGCGCTTCAGCAGGGCGCAGCTTTAGCAGCGTGTCGTAAGCGCTCAGTTCAGTGTTTTGCAGCCAGCCCAGCCAGCGCCCACCGAATACAACAGTTGCGATCGCAACACTGGCTCCCAAGAGCCTCACAAGCGATTGAGCCGTCGAACGTCTTGAGCTAACAGGGCTTTCATTACGAGCTGGAACTGTTGGAACATCAGCTACGGGTGGAACACCAACCACTGGCAAACTTTTTGAGGGCAATACTTCAGCCGTCGGCTGGCCCATCAGCCCCTGCCAAGTCGGCGGCACTTCCGATGGATTTTGAACAATCACCGGTAGCCATGCGGCATAGCTGCCAAGCTCTGTGCGTCCGTGTAGTTTTTCGCGCGCTTCACGCACCGATAGATACAGCGACTGACCACGCGAAAGAGAAAAGAGAAAAGACTTGAGAAACTGTTGGGCGATCGCATCTGACACGGGCTCTCGCATCACAATGGTTTGCGGCAGGTACAAATCAGCCAATGCCCAAGCCAGCCCCAGCCCATCGCAAGAGTTTAAGATGGCAAGCTGCAACCCATTCACAATCGCTCGCTGCAACGCATACTTCAGCTGTTCAATCGTCAGCGATTCGGTTGCATTCACCTGTAAGTGCCCTGGCCCTTCGCTGGTACTATGGCCCGCAAAAAACAACACATCCCACGACGACTGCCACAGCTGTTGCTGCAATTCTTCTAAGCTCGGCTGAGAGAGCAGCGTGACACAAGCAGACGGCAGCTGCCCCAAAATTTCACGGTCAGTCTCTACATCAATGCCGTCGTCGCTCCCCAGCACGGCTAGGATTCTAACGCCCTTGGCATCCTTTGTTGTTGTTTGTTTAATCGCACGCGTGTACGTTGGCAGACTCACGGATAATTCAGCATTCGGATAATCTTCAAACAAATCCCACAGCTGCCAGGGAAATCGCAAAACGCCTTTGCTGTGGGCAGTGAGCATTACCCGAATCGTCGTTTGGGGCGCAAGCTGTGTGCGAATACGGCGCTCTAGTGACGTAAAGTTAGCGGTCATCAACCATTGGTTCAGCGACGCTTTGAGCTCAATACACAGCGTTTCAAACTCGTGGCGAGATACCCGAGTCGGCGCACTAGTATCAAATTCAAAATCGGCGGCGGCGCGCTGACTGGCTCGTCCGCTTCGCCGCCAGAGATCGGCTTCACCGTAGAGCGCTTCATACAGCTGTTGCCATTGCTGATATTGCGCCTCCAGCTGAGGCGCAGACGGCAGACTCCCAATAAATTGAACCGGAGACTGGTTGTCAGCCCAAAGCTGAGCGGTCACCGTCGCAAACCCAGTGTGCCAATCGCCCTGGCCCAAATTGAGCAGTATTTTCTGTTCTACGGAGGGTTCTGTGGGAGGTTCGCGCATTGTCCAACTCAGCTGATAAAGTCTTCTTGCACAGCCATATCGGCCTTTTGAATGCGTACGCTAAAGTGTTGCTCGGCTGGGCAACGGAACGGGGGAAGCTGAATATAGTTATCGTGCTCACCGGCCTGCACCGTTTGTAGCATTTCTTCTGTATCGCTCAGCAATAGAGCCAGCGTAATGCCATTGGGCAGGCAACTTTCTACCGTGGTCGTTTCATCGGCAGGGAACTCACCCGCCGAGCGCGACGCCTCGAACGCGGTATTTGATGCGGGGCCTGTCACAGCATCCTGATTTGCAGGATACAGCCGGATACGAATATTACGGCGCTCGTCGGGTTCAATCGTTCGTGCGATCGCCAATACCAGTTCAACCGTTTCAGTCGGTTCGGTCGGTTCGATCGATGCAGTGGCTTCGGTGTGACGCCTCAATGCAATGACCTTTCCGCCCGTAACCGCCGATTGGGGCGTGGGCTGGTCTTCCGTCAGAGAATTACTGGCTGAGCGCAAGCTGGCGGCTGGGTTCTGAGGGAGTAAAGACTCTAGTCTTTCCCAGCCTTGGCTAAGCAATTGTTGAGTCCACTGGCTCAGGGGCACAGGTACGTTGGTGGAGACGTATCCCTGCTGTTTTTGACACCGTTTTTGGTAGAGCTGCGATCGCGCATCAGCATCACTCAATAGCGCGCCCCATAGACCAAAGGGAATCTCCAATCGCGGCTCAACAGATTGGGCCAAACGATTGAGCAAATTATTGCGTTGAATCGGTGAGAGCGCAGGTACCGCATCGACCGCCACCGCATCGACCGCCACCGCATCCATAGACTCATACTGCAAAGCCACCCAAAACGCTGAGAAATCTTGGATCAAATGGTCTTCCCCCAGGCAATAGGTCCGCTCATACGCATCGTAGTGCCCGTTGTTTTTGACCTGAGTGTAGGTGCTATACCCCCACAGCGCTAGCTGCTGATCATCGACATCGACATAGGCGGCAATGTAATAGTCACCGGCCCAGTCTGGCAAATCTATCCACTCTTGGGGCACCCGCATTTCAGCAGCGTCCATAGCTTCAGAAAGGATGACAACAATACGCCTGTCGCCCAAAGTCAGAGCGAGTCCGCCGACCACATGCCAAATATCTAAAGGTGCTGCCTCAGGCCAAACTTGAACATTACCAAACTGAACCCTCTCTTCTTGGCACCATTGCAATAGCGCCGATGTCACTAACTGATACAAATACAGGCGCCAGCGAGCGGCCGCGTCAGCTGTAGACTCACTACGCGCCCAAAGGTCTGGATTAGCAGGCAGGTCAAGGACCGTCTGAATAGGGTTCTCAAATACAAGGCTCATGGTGTGCTCTCCGACAAATCAAGCTGCAATCGTTCATGCGTAGGGACCGCTTTGGGGGCGTAGTGGCTTTGCAGCCATTCATGAATGACTGCGCTTACATTGGCTAATACAGCTGAGTCTATAGAAATATGCAAAGACTCCTGACTCCACTGAGCCACGCTGCGCAATAGCTGCTGACGCACCCGGCTGAGCTGACGAGAAACCTGATACTGCTTGATGTGGAGCTGGCTAGCGATTTCTTTTTGAGTGAGGTTTTGCTGATAGTAAAGGCGCAGCAGTGTTTGAAGAGAGGGGTCTAGCTGGGCGATCGCATCGATTAATACAGCACCGACCGCCTGCATTTTTTGCTGCTGTTCCTGGTAAGCTTCGGCGGCTAGCATCTCCGCCATGGGCGTATTTTCAGTGGTGAGGTCGTCTAGGCACTCCTTGCCATCGCCATATTGAGGCTGGTTGAGCGAAGTCACCTGAGGGTTTAGATGCGATCGCACGGCTTTTACCGACCGCCGCAAACTTTCTAGCACGCCCTTGGCCGTCACGCTAGCAGGGCTCGGGCTGAGCTGAATGCGCTGCTGATTAAAACGATTGGCCATCGTCGTGAGCTGCTCGGCCGTTGGCTGGCCCAGAGTACGCACCGGAGTAGGCACTAAAGTAGGCACCAAAGTAGGCACCAAAGTAGGCGAGGTGCGATTCTCAAGTTGAGGCCTCCCTGGGACACAGACCGCCTTGAAACATTTCCAAATCAGAATATCTGCGTCTGTTTGTATAAATCCAGCCGTCCGTAAAGATCGATCCAGCTGGAGTTGACTCGTCTTGCGTAGCAAGCCCCAATCACTGCAAATGTTCGCTGCCTTTTGCTGACGCAGCTGATTGCGAATGAGGTTACCAAAAGCCGTTCGAGCATAGGCCTTAAGGCTGCTTCCATAGGTAGGATCGTAGCAATTTAGGATGTGTTCTAGGCGCAAAATTGCCACCTGAAACCCATCCGCCAAAGTGTACTGCACACTGACAAATCGCTTTGTCACTTGCTCTGCGGCCCAGTAACAAGGCTCCTGCACATACGCACATAAGTGCATCAGCGCATGCGGATGGGCTTTTGTGTGCCACTGCTGATACCACTGAAGTACCCAAAAAACCTCAGAGAACTGTGCAGAGGCATGGCCTGATTGCGACTGAGCTAATCGAGCCTGCTGCTGCTTCATCTGGCGCACTAGCCGGGTATCAACAATCCATGCCTCAAAGCGATCGTCCGAAAACTGGATAAACGTTGAGAAAAGATCTAATACAGCAGTTCTAGGACGCATACAGGCATCTTACCTAAGTAGACAAGCGGTAAATAAGTCTGTACAGGTTACCGCACATATTAGCGACGCAAGTAAATATACGGGCTTGCTTTAACGCCTGTTCACATTTCACAACACCGTCCCTCGCAAAAACTCGCAGATTCGTTTTATTCAACGAATCTGCGAGTCATCAAAGCCTCAGCGATGGCCTCTCAACTTAGTCAAACACTCATTAGTCAAACACCCATTAGTCAAACACCCAGCGACTTACGGTTCCATTCACAAGATTGACGTAGTACAGCAAGTCATCTGGCCCCTGCACCATTTGGACAATGTAAGGATCTTCTGTCGTAAAGGTATCCACAGAGCTAACGTCGCCATTGCCATCTAGACTAATGTTACGAACAATGCCTTGGCCTAAATCGCCAAAGAACAAATCTCCTTTGTAGCGATCGGGGTAGGCGTCTCCGGTATATACATCGCCCATCACAATAGCGTTAATGCCAGTGGTGTTGTGGTTGAGCCCAAGGAAAGAAGGTGTGACCGCTGTGCCACTGTTGTAAAACGCTTGGGCTTCTGGAAGTGAGCTGTAGCCAACGGTTTGTCTGCTCTCACCGTCGCCACCTTCGTAGTAGGGCCAGCCAAAGTTCGAGCCCGCTTCACCTGCGTTGACCTCTTCCCACTGGGTCCAGCCCACATCCCCTGTATACACTTTGCCATTGTCAGGATCTACCGTGATTCGGAAAGGGTTGCGCAACCCCAGCTGATACACCTTAGAACGATTGGCATCGGCGTCGCCATTGTAGAAAGGGTTATCTGAGAGGCCTTTTCCGTTGATGGGATTGATGCGCAGAATTTTACCGGATAGATTGTCAATATCCTGTACCCGCGAAGCTCTCGGATCGACTCTGTTGTAGGAAGCGCCGTCGCCATTGCTCACATACAAAGCGCCGTCTGGGCCAAATTCTACGCTGCCCACTGTGTGAGATTCACTATCGGCATTGAGAAAGTCTTGCAGGTTGCTACCATCGGGCAAAATGCCCGCAGGGGCTTCGTCAAAGTCGAAGGTGCTATTGACCTGGCCGTTGAAGTTGTCCCAGGTGCTGTTTTTGCCGAGTAGAACAACTTCACTGCCAGCCACTGCGGTGCGATAGTTGGTGCTGGCGTCGGCAGTCACTCGAATCAGTCTTGCGGCTCTGTTGTTGGTGCCATCTGGTCCTGATTCACCTGTGAAGTTGAACACTTCTGGCGGGTCGTAGGTATACAGAAGATAGACGTAAGGGTTGGCGTCAAAATTTGGGTGAATGGCGATGTCTAGTAGGCCGCGATCGCGAATCCCATTCACCTGATCTGAAATATCAATAAACGGCGTACTTCGCAGGTTACCATTTTCAAATACCTTCACCACGCCGCCTTTTTCAGCAATGAACATTTTGTTCGAGCCGTCGGTAAGCCAGTCGATCGCCGTTGGCTCAGTCAGCCCAGCAATCACCGTTTCACTGTCGAGGGTGCGGCTGTCTACAGGGTCGGAGTAGAGCTGCGATCGCGGCACAATTTCAAACGCCTGACTCGCACTCGACCAAGCCAGCTCACTCAGCGCACCGCCACCGTTCTCGTAATACTCCAGGCGAATATCGTACTGCTGGCCTGCGGCTAGCGTGATGGTACCCGTGTAAGCGGTTGGCCCTTGGTCTTGGAACTCATTGATAATCAGCCGGTCATTCACCCACAGCTTCACGCCATCATCGCTGGTAGTTTGAAAGGTATAAGTCTCCGAATATAGCGGCTCTACCTTACCCGTCCAACGCACCGAAAACGTATCTTGACCAATGGCTGGATCAGGAGAGCCCAGCTCCCAGTCAAAGTCCACCGTGGCATCTGTTCGTTCTAGCGCTAGATCGGTAAAGTCGATGTTGTTGTAATATTCTCCTTTTAGACCGTTCCCTCGACCCAGTACCGGACCGTTGTAATCACCAATTTCAACAATCCCTCTAAAGTTCGTACCCGAACCGCCATCGTCCCACTGGCGTGAGCTACCAAAGTTCAGATAGCCGTAGTCTTGGCCACTACCGCCATCATCAGGCTGCCCTGATGCCCAGTTTGTATAGGCAACTTGCTCACCACTGGCCCATTCAAACTGTCCTTCTGTTTCAGCATCGTTAATGCCAATCCAGAAACTTTCGGTATTACCAAAGGTTTGTCTTAGCCAAGCTTCTTCTTGCGCAGTATTAATAGAAACTAAATTACCGCCCAAAGCTTCGGCTTCGGCTTGCGCCTGCAGCCAAGTTTTGGCGGTAGTGACCACATACTGATTGTCGTTGTAGGTAAAGCCGTCGTCATCGGCGATTGTAATCTGCGCAGTGCGCGGTGCAAGTAGGGTAGCGCCGCCTTGCACGTTATCGATGGCAAAGCCGAAGGTCTCTAGCTCTTCGGGACTATTGTCATCGAGTAGGGTGATATCAACAGACTGCTGCGTTTGGCCATCGGCAAAGGAGAGGGTGCCTGCGATCGCCTCATAGTCTTCCCCAGCACTGGCCGAGCCTGTCACCGTACGATAGTCAACCGTTACTGCACCGTCACGCCCACTCGAGCGATTCACCGTCACCCGCACCGTGCCATCACCTTCACCCGCACTAATCGTGCTAGTTGCGAGCCCAATAACACCGGGTTCTGGATCCACAGTTGGTTCTCCCACTGTCTTCAGCGAGAGCTGATCTAGCAAGCCATCACCATCGCTAGTTCCCTTATAAGACCAAAACCTCGCAAAGCGCGCATCCGCTGGCGCAACAGCTTCGCCCTCATACAGCTGCCACTCCGTACTCCGCACCCGCTGGCCCACACCGCTGCCCTGAATCTTTTTGCCGTCCGCATCGTAAAACGTCACCCCAAAGCCCATGTATCCACTACTCGATGACTTCGCATAGCCAGACACCTGATACGTCTCCCCGGCTACTGCATCTACTATTTGCCGCGCGCCGCTCCCCGCCGTCGATAGCTTCAGCGCCTTCGTCCCAGCAAATGCGCCTACACTTGTCGCAGTTTCCGTTCCCTTGTAGCTCTTCCACTGGTTCAAACCAGACTCAAACCCGGCATTCGCCAGCAGCTGCGTACCACTCGCAGGTGGCTCCGGCGGTTCTACCACGCCTGAGTTCAGCGCTAAATTATCCAAGAAAAAGCTGCCACTATCCGTCGCTTTATACGCCCACACTCGCGCAGACGCTGTACCCACTGGCGCTTCTTGCTCTATCGCAAACTCATCCCAGTTTGCACTCCTTATCTTCTGCGCTTTACCCGCCACTCGGCTGCCAGACCCGTCGTAAAAAGTTATTCCAATAGTTGTGTTCCCCTCGGAAGTGGTCTTACCCGAACCGGTCAGCGTGTAGGTTTCACCGCCTGTTACCGACAGCGTTTGCCGCACCCCCCGGCTCGTGCCGCCAATCTCTAGCGCGCTGCTACCACTCACCGCATCTGTTGTAATCGATTCAGACCCTCGGAACGCTCGCCACCCTGAAAGCCCCGACTCAAAATCTCCATTCGTTAAGAGTGCTAGCTCACCTTCATAGGAGGCCTGCACAGCTTCGCTGAGCACAACGCTGCTTTCTATCTCACCCACCGCAATCTCCAAATCCCAGTCACCGCCCACGCCAGTCACATCATCTGAAGCAGCAACGTCTGCGCCCGTCAGCTCACCTAGCCGGCTCAGCAACGACAGTCCTTCGGTACCAGCCGCCAGGTTACAGCCATAAATCATCAGGTCAGCTTCTGCCGACAGCGCCGCTGACCACTGCTGCAAACTTTCGCCATACCCTTCCACGTTGGCATTGCTTAGCAGCGTATTGCCCAGCTGCAACAGTCCATCGCTCCCGTGCGAAAAGATATGAACCGCATCTAGGTTTTCCGCATTGGCTAGTGCAGAGGTAATCTGAGCAATGCCATCTTGCTCGCCTTCTATCAACACTATCTGCGTATCTTCTAGGCCTGCTATCAACGTGTCGACAGAAGCAAGCCCCGCATCTACAAAGGCAATATTACGAGATGCACTCAGCAATCCATCATTTAATATTACAGGAGTAACAGGAGAAAGTACCGCGCTAGAAAGTGGCGATGCGGCAGAAGAAACAGCAGGCTCAAAACTGAGTTGGCTCATGGGATTTAGAAAGAAGAAAAAACGCTCTGAACAACCGACATAAACAACAGATGACCTGTATAGCGTTACTAGACGCCGGCCCTGAAAGGAGGTTTCTCAAACCAGGAAACCTTTAATCTTTCGCAATCCATACCACCGTGACAGAAAGAACATAACGACTTATGCCCTCAGTATTTACATGCAAAACAGAAGTGTTAATAGTTACCTGGCTATAGTCAGTGTTGTTAGTCTCATCAGCTTCCAAAATGTTGCCATCGGCATCTGTTATGACTTATGGCTGATGAGTACCGTCTTGCACACTAGTGACGTCTACTGACTAACGAGGCAAATACTGACCATGCACATCAACACATCTCTCCTTAGAAAATTCCTCCTTAGAAAATCTAAAGATTCGAGAAGAATGTCTTAAACGTACTACGAGGATGTTTGATTCCACCTTTAATCACGGACTTAATATCAGCACGACGGGGGTTGGGATCATCATCTGTATAGACCGGGTCAAACCCAACATCAGCCTGGCTAGACCAAGCTAGCCATTGACGTCGCTCAGCCCAGGAAAAGTTACCCGCAATAGACTGAGTCGTTAAAATCAGCCAAAGTCGCCACCGATTGCTAAAGCGATACACTCTGTTGTGGTTCCACTTTTGGTCCTGCTGCTGAACAGTTTTGCCATACTCATAGTTATTGCTAGCATAGGCTAAAACCAGCTGGTCTAGGGGTAGCTCTCGTCCTAGCTCAAAGGCCATCTGCCCATAGAATCTTGGGTTAAAGTCCATGAGTAGCAGCTGGTCGCCATCTACAATAAACTCCACTTCAAAGACGCCATAGTAACCAACTGCTTTACAAAGCGCTTTGATATAATCCACCGCTTTGGGATTAGGGGGACGGCTTTCAAAGCAAAGGCCTACACCTACTCGAATGGGGAATTGCAGCACCTTGGCCGAAAACCGGCTCACAAAAATCTCTTGCTTTTCATCGACAAAGCCAGCAACGCTGTAGGTGTTTTGTCCGGCTGAGGCATGAAAAGACTGAACCATAGGCCAGCTGACATCGCTATCAAAGCCTATCAAGAAAGGATGATAGCAAAATTTCTGTTGATAGGCTGGATAAATATCTAAGAGTTGTTCGCGGCTCTCACACACCTGCCCCTTTTGTCTGCGAATCATACCGATTTGGGTTCTCGGCTTGATCAGTACTGGATAGGTTAAATCATCAGCTTGGGCTTCAAGCTCCTCTACAGAGATAGGGGAAATAGTGGTTGGCACCGGAATCCCCAATGTTTCAGCAACTGCATGGAGTTTCGGTTTATTTAGCAGCGCATAAATCGTCTCAACATCCGGACTGTAGAGCTTGTAATACTGGCTTAGCTGATCGCGATAGTACGCGATTAGCCAAGTCATATCATCGCTAGATGGATAAAGAAACACCCCAGGTTTTTGTTGGCCGTACGCCATCAGCCAGGAAAAAAACTGCTCAAAATCTTCTACTGGTGGAGACTCTAGGGCCTCAGAAAGATAGCGAGATCTATGACTCAAGGTAGATGTGATGGAGGTTGCTAGCAGCGTTGGGTGAGAATGCTTTCCATAGGAACGAACAGCAGCCAGTGTGCCGCCGTAGTTTCCCATGGTCATCATAATTGGAACCTTCGTAAGTGAGTTCTTAGCAACCATAGGACAAAGTATGAATCTTAAAATAATGTTCTACAAGAGCTTTCAATCTCTCCATCGCGTTCACAGACATCAGCGCTCGAATAAAACTCTCGATTCTTTATGCTGTAGAAAGCTACAGAGGAGAGAAAGAGGCGAAAAAAGCACGTGTGCTTTGGTGAGTCGATAGTTCTTCCCAAGGAGCCTAGGGAGCCGCAAACAAATAACGTAACGCCTTGGCCAAACCCAACAAACCACAACCAGAAGGAGAAGGAAATCAGAGCGGGCTACCAAAAACACAAAGGAGAAAGGTTGGGGATG
>ERZ1740067.1130-NODE-1130-length-19076-cov-6.652542_pt1 | contig 19076 bp, 16 predicted proteins | sample MGYA00581736_ERZ1740067 | MGnify/ENA primary metagenome ERZ1740067 (study PRJEB43018, sample SAMN04849236) | marine metagenome | isolation source: floating plastic debris | place: Pacific Ocean | collected 2008-08-27 | study: EMG produced TPA metagenomics... | reverse complement strand
AGTGAAAAACTCTCGATATGTAAAACTTGAGTAGTTTCCATGAGCAAAACAAATCCTCACGAATGTAGCCCCAAGAACGTTTAAATAAAAATTGTTTAGAATCGCTCTAAATAATTAGATGGTTTCCATATTTTATAAGTGTTTGATAATCAGAATTAAAAAAACATTTAATTAGTCTAATTAAACTTTTGTTAAAGTTTTTTTAGAAATAATTAAACAAATTTCGCTCCGAAATATGAACTTGACAAAACCTATAAATCTATTTGATTGGTTCATTCTATATACCCAATAAATCTATAGTATTTAATGGCCGTGTTTATAGGCCGGGCTATTAAGCGGATTTGTATTCACAAAAAGTGTCCGATTTACCAGGCTATTTTTTTGCCTTTGCCTTAAAGAATGTGTAGCAAAATGTGCCGCCTTGGGCAATAGTATTTAGGTCTTTCATTCCAGATTCCAATTCCTTTTTATGGATAATCCTCTTGCCCAATACTTCATCTGAAATACCTCCAATCATTGCGGTAAAAGTATTTTTTATAAACGCTTCAACTATTTCAGGTCCGAACAATCATGAAATTGCCATTCAATAAACGTAAGGATATCCTTTTTGGTAACCTGTTATCCAGTTTTTCTAAAAATCAACTTATACATCCCGACGGAAATAAAAGCCACAACAAGTAAATACGGTAAACCTTTGAAAAACGCCGTAATGTGAAATTGTGCGTTTACGTAAGTCTCGATATAGTCCTCCGCTCCCTTAATCATCATAAAATCTGGTTTGAGTAAATCGAAAATAAGGATATCCACTACGATGGCGTCCCATAAGTTCATCAATAGGAGCAGCAAAAATGCATTGGACAGCAAATTCAAAAAGGTAGCTTTTTCTTTTTGATGCTTGAAAATATTCCTGTTCATCAGTATTGGAAAAATAATACAGAATGCTACTATTAATAGAAAAATGCTCCACCCTAAGGGAATCACTTCTTCTGGTATTGTTCCAATCTGTTTCTGGACTTCTTTTGGAAAATCTGAAGCCCAGATTAGCGGTTCTATCCAATAGGAACCTAGAACAAGGGTTGTAAAAACAACACTGAGTGCTAATCCGTACTTGACAATGGACTTCCAATCTATAAAGATATTTTTCATAATGTTATGTTGTTTAGCTAGCCAGGCTCCTTTTTTAGAAAGTTGGTTTTACTTAAAATAAGGAGTTGAAAAGAGGAATAAGGTGGATTTTATTGCGGGACAATCCGCTGTTCTCCCTTTTTATTTCTCGAGTTGCGTCTAAAAATCAGTTTATAAAAACCCACGGATATCAAGGCAAAAACCAACATATAAGGTTGTCCTTTAAAAAAACCGATGGTATGAAATTTGGCATCGACGTACTCCGCAACATACTCCTCGGCCCCTGGTATTTTCATAAAGTCGGGCTTGATGGTATCAAAAATGATAATGTCAATTACCATAACATCCCAGAGGTTAAAAAAGTTCACCAATAGAAATGCATTGAGGAGTAGGTTAATAAAAGTGGCTTTTTCCTTTTTATCCTTAAATATTGCCCTATTCATAAGTATCGATAAGGCTTAGTAGCAGACCATACCTGAGTATGGCTTTCCAGTCTACATGTATTTTTTTCATTTGATTTTATTAAAATTTATAGGATAAGCTCAGACCATATGTAGCTGGCGCACCAAGAATGGGTGTTGGCGGGCCTACCGCAGGAGACCATTGCACATATTGTTCGTCAAATACGTTCTGCGCCCAAAAATGTACCCCTACATTTTCATATACTCCTCCCACCCTTAAATTCAGCGTAGAATAACTGCCCTGAAAGTAGGTATTGAGAAAATCAAAATATGTTCTGCCCAGTGTAATCAATTGCGTAGAACCTTGCAATTCGATATTTTTTCTGCCAAGAGACAGTTGGGCGGAGTAGTCAACAGAAAGGTTTGAGGTAATTGGTGGTGCAAAAATTGCCGTTTTATCTTCCAGGGTTTGGTTTTGGCCTATCGTAAAGTCACCTTGTATATCAAGATTTGTGTATTTTGCATCGAGTAGCCCCAGTCCATACGATACTTGAAGTCCCTTGGCCAACAGGTAACCAAACTCCACTTCCAATCCATAATTACGACCATCTCCCGCATTTAAGGTTACAAAACTGATTCCGGAAGTGACAGGTTCAAAAACCTGGGCTTGAATATCATCGCGATTGATGAGAAAAGCACTGGCAGCATAGTTGAACTTACCGTTGGTCGTTTTTCCTTTGATCCCCATTTCAAAGTTATCACTGGTTTCCGGCTCATAACTTTCAAATCTTGGGTCTAAAGAAGCATTTACACCCCCGATTCGAAAACCACGGGAATAGGTTATAAAAACATTGGTGTTGGCGGAGGCCGACCACTGCAATCCGACTTTGGGGGAAAACGCGTCAAAACTTGCTTCCAAGGTTCGTTCTGGCGAAATATTGATTTGTGGATTGTCCGCTTGAATGAAGTCCGTTCGACGAATAGCTTCCCTATCCTCATAATCATAACGGATACCTGCGGTAAGTTCCAAAGTATTTGATAATGGATAGGTAGCATGACCATATACTGCTATTCCCGTATTTGTACCATCATTAAAATTAAATACCTGATTTGGCGCAGTAGGATCAAACGACGCTGCATCAGCACCAGTTCCTACAATTTGATTGATAGGTGCTTTTTGACGAAAAAAGTAAGTCCCTGCTACCCATTTTAATTTATCCGCACTTGCGGGACTGGATATATTAAGCTCATTGGTAATAACAGAAAACGTATTTTCCGCACCTGGAATTGGCCTAGTAAAGGTGAACAGGTCCGCAGGTGTAAAGTCGACATCCACATTATTGGCAACATACCTACTATTTTGAAATGCCAGTACATTTGTAATGTTGATGCCTTTGCCATTATGCTCTACTTTTAGCGCGCCTTGTTCTATTTTTTGTTCTACGCTCCCTACCGCATCTTGTGCTATTTCAAACGGATTCGTTTCAAGCAAGGAAACGTCTAAAACGGGAGGCGCATACCCCACAACATCACGTTGATAAATTTTTCCATCAAGCGTCACCGACCACCTATTGGAAATATTAAATTTCAAAGACCCATTGAAATTGTTGTATTCTTGGGAATTAAAGTTGCTGTTATCCACTGTATTGGTGAAAAAACCATCGCGTTGTCCCAAAACTCCAGAAAGTTTGAGAAAAAGTCGGTCTTTGACCAATGGTCCACTGAGAGAAAGATTGTAACGTTGTAATGCAAAATTACCTACGGAAACACCTGCCCTTCCCGTCCAGCTATTCGTTGGTTTTTTAGTGGTAATATTGATAACCCCACCCAATGCGTTTCTTCCAAATAGCGTACCCTGAGGACCTTTTAATATTTCAATGCTCTCCACATCATGCAAAAACTCAATATTGGAATAGATATCGAATTGGTTGATACCATCCAAATAGGTTGCCACGGAAGGATTGAAATCAGAGGAAAAAATACCTCGAATCGAATAGTTCAACGCGTCGCCATCTGCAAAATTGGCAACCACAAGATTTGGTGATATAGAAGCAATGTTCCGCTGATTCCATAAACGTCGTTTCTCAACGGCTTCATCGCCCACTTTAGTGATTGAGGCGCTTACTTCTTGTATTGCGACCTCTCTTTTTAAAGCGCTAGTGACGATTACCTCATCAAGGGATAGGCTTTGCTTAATCAAGACAAAATCGAGTATTATGGATTCCTTATCCAAGACCACTTTCTTTCGCTGGGTCGCATAGCCTATATAACGCACCGTCAGCTCATATGTGCCAGGGGAAAGGTCTTCAATTTCGTAAACCCCATCGGATGCCGTTACGGAGCCCTTCTGACTATTCAATAACTTGATGGTAGCATTTGCAATAGGGGATTCTCCTTCCCCATCGGTAACCGTTCCAGATATTTTCAGTTCTTGGGCCATTACAATAGGTCCTAGGCAAAACAGAAAAAGAATGGTGATATACTTCATGATAGTTGGTTTTTAGTTTACCTTTATTTGGAATTATTTTAAATAGTCTTCAATATTAGGGCTGGAGATTTTGAAAGACGTTTGCGAAAAGGAATAAAACCTCTGAATAAGGGAATAAATGCCAACCATAATCAAATCTGACGAACTGACAGAAATGTTCTACACATCATTCGTGGAACATAAATCCCATGTTCAGCCTGATGGCTTGGCCGAGAGGGAATTCAGCTGTGACTTATCCACTGGAAAGGGCTCCTTCACCGAAATCAGCTTCGATGGAATTTACCTCGGTTATGGCAATCTTGCATTATCCACACCCACACAAATACAGTATGAACTGCACGAAGAGTTTGTCACCATGTTCTTCGCCTTGGAAGGACATACGGTATATCGTCACGAATTTTTGAGCAGGCCCTTACAGTTTGATGCAGGCCATCATAATCTGTTTTTTATGAGCGAACAATTGGGCAAAAAAGATTGGGTAAGCTCTAAATCGCAATCGCTAAAGGGCTTGGAAATTAGTTTATCGCCTCAATTTTTTTCCAGCTTTTTTCCTGAAAACGGCCGCCAAATGCACAAATTTCTCAAAGGAATTCTTCTAAGTCAATCTGCTGTGCTCTGTGAACGAAGTTTCAGCATAACCCCTGCTATGCGACAAATCATCCATGATATACTGCACTGCGACAAACCCATGGCGTTGAAAAAACTATTTCTGAGCTCCCGGGTCATGGATTTGCTGATGCTACAAATTGAGCAAATTCAATTTACTGAAAATGACAATACATTACCGAAAGGCAGTAAAGAACGGTTGTATGCCGTCAAAAATTACTTGGAGTCTAAATTGGAACCCCAATTTTCCCTAAAAACCCTTGCTGCTCAGTTTGGAACCAACGAATTCACCCTAAAAAGAGAATTCAAACAATTGTTCGGAAAGAGTGTTTTTGACTATTGGAACAGCTTACGTTTTGATTATGCCAAACGTGTTCTTAAGGAAGGCGAGTCCATAAAACAGCTTGCCATTAAAATGGGGTATAGTAATGCCCAAAACTTTTCAACCGCCTTTAAAAAGAGACATGGTATCTCGCCCAGTTATTACAAAACAAGCAACTAATACTAACACTTCATCGCAACGTATAAAAAGTTTACCGACTCCCTTAAAAAGAGTCATTTGACCTACAGTCGAATTAAATTGCGTTTAATGTTAAATCCTTTCGATTTCGCCTTCTTCCATTTATAAGCTTGAGACAGGCTTCTCTCCCTAGCTTTACCATGAAAAAAGCCATCCACATTCGTAGATGGCTTTGTCGTTGTTTGCTCCCCCTCTTGGGCTCGAACCAAGGACCCTCTGATTAACAGTCAGATGCTCTAACCAACTGAGCTAAGGAGGAATATTAATTATATTGCTCTTTGAGTTTCAAAACAAGTTCAGGATATCGTTTTAAATTCTGAATATAGTTTTTACTCTTCATTTTCTTGATATGTGATTCAATTTTAAGCGCCTGTCCCTTTGAATCGCAGATTATTTCCACAAATAGGACCCAATCATTTGTCGATGAAGTGAAAGATTTGGCATAATAACCCGTATTATGCTGTTCAATCCTCGATTTTACATCAACAGATTCTCCCACATAGTATTTATTCAAAAATTTTGAAAATACAATGTAGACTGAATGCACAAATCAAATTTTCTAAAGAACATTTCCTTCTACTGCTCTAACCTCCCGATAGCTATCGGGATGAGCTAAGGAGGAATATTTCTCTTTTAGCGGGTGCAAATATAGCCTATTCTTAAAAAGGTTCAAATAAAAACGTGATGATTTTGGTTTATTTGAAAAGCCATTTATACACATCATTACCGTTAGCGAACAATAGCAAGGCAATCAACAAAAAGAAACCAACCATTTGGGCGTACTCCAAAAATTTATCGCTTGGCTTTCTCCCTGAAACCATTTCGTATAACAGAAATGCGACATGACCCCCATCCAAGGCCGGTATGGGTAAAACATTCATAAACGCCAAGATGATGGAAATCAAGGCGGTCGTCGACCAAAAAGCAGCCCAATTCCAAGTACTGGGAAACATACTACCAATGGCAGCGAAGCCCCCTACCCCTTTATAGGCACCGGTTGAGGGATTGAAAATTTTCTTGAGTTGCTTGGCATAATTGGTCAAGGTCTCCACGCCTTTATTGATTCCCGCTGGGATGGATTCCACAAAAGTGTATTTAATCTCCTCAACTTTAAAATACCCCATTTCTTGTGCTTCCTCTGCACTCAGTCCTTTTAATCCTACCCCAAGGGCAGCTTCTTCGTTTACCTTGGCCAAAATGGTTTTTTGTGCGCCACCGCGATTCAAAAGTATATTGACCTCCTCGCCTTTATTGCGTTCCAATATTGGAGTGACTTGGTCATAGTATCGCGCCGGATTACCATTGATGGCCAACACTTCATCACCTTCCTGCAAATCAACTCCAGTATTATGTGAACCCTTGGAAACCTCTTTGATGATAAACGGTTGCCGCATGGTCAAAAATCTGACCTTTTCCTCATCTTCAATCAATGTAGAGATGAAATCGACCGGAAGTTCTTTTTCAATTCGTTGGCCCTCACGTTCGATGGTGACTGAATTTCCGTTGATCAATTCTATATAAACATCGCTAAATGCTTCCAGTGCTTCCCCATCAACAGCGATAATCTTATCTCCTGTTTGAATACCGGCTTTATCACCAATGCGCTTTTCAACGACCCAAACCCCATCTTTCAAACTATCCATTCGAATATACTGGTCACCATATTTATAGGCCATACCGATATAAATAATTACGGCAAGTATAAAATTTACGGTTACGCCGCCCAACATAATAATCAACCGTTGCCATGCCGGTTTGCTACGAAACTCCCATGGATTGGGCACTTCATTCATCTGCTCCGTAACCATACTCTCATCAATCATTCCGGCAATTTTCACATATCCGCCCAAGGGCAACCAGCCAATACCATAGACCGTCTCCCCGATCTTCTTCTTGAACAATGAGAATTTGATGTCAAAAAAGAGGTAGAATTTCTCCACTTTTGTTTTAAAGAGCTTCGCAGGGATAAAATGGCCCAGTTCGTGTAAAACGATAAGAATCGAAAGACTTAAAAAGAACTGAATGACCTGAATGACGACTGGATTCATTGTGTTATTTCACTTATAGCCGACAAAAGTACATTTTTAACAGGGCCCACAAAATAATGTATGATATATCAACTATCCATTTAAGAAACTTTTGTGACCATTACCTCAACAAGTGATTTGAAAAGCCCTGCACAGGACGTAATTTTGTATATATGCGACAGTTTTTTGCCAAATACCGTTTGTTCGCCGTGGTGTTATCACTGATTTCAGCGATTATCGTCTTCTTTATGTACGACGCCCTGAAACCGATAAAGCGATTGCCCATCTACCAGCCGAATATGGTCAATCCTGAATTGGTGGATAGCACTTTGTTGGATGTTAAAAAATACCATACCATTTCAGATGTTTCCCTCATCAATCAAAATGGTGATACCATTGCCAAAAATACGTATGATAACAAAATTTATGTAGCAGATTTCTTTTTTACGACCTGCCCTACCATCTGCCCAATCATGACGAAAAATATGGCTGAAATACAAAGAAGTATTTTGGACGATAATGACATGATGTTACTGAGTCACTCGGTAACGCCCCAAATTGACTCTGTACCACGATTAAAGGCCTATGCCGAGGAAAAGGGTGTTATTGACACGAAATGGAATTTGGTCACCGGGGATAAGAAACAAATCTACGAGTTGGCCCGAAAATCGTACCTAGCGGTTAAAACGGATGGCGATGGCGGGCCCTACGATATGATTCATACCGAAAATTTTATCTTGGTTGACAAAGAGAAACGCATTCGCGGATTTTATGATGGAACGAACCGAGAGGAAATAGAACAACTTCTTTCAGATCTCCAAATTCTTAAAAATTCATATCTCGATTAAAGAAGTTCCCCCAACTAAATCGCATTAAAGCCGGTGACGTCTCGACCTGTAATCAACAAGTGCATTTCGTGCGTACCTTGGTAGGTAATCAAGGTCTCAATGTTCATCATATGTCGCATTATGGGGTAGTCGCCCGTAATACCCATACCTCCAAGTATTTGTCTTGCTTCTTTGGCAACAGTTTGGGCCATGTGAACATTGTTCCGTTTAGCCATGGATATTTGTTGATAATTGGCCATACCTTCATTCATTAAATCCCCTAATTCATGGCACAACAACTGCGCTTTGGTAATCTCTGTTATCATTTCGGCCAATTTTTTCTGAACCAATTGGTTACTTCCGATAGGCTTATCAAATTGTATGCGTTCTTGAGAGTACTGTAAAGCTGTTTCATAGCATTCTTGGGCAATACCAATACTGCCCCAAGCAACAGCATAACGACCAATGTTCAAACATTCGTAGGCATCTTTGATAGATGTGCATCCTTCCAGCAATAAATCCTTAGGCAATTCGGCGTCTGAAAAAATTAATTCTCCAGTGCTGGACGCCCTAAAAGACCATTTGTCGTGAATGGTTGATGTAGTAAAATTTGTTGTTTTCGATGCATCGACCAAAATTCCTTTTACCGCACCCGATTCACTCTTCGCCCATACAATGGCAACATCACATTTTTCAGCATTTCCTATCCAGAGCTTTGTACCATTAAGTACGACCTTCTCGTTTTCCACATTGAAATAACTGTGCATTGCTGCTGCATTGGAACCATAATTCGGTTCCGTTAACCCAAAAGCACCCAAAAATTCACCTGATGCCAATTTTGGTAAGTAATAATCTTTCTGTTTTTCAGAACCAAAACGATAAATAGCATACATGACAAGAGATGTCTGTATTGAACTTAAAACCCGAACGGAAGTATCCCCACGCTCCAACTCTTGCATCATGAGACCGTAAGAAATATAATCAGCACCCATACCACCATACTTTTCAGGGATAATAAGACCAAATGCACCAATCTCGGCAAGTTTTTCCACCACATCTTCTAAAACTTCCCCCTCTTTAAAACACGAATCAATTTTTGGTTTAATAAAGCTCTGAACCCACTGTGCTGTTGATTGCTGAATCAAACGTTGTTCATCGGTAAGTTTTCGATATAGTTGATAATAATCTGTTGCTACCATGATATAGGAATTTCTTATAAAATTAACTATTTAGAAAGATTCTAAATAGTTAATTTTGTACAAAAAGCTCATAATGGATGCAATTTCCTTCAAACTTGAAAATTCTCTGATCGAGGACTATAGAACCACAAACATTTTTATCAATGGTTGTGATTTAAGAAACATTTTGGTTTCATATGAAATTGAACAAGTCGAAAAATATTTGGATTACAATATGGTAGGGGCTTATGAAGGGGTATCTGCATTTATAGCCTTTCATTTACACCAACATTTTTTGAAAGATACCGTAAAAGAATACCAACAAAACAACAATCGGTTTACCCTTTTTGAATATGTACATTCAGGTATTCCCGGTGAACATTCGGTAGCCTGCCATATCAATATTTATGAAGACAGGGTAGAATGGACCGATTTCATTAATTGTTCCATTTTTTTAAAGCAATGCTTTCAGTACCCCGATTTGAAATTCTGTTTTAAAAGGGACCAGTATGAAACTGCAATTCAAGATATTACAGTGAATGAAATCAATAAGATTTATTTATGAGGTACTTCAAAAGATTGCCATATCATTAAAAGAAGTTAAAGTTAAATTTCGGTAAATCAAAATCAACCGTTCCTTCCCCTATACCCACCCCAAACGGTATAGGGGTTGTTTAAAAAAGCATGTTATGAATCAACACAAACACAATACAAATATTTCAAACGTCTTGGTCATTGGAAGTGGTGGAGCAGGGCTGAGAGCGGCCATTGAAGCAAAACTATCAGGGGTAGAAGTCACAATTATAGGAAAGAGACCCAAAGAAGATGTTCATACGGTACTTGCAGCAGGTGGTATTAACGCCGCCTTCGGTAATATCGACCCCAAAGATACCTGGCAACAACATTTTGCAGACACAATGATTGAGGGCTACCATCTTTCTGAGCCTCGAATGGTAGAACTGATGGCCAAAGAAGCGCCTGAATTGGTAAAAGAAATTGATGAATGGGGTGCCAATTTTGCCAAATTAAAAAATGGAGAAATCGATCAACGGTTTTTTGGGGCACATACCTACAGGAGAACTTGCTATTCTGGTGATTATACCGGTAGATCCATACTCAAAGCTTTATTGAATAAAGTAAGAGAGCTAAAAATTCCAATTTTAGACTCTCAATATGTTACTGAGCTATTGGTACATGACGAACTTTGTTTTGGGGCCATGACCTTTAATATTAAAAACGGCGAACGTACCGTATTCTTGGCAGACGCAACAGTATTGGCCGCCGGAGGCCATACGCGTATCTGGCGCAAAAGTTCGTCGCGAAGAAATGAAAATACGGGTGATGGCTTTTACTTAGGATTAAAAGCGGGTTGTGTTTTAACCGATATGGAACTTGTTCAATTCCATCCTACAGGCATGGTCATCCCAGAGGAAATCGCAGGTACCCTGGTTACAGAGGCCGTACGTGGTGAAGGAGGACGTTTAATAAACGGTGAAGGTGAACGTTTTATGCAAAAGTACGACCCTGAAAGATTGGAGCTCTCTACAAGAGACAGGGTTGCCATGGCCAATTATTTAGAAATTACAGAGGGCCGTGCCACGCCAAACGGCGGGATTTATTTGGATATAAGCCATCGGGAAAAAGACTTTATCATTGAAAAATTACCAAGAATGTACCGTCAATTCTTGGATACCTTAATGATTGACATTTCTGAGAAACCTATGGAAGTGGCCCCTACGGCCCATTACTCCATGGGAGGTATTTCAGTAGACCCAGACACCCATAGTGCAGGCATTGAAGGGCTCTTCGCTGCGGGCGAGGTAACCGGAGGCCTTCATGGTGCCAATAGACTAGGTGGAAATTCACTTGCAGAAATCTTGATATTTGGAAAGCGGGCCGGACACTATGCCGCGCAGCGTTCAATAACTTTAGATGTACAATATCGTTCCAGAAAGGTTATAAAGAACGCTCACGATAAGATTGAATCTTTTCTTAAAAATGGCAGTGAAGTGGCTAGACCATTACAACGGGAATTGAGAAATATCATGTGGGAACACTGTGGCGTAGTTAGAGATGAAGAAAAACTGCAATCTGGTTTAAAACGCATTGACCAATTGAAAGATACCTTACCATTATTGGACGTACGTCCAGATTCGGAAGGATACGAGGACTTGATGCTGGCCTTTGATTTAGAGGGTTCCTTAATGTCTGCAGAAGCTACTATGTTGGGCGCCAAAGCAAGAAAAGAGAGTCGTGGGGCCCATCAACGATCGGATTTCAAAGAAACCAGTGATAAGCATCTTTTAAATTATCGTGTAGAACTATCATCTGAAGGCAATTTGGGGCTTAGTGAAAAACCATTGGACAACATGGAGGAGCACTTAAAATCAATTATCGATAACACCTCTGAAATCACTGATTTTGATGGCATGCTATTGGAGTAATATCCAGTCACATTAGTGTATTGTACATTTAGTTTGGAAAACACGGTACAATATGAATAAATTCACAAAAAAAATGAAATGAAAACAAAAACACTTTTTCTCCTTGTACCATTAGCGCTAGCCATCATATCGTGCAGTGATTCCAATATCAAAAAAGAAGCCGTAGTTGCCAATTATGCAGATATGGTCGCCGCCAATTATGCAGATAGTTACCAATCTGCCCTAGAAATGCAGATGGCCATTACCAGTTTTCTGGAAAACCCCTCAGAAGAAGGTTTTGAAAAGGCAAAAAAGACATGGTTGATGGCCAGGGAACCCTATGGCCAAACAGAGGTGTTTAGAGAAGCCAATGGTCCTATAGATACTGAAAAAAGTGAGTTTTCACCCTGGGGTATTGCAAATGAAGCCAAAATGAATGCATGGCCCATTGATGAAAGTTATATTGACTATGCTGCCGAAGGTACCGAGGGCCATGCAGGAATTTACAATAGTCTCATCTCAGATTCGACGGTGACCATCACTCCAGAACTACTCGTTGAGTTGAACGAAAAGGATACGGATAAGTCTATAAGCACAGGTTGGCACGCTATAGAATTTTTACTTTGGGGGCAAGATTTAACCTTACCCGTTGAAAACAAACCGGGCATGCGGGCATACACTGATTACACTACAGGCCCTCATGTTAAAAGAAGAGGTCAATATCTTAAAGTGGTTACTGAATTGCTTGTATCAGATTTAAAAAAATTGGCAGATACATGGGCAGAAGGCGGTGAATATCGAACTGTATTTGAGGGGTTGGAAACAGATCAGGCCCTATCGCAATTGGTTCATGGTACATTTTTTCTATCCGGTGATGAGTTAAGCTCAGAGCGTATGATTGCCCCTGTCGATTCCACTGATGGTATTGACGGTTCAGGTCAAGAAGATGAACATTCTTGCTTTGCCGATAATACACACCGCGATATCTATGTAAATATGTTAGGGATTAAAAATGTGCTTTTTGGAACTTATGGCGCGATAACCGGACCTTCATTTTATGACCTGGTCAAGCAGGAAGATGAAATGCAGGCGAATCAACTTAAATCAGCAGTAGATACCGCAATGGGTCTAGTAGAGGTAATTGCCAATCATGAACAACCTTTTGATTATTTGATTACCCAAGAATCATCGTCAGATGTAGAATTTGGACCTGTAATGCAATCAGTGGTTGCCCTTCAAGAATTGGGGAATCAAATCAGTGTTTCGGCCAACATTATCGGAACTAGCCTGCGATAAATTGCTTTTTGTAAGAGCTGTCGAAAATCAATATCTTTGCATTAAGGAGTGACCGTCCGAATCCCAATGAGTAATCATTGGGATTCTTAGGTTTAAGATATTGCTATGAAAAAGCTCCCAATACAAATATTTCTTTGGACCCTTCTTCTTATCGGGTGTAAGTCCGGACAAGAAGAGTACCTCGCCGTATATGAAGAAGGTGAAGAACTATTGGTGGGCAGCCTTGGAGTGAACTCACGAAGTTCCAACGCTTTTGGTTTTGAAATACCTGGACTAAATTTTCAAGATCAAGCAAAATTTGCCGTGGGCAATTCCCTTTTTAACCAATCATGGGTGTCTTCCCCAGCTTCGACGACCGCTCGAGACGGTCTCGGACCTACCTTTAACGCCAGAGCTTGTGCCGCATGTCATTTTAAAGATGGTAGGGGTAAACCCATTCTCATCGATGAGAATACTACTGGATTTTTGATGCGTTTGAGTCAGGAAGGGACTAACGAGTACGGAGGGCCACTGGGCTTGGAAAATTACGGAGCACAAATTCATGACTTTGGCAATCGAAATGTCCCGTTTGAAGCAAAAATTGCAGTTCGATATGATACCATTATGGGAGTATATGCTGACGGCACAACGTATACTTTGTACAAACCAATTTATGGCTTTGAGAAAGAAAACTTTGGTGAGATTAAAGATGTTATGACCTCACCACGTGTGGCCCAACAGACCATAGGAATGGGGTTCATCAGTGCTCTTCCTGACAGTGAAATTTTAAAATTTGCCGATGAACATGATGAGGACGGGGATGGTATTTCAGGGCGACCCAACTATGTATGGAATTTTGATACCAACGAAAAAGACTTAGGCAAATATGGATGGAAAGCGAATGCCCCAACATTAAAAACCCAAATTGCAAGTGCTTTCCAAGGCGATATGGGGCTGACCAATACTGTTTTTCCAGAAGAAGACTGTCCTGATGCCCAAGTTGATTGCAATCAAGCACCCAATGGCGGGGCACCTGAAGTGACATCAAAACAATTGGAACGGGTTTTATTTTACCAAGCCTCTTTATCCGTACCTAACCGAAGAAATGTAAAAGAAGAAAAAGTATTAAAGGGTAAGTCTTTGTTCAATACCTTGAATTGTATTGGCTGTCATGCGATTGATCAGGTGACTGGAGAATTTCCTATTAATCCGTTGGTTGAGGGAATAAAAATTAGACCTTATTCCGATTTTCTTTTACATGATATGGGCCATGACCTGGCCGATCATCGACCGGATTATGAAGCCAATGGGCGAGAATGGCGTACCCAGCCCCTATGGGGAATTGGTTTAATCCCCACTGTAAACAAACATACCTACTTTTTGCACGATGGTCGGGCCAGAAATATCGAAGAGGCCATTCTTTGGCATGGCGGTGAGGCTGAAAAAAGTAAAGGGGCATTTAAAAAACTACCTAAAAAACAACGGGAACAACTATTGGCCTTCATCAATTCGCTATAACTTTGAAAACCATGCTGAACATAAAGAAAATCAGTGCTATCCTTTCCTTAATTTTAACCTTCGCATGCGCTGAAAAGCCAACAAATGAAGCCTTTGACCTCGAATCGTTTCTTCAAGACACAACGGAAGGGGTAATACTTCCTATTATAGTTGATTTCAATCAACAGGCAACTTTGCTTGCCAATAGCATAGAAGGGTATGTGAACGAACCAAATGCCGATGATATATCCGATATCAGGGCTCAATGGTTGGCCACAGTCTTGGCCTATGAAAAAACCTATAATTTTCATTTTGGCCCCGCGAAATCGAAGTTTTTACATCAGGCCATTTACAATTGGCCCACTGTTCCGAAAGCAATTGAGAATACAATCAGTAGCAAGGATATCACTGCGGAAACCATGGCCAAAGTCAGTCCTCAAATCAAAGGTTTGGCCGCTTTGGAGTATTTGTTGTTCAATGATGGAGCAGAAGAAATACATGAACAGTTGATAAACGATGCCAAAAGAAGGATATATTTAAAAGAATCAGCGAATTTCATAAAATCACAAGCGCAACGTCTCTCAAAAATTTGGGATGCAGAAGGTGACAATTACGCTCAAAAGTTTGTCACCAATAAGGCGACCGGAATCAATAGTTCGTTCAATCTACTGTTTAATGGTCTCTATAATGCAGCGAATACGGCTAAAGTGACGAAAATTGGAAAGCCTGGAGGTTTTGAAAAGTCTCCCCGTAGCAGTCCTGACAGGGTTCAAGCCCCTTACAGTAATACATCCCTTGAATTGACCAACGCCTCCCTAAAGGTTATTGAGGATATTTTTCTAAGTACCGACCATGCGAATATTTCACAATACATCTCCTCTATTGCCAATGATGAATTGACCAATGAACGCATAAAAACTGCAATATTTGATATAAAAGAGGCTATCACTGCAATTCCCGTTCCTTTGAAACAAGCGGTTGAGTCCCATCCTGAAGAAGTCAAAGCCCTCCATGAAAAACTTACCGCTCTCAATATATGGATGGGTGTAGATGCCCGTAGCATTCTATCCATTATTATTACCTCAACCGATAATGATGGGGATTGAATTACGGTTTTTTGTTCTACAATTGGTTTTTATGGGTGCCCACCACAAAATTTAACAACTGTTTAGAATCAGTCTAAATATTTTCTTATTTCTTTGTTTTGTTTAACCGTTGACAAGGTTTCTCAAACAATATTGGATGCCAAACAAAACCGGACATACTTCTTCTCCATTTTCCATGATTCCGGAGTCACAAGCTAATATTTCTTCTGCCAAGGGGTTTAAAAAAGTATATGAGCACTTTTTTGAAAAATTATTTGGAATCTGTTTCCACCTCATCCGTGATGAAGGTTTGGCCAATGATATGGTACACGATATTTTTTTAAGCCTTTGGAAAAATCGGAAACAACTACAGATCAAAGTGTCATTGGAACGCTATCTTGTGCGTGCTGCCAAATTGAAAGCATTAGATCATATCAGAACACAGGTACGCAAAGGTAAGACCATTGCATTCACTGGTATGGAAGAGAAACAGTTTGACAACTCAACAGAAGAGACCCTTCAATTAAATGAACTCCAGGGTACAGTGAATACACTACTACATCAACTGCCGGTTAACCGTAAAAAAATATTTCAGCTGAGTAGGGATATGGGTATGAGCAACAAGGAAATTGCCCAACATTTTAATATTACCGAAAAGGGAGTAGAATACCATATGTCCAAAGCCTTGGCTTTTTTGCGCCAAAACCTTAAAGTATCCTAGCTCTCGTTAAATAGCTAAAGTAGAGTATCCTTATCTGTATTTAATTTTATGTTGCTCAATATCATAACCTTATAAGGGTTTTTTCTGAAAATTCTAATTTTCTTTTGCTCTAGTACTAGGGGACTTGCCTGATTTTACAACTTAGTTTATAAAGGAAGGGTTCCATTGAAAATCACACGAGAATTACTGAATAAGTATTACCAAGGAAGTTGCTCAAAAGCGGAGCAGCACGCCATAGAGATTTGGTTGGATAGTGTTGAAGCAGAAACTCAATATCCAAAGGGGAAGGATGTCCGTCAATTCAAGGAAGAGGTCTGGAATCGACTGTCAACCGAGATGTACGAAGATAGTCCTAAACCAGTCTCAAAGAAACGTAGCCCGAAGGTTATGCAAAATGCATGGGCAGTTGCCGCTTGTATTGCCATATTGGTAGGTCTAGTTGCGTCATGGATTTTCAATAACGCTGAGACAAGCATTCGATATCAGACCCAACTTGGAGAACAAAAGAGCATAACCCTATCAGACGGCACTAAAGTACGGTTGAATGCAGGAAGTCTTTTGGATGTGCCAAAGGCCTTTGAAGACGGTATAAGGGAGGTAGTGCTCTATGGAGAAGCTTACTTTGAAGTTATTAAAGACAGCCTTCATCCCTTCACGGTGAAAACCGAACATACTTTAACCAAGGTACTGGGTACGAAATTTAATCTGTACGCTTTCAAGAATGAACCCCAAGTGTTGACATTAAACGAGGGAAAAGTGGCCTTTTCGGGGATTGATACCATTGAATCGGACCCTATGGTGCTTCTACCCAATGAACAGGGGTATTGGAACAAGGGTAAACTGGAAAAACGGAAGGTCAATGCCTTCAATTTTAAAGCTTGGGCTTCTAATGATTTGTTTTTTGATAGTAATCTGAAACAGGTATTTGAACAGGTAGAACGGTATTTTAATGCAACCATAGTGGTTGAGAACACGAAGCTGTATGCCAAGAGCTATAGGGGTTACCATAAGAACCCTACCCTAGAAAGCCTTTTGACCGAAATGGGGTTTGTACTCCAATTTGAATACAGAAAAGAAGGCGATACCATATATGTGAAATAGCAAGTGAAGGTATTGCACAGCAATTGAGAAACTAAAAAGAATACTATACGAACAAACATCAAAAAAAACGGACCGGTACAGCCGCTAAACTTATACCGATCCTTAGCAAAATTGATGTAACAATTTTTACAAATATATGCGCGAAAGACGAAACCTGAAGGCTTCGCAAATAGCGATTTGTTACTTGAGTGTTTTTATACTCCTAATAACCCATTACAAAGGGTTTTCACAGGAAAGTAAGCTTTTGGAAAAGAAGGTTACCATTACTTTTTCTGAAGTCACCATTCCTGAGGCCTTGCAGCAATTGGAAACAGAAGCCAATATCTTCTTCTCCTACGAGTCTTCGGCCGTAAATACAAGGGAAAAAATTTCCAAATCCTATTCCGATGCTTTGGTAAGGAGCATTTTAGACGACATATTCAGTAAATACAAATTGTATTATGCCGAACGCAATGGGGTCGTTTATATCCAAAAATTTGCAAGAAAAGGAACCATCTCAGGGAAGGTCTACACTGAGGAAGGCAAACCCATTCCTTTTGCCTCGGTCTACCTAAAGAACACCTCTTTGGGGGTGGCCAGTGATGAAAATGGGCGCTTTTCGTTAAAGGCCCCTGAAGGTTCTTATATCCTTGCCGTGAGTGTTATGGGCTATGCCGAATTTTTAAGGGAAATAAAATTACAATTCGGAGAAACTATAGAACTCAAGATTCCGTTGCGTACCACAACCAATTCCTTGCAAGAGGTAAAAGTTTTCGGACAGACACAAAAAGAAAGAATAGAGCAGACCGCGCTCGCCGTTACTGTATTGGAAACGGAAGAGGCTAAACTGAAATCATTGGATTTGGGCGGGGTTCTGGCCCGGGTCCAGGGGGTTAATGTACGTCGTTCCGGGGGGTTGGGAGCTGCTTCAAGTTTTTCCCTTAATGGCTTTACCGGCAGACAGGTGCGATTTTTTATTGATGGTATCCCACTGGATTTTGTGGGAGTGTCCAACAATATTGCCAACATTCCTGTTAATTTATTGGACCGGGTAGAAATATACCGAGGTGTTGTTCCCATAAAATTTGGAGCTGATGCCCTCGGTGGCGCGGTGAATCTTGTCACTTCCAAAACGGGCACCGGTACTAGAGGGGATGTAACGTATCTAGTAGGTTCCTTTAATACGCATCGGGTGGCCGCCAATCTAAATTTCAACCCAAAAAACAGCAAATTATACGCCACTTTTGATGGCTTTTTTGATTATAGCAATAACGATTACCAAATTGAAGTTGACCTGCCAGTTGCAACTGGCCCCAATCGTGGCCAAATCGTCCCTACAACTGTAAATCGATTCCATGACGATTACCGCGCCTTTGGAGCTACGGCAGTTCTTGGGCTAAGTGATACCCTTTTCAATTCCAACCTTTCTTTCAGAGCCTTTTATTTTGATTCGTTCAAGGAAATCCAGAACAATAATTTCATGACCATTCCCTATGGAGAACCCATAACGGCGGGGAATATCTTTGGCACACTGTTAAAATGGGAAAAACAGTGGTCCGAAAGGTTTGATTTTGATATTACCGCTGGTTGGTCCTTAAATAGAAGGGAACTTGTAGATACCTCAACCTGTGTTTTTAATTGGTTGGGGGAATGTATCGCGAATAATAACCCAGGCGAAATTGATTTATTCACCCCTTTTGACCAGGAAATCCAGGACAACAGGTTTGTAGGGAGGTTCAATCTTCGTCATCTTATCGGAAAGAATGGGGTGCTAAGCTTTAATTCATCGCCCAACTATACGGAAAGAACTGGGAACAATAGAC
>ERZ1740067.1129-NODE-1129-length-19076-cov-7.932759_pt1 | contig 19076 bp, 17 predicted proteins | sample MGYA00581736_ERZ1740067 | MGnify/ENA primary metagenome ERZ1740067 (study PRJEB43018, sample SAMN04849236) | marine metagenome | isolation source: floating plastic debris | place: Pacific Ocean | collected 2008-08-27 | study: EMG produced TPA metagenomics... | reverse complement strand
GAGCTTCTCTCCACCGTAGCCAAATCCAGAATGAGAGTGAGCAACCATAACTAACGAAAAAGGAATTACCGTCAGCAGCATAACAGGCCTAATCGGCCCACACTCACTCAACCAAGCCTTTTAGTTATCCAAATTAACTAAAGGGCCTAGCCCGACACTAAAAACCGAGTATCGAAAACAGTGCACAAAGAAAAAGAGCCCCGGCCTAAGGCCGGGGCTCTTTTTCTTGATTAAGCTAACTATAATCAAATCGAACTATATCGAATCGAAATCGCAAAAGAAAAGCTACTTAAAGATACTTTTCTAGCGTATTTGCCAGAGTCGTCTTCGGTACTGCACCGACAACCATATCAACCCGCTGTCCACCCTTGAAAATCATTAGAGTAGGAATACTACGAATCCCGTACTGGCTGGCTACACTTGGGTTTTCGTCAGTATTAACCTTAACGACCTTAACCTGACCGTCATACTGTTCAGAAATTTCGTCTACGACGGGAGCAACCATGCGGCAAGGTCCACACCAAGGAGCCCAAAAGTCCACAAGGACCGGTGTCTCACTTTCCAAAACTTCTTGCTTAAATGTCGAATCTGTGACCTGTGAGGCTGACATTACTTTAAAAATCCTTAGTCACTCATGTACGCCGATCTTACCATAGCCAAAGCCCGTCAACTTTTTTCCAGCCGCTACAGATTTCTTACGGATTGAATAACCACTGGGGCTCTGATCGTATTCCCATAGGCACCTTCTTGTATGGCATCTGCTCAACTATTTCTCGCAGACGATGAAGCAGACTGAACACATATATCGGTTCAAAAAGTTACCACAGAAAACTACGTAGGACACCATGCGATAAAGCCTCTCTTTTCCCTCTTTAAAGAGGAACCGCCCAAGTTCGAAAACTTGAGCGGAGTTTGGTGTGAGGAGTGAACGGAAACTTGCGTCTCCGCTTAGCTCAATTGTAGAAGAATCTCTCTCTTTTGCCATCTCTATATGGCAGGAACAGAGACAAGTCTTAAAATTTGAAGGATATTTTTTATTTTTCTCACATCATAACTACGTAATCTCACTTGCTTTGACTAGCAAGTTCCTATCAAATTTCACACAGACATTGTCTATAGGTGACCTGGTTAATACTAGCTGGTAGCCATTATCAAGTGAACTAAAAGCTAATGGAGCTGCATAGAGTAGAAATCTCTAATCTATAAAACTAACAAGTGATCTACTACTTACCCATACCTAGCTGCTGCGCCTTCTGATAAACCTTTCCTTCAGTCAATAGGGAAGGTGCAATCACCACTTCAACCTGCTGCATTTCCTTAATTGTCTGAGCCCCCAAGGTTCCCATGCTGGTTTGGAGTGCACCCAGCAGATTATGAGTGCCATCATCTAACTGAGCCGGTCCTCGTAAAATCTGCTGTAGTGTACCAGTAGTACCTACCTGAATACGCGTTCCCCTGGGCAACACTGGACTGGGCGTTGCCATACCCCAGTGGAAACCTCGCCCAGGCGCTTCCTTTGCACGGGCAAATGGCGAACCAATCATCACGCCATCCGCACCGGACGCAATACATTTACAAATGTCACCACCTGTAACCAGCCCGCCATCAGCAATCACCGGCACATATGTGCCAGACTCCTTCTGGAAGTCGTCTCTAGCCGCTGCACAATCAGCAACCGCTGTGGCCTGAGGCACCCCCACACCCAATACTCCGCGAGAGGTACAGGCAGCACCAGGGCCAATACCCACCAGCACACCAGCAGCGCCAGCTCTCATGAGCTTCAAGGTCACCTCATAAGTCACACAGTTGCCCAACAGCACTGGAATTGGCATCTCCTTGCAAAACTGAGCCAAATCCAGCGGCGAGACCGCTTCTGGTGACAGGTGAGCGGTAGAGACCACTGTGGCCTGTACAAACACCAAGTCTGCGCCAGCATCAGCCACTGCTTTGCCAAACTTAACCGCGCCTGCAGGCGTTAGACTTACAGCCGCAACGCCACCCTGTTCTTTGATCTGCTTAATTCGCTGTGTAATGAGCTCAGATTTTACGGGTTGAGAGTACAGCTCCTGCATGAGCGGCACAAATTCTGTTTTTCCCACGCTGGCGATTTTATCCAGGATTGGCTCAGGGTCGTCGTAGCGAGTTTGAATACCCTCCAAGTTCAATACACCCAAAGCACCCAACCGAGAAAGCTCAACCGCCATCTTCACGTCGACGACACCATCCATCGCACTAGCGATAATAGGAACTTCTCGGGTAATGTTACCGATTTTCCAACTGGCATCTGCCAGCTGTGGATCCAAGGTTTTGGCTCCCGGCACTAGGGCAATCTCATCAATGCCATATGCGCGCCTGGCCATTTTGCCACGACCAATTTGAATATTCACGTCCGTACCTACCTATCCCGAGAAAGCATCTAGCTAGCGTATCAAAGAAAGAAATAGATTGCGTAGTGTCTACAAATCGTGTCGACCAAATCTCTCGACAAGAGGTTCTCTAGAGCCAGTAGAATGCATAGGTATTGCCCTAAATGAGCGATCCTCCTTGTGGAGGGGCTACGCCATCGCAAAACCTGTGAATATCTCATCCCTCAAATTTTTCAAGAATTTACGAGCAACCAATCGCCAGTTTGCCGTAATTGGGCTCGGAAGGTTCGGTCGAGCGGTCTGCCTGACGCTACACGGCATGGGCTATGAAGTCATGGGCATAGACTCAAACGAAAACCGCGTCGCGCAAGTGCTCACCGATCAAATCGCAGCTCACGCAGTGCAGCTCGACTCCACACAACCTTCAGCACTCGTAGAAGCCGGTATTCCTGACTTTGATACCGTTATCATTGCCATCGGCAACTACGTACAAGAAAGCATTATCACGACGCTAAATGTCAAAGAGGCAGGCGTACCTAATGTAGTCGCAAAGGCATCTTCAGAGATTCATGGCAAGCTGCTGGTAAGGGTAGGCGCAGACCATGTGGTTTTTCCTGAGCATGAGATGGGTTGCGAACTAGCACGCTCCCTGACGCGGCCCGGTATTCTCGATAGGTTTGAGCTAGATCCTGACCACAGCATTGTGGAGGTCGTCGTCCCCCAGAGCTTCCATGGGAAAACCATCATGGAAGTTGATTTGCGTAATCACTATGGCCTCACGCTGATGGCCATTAGCAAAGAAGATGCTAAAGCAGACGACCATGACAAGTTCATTATCAACCCCAGTCCTGTTACTCGATTGAAGGGCGGTAGCCTGATGGTTGTGATTGGAGATAATGCTGGAATTGACAAGTTGCCAATGTAGGTAAACAGCTCGCTTGGATTAGCTAAAATTGGCTGCTAAGACTTTATGGCGCACTACAACTGGGGTACTAAAGCAAGGAGCGAAGAAAACGTGGGAGTGAGTGTGTGAGAGTTATTGGCCTGATGAGCGGGACGTCGGTCGATGGGATCGATGCGGCACTCACAGAGATTTCGGGCACTGGCTATGCGGTGCGGGTAAAGCTCATTAAGGGAATTACGTATCCTTATCCCGAAAATGTGCGATCGCATATCCTCTCCCTATGCGCCAACGAACCGACGACCCTCGCCGATTTAGCAGCACTAGACGATGCGATCGCTCACCATTTCACCCAAGCCGTCCAAGCCCTTGATATTGATCTGGCCACCATCGATCTCATTGGCTCCCATGGCCAAACCCTATTTCACCGTCCGCCGCAGAATCCGCCCCAGAATCCACCGCAGAAAGCGGCCTTAGGCTATACCCAGCAGCTGGGAAGAGGCGACAAAATTGCAGCCGACACAGGCTGCACAACGATCAGCAACTTTCGAGTCGCCGATATGGCGCTTGGCGGACAAGGCGCACCGCTTGTTCCTATCATTGATGCCTGCTTACTGAGTCACACTGACCATCCGCTCGCGGTGCAAAACATTGGTGGCATTGGGAACGTCACCTACCTTCCGCCTTGGAACAAGCAAGGGACGCCCCCATCACAAATTAAAGGCTGGGATACCGGACCGGGCAACGCCTTAATAGATTGGGCCGTCACCGAGCTATCCGCAGGACAAAAAACCTACGACGAGAATGGACGCTGGGCCGCACAGGGAACACCGAATCAGGCGCTCATCCACCAGTGGCTACAGCACCCTTTCTTCACAACCCCACCACCGAAGTCAACTGGGCGCGAGCTATTCGGCACTGACTACGCCCGGCGGCTCTGGCAAGAGGCACAAGCAAATCAGCTCAGCGATAGCGACTTCTTGGCAACGCTGACAGACTTCACAGCGGCCACTATCGAACTGAGCTACCGACAATTTTTACCCCAGCTCCCTACTGAAGTTCTGATTGGCGGCGGCGGCAGTCGCAATGGCTACCTCATGGACAGGCTACGACAAAGGTTGCCAGAGACTACGGTTGGCACAACCGACGATAAACAACTCGACGCCGATTACAAAGAGGCGATCGCATTCGCTATTTTGGCCTACTGGCGTCATCATCAGATCCCTGGCAACCTTCCTAGCGTCACAGGCGCAGCTCGCCCCTGTCTGTTGGGCGAAATCTGGCAACCATAGTCTGCCGATCCTCCACCACAGCAATCGTACTCACGGTCTAAGAATGGGCATTCTAGACCACTAGCATCTGCTGGTACTCGTCGTGCACCAAGGAATAACGCTGTGGCCCACAGCTTTCTACTCGAACCTGGTCGATGGAAACTACAGGGAACCTGGCTCACCAGAGAATCATTGCCCACCCCTATAAAGGGCAAGCTACTGGTGGCGTGGAAACAAGAGGACTGCTTTATGATCGCCACCAAACTCTCATTTCTCGAGGGCGATCATGACGACATCGTGCTGCAATTACGCGGACGCATGACTAGCCATGAACGGCAATACACCTTTGTGGTGCAGCACAATCAGCTCGGAAAAGTAGAAGGCGAAGGATGGATTGCACCCGAATCAATTGTGCAGCGCTACTGGGGCCGCAAGGATAAGCAGCGCATCACCGGATTTGAAACAATGCGACAGATCAGCGCTGACCGCTACGACCTCTCTGGCGGCGTGATTTTAGGCCACTATCTAACCAGCACCATGGAGGCGGAACTCGTTCGCCAGTCGTGATGAAAGATCCAAACACTGGTCGCAAAATTTCTAATCGATACGAGTTGATAGAGTCCATTGGCCAAGGGTCCATGGGCAAAGTGTACCTTGCAGGGGATTCCTTGCTGGGCGGCGTACCTGTGGCCGTCAAGTTCTTATCTCAAACGCTACTCAACGAAAACATGCGAGAGCGGTTCTTGCGAGAGGCAATGACCTGTGCCCAGCTTGGACAAAAAAGTATGCACGTCGTGCGCGTTACTGATTACGGCGTCAACGAGGATGAGGTGCCATTTTATGTAATGGAATATCTCAAAGGCGACAACATTGGCCAAATCGTCCAAAAGAAACCACTGCCTGTTCCTCGATTTCTGGGCCTAGTGCGCCAAATTTTACTGGGGCTTAGAGCTGCCCATGATGGCATCTTGGTACAAGGCGACATGGTGCCGATTATTCACCGAGACATCAAACCCAGCAACATTTTAGTGACATCCGATCCCTCCATGGGAGAGTTAGTCAAAATCTTGGACTTTGGGATTGCCAAGCTCATGCAGGCTGATTGTGAACAAACAAGCACCTTTATGGGGACGCTGGCCTACGCCTCGCCAGAGCAAATGGAAGGCCGCGAGCTGGACAGCCGCTCAGACATTTATAGCCTGGGAGTGATGATGTATCAGATGCTTTCAGGTAATCTGCCGGTAAAACCCAAGAAAAATACCTTCGGCAGCTGGTATAAGGTTCACCGACTCGCTACACCCAAGTCACTCGTAGAGCATAAGGTTCCCCAGGCATTAAACGACGTAGTAATGGCATGTTTGGCCAAACAGCGTGAAGAGCGTCCAGATACCATTAGCGACATTCTTGATGCGATCGCCCCGCTAGAAAAACGTTTTGGCTCCAGCTTCCAAATTTCTCAGCGGATCAACACCACACTCTCTAAGCTGCCTGTTATCAAAAACAAAGGTAAGCAGCCGCCAGCAGAGTCTGACCAAGCCCTATCCAACCGAACCTCTCAGCTGGCAGAGTGCAACGAAGAAGACCAATTCTATCTCGAACAAAGTTGGCCACCTGAAATGCCCATCGCTCAGATTGTGTTTCCAAAACTGCTCACGCAGGGTAACGAAACGATCCCAACGCTGTGGGCAATGATGAGCACAGACGAGATCAAAAAGCGTATCCGCAACACCCGCTATAACAATTTCATGTGCACCATGAACCCGCACCCAATGGTGCTGTGGCTGACAGCTTTTTACAATAAATTAGAAGGACCGCGCTGGCTCCCTTGCTATCTTGATCTGAAGATGGCAACATCCCAAGCAATGCTGTGGCAGCTGGCCCGAACGCGCCAGTATCGAATTTTATTCTTTACAAAGGAAGCGCCCAATACCTGCATCTATGTCAAAACCCTCAACGTCGCCAATAGCCAACTAAAACTGCTCCAAGAGTGGGCCACCAATGCCCGCAATATTCCAGCGATTGGCGATCCTAAGGACAGCAAAGCGCTACTCAAACGCGAGTTAGAAGATAATCTAAAGCCTAAAATTCTGATGAACTTTGAGGCGATGCATTCTGATTCACAGCCCGGTATGGATGAATCTCTGGGCTTCTGATGAATGAATCCGATCTACCTTGGATTCTAGGCTAGCGACCTCTATTGCATTCGAGGGAAGTGCACAATCGGGTGCCACGACTCCCGCAAAATTGCACTGGTAAAGCTAGGGACTGTCAGCTTCAGGATGCCTTTGGCTTTACCCGCAGAAACTGCGATCGCGCTAATATCGTGAATCTCACCAGACTTCAAAACTTCTTCGACTGGGTTGCCCACCCGCACTTCAGTCAAAATCTCACTACCAAGCCCATCCAATTCAGCCTTAGCATCATCTAGGCTAGCTTGAGCGTCTGCCTCAGGATTATTGCTGGTCAGTCTACCACCATCGTCTACGACAGCAGTCAGCAAACAGGTTTCTAACGCACCACCTGGATCCGACTGAAGGTAACCCTTCACCTTGCCGAGCAGATTTTTGGCACTGGGACTGCCATCGTAGGGAATCAACACGTAGTTAAATAGATTTTGGCAGCGCTGGGACAGCTCATTTTCACGGAAGGTTGACACAAGCTGCGGGCGCAGAATCAGAATGGGCACATCCACCTTTTCAGCCAATGTCTTCGTCGTGCTACCAAACAGCTGCTCATTCAGCGCTGAACGCGTCGGCATGCCCGAAAAAATAATGTCTGGCTGATACTTATCCACCGAGCGAACAATATTTTCAGAGGCACGCCCCGAAGCAATTTCAACTTCGACCGTCGTTCCCTCAGGGGCATTCGCTTGTGCTGTCGATAGCAGCTCCCGTGCTGCACTGACTTTATCCTCATCGACACACGGGATTTCCCGAGAGGTCATCAGCGGCACATTATGAAAAAATACCAGATGAGTCAGGCCACCTTTAGCCAAATCAGGTACAAAGTTAGCCAAACGCTGAAGGCTATCCGAAAAATCAGTACAAATGAGCGCTCGCTTAAACATAAAATCGCACCGACTAAATACCGCAAAAGGGCCTAAGAGAAGAGTTTCATTAAAACACTATCACCCCTTCACAAAATAAGCCTCCTCCGAAGTATCAGTATCGAAAAAATATTGCGTTTCTCGGATGCACCTTGCCTACAGCCAAGGCTAGCTCAATAGGGAAGACGAGCACTGGCTCTACTGCGCGTGGAACTGCTATTACATGAGGCTCTCAGCCCAAGGGCTAAACCTCGCTCAAGTCAAAACCGCTATCTGTACAAGAGCACTCAAACATCAGGAGCACTCAAACATCAGGAACAATGGTTGGGAACTCAGGAATCGCTAGGGCAACTGCTGTAATATTGTCACGTCCGCCCCGAGCCTTGGCCGCTGCAATCAGCGCAGCAACTGCCCCTTCGCAGGTCTGCGCAGACTGTAAGTAGGTAATAATCGCGTCGCTAGAGAGTTCTTCACTCAAACCATCACTGCATAGCAATAAGCGATCGCCCGGCTCGGTGTTTATCAGCTGCGTATCCACCACTTTCAAATCTTCACGACCGATACACTGAGAGAGTACATGCCGCCAGGGATGCGTCGCCAAATCTTCAGGCGACAGTTCACCCGTCTCCATGGCCTGGGCAACCCATGTGTGATCCTGCGTCAACTGAATGAAACCACTCTCACGCAGCAGATACAGCCGCGAATCACCCACGTGAGCACACCAAAATTGCTCATCGCGAATCATGACCACAACGACAGTCGTGCCCATATCTCTACGATCGGGATGCTGCTTTTGATCGGCAAGGACCGCGTCATTTGCTGCCAAAATAGCCTGCTGTAGTAAGTCAGGCGAAGAAATATTGTTCGCCGTATGATTAGCAATATATTGACGAATAATTTTTGTAGACAGTCGACTCGCCTCTTGCCCACCCACATGGCCACCCATTCCATCTGCCACGATAAATAAGTCGCCCTCAGGCGAAATATGATAGCTATCTTGATTGGCACGACGATGCAGTCCAACATCTGTCGAACCCGCAAACATCAAACCAGTCATCGAATGGCGCATAGATAACTCAAACAACTTGGACTTCCACAAATGGGAGGCGCACACATCTCACCTGCTACAAATGCTAGCCCGCTGCTATCTGTTTAAGGCATTCTGTCCGCTTTAGCAATTCGCATCAGCAGACGAACAAGCGCAATGCCAGAGACAACGGCAATCACACCCATCACAACCGCAGGCCACACATAGTCAAAAATCAGCAGCATCGTTGCCGATAGTGTAAAGGTGCCCACCAGCAGCGTGTAGCTATTCGCCAGCGACAAATTACTGTTACGACGCATAATGCGATCGCTCTCAATAGAGCGCACCCGTACCCGGATATCCCCTCTATCTAGGCGATCTAGCGTATCCTCAATGCGTCGAGGCAAACTGAGGGCAGACGTTCCCACTTGAGCGGCCTGCCGGCTAATTTCGCCGAAGAGACCATTATTCGTTTCACCAGGCATACCGTTCGTCATAAGCTCTGTCGCATAGGGTTTAGCAGCTTCCATAAAGTTAAACTCTGGATCGAGTCCTTTTCCAACCCCTTCTAGGGTAGAAAATGCCCGCATCACAAAAGTAAACGTCGCCGGGAAGCGAAAAGGCTGATCATAAGCAACTGCGTACAAATCATCACTGATAGCCGTGACCGATTGTTCCTCAAACGGCTTATCCATCATATTGTCTAAAATGTACTGAATTGAGCGTCGCACAGGGCCCATATCATCGATTTCAGCCAACGCACCTAGCTCAACTAAAGCGGACATAACCTGGTCGGCATTTCGCTGTGCAATTCCCACAAACGTATCCATCAGCCGCGCGCGTGTGACCGACTGAATTTGGCCCATCATGCCAAAGTCATAGAAGATTAGCGTGCCATCGGTATCAACAGCAATGTTGCCTGGGTGCGGATCCGCATGGAAAAATCCATCGGTCAACAGCTGACGCAGATAGGCTTCTGCACCCAGTTTAGCCAAACGCTTACGGTCGAGTCCTGCTGATTCCAGCGCTTCGTAATGGCTGATTTTTATACCTGGCATGTACTCCATCGTCAGAACACGGGGGGTCGTGTAGCGCCAATACACACGCGGCACCTTTACCCAATCCACACCTCGGAAGTTCCGGCGAAACTTATCACCGTTGCGCCCTTCATGGAGAAAATCAATCTCTAGCCATAGCAACCGGCAGCATTCTGCATAAATGCCCATCCAGTCGCGGCCACGCCCCCACTCACGGTGGTTTTGAAAGTACTGAGCAATGCCCTTGAGAATCGATAGGTCGATTTCAAATAATCGGGCCAATCCAGGACGCTGAATTTTAACAACAACTTCCTCGCCCGAATGCAGCTGAGCACAGTGCACCTGTCCTAGGCTAGCAGCCGCGATTGGCACTGGCTCGAACGATTGATACAGTTCGGACAAAGGGCGACCAAAATCTTTCTCAATGATTGACTTAACTTTTTCGTAGCTAAAAGCAGGGACACGATCTTGAAGCTTAGAAAGCTCCTCCACATACTCAATCGGGAAGAGATCGGCTCGTGTCGAAAAGAGCTGGCCAATTTTGATAAATGTAGGCCCCAAGCTTAAGCAAGTCTCACGAATCCAAACAGCCATCTCCTGACGGCGCTTTGTCTGCTTTTCAGGCGTGATAGTCCCTCCGTAACTCCACGCCTTGCCATACAGCCAGCGCTTAGCCAAAAGCTTAAGCACAAACGACCAGATATCTACAAATCGTTGCGGCCGGGAGTAGATACCCTTGTTCCAACGGTAGTCACCATCGCGATATGTACTCCCGCCATACACTGGCTTTGGAGCACTCAAAATCGACTCAGCAACTGGCTGTGGGCTGGCTAACTGCCCGTAAACGGAACTATCAGCTGGGTAAGAAGTTGCTGATGGGGAGGGAGAGACAGCATAGTGGCCGGAAACTGTCTCCGAGCGACCGTTTTCTGTCACAGCACCGTTTTCTATAACGGCATGAGTATTGGACTCAGCAATTTCTTCAGACAATTCTTCAGAAACCTCTGCGTGAACACTCACCTTTCCATTTTGCAAACTCTGCCCATTTTGGTGAGCTTCAGCTTGACGAAGATGGGCGTCACGAACAGGCACAGAAGGCATCTGCGAATCCGATGAAGGCGGGGAGTTATTTTCTCTCGAAACAGCAGACACTCAGCTTTCCTGGAATAAAAAGAAAATAAAAAACGGGATGGTTTGAAGCTTATCAGACCAATCATGGCCATTAGCTACGATTCCATGCATTAACTCACTAACTGTCAACCCAGTGGCTGTAAAAAAAGCAAGCTATCGAAAACTTCGTCATCAACTACTGGTCTTGACGATACTGTTGGATAGATGCCCTAACCTGGGCAATCTCTGCGCGAAGGTTATCAATCGTAGCCTGTAGGTCCTCAGAATCCGTTGTCGCTGTTGTCTTTACGCTACCGTTAGCAGCCACAGAGACGTCAGCACCTGCTGCAGCCTGTTCCTGTTCCGCTCGGGCCATTACCTCTTCAGTAAACTGACGAAAGTACTCACGCTGTTCGGCATCAAACTTACCTAGCTTGCTGAGACCGTCGCTCATCAGATGTTCGGCTCTCTCACTTACAGCCGCTGCGAGCGCTCGTCCAACAAAAAATGCTTGCAGCATAGGGTCACCAAAAAAGAACTAAACAAAATTAGACATTTATTATTAACGATTATAAACACCCTTGAGGCGTTCTAGCAGACACACAGCTACTAGATATTATCTATCAAGCCCTTGGCACACGTTGTAGTCAGCATGACGTCGTTGACTCTCTTGACCAAAGCTCCTACGACACAAAGTAGTCTCATACTAGCTCTCAAGCTAGTACGTGTCCGCATCACGGGCAAGATAATAGATTAAGAAACAGCAGGGACCACCTTACTTTTTCAGAGGCAAAAGCTATCAAAACTCCGCTTCTAAGAGGCTGTTATTCAAGCGATCTTCATCCAGAAAGTTTTCATCGTCGCCAGCAACATTAACCTCCCCTGACCAACTCAGCTCAGTTTGCCGTAATAGGGGCCCTTCACTGAGTGACTTGAGTGGGTCTTGCTCACCTGTACGCAGGCGACCTTCCTGCCTATCGGCAAAATCATCAAAGTTACTGGGTACAAATGACTCAGGTGCAAATGACTCGTCTGATGCCTCACCATAGCTCTCTTTCTCAATGCCTGAGAACGGCTCTAGACTGCCATTGACCTCTGGCGTTCTCTCACCAGAGGAAGGAAATTCAGTGAATCCTTCAGAGCTAAATTCGTCGAAGTCACCGCCTGTTTGCCAGTTCAGGTCAGTGTTTCTTCCCCATCTGTCTACTTCATTATTTCCCCAGGCATTATTCTTCCAGTCATTGCCGCCTTCGGGAACCTCTATATCCGCCGCATCAAGCTCTGAGGACCAATCTGAGAGGGTGGGAAAGGTTTGTAGAGGACTGAGGAAACGGGCATTGGATGATCTAGAAAGAGAAAAGCGCATGACACCGCCACTCAGCAAACCAATCAGACCAGCTAGCCCAGCAGTGATGGTCAGCGCTTGAAAAAGCGTCAGTGGAGAATCCGACGACTTTGCCGGAACGATGGATGATGACTGCGGGGACGGCAATGGTGACGAGTTCAAGGGCCTGTTATCTCGACTAAAGGGCGATAGGGACATAAGGCAAGGCGTTATAGCATCGTCATTGACCTAAGTCTTCACTACGAGGATAGGTCTTAGTTACGTAGTCTTCTGCTGATTGGGCCGTGTGGAGCTCGCCATCGAGCGTTTGCTGATGTACGGCAGCCAAAATTTCTCTAAACTGAGGGCTCGGCTGATATCCAAGTCGCTTCAGGGTAGCACCGTTTATCAATGGAGACATCCGGGAGAGCTGAGCTATATAGTGCCAAATGTGAGGTCCTAATGTGTAGGGGTGGCGGGCCGCTATTAACAACAATTCAAATTGGCCATGGGACTTTAGACAGTTGAATACTTGGCTAGGTCGCTGTGCCAAAGGAAGCTGTGCCAGCAAATCGCTTTCTATCGAGTGAAAATGATTGAATCTTTGCTGACTATGGGAGCTGAGATTAAGGGTGGTAGCGACACGACTGCACTCATTGGGCGGCAGCTGAACAATCAGTAATGACAATAGCAGCAGCCAGCGCGGCTGCTCGGGCGCAAATTTTGGCTGCCAGCGTGCCATTCGTCGCAGCTGCCGCCACAGTATGGTCGAAATCACCACATCACGATGAATACAGGCCAAGGCACCTAACCGATCTAGCTCAGCGAGCATGATGGACCACTGCTCAGACGACAGCACAGATTCGAGCTCAGTGGTTAACCGAGACTGGAGCGCAGGAATTTTGCGATCGCCCGCCTGCAGCTGAGCATAAATACCACTACTCACCGCGTAGCGAATTAACTGCTCGCTGCGCTCCTCAATGACAAAACCCAACCGGACAGCAAATCGCACCGCCCGAAAAATACGCGTGGGATCTTCAATAAAGCTATTGGGATGAATCACACGTATATGGCCACGCTCTAAGTCGATCCATCCACCAAAGAAATCCAGCAGTCGCCCCATCTGAGACACTGCTTTATCACCAGATTCAATAGTCGATTCTGGCACTAGGCGCAGTGCCATAGCATTCACAGTAAAATCCCGACGATAGAGGTCTTGATGAATCGTTGCGACCTCTACCTCAGGGTTAGCCGCTGGGTAAGCATAAAACTCTGTTCTGGCCGTGACGATATCAATCGAAAAGGTGGCATCATCTGTAACCCACCTCAAGGTAGCCGACTGAAATTCGCCATATACTTGAGCAGTGACTTGAGGATAGCTGGACTCGATAATCTCAGCTAGCGCTGATCCCGCGCCTGCCTGCGCACCATCTACCACCAGATCAATATCTGTTAAGGCATGAGATTGACCCAAACAGTTCAGCAGCAGGTCACGCACAGCGCCCCCAACCAGATAAACCGTCCAACCTTTTTCGTTTGCGGCATCAGCAATCAACATCAGCGCAGGCCAAACTGTCTTGATCCTCGCTTTTAGCTGCGCGTACAGCACATCGACAGCAGGAACAGCCCGACGATCTGAGCTGACAATATTTGACAGAGAATGACTTTCCCCACGGACGCCACTCAACTGCCGCAGGACATCGCTGCGAGTTACGATCCCCACTAAGGAGCCGTCTAGGATGATAGGTATACGTCCTATGTCGTAAGTCAACATCAGCGATTGAATCTCAGCCAAGGGCGTTTCTGGCTCAGCTGTTTTGACGGGGACGCCCATACAGATATGCACAGGCACGTGACCTAGACCATGTCGAATAGCAACCTCTACGTCACGGCGAGAGAGCATACCCACTAACGCATTTGAAGCGTCAACAACGCAAAGCGCAGTATGGCCGTACCGCAACAAATATTTTTGCGCATCGCTAATTAGCGTTGTTGGCGCTACGGTGCGTACAGGCGAAGACATACAAGATTTGGCTATGCTCTCGGGAGAGAAGCCCGAGTCAGACGCTGCGATCGCAGACAAATCATTTTGCTCAGCCATAGTTTTTATCTCTAGCAAAAGCCAAAGTTTTTTCAATTGCACTTTGGCAAGGGCACTGATTTTTGATAGCTTACCTATATAGGAGCATCAGCTACTAAGTGCTGTTGCCCTCCATTAAATAGTGTTTTGAGAGTACAAAGATCATGTCTGTTATTTTTCAGCTAGCTCTGTTTGTTTTAGTGCTTTGGTCTTTTGTCATGATCGTGGGCGTGCCGGTAGCGTATGCTTCTCCAAGCAACTGGGATCAGTCCAAGCGTTTGATTTTTCTAGGATCCATTGTATGGGGCGTTTTGGTTGTTTTGGTTGGCAGCCTCAACTATCTTGTTGTGTAGGCTCATCGTATAGGCCAGTATTGCTTAGCCAAGTATCGCTTAGTCTTCCTCTACTGGGTTACTGAGAAGCTACATGTTGGGATATTAGCTTGACCAACTGACAACACAATTGACGGCATTCATTTCGCATTCGTCTCTGGGGCCTACTTCGACACTGGCTCTGGAGACTCATTTTTTCCGCATCATTTTTCCACTAGTTTTGTTTTAAGGTTTTAATCCCAATGACAGTCTTCGAAGGCAATTTTACTCAGACCAGTTCAATGAAGTTTGCCTTCGTCATTGGGCGATTCAACGATTTAGTAACGACAAAATTGTTAGACGGTGCCCAAGACTGCCTAAAGCGCCATGGTATTGACGTCGAGCCTTCAGGAACACAGGTGGATTACGCCTGGGTCCCTGGAAGTTTTGAGGTTGCTATGGTGGCCCGGCAGTTGGCCCTTAGCGGTCGTTACGATGCGATTATTTGTTTGGGCGCGGTGATTCGAGGCAACACGCCCCATTTCGACTACGTGGCAGCTGAAGTTGCCAAAGGCATTGCTGCTATAGGCTTTCAAACGGGTGTGCCTATCGTCTTCGGTGTCTTGACAACAGACACTATGCAACAAGCTCTAGAAAGAGCGGGAATTAAGAGCAATTTGGGATGGAGCTATGCTATGAGCGCACTGGAGATGGCCAGCCTCATGCCGCAGGTAAAACAGGGAGAGTCCAGCCAATAATGCAATCCCCCAAAGCCTGGCAGAGGAGAGCTATTCAGCACAGCCTACAAAAAGTAGAACATGGGCTTTCAGGGAACATAAAAAGTTGTTGACAAACGCTGTTATTTTTGAGATATTTGAAAAAGTCAAAAAACGGCATTTGCGGGTGTAGCTCAGTGGTAGAGCGCAACCTTGCCAAGGTTGATGTCGAGAGTTCGAATCTCTTCACCCGCTTTATCGAGTTCCATAATCAAGTTATCCGCGGGTAAAGCTACCCGTTTTTGGAACTGACATTTTTACACTTGCAGGGCCTATTCTGTCGGAGAATTCTATTGATTCGTCCAGAAAGCTGCTTTGAGTAGGAACATATGGCAGGCTGTCTACGTAAAGGTTCAAATAATATTATTCAGTCAGTGATTTTAGAGTCACCGCTGCTGTGCTAAGTGCGTTATCTTTTGCTACAAGGCGTTATCGTAAGCGACAATCGCGCAGCACATATGTCGGAGCTACGCTTGCACGCGACGAAACGAAAACAGGAGCAACAGCCATCGTTTTGTTTGGGATATCACGACTCGTGCACCTCAAGGAAACACATCAATTAGATCTTGACCAAAGCTATCCTTGCCCATCGTGTAAGCAAGGCGCCTTGATTCCGATTACCTTGACTGAGGCGTGGGGATGCGATCGCTGCAAACAAATTTTTGAACTAAAATCAGAACCCAACACAATTGGCAAACTCACAACTCCCTATCCACGACAGCGAACGTGGAAATGGGATGGCAAACATTGGATTCTCAACAAGAAAGAATTAAGGTCATCACTGACTGATGTCTCTGCATGGAATAAGCTAGGCGTCATCCTGGTACTACTATGGCTAGGATGGACATTGCTGGCACTTACAGGCTTTGCTCTAGCGCTAAGAGCTTTAATCCTGTTGGGTTTGGTAGTAATGTTTTGGGTGATATTGCGGCGCTAGCTTAATGACCCTATCTCTATTTGATCTATCGGCAGCTCTCAAAACCGTTCAACAGTCAGCTGAGCAGCTCAGCGCTGATGAGCAGTGCTCTAAAACCCTAATGGCTATGGGTGAAGCCATTAGCCAGCGCCAAGATGACATTTTAGAAGCCAACACTTTAGATTTGGAAATTAGCCGAGACATGGCCGTTCCAGAGCTTGTTGTCGATTGGCTAAAGCTCACCCCCGAGCGAGTGCAAAAAGCTGCTAATATTTTGCACCGATTAGCAGCAATAGGTACGGCTGAACCTCGAATAATAGCCAACGGCACAAATCCAATTTACCGGCCAGTGGGTATCGTTGGGTTCATTTATGAAGCATTTCCTGACTTGGCTGCGATCGCAGCCGGGCTATGTATTCGAACAGGAAATGCCCTTGTACTCAGAGGCGGTAGCGAGGCGAGCCGCACCAATCAAATCATCGCTAGCATCTTACAGGGCGCACTCACTGACGTAGGCCTAAGCGCAGATCTCGTTTTCCCTGTAGAATCCACAGACGTCTCACGCCTAGAAATGGCTCAGTGCGCAGATATCGATCTGCTTATCGCCCATGGTAGACCCAGCCTTGTCGAGCAAGTCGTAGAGTCCGCAAGTATCCCTGTCATTCCCTCTAGAATGGGCAACTGCTATCTATACTGGTGTGCTAGTGGCAGTGTCGATCAGGTATATCAGATGATCGTCAGTAGCCATACTGGCACGCCTGACGCCGTCAATAGAATCGAAAAGGTCCTCCTACATGAAGCCCATAGCAACAACACACTGACCCGTTTGTGGAATCGACTACAAGAAAACGGGTTTACGCTCAAAGCAGACAGCGCACTCACTCAAAAACATACGCTCGCAGCCGCAGAACCACTTGACTGGGGCTCCGCATACCTGAAGCAAACCGTCGCTTTCAGACAAGTAAAGAACACCACGGAAGCTATCAACTGGATAAACAATCACAGCAGTGGCCATGCTGATAGCATTGCTACTGCCGACTATCGCGAAAGTCGACTCTTTACCGCCGGCTGCCGCAGCGCCTCGCTCTACGTCAATGCCTCATCTCAGTTTATTCGCAATGCTAAGTACACCAACGACATTGCACTCGGTATCTCCGACCGAAAAGGCATGAGTGGAGGACTCATTGGCATGGGCGTGCTTCGCGAGCACCAACGTATCTTTTATGGTAGCTAGAGCGTCTAGGAAAGAGACTTAGGAAAAGCACCCGCTGAAGGCCATAAATACTTGCTACAGACCATAAATATCAAACCCGAAACCTGTATGAGGTTTCGGGCTAATCCTCAGTCAAAGCTTAGAAGCAGAAGGCATCTTAAGGTCGACAGCGTCGCCAACGATGTGCGCTAGGGCTTTGCCAACTTCACTTTATCGGCTAGACCAACGGCTTGAAGACTACGAATAATCATCCAAGTAACATCAATTTCCCACCACTGCAAGCCATGACGGGCAGAATACTGATAGGTATGGTGGTTGTTATGCCAGCCTTCACCAAAAGTGAAGAGCGCTACCCACCAGCAGTTAGTCGACCTGTCACCTGACTCATAAGAACGGTAGCCAAACTTGTGAGTTGCACTATTCACAAACCATGTGAAGTGGTAAACCACAACCAAGCGAACAAAAATCCCCCAAATCACGAAAGACCATCCACCCAACGCGTACAGCAGTGCGCCCAAGGCAACCTGTAGGACGAGAAAATATCGATCAACCAAGATGTACACCGGATCAGTATTAATATCCCTTGTAAAACGGCTAATCTCAGACTTTGCCGGCACATCGTGCAGCAACCAACCCATATGGCTCCACCAAAAACCGCGGCCAGAGTTGTGATGGTCTTCTTCTTGGTCTGAAAAGGCATGATGGTGACGGTGCAAACCGATCCACTCAATGGCACCACTCTGGCAAGACAGAGAGCCGCACAGCAAGAAGAAATATTCTAACCATTTGGGCACTCGAAAACTACGATGGGCAATTAATCGATGCCATCCTAGCGTAATTCCAAGACAGCCAGTGATGAAGTAGAGTAAAAACGCTACGCCCACAGCACCCCAGCTGAAATTAGCGGGGAGCAGGGCAAACAGAGCACCAAAATGAATGGCCACCATAAATAAAATAATGGGCCAGTTGAGAGAACGGTCTGTTGATCTTGCGATAGTCATTTAGAATCTCAGAGCAAAGGTTAAGGCTCAGCCGATCAATAGCAACATCTAAATTAGATGAAACCACGGGCGACTTCAAGAGCCATGGGAAAACAGATGAATCAGCCAGACAGCCTTAAATCGCATGGAGCCAATAACACACTGACCACACTCGATAAGTTGAACCTTCAGACGCAGCAAGCAACACTTGAAGCTTTTCACAACATCGATATGCTGGTTAAAGAGAACCTAAAGAAGGTACTGTCTGCATTCAAGACCCACCGGGTAGGGGCTCATCACTTCTCTAGCGTGTCAGGCTATGGGCATGATGATTTAGGTAGAGATACGCTGGACAGAGTGTTTGCTCAAATCGTAGAAGCGGAGGCAGCTGCCGTCAGAGTACAGTTTGTCTCTGGGACGCATGCTATTGCCTGCGCGCTGTTCGGCGTTCTTAGGCCGGGAGACGAAATGCTTGCGATCGCAGGCGCACCCTACGACACACTAGAAGAGGTCATTGGCACAAGAGGATGTGGCCAAGGCTCTCTCAAAGATTTTGGCATCGACTACCGAGAGCTAGCACTCACTCAAGACAACACAGTTGATTTTGAAAAGCTCGCCTCCTCAATTACTAAGAAGACGAGACTTGTTCTTATTCAAAGGTCTTGTGGGTACAGCTGGCGTTCTAGCCTTAGCATTCATAATATTAACAAAATTATAC
>ERZ1740067.1127-NODE-1127-length-19085-cov-4.886548_pt1 | contig 19085 bp, 18 predicted proteins | sample MGYA00581736_ERZ1740067 | MGnify/ENA primary metagenome ERZ1740067 (study PRJEB43018, sample SAMN04849236) | marine metagenome | isolation source: floating plastic debris | place: Pacific Ocean | collected 2008-08-27 | study: EMG produced TPA metagenomics... | reverse complement strand
GCAAGACATACTGATAAACGTAGCTGGGACCAGTCGCTTGCTCCAGTTCGGGTGCGGTGCTCCTCTTAGCGACATTGAACAGAGTTGGGTTTTGAACCAATGAGTCCGTGTCACCGCGAATTGGGGCGTCATCCGCCGGATTGTCCAAAGCGTCGCACCCAAGCGCAAAGCCACCCAAGGCTTGGAATGTGGGTGTCGCACCAAGATCCGCTTGATCCGAAAAGTCGATAACAACATCAATATCAACAGCCGGGATGCCCGGCGAGAACGACCCATAAGGCAATTCAAACACGACAAGCGTGTCACCCGGTTGCCCACCTGTCACGATCAATGGCGTACCATCCGGATTCGTCAGAAATGGATGTTCTACCTCTCCAGAGGCATCAAAAGTGAGCTCCGTAGTGGTAATCGCGGCACCCAGGAAAGAGGCACTGTCAAAGGACGGACCATCGCCCTCACCATCCAGACCAGAGGTTGGAATGATCAGTTCGGCATATGGCACATAACCGGAGTCAGTGCCCGTATTGTCGAATGTGAGCGTGTACGCAACGTCTTGCTGTCCAAGCTCGACACCCTCAGGTCCGCTGATTGTTACCTCTGGATCCGCGCCATCCAGCACGATCCGATCTTCGAGCAGTTCGAATTTGGGCTTAACTGTCATAACAGTACCCCGCTTTTTTCCTGGTTACCGTTTGCGGCTCAGCTTGTAGGTCGGCTGATCGCGTACATCGTCAACAAGCGCCGGCTCAAAGCCCCAGCGCTGCAACAAAACCCCGCGTGCACGTGCCAGATTGGCCGCAGCCACCTCGCGCGTTGCCCGGGCCGTTGCCACCGCTTGTTCATTGAGCTGAACGTTTTCATAAGAGTCGAGCAGTGCCGACAAGATGTATATCCCGTCACTCCCGTCCGCACCTTCGTTCCACCGATCACGCAGTGTCACAAGGTCACGCTGCGCGGCCTGTTGGGCCCGCCGCTGCGCTATGAGATCTTGGGTCGAAATGATGTACTCATTCGCAGACACATCAATTTCAGCCAAGACCGTTGCCACCACAGCCAGAACCTGACGCTCTTGCTGGATGGTTTCCAAACGACGGCGTTTGTAGCGCGCATCGCGTTCATCAAAGCCCAGAGGAACCGAGAATTTCAGCCCAACCACATGACCGTCACCTGCATCACTGTTGCGGAAGGCACCAGATCGGTCGTTGCCATCTGAGCCACCCGAAAGGGACGCTTCCAAAACAAGATCAAGCTCTGGCAGGCTTTCGTTCGCCGCCATCCCTTCTCGAAGAAGCGCAGCCTCGTATTGCAGGATGGCTTGTTGAAGTTCGGGCCGAGACACAAAGATCTCTTCCAACGTGTCCTTTGATGACAAGACCCGCAGCGCCCCGTTCGGAGCGGATGCAGGCAACAACTCTACGTTGCCAGGACCCATCTTGGGCGCGTTCACAAGTGACGCGAGGCGGAATTCTGCATTGTCGACCGCTGCTTTGGCGCGAACGGAATCAGCACGCCACCGCGCTGCAAGCGCTGCTGCGCGGTTAACAAGAACCGGATCTGCATCGATTTCGGACCGGTTGCGCACCTGCGCCGCCAGTCGTTGGCCGTGACCGGCTAGATGTGATTTTTGAATGAAGACGGCGCGCGCAACATACAGGTTCCAATAGGCACGCTCGGTTTCCAGCAAATGTGCTTCAGCCTGACGGCGAAACTCTTCAACCGCGATCTGAGTATCCATGCTGGCGATACGGCGCGGGGAGTCGTTGTGATTGAACCCGCCACCCCGCAACAACGGCTGCACCAACGACAATGTCGTCCGGCTTTCCGTTTGCTCGCCCGGGATATACGTTGTCCGGTTTGTGTCGGTTGTTGCAAAACGCTGGGACAGCGACACCTCGCCACCCGTTTTCAACCGTGACCGGACGCCGAATTCGATCTCCTCTTCATCCGTGATCGCGCGCGCTGCACCAGCCGCGATTGCCGGGCTTGTGGCGCGTTCGTTTTCGCGCGACTTGCTGACCTCGGCAAAGAACTCCGGCACGAAGCGACCCTTGGCTTCTTGGATCGCTGTACCACGAATGGCTGGCAGATCACCAAAAGCAGCAATCTGATAGGAGTGCTTGACCGCATCGTTCACTGTTTCGGGGAGTGAGATAGTCCGATTGGCCTCACCAGGTGTCAGGTCGGTACGGTGAATGGATCCCGCCCACCACTCACCAGCGGTAGAGGATGTTGAGGCCCGTGCAACACGGCGCACCTTATCCAGCGAGACCCCAACGCCGCGACGCTTGGCTTCGATCAGCGCATAGCGACCTAGCGCCCGACGCACATACACCGCGCGCTGACTTGGGTTGCTGAAGGCTTTGTATGTCAGTGTGTCAATGGGCCATTGCTCATTCAGTGTTTGCTCGTTGACGAGGAACTCTTCGCTTTCTGGATCGTCGCTCAGCCGGTCGACGCGTGCACGTGCCTGATCTGGCGTCAACCGCTCACCACGCGCCACGGCGTCGGTGTTTTCTTTCACACTTGGCGAAAAGCCACGCGGTCTTGGCACGTCACGAAAACCTGGCTGAAGCGATGGCTCAGAACAAGCAACAAGGCCGAGCATAGCGGCCGAGCACGCAATTAAGATGCGCATTGTAGATCTCTCCCCGTCGGTCACTGCGGTTGCAAAGGCTTTACCCCAACCCAAACCCGCAACCGCAGGATGCATGTGTCTGACCCAGTGGATAACACGTGATCAATTTTAAAAGAAATGGGAAATCTGTCGCCGCATCGTCAAACATTGGCTGGCTCGTAAACTTGTACTTTTTTTGTCACGGTTTCGAATCAGACAAGATTCGACGTATGCAAAATAATTCACCTTGACAGTACACATCAGCATGTTGTGGCAAGGGGATAACAAAAGGGGCTTATATTGTGGCGTTAACTTACCTCCTCCGACCTGTTGTTTTTGGGGCTGCCGTTTCGACCGCACTCGCTCTTTCGACACCTGCGCACAGCCAAACGCCAGACTCCCGTGTTTTCTCCGAGATTGATGTGCAAGGTAACAGACGTTTCAGTGATGAAGATGTACTTGCGACATCTGGTCTGCAAACCGGCGTGCCGTTGGGTCAGATTGAGCTCGAGCGCGCTTACGAAGCACTTCAATTCACTGGGGAATTTGACTCTGTCGAAATACGCTCTGTTGGCAATACGTTGATCATTCTGGTCGATGAAACGCCGCAGTATTCCGGCGGTCTCACCTTTGGGCTGGGCTATGACACGGACACCGGCGTGTTCGGTGCGGTGGGTCTTCTTTTGCGCGATACATTCGGACCTGAATCGACCATTGCAGGCAATCTTTTGATCGCGGAAGAGGTGCAGACTTTGTCGTTCGATGCGGCCTCGCCGAACTTCTGGGGTGAGTCGAATCGTGGCGGCGTTCGACTGTCTTTTGGCAATTATGAATATGACGACGTGACCTATCGCTATCAATTTGCCCGGGTCGAGCCATATGTTCAGTACGATGTGGGCGAAAATTCACAGGTTGAATTGCGGTACACGCTCGAACAAAAGCGTGTTTTTGACATCGAAGCGACCGCTTCACCCATCCTGCAGGCGGAAGCGGGACGCGATGTCAGCTCTGGTATCGGTTTTACATTTGCGACCGGGTCGTCCCGTGATGCAGCTGAACCGGCTAATTCAGGCAGCTGGTTTTTACGGTTTGATCAGGACTTCACAGGCCTCGGCGGTGATACCGAATTATCCCTCACAGAGCTTAGCTTTGGGGGGCGCCGACCGCTTGGCGGCAATGGATTTGCCCTGCGCACGCGCATCGACCTGGGGGCAGTGGTCGGACATGGCAGCGACGATCCGCGCGTCAGCGAACGCTTTACACTTGGCGGATCACGTCTGCGCGGCTTTGATAGGGGTGGTATCTCCCCCCGCGATATCTGTGCGGGATGTGGCGCCGGCGGTACGGATGTGGTGACTGATCTGGGCGGCAATTACTATGCGGTGGCACGTACAGATCTGCTGGTGCCTCTCTTTGCAAACCGACCCGAAATTGAAACATTTGTCTTCTTTGACGTAGGCTCTGTCTGGAACGTCGACACCGACACAGCGGCCTCCGGCATTCTTGACGACGGTAAAACCTGGCGCAACTCGGCTGGTATCGGCACCTCGTTTGACACCCAGCTTGGCCAATTCGAAGCGTATTTGGCCCTGCATACTGACGGCAATAGCCGCGATGACGTGCAGGAATTCGGCCTGACCTTCCGTTCTGAATTCTAGACCCCTTCGTCAGACCTGACGCAGCAGGTAAGTATCCATAATCCAGCCATGCTGTGCACGGGCCTCTTCGCGCAGTTTGACAATTTTGGGGGCTGTATCTGCAAGAGGTCCGCTTGCAAGGATCTGATTGGGCATACCCAGATAGGCACCCCACCAGATGGTCAGATCGAGATGCGTAAGATCCTGGAAACTGCAGGCCCCATCTAGCATCACGACGGTTGTCTCACTGCCTTCCGGCAAACCAAATTTGCGCAAACGCCGCCCGGTTGTTACCGCCACAGTCCCATCAATCGTGTTGAAGGGAATTGCATGCGCCGCCGTCAGCGCCTGTAGCGCCGTGATCCCGGGTATAACGCGCAGCTTTGGGGGCGGCTGCAAACGCTCGGCAATGCGCAGCGTGCTATCGTAAAGCCCTGGATCACCCCACACCAAAAGAGCAATCGGCCCGCTCACATGTGCGTTGTTAGCAGTTGCTGCCCATCGCGTGACAATCTCATCGTGCCAGCGGGCCACACGGTCCTGATAGGGCAACGATTCATCGCGCACAGGCATCGTAAAGGGCAATACCTCTGCGCCTGAGCCAACGCTGCGCAAATTGTCCTGGCGGAGCTGCGCCATGTCGGCTTTGCCCGCACCCTTTTGCGGCAGTTACACCGCTGATGCGTCGCGCAGCGCCTGCGCGCCCTCTAGCGTCACATGCACGGGGGACCCGGTACCAATTCCAACCAACCAAAGCTCCGTGATCATAGCTCGGCCAATGGGCCATACAGGATTAACGCAGGCTTATTGCCCACATCCTGATCCAGCTTATCAGCCAATTCCTGCAAAGTGGACCGGGTTACAGACTGCGCGTCCGTACCCACAGCTTCGGCCAGGATGGCAGGTGTCGTCTGCGCCAACCCATGTGCGAAAAGCTCCCCCGCCAGCTTGGGAAAGGTGCGTTTGCCCATAAACACAACTGTGCATGCATCCGGGTCCGCCAGCGATGTCATGTGCAGATCATCAGGCAGTTTTCCGTCAGCATCATGCCCGGTCACGAATTGCACGCGCCGCGCCGTCATCCGTCGCGTCAGTGGGATCCCGCAAGCAGCGGCGGCGGCAACTGCGCTGGGCACACCGGGCACGATTTCATACTCAATTCCGGCTTCGCGACAGGCAATCAGCTCTTCTTCAAGACGGCCAAACAGCCCACTGTCCCCTGATTTCAATCGGACGATCCGTCCACCAGATTGTGCGAATTCGACAAGTAAGCGGCTCACATGGTGTTGACGCGGCGATGCCCGGCCTGCCCGTTTTCCAACCCCAACGAGGTCTGCACCATCACGCGCATGCGCCAAAATCGGTCCCGAAGACAAATCATCAAACAACACCGCGTCCGCACGCCTAAGCCGGTCCACCGCCTTTAAAGTCAACAACTCCGGATCGCCCGGACCCGATCCGACAAAGGACACAAACCCGCTCATCTACGCTCTGCCGTGATCAGATGAAAGAACGTGCCGGTAACAGGACCACGCGTTGAACCGGTCTCTGGCACTGGATTGCCATCCGCATCAAACACCTCCGCCAACGGCGCGTCCGGCTGGTCCAAAATCGTTGAATAATGGAACTCATGCCCACGCAAAGCTTGCTGCGGCGCAAATCCAGCCATGGCTTGGGTCAGCACTGCACGACGATACCCAAGATGAAACTTTCGCTTTTCATACGAGGTCACAAGACCCAGCAGCCCAGCCATATCATGCCGCGCCCCGTCCTTGTCGATGAGCGCCTGACCAAGGGCCATGTATCCCCCGCATTCTCCATGCACTGGCTTTGTCGCTGCATGTTTGCGCAGGCCTGCAAGATACGTGGTGGCCTGCGCCAATTGAGCGGCATGCAGCTCGGGATAGCCGCCAGGCAGCCATACCAGGTCAGCATCTGCTGCAGGTGCTTCGTCCGCCAGCGGCGAAAACGGCAGGATCTCGGCACCGGATATGCGCCAGCCTACCAAAAGAAGCGGATAGGTAAACGAAAAGGCTGCATCGCGGGCAAGGGCAATCCTTTGCGCAGGCGGATGCGGCAATTTACCGGATGCGGCGCCGACCCCAGCCATAGCTGCACGTCGAATTGCGGGCAAATCGACGTTATCGCGCAAGAAATCCGCGTACCCCTTGATCGCAGTGTCCAGATCTGGGTGCTCAACTGCCTGAATCAAACCCAGATGCCTTTCCGGAAGCGTCAGATCGCCCCGCCGCGGCAAAACACCAAGCACCTTAATACCCGCATGATCCATTCCGACGCGGGCAAGGCGTTCATGACGCGGACTGGCAACACGGTTCAGGATCACCCCCGCAAACGGCACATCGGGTGCATAGGTCTTGAACCCCAACGCGGTTGCAGCCGCAGACTGCGCCTGCCCACCCACATCCACGACAAGGATCACCGGCCAACCCATACGCTGCGCAGTTTCGGCACTGGATCCAAACCCGGACTGTCCGCGCGTGGCAACACCGTCATAAAGACCCATCGACCCCTCACCGATACAGATATCCGCGCCCTCCATCTGGCGGGAAATGCCGTTCAGCAATCCGTCATCCATCGCCCAGGTGTCCAGGTTGAACGACGCGCGGCCAGACGCGGCACGGTGAAAGGCCGGATCAATGTAATCAGGGCCAGACTTGAATGGTTGTACCTCCAGCCCGTCATCACGCAGGGCGCGCAGCAACCCCAACATGACGGTTGTTTTGCCCGTCCCAGAAGATGGCGCGGAAATCAGTAATCCCGGTGGTGTATCAGTCATCGCCATGCGACCACTCTGACCACGGGCTGTCAGCCGATTGGGGGCGGTACCGGCGGTCATAATCCACCGCATAGAGCCTGCTTTCCGCGAAATCTGCCGCGCCAATGGCGCGCCCGACAAAAATCAGCGCGGTGCGTGAGATTCCCGGATCCATCGCATCCTCCACCTGATCCAATGTGGTCCTGATAATCTTCTCATCAGGCCAGCTTGCACGGAAAACCACCGCAACTGGACAATCCGCCCCATAAAACGGCGTCAATTCCGCCACAACATTGGACAGATTTGCAATGGACAGATGCAACGCCAATGTCGCACCAGTCGCGCCAAAATTGGCCAGCGTTTCGCGATCGGGCATGGAAGACGCACGCCCTTGTGTGCGCGTCAAAATCACAGATTGCGACACACCGGGTAATGTCAATTCCTGCCCCAACTGTGCTGCAGCAGCGGCAAAAGACGGCACACCCGGCGTAACCGAGTAAGGGATGCCCAATGCGGTAAGCCTGCGGGTTTGTTCGCCCATTGCAGACCAGACAGACACGTCACCCGAATGCAGTCGCGCAACATCCAACCCATCTTGGTGGGCGGCTTCCATTTCCCTTACGATGCTGTCCAGATCCAAAGGTGCGGTGTTCACAATGCGCGCGCCCGACGGGCAGTGATCTAAAATCGCATCCGGAACAAGCGATCCTGCATACAAACAGACGGGGCACGTCGCGATCAGGTCGCGGCCCCGCAAGGTCAGCAAATCTGGTGCACCGGGACCCGCCCCGATGAAATGCACAGTCATCCGTTGCCTCCTTCTGCCAAGGCGCATGTCGCCAAGCCATCTGCTGAAACGACACGGGGCGCAAGCAGTTTGGCATTTGGCCCAGCGGCAGCCAGCGCCGCCGCTTCGGCAACAGATCCCACACCATAGGCCCTTTGTGATGCCGCAGATTGCGTCGGTGTGATGACGTCCTGCATATCGCCAAGCGAAACCGCGCACATCTCGCTGCCCAGCATCTCGGCCAATTCCTGAAAACCGGCATGTCCTGCCTTGTTTGTCAGCGTTGAAAAACAGCCCGCCACCCGATCCGCGCGCGCGGCATCATAGGCATCTCTAAGACTTGCCGCCTGCGCCGCAGCCCGAAACCCAAAACCGGCAACAATCATAGCACCCCAGCCCATTGAACAATTGGACGCGCGGGTTTCCAGCCTGTCTTACCACCCAGCGCATCAGCTTCGGCGATATTGATCTGGATCAGATCCCCGCCCAGACGCTGGTGCGCTGTGATCAGCACATGCTCCCCTTCCAGCGTGACCGTGTTGGCAACCACGCGCGTGCCCGGTTTCACCCGGTCTTCCAAGGCGCGCAACATCTCTGTTGTCAGACCGCCACCGATAAAAACGGCATCCGGGTCAGGCAAATCGGCAAATACGTCAGGCGCAGACCCAGCGACAAGCTGCAAGTGTGCAACACCCAGCGCTTGGGCATTGTGTTCGATCATCGCGATCCGATCCTTGCGCGGCTCAACAGCGACCGCGTTGCATGCCGGATCGGCCAACAACCACTCAATCGCGATGCTGCCAGAGCCCGCCCCGATATCCCACAACACCTCACCCCGCTGAGGCGCAAGCGCCGACAGCGTCGCAGCCCGCACCGCACGTTTGGTCATAACTCCATCAGATTGGAAAAACGCATCCGCGATTCCTGATGAAACCGGCAGTGCAGCGCCGGGTCCCGCAGACTCTATTGCAACGCAAATCGGGTGCTTCAGCCCGTGCGCTTTTATTGCATGTGCATGCCCGTCCCAGCGCGCCTCGCGCGGACCACCAAGCGCTTGAAACGCAGATATGATGCTGTCTCCAAACTCGATTTCTGTCAGGTATGCGCCAAGCTGTTCCAGCGCTTGTCCATCCCGCAATGTCACAAGCAGATGGGTATTTTTCCCTAAATAGGGTCTCATATGCGACATAGGCTGCGCATGCAGGCCAAGACAAATGGTACGTTCCAGTGCCCAGCCCATCCGGGCCGCCGCCAGCGCAAAACAGGATGGCGCCGGCAACACCGTCCAGTCATACGGCGCAAATGCGCGCGCGATAACAGCGCCTGCACCGAACCAGAACGGATCCCCTGACGCCAGAACAACCACATCCCGCCCTTCAAGGCTGCGCAACAGTGGCAAGCCATCGGCAAAAGGTATTGGCCAGGTAATCACTTCGGCCTCATGCGCGGGTAAAAGAGCAAGATGGCGCGTCGCACCCATCACAACTTCCGCGGCTTTCAACGCCGCAAGGCTTGCGGGCGGCAAGCCATCCGGGCCATCCTCGCCAATGCCGACAATGGTGATCCAGGGACGATCAGACATGACACCAAAACTTCTGATTTTGGGCGGAACGACCGAAGCTCGATTGCTGGCGGACGCTGTGGCCAAAACGGATTTGTCTGCGACGCTGTCGTTGGCCGGACGGGTTGAACGCCCAATGTCCATGCCCCTGCCGACGCGCATTGGTGGTTTTGGCGGCGTTGATGGGCTCAAGACCTATTTGCAAAACACTGCCATCACCCATGTGATCGATGCAACGCACCCTTTTGCCGCACGGATGAGCATGCATGCCGTTCAGGCTTGCAGGACTTTGGGCCTGCCTCTTCTTGGTTTGACACGGCCCGGTTGGGACAAACAGATGGGCGACACCTGGCAGCACGTGCCCGATATGGCGGGCGCAGTCGCGGCCTTGGATCGCCCGGCCGCGCGTGTTTTTCTCGCCATTGGTCGCATGCATATCGCAGAGTTTGCGACCAGAACACAGCATCACTATGTGTTGCGACTTGTGGACCCACCGGACGGGGTATTGCCCTTGCCCAAGGCCGATATCATCGTCGCGAAAGGACCGTTTAGTCAGGTTGATGACATTGTTCTTCTGCGCGAGCGTGACATTGACATCGTAGTGTCCAAAAATTCGGGCGGCACTGGCGCCTATGCCAAAATCGCGGCTGCGCGAGAGCTTGGCTTGCCCGTCATCATGATTGACAGACCTGTCCAGCCCGCCAGGCAAGAGGTTCACCGCATTCCGGACGTGATGACTTGGCTGCGTCATTCCACCGCCACCGATCTGGGGGTATAGACAATCGGTGCACCTGCACGTTCGATTATCCTTGTTTGAGACGACCCAACCAAAACAACCGTGCGCATATCTGCCATATCAGGCGTCGCATCTGCAAGTTTTACCGTTGTTAGAGCCTGATCAGGTGTCGAAACCGCGTGGGCAAACGTAATCAACCGCGTCGGCTCACACGCCTCACGAAGAATGGTAAGTGTCCGCGCGAACCCTTCAGGTCGGGACTTGGATCGCGGATTATAGAACGCCATCGCGAAATCCGCCTCTGCCGCCAGACGCAATCGCTTTTCGATCAAATGCCAAGGCTTCAGATTATCGCTGAGATTGATCGCACAGAAATCATGTCCCAGCGGCGCGCCTGCCGCTGCTGCCGCTGCCAACATTGCGGTGATACCGGGCAGCACGCGAATATCTATCGTTCGCCGCGCGTCATGACCTGCTTCCAGCGCTTCAAACACAGCAGACGCCATCGCAAACACCCCCGGATCCCCGGAGCTCACGACCACAACACGCCGCCCCGATTGCGCCATGTCCAGCGCGTGATTGGCCCGGTCAATCTCGACACGGTTGTCACTTTCATGCAGGGTCAAACCCGCACGCGGCACGATCCGGCGCACATAGGGTATGTACCCCACGATATCGGTCGCCTCATCAATTGCTTGCTGGACGTCGGGCGTGATCATCGTCTCTGACCCGGGTCCAAGACCGGCAATGCTCAGCGACCCGCTCATGGTCGCCGCCCCTGCCCATGCACCAAAATGATCGAGAAATAGGGGAGGGTCTCACCGTCAAATTCTGCCAATGGCCGCACAGTTTCACCGTCCATGCTTGCATACTCAATCAGAACCGCACGATCTGCCTTGCACGCCGCATCCAATGCGCGGCGCACTTTGGGCAAATTGCGCCCGATCTTCATGATTACCAAGGCATCCGCAGCCTCAATTGCCTTTGTTAGGGTCTGTTCATTCAGCGTGCCCATCACGGTGGACAGGATATCGTCGCCCCATGTGATCGGTGCACCGCTCGCGGTCCAGGCCGCCGACATGCCTGTGATCGCGGGCACGACCTGTACCGGGATCTTGTCCTTCAATCGCTCATAGACATGCATGAAGGAGCCATAGAAAAACGGATCCCCCTCACACAGAACCACCACATCCTCCCCGCCGCGCACCAACGCTTCAAGGTGATCCATACACTCGGTATAAAAGCACGACAGCACATCGTTATAGCGCGGATCGCTCAGCGGGATTTCCGTTGTCACCGGGTATTCCATGGCAAACTCAGCCGCATCCGCGCGTAACATGCCCTCAACAATCGTACGCGCGCGCCCCGACCGGCCCGCCTTGCGGAAAAAGGCGATATGTTTGGCACCACGCACCAGCCTGTCCGCGCGCACGCTCATCAGCTCCGGATCGCCGGGGCCAAGGCCTACACCGTAAAGCGTCCCGGTCATTCCGCGCGGCTCGCGATGGCGTTGATGGCTGCGACCGTGATCGCGCTGCCGCCCAAGCGACCCTCGACGATCAATGATGGCACCGGGTTCGCCTCCCATAGGGCATCCTTGCTTTCGCGCGCGCCCACGAAACCAACCGGACAGCCAATGATTGCAGCAGGGCGGGGACAGTCGGGATCTTCCAACATCTCAAGCAGATGGAACAACGCCGTGGGTGCATTTCCGATCGCCACAACAGCGCCTTCCAACCGGTCGCGCCACAACTCCAAAGCCGCCGCAGACCGGGTCGTGCCCATCTTGGCAGCAAGGTCGGGAACAGACGGATCGCGCAAGGTGCAGACCACATCGTTGTCCACCGGCAAGCGTTTGCGCGTCACCCCTTCGCTGACCATATAGGCATCGCAAAAGATCGGCGCGCCCGCCTGCAACGCAGCCCGCGCCGCGGCGACCATGCCCGGCGCTACCTTTACATCCCGTTCCAGCCCAACAAGACCCGCCGCATGTATCATGCGCACCACAACCTGCTCTTCATCCGCCGCAAAGCGATCCAACTCCGCCTCTGCCCGGATGGTTGCAAAGCTCTCCAGATAGATCGCCGCACCGTCTTTTTCGTAACTATATGGCATATTAGAGCCTGATTTCCTTCATCACTGCCGCCCGGCTGAGACCAGTTTTCACAGGCACATCGCATGCCATGCCGTGTCTGATAATGCCATAGCCATCCTGCCCCCCGACAACCGTCACATCCGCCCTGCGCGGGTATGCGCAGCCTTTGGCACAGCCGGATACGTGCACCGTTGTGTTGGCAGCCAATCCAGCTGCGATCTCGCGTGCCAAATCGAGCGTTTCCCCATGAGCCTGTTGGCATTTTGGTGCGCCGGGGCAGGCGTTGATCCGCATCACCGGATCATCCGGGTGAGTCACAAACGCAAAATCCTCGACAGCCTCAACATCATGCAAGGCGATCATCCGCCAGGGCGTAATGCTCAAAGAAGGGGCACCGCTTTTGTGAACCAGCCGCTGTAAATCCGCTGCTGCGACCTGCCCAAACGGCACTCCGACCACCATACCCATGTCAGATGGCCCCGGTTCGATATTCAAAGACTGTTCGACAGGCTCAGCCCCCAAAAACCGATCCGGAAGGGCAACCGCTGTCAAATGCCGGTTCATACGTCTGGCCGCCACACCACCGCTGTCAACAAACCATCTGGCCAGATCCAGCAAGGCTGATACCGCCGTGCCCAACGTGACATGCGTCCCTGTCTTGGCCCAATCAGCCCGCAGGATCAGTGCGCCATCAACATTCCGTTCAAACCGAAAATCAGCCGAGGCATTTTGCAACGCAGCCACGGGACCCGTATCCAGTGCGATCCCCATCTTGTCCGGCAGGTTTGGAAAGTCTGGTAACGCCGGCGTGATGATGTCATGCAGGTCAGTGGTCAAACCCGTCTCATCGCGCAGGGGTGTCGTGATGATGTTCCGCCGTGTCTCGCGCGCCTCTTCATCATCCAGCAAACCAAGTGCCAGCAAATCCGCCAACAGCGCATCATGATCCGCCGCCGTCACACCACGAATCTGCAAATTGGCGCGAGACGTCAGATTGATGATCCCGTTGCCGAACCTCTCCGCTGTGTCACACAAGCCCTGAACCTGTTGGGCGGACATCCGACTGTGCCAGGGGCGCACCCGAACCAGCAACCCGTCCCCTGACATCATCGGGCGATAGGCGCTGGGACACCAGCCTTTGATCTGCGGCGCGGATGTCATTCCGCTGCCTCTAACCGCGCAAGGATGGAATTGCGCCGCGATTGCCAGATCCCGGCTTCGCGCAACGCCTGAAAGCGATCACGCATCGCCTGCAACGCGCCCGGGTTTGCATCCGCGAGGAATTGTTCGATATCCGCGTCACCCAGCGTTGCCTCAAAATAAGCATCAAACAGGTGGCTTGGAACGCTATCGGCGAGCTGCGCAAACGCCGCCATATTGTCGAGCGTGATGGCAATCTCTGCGGCACCCCGGAACCCGTGTTGACGCATACCGGCCAACCACTCTGGCTGTGTTGCACGCGCATGCACGACGCGCGCAATCTCTTCCGTCAGGCTGCGCGCCCGCAAATTACTTGGGTTGGTTGCATCCAAATGATAGAGATCCGCCGACCCACCGGTGATCGCCTGCGCAGCGGCAAACCCAGCCTCATGCGTGGCGTAATCCTCCGCCATCAACACATCCGTCTCCGGCAAATCCTGCAAATGCAAAAAGGCCGACGCCTGCCGCACCCGCGCGCGCAAACCGTCTGCATCCTTTTGCGCCTTATCGCCATCCAACGCCCAGCTTGATGCGGCCAGCCACGCCTCACCCGCGGCCTGCTTGGCCGCCTCGGAATAATCCCCCAGATGCGGACCCATCGTGACGCCAAAACTCCCCGGCGCGGGGCCATACACACGGCCCTGATCGGTGCCAACAAAGGGATTCCAGTCTTTGGCTTCATCCCGATCTGCCAGCGCGCGCACTGCTTGCGCGAATAGAGCCGTCAGGGTCGGGAACACGTCCCGGAACAGCCCCGACACCCGCAAGGTCACGTCCAATCGCGGACGGGCAAGTTCGGTCAGTGGGATCACCTCGATCCCCGACACGCGTTCCGACCCGGCATCCCAGATCGGTTTGATCCCAAGCAGGACCAGCGCCATGGCAAACTCTTCCCCTGCCGTGCGCATTGTGGCCGATCCCCACAGGTCGACAACCGTCGCGCGGGGCCAATCCCCATGGTCTTGCAGGTGGCGGCGAATGAACTCCTCCGCAAGGTTTTCGCCCTGCGCATAGGCCGCGCGCGTCGGCACGGACCTCGGATCTGTGGTGAACAGATTACGCCCGGTCGGCAGGACATCTTTGCGCCCGCGATAGGGGGAACCCGACGGGCCCGCATCAATCCGTTTTCCGTCCAATGCACTTATTAGAGCCTGTTTTTCCGCCGTCGCACTATTGCCAGCTTCAAAGGCTTCTACATCGCCTGGAACCCGGCCCCAGACATGCAGGCCCTTGCCGAACTGGCTATCTTTTACATCACACACAAAGCGGTCGATGCGCGTGATCGCCTCGGCCGAACAGCTTGCTGCTTCCAGCCCCAAATCCCCTTCGACGCCCAGCGCTTGCGCCTCAGCCCGGATATCATCTTGCAACCGATCACGACGACGCGGGTCCAGACCATCTGCGTTCGAAAACTCGTCCAGCAGCGATTCAAGCCGGACCAACCGGGTCGGCGTGTCTGATTGCACCATCGGCGGCGGAATATGCCCGAGCGTGACCGCGCCAATCCGCCGTTTGGCCTGCGCTGCCTCGCCGGGATCATTCACGATAAACGGATAGATCACGGGCAAATTTCCGACCAGCGCATCGGGCCAACAATCTTGCGACAGCGCCACTGATTTACCCGGCAACCACTCCAACGTGCCGTGCGCGCCGATATGCACCAGCGCGTCCACTTGTTGCTGCATCCATAGGTAAAACGCGACATATCCATGACGCGGCACGCGGGCAAGATCATGGTATTCGTCGTCGCGCAGCTCGGGCGTCCCGCGTTCAGGCTGCAACGCAACCAGCACCTTGCCCCGCCGCATCACCGGCAGCGCAATGCCTTCCCCGTCAAACGCCGGATCCAGCTCTGGCGCACCCCAAGCGTCTTGCAGATCCTGCTGCAGGCTTTCCGGCAGGCGCGACAGCGCCTCTTGATACGCCACCAAGGGCCAAATAATTGACGCCGCGCCCAGCGCTTCGCCTGTCACGGACCCTTCCACCTCAAACCCCGCAACGGCCAGATCGTCCAAAATCGCAGATGCTGACGCAATCGCATCCAACCCCACCGCATGAGCCAAATTCCAGTCCTTGCCCGGATAGGTCGAAAGCACCAACGCAACCTTGCGCTCTGCCGCGTTCTTGGCAGTCAGATCATACCACGCCCGCACCCGCGCGGCCGTGCGCGACATTCGTTCCGCATGTGCGGTGTGCACGTATCGCGAAAACTGCAGATGATCATCGCGCGGCTGGGGTTCCTTGAACGATACCGCGCCCGTCAGAATGCGCCCATCCACCTCGGGCAACACCACATGCATCGCCAAATCCGCAGCCGACAAACCGCGCTCGGACGTATCCCACGCCTCTTGCGTCGACGTGGACAGCGCGACCTGAAACACCGGAACCTCGCCCGCATCCAAGGGCGAACGCCCTTGTGCGCCCTGCCCAGAAAACGACGTGGCATTGACGATGAAAACAGGCTCTAAAAAGGCGATCTGGCGCGCCAGCCATTCCGCAACCCCCGGCGCTTTCAGCGATGGGGCGAACAGACCCATTACCGCAAACCTCTGCTTGCGCAGGGCATCAAACAGCGCCTTGATCGGGCCAAGATCCGCAGACACCAGATAGGATCGATAGAACACGACCAGCACCAGCGGCATGTCCGACTGCCCAGCCAAAACCGGGCAACTGACCGCATCCTCGGGCGTCCAACCGCCAACGATGGGCAACACCTTCGACCCCGCAACCGGCCCAGCGTACAGCCCCGAAGCCAGTGCCATCTGTGCCAGTGCTGCCTGCCAGGCCACAACGCCCCCGGTATCACACAAATGCTTCAACCGACGCAGCGTCGACACCGGCAATGTCGAAATCTCATCCAGCCGCGCATCGTCGCGCCCATCCGCCGGCAGAACCGCCAACGCGATCCCCTTTTCGCGGCACAGCGCCTCAATATGCTGCAACCCGTATGGCCAATAGGGCACCCCGCCAATCAACCGGATCAGGATGCCGTTTGCCCCGATTAGGGTCTGTTCCACATAGGTATCTACCGAAAGCGGATGTTTCAGCGCGGCAATGTTCGCCAGCCGCAGGCTCGGCAATTTGCCGTCCTCGCCCCCTCCACGCCGCCACGCCTCCGCAACTGCCCCAAGGTCGGAATCCGACAGCGACAGCACCACCAGATCCGCAGGGCTTTGCTGCAGATCGGTGGGCGTCTCTGTCTCGTCCAGCCCGTGGCTTTCGCGGAAAACGACGTGCATGCGCGGTTACTCGGCAGCGGCCTTTACGGGGTCCAGCACAGAACGGATCGCATCCATGTTGATATCGTGATGCTCACCAATCACAACGAAGCGCCCCTGCCGCGCCTCGTCCGGTCCCCACGGACGATCATATTGATGCCGCACCCGCGCGCCCACCGCCTGCACCAACAACCGCATCGGCTTGCCAGTGACCGAGGCATAGCCCTTGACCCGCAGCACATGTTGTTCCCGCGCCAATCGCTCAATCCGCGCAACCAGCTCTTCGGGGTCAGACACCTCGGGGATATCAACCACAACAGAGTCAAAATCATCATGCTCATGATCATGATGCCCATCGTGATGAGACGGGCGCGCCTCCATGTCATCCTCTGCCGCCGCTTCCAGCCCCAGGATCAAACGCGGATCGATCTTGCCCTCTGCCACCTCAACCGTGGGGATCGGACGCGGCGCCTCGGCCTCTATCACCGCCTTTGCCTTGGCCACACCATCGGCCCCTGCCAAATCCGGCTTGGTCAACAGGATCACATCGGCACAGGAAATCTGATCTTCAAACACTTCCGACAGCGGCGTTTCATGATCCAGACTCTCGTCCGCCTCGCGCTGCGCATCCACTGCTGCCACATCCGTCGCAAACCGCCCCGCTGCAACAGCCTCGGCATCTGCCAGTGCAATGACACCGTCCACCGTGATCCGCGACCGGATATCCGGCCAATCAAACGCTTTCAACAGCGGCTTGGGCAACGCAAGCCCAGACGTCTCAATAATGATATGCTCCGGCTGCGGGTCCATCGCCATCAACGTCTCAATCGTCGGAATGAAATCATCCGCAACCGTGCAGCAGATACACCCGTTCGCCAGTTCCAGAATATTCTCTGCCGGGCAGTTCGGAATGGCGCAGGATTTCAAAATCTCACCATCCACGCCCACATCGCCGAACTCATTCACGATAACCGCCAGTCGCTTGCCGCCGGGGTTCTGCATCAGGTTCGAAATCAGGGTCGTTTTGCCCGAGCCCAGAAACCCGGTCACCACCGTCACCGGTACTTTTGCCAAATCAGCCATGTGTGTCCTCCAGCGGCGGAATCCGCGCGATACAGTTGCGTTTGAAATGTTCGGGCCGCGTGCGCCACGGGATCAGCCCATCGTTGGTGTCGTGATACAGGCCCGCGCCTTCGACCAGCACGTCCAGATGCGACGCCTCGTGCAGGTTTCCATACACATAAGTCCACTTGGCGGGCCCGCCGCGCAGGGCGACACTGCACCCATGATCGCAGTTTTGCAGGCACTCGGTCGCCTTCAACTCGATCCCGTCCGGTAAATCCCGCGCGGCCAAATCTTCATACAAACGGGCCCCAGGACGTTCGCCATCCTCGGTCACCTCTTCGCCGCGCTTGCACTTTACGCAGACGATCAGTTGCGTTGTCTCTGTCATTTATCCTCCTCCGGGCCGCCCGCCCGGGTTAAGTTGCGTTTAGGATGGCAGGTCTCCTGACTTGCGGGTCACCGCGCCCCTCGCGCCTTCCCAGCCCATCGGGCCAGTGGCGTGATGCAGGGGCACTCTCCGCTTACAGTTGCGGGGGCAGTCGCGGGCTTTCACCGCGTTCCCTTTTGCGCCTTAGGACTCACGTCCCTTGGCAACCATCAAATCGGACATTGCTCAGGCCCCGGCTGCGATGTCAATAATCAGGCCTCAGAATCATGCGAGGACGCCATGAGCGACGAAAACGCCCGCCACACCGAAAAGATGCGCAAGATCAAAGCCGCGCGTGACAAGATGATGGAAACCAAGACCGAAACCAAGGGCCTGATCATGGTCCACACCGGTCCGGGCAAAGGCAAATCATCGTCCGGTTTCGGCATGATCATGCGGTGTATTTCGCACGGAATGCCCTGCGCCGTGGTACAGTTCATCAAGGGCAATTGGGCAACGGGAGAGAAATCGTTCCTGCGCGAGCGCTTCGCAGATGAATGCCGGTTCTTTGTCTCTGGCGAAGGCTTCACCTGGGAAACCCAGGACCGCGAACGCGATATCGCGGCGGCCCAAAACGGTTGGAATATCGCGAAAGAGCAAATATTAGACCCTGATATTCAATTCGTCCTGCTCGATGAAATCAACATCGCCCTGCGCTACGATTACCTCGACATCGACGAGGTGGTCGATTTCCTGCTGAACGAAAAGCCTCAGATGACACATGTGGTTCTAACGGGTCGGAATGCCAAACCCGAACTGATCGAAGCGGCGGATCTGGTCACTGAAATGACCTTGATCAAACACCCCTTCCGGGATCTGGGCGTGAAGGCGCAGCGCGGCGTCGAATTCTAACCTTTAGGGTGGGTGTTCACACCCACCGAAATTCCGTTGAAACGCACCCTGCCCGGAATCAAGGCACGAAGTGCCGCCGGGCAAGCGTCTGACCGCCCGGATGGGCAGACGCTTTGT
>ERZ1740067.1125-NODE-1125-length-19128-cov-7.278509_pt1 | contig 19128 bp, 12 predicted proteins | sample MGYA00581736_ERZ1740067 | MGnify/ENA primary metagenome ERZ1740067 (study PRJEB43018, sample SAMN04849236) | marine metagenome | isolation source: floating plastic debris | place: Pacific Ocean | collected 2008-08-27 | study: EMG produced TPA metagenomics... | reverse complement strand
CGAGACTTTGAGGTCGGTATCGACAAGATTGGTCTGGTCGAGGGTGAGCTGACCTTTGCAGATATCACCATCACCCAGTCTGGTAGCCGAACGCTACTGGGTGTAGCTAGTACTGGTGAAGTACTGGCTGCGCTCAGAGGTGTCGATGCATCGAGCCTGGGTGAGAGCAGCTTCGAGATTGTGCCGAATGTGGCCACGGTCGAGGAGGCAATGGCCATTCTATAACGCATACGTTTAGCCGCCGTAGGAGAGCCACGGCGGCTGATTTTTTTAGGCTGTATGTTCTTTGAAATTAGAACATTCGGAGTCAGAACATCTACAGACTTTGGAATCAAGAACTCAAGGAAACAAAACAACATAGGAAAAACAATGTCTCTCAAGACTTTGATTAACCGTTCGTTAATCGGTTTGGGTTGTGCGATCGCCTCCACGACCCTTCTTCCCGAATCAGCTCAAGCCGCTAGATTTAGTACAGCAGCGACTGATTCCTACTTTACGTTTGCAGGCAACATCAGTGGCACTAGCGACATTCGCCTGCTCTCAGATAAGGCAACAGTCATCGGCTTTGAAGGATTTGACACCATTTCATTTATTGACTTTGACCTTGCCAGCCTACAAATTCCCTCTATTCAAAGTAACTTTTCTCAAGCCACCCTACAGCTTGAGTACGATCCGGTATTGACTGAGCCAGCTAATTTGATTCCGGCCACGAGCGATCGCCCGGTGAATGTCAGCGTGTATAGCCTTACCGCGCCATTTGACGATGTTAATGGTAACGGTGAGGACATTAACTATGGAGAGAATGGTGAAAATGCGATCGCTTCTGTTTCGGTTGGCGACGGTGGCCTTTACAGCTGGGACGTGACGTCTCTGGTGCAGCAATGGCTGACCTCAGAAACACCCGATACAGGCATTGCCCTAAGCGGTGTATTCGATAATGTCAATATCGATGACCGTAACAGCTACGCGAGCTTTTATCCCGCTGGAGCCACCGCAGGACTAGCGCCTACCCTTGTGGTACAAACGGTTCCTGAACCCGCCAGTATTGGAGCCCTTTTGCTGCTAGGTGGTGGATTGGCGATCGCTCGAAAAAGACAGTCTATTGCGTCTTAGAATAGAGTAACCAAATCCAATATCTCTCACGTATACCTAATCTCTCCTACAATGGATCTCCTGTGTACACATAAGTGCCAGAGACACATGTGTGTGAGATTATAAATCGGTTGGTTAAACACTAACCAACCCCGTTGTTGCAAACCCCTCACCCCCTTGACTCCGCTCCACGTTACTTCTATCAGAGTCGAGGTCGGAGAGGGTCAGCAACGTAAGCTATTCATAAATCCACTCTCGATAAACGCATACATTAACTGTTGTTATATGTAGGCACTCGTTATGGGAACTCGTTAGATGAACTCAGCCGGATTTGAACAGTTTGGTTCTGCCGAATCGCTAGCAGATTACCTCATTGCGCAAGCTGTAGAGCAATATGGTTACTTGTTTGGCACTGACGCCAGATTTGATCCTGTACCCGAGATAGTTCCAGCGCCAGAGCCCACCGATGGAGACACCAACAATCAGGTGGATGGTGTTGACGAGGCGGACTTAATCGAGACCGATGGAGAATTTATTTATCAGGTCAATGGCCAGACCCTAACCGTTGTCGATGCTTCAGTTCCCGCTAGTCTAGAGATTGCCTCCCAGGTTCGCATACCCGCGCCCTGGCTGCTGAATAGCGAAACAGAAAGCATGCCTACCGAACCTGCTTTCCGTTTCGGTGGACCAGCAGGCGGTTGGAGCAATATTGACGGCATCTATTTACAAGATGACCGCCTAACGGTGATTTCTAGTGGCTATGCACCAGGCGAATCGTTTCCGATTTTTCCTGTTCCTATTGTTGAGCCACTGCCGCCCGGAACAGAGCCAGCACCCATCGCTGAACCTGCGTTTGACATCTACTTTGAACCGGGCCAGCCCCAGGTACAGGTGAGTGTTATTGATGTTTCTAATCCAGCCGCTCTTAATATTTTAGAAAGTTCTGTTATTGAGGGAAATTTAGTCTCTTCTCGGGCGGTAGGAGATGACGTGTATGTCGTAACCAGCAGTGGGTTTCAGCTACCCGTACCGGAAATTACAGAAGCTGGATTCTATGAAACAGAAGCGGCTTATCTAGCGCGAGTTCAAGATCAGATACTGGACTTGGCTCTGCCCAATATTGAAGTGCGTAACCAGCCTGGAGACCCTGTGTCAGAAGGTTTGCTGGCCGATCCGAGTAGGGTCTATACACCTTTTACCGACAGTCAGTTTCAACAGCTGACGACCGTATCTACCTTTGACGTTGGTGATGACAACTTGGGTATCGACAGTGCGGTGGGTGTCGTGACAGAGTCGGTAGATGACATTTACAGCAGCGCTGAAAATCTCTACTTGCTGCGACGAGACTATGGAAATTTTGAGTCCAATGCAGGGCCGAATACGGAGATCTTTAAAGTTGGGCTTGAGAGTGCCGAGCTGCTTGCCAAAGGAGAAGTGCCCGGCACTTTCGATAATCAGTTCTCTGCAGATGAGTACGAAGGCTTCTTTCGCATTAGCACCACAACGAATGCATTTACAGAAGAGTCGCTGAACAATGTTTTTGTTCTAGAGCAAGATGGGCGCGATTTAATGCTTGCTGGCAGCGTTGAGGGGCTTGCACCTGGCGAGCGCATTTTTTCAACGCGATTTCAGGAAGACTATGGCTTTATGGTCACTTTTCGTCAGGTCGATCCGCTGTTTACCTTGGATTTGAGTGATGCGCGATCGCCCCAGGTAGCCGGTGAACTCAAGCTACCCGGATTTTCAGAATATCTCCAGGTGATTGAGCAGGGCGAGCAAACATTGCTGCTGGGCATTGGCCTAGATGCTGACCCGGAAACCGGCATTCAGGGCAATCTTAAAGTCTCCTTGTTTGATGTTACAGATTTAAGCAGTCCCAGAGAAATTGACAGCTTTGTGTTTGAAGGGGATTTTGCTACCTCAGAGGCCCTCTGGGACCACAAAGCAGTAAGATACATCGCTAGCCAAAATCTGCTTGCTATCCCAACACAGGTTTACGATGGCAACGACTTCACCAATACCTACGCCCTCACTGTTTTTGACATAGATGGACAAACGGGGATTGATCGCCTGGGCGAGGTCGATCAAGATGGCGCTTGGATTAGTCGCAGCCTGGGTATTCAAGACAGTTTGTTTGCCGTCTCTGGTGAACAGATTTCGGCTCACACTTTTGACAATCTGACTCTGCTTAGCAGCGTCAGCTGGGAGACGACAGCATCGAACCCGAGAGAGTATGTAACCTGGGAAAATGCAGCCAGTGTGGATGTGGCTCAGGCTAGCCTGAGCGTTTCTAGCGATTTTGAAAGTGACCCTACTCGTTTGGTAGAGAGCGAGGGAACGGTGGCTACTTTGAGTATTAGCCTGGATGACTTGCCCCCAGAGGCAGGGACAACTGTTGTTGTAGAGAGTCCAAATCTTTCAGAGTTTGATGTTGGTCAGATTCAGATTACTGGAGGAGAGTTGGGTCTAAGTGAGGCGGCTGAAACTCAGCTGGAGAGTATTTTAGAAAGTAAAGTGACTGCGACAGTGCCCGGGGGGGCGATCGCAACCTCCTCTCCTCTAGGCAGCTGGTCTGGCGCGGCTGGCCTGGCCGACCTTGACACGGAAACCCCTGTCAATCCTGATGACCGATTCGAAGTGGGCAGCGTCACCAAAACATTCACAGCAACAACGCTGCTAAAACTGGTCGAAGCAGGTACGTTAGCGCTAGAAGATCTCCTCACCGATTGGCTACCCGAAGCAGTCACCGCCAACGTTCCCAACGCCAGCGACATTACGCTGCGGCAGCTGCTAAATCACACCAGCGGTGTCCCCGAATACGACTTCATTTTGCTAGAGCAAGGGATGTCCAATCCCTTTGTGTTCTTGCAAGACTGGCAGCCCAGCGCAATTGTTGAGCTAATTGCCGATTTGGAGCCGTTCTTTGCCCCCGGAGAAGGCTGGCAGCAGGCCAACACCAACTTTAAATTGGCTGGCACGGTGATTGAAGCGGCGACGGGCAACACCCTGGCAAACGAGATTCAATCTAAAATTATCGAGCCTTTAGCGCTGGAAAATACCTTTTTCTCAACGACCAAAGACACCCTTCCCGGCGGCTACATCAGCGGCTATTTAGATTTTGATCAAAACGAGATTCTAGACGATGTCTCTATCGCCAACTTGTCTTGGGCTTGGGCGGCAGGTGCAATGGTCTCTAATACGGATGATTTGACTCGGTATGCCCGCGCTCTATATGCCGGAGATTTACTCTCTGAGGAAACCAAAGCTGAAATGTTTACCCTGGTGGATACGGGGCGAGGCTATGAATACGGTCTTGGCATGATGAGCTTTGATACGCCTGAGCTGGGCCGGATTGTGGGTCACCTAGGGGGCAGTTTGGGATTCAACTCCAATATGTGGTACGCCTCAGAAGACGACTTCACCTATGTGGAACTGTTGAATGGGCGGACAGAAGAAGCCCTCGCTACCGACACAATCCCTGCTTTTCAAGGCGGTCCCATTGTCGATGTTGGCAACATCAGCGACGACAGCCAGCTCAATGTGACGCTCACTGATCAAACGGCTCAAGTTTTCCTCCCGGTCTCCAACGACGGTGAGACTGAAGGCGAAGAAACCGTCACCTTTTCGCTTCAATCTGGTGCAGACTACACCATTGATCCTCAGGCAAACTCCGGCCTGCTTACTATTATTGATTCCCAGGACAGTACCCCTATGCAATTGCCCGATCGCGTTATCTCAGCACTTGACGATGCTCTCGATTCTAACTTGCCGCCTGAAGTGCCCGGCGCTGCTGTGGCCATTCTCACCCCAGAAGGCGAATGGTTCGGTGCCAGCGGCTTTTCAGATTTAGAAAATCAGGTGCCCTTGCAGCCAGACGATCGCTTTGAAGCTGGCAGTATTACCAAGACTTTTGTCGCCACGACTATTTTGCAGCTGGTGGAAGAGGAACAGCTTACCCTCTCCGATACGCTGACCCAGTGGCTGCCGACTGAAATTACTGATTTGGTTCCCAATGCCAGCGAGATTACCATTGAGCAATTGCTCAATCACACTAGCGGCATTACCGACTATCTGGATGTTTTCACTGCGCAGGCAGCTAGTAACCCTACGCTCTTTTTAAATGAATGGACCTCCGAGCAGCTGGTGGGCTTTATTGACGGGGTGGAGCCGTTTTTTGCGCCGGGAACAGACTGGCAATATTCCAACACAAACTATATCCTCGCTGGCCAGGTGATTGAGGCGGTTACGGGGAATAGCTATGGTCAGGAAATACGCGATCGCATCATCGATCCGCTCGACCTCGAAAACACCTTTGTCTTTGGCGAAGAAGACATTCCCGGCGGCTATATTAACAGCTACTGGGACTTCAACAGCGATGGCACATTAGATAACCTCAACATTGTCAATCTTTCTTGGACAGGATCTGCCGGATCGATTATCTCCAATGCCGAAGATCTCAACGATTTCTTTGATGGGCTGCTAGTCGATGGTGCGTTGCTAGAGGCCGAGACACTCGAAGAGATGCTCGACACCATTGAGGTAGAGTCACCCAACTACGACACCTACGGACTGGGCATCGGCACTCTAGAGTCGCGCAACCGCTTCTGGTACGTGCATCGTGGCCAGACCCTCGGCTTCCGCTCCAATCTGTGGTATTCCCCGCTAGAAGAGATTACCTAAATAGAATTGCTCAACGGACGCTCTAGCAGTAACTTAGTCAGCGATTTATTGCCCACCTATCGCCGCACCATTCAGCCGCCTACACCCGATATCATCACCTACGAATTTGAGTGGACGGGGCAAATTGCTGAATTTAGCGTAGAAGGAGAGTTTAGCTATGACGCGGGACAGTCCTTCAACTTTGAAGAAGGCATTGTTCGCGAAGAAGATTTAGAGTCGTTTGATATCTCTTTCTTCGACCCCGATGGCAATCTGCTGAGGATCTACGAAGACAACCACCTCACTTTCCCAGAATTTAACTTTGCCTTTGACACCAACACTAAGCAGATTTTGACCGATGGTATCTTTACTGAGCCAGATGGTTTAAATGTGGGTGAAAAGACTGCTGTAGGTGATGGATTTACTGGCCTAAACCTATGGAGCAAATCCAAAGAGACCTCATCTTCCCTCATTCATCTGGACGAGTGGTCTCGTCAGCTAGGATTTCCGATAGGATACAGCACCCATGAAGACATTGCCTTCCTCACCCAAACAACCGCTCAACTGATTGAGACAGGCAAGGTGGGCGAAACTTACTTGGATGATATTCAAGATACGTTAGATGAGCTAGGCAGCCCCATTGTCGTTTCTCTACCTGCCAATGATGAAGGTGCCTTCAAAGTTGTCGATGGCGCGACTAGCTTGTTCCTCGACTTCACGCTCTTTGAAGTCGCAGGATTGGTCATTCAAGATGCTACGCCAACGGCAGATCCCTTTTCAAATCAGTTCCAGCTAGCTTTTAATATCGAAGAAAGTACAGATTTCCAATTCAAGTCCGTACCCTTTTCTCCTATCGGCGGAACCATCGACCATACTGGCGATATTACCTTCCTCGTAGGCGGCGATGCTTTGGTCTCTATTGGTGATTTTTCCATTGGCTTCGATGCTGCCCGCGTTAATGAAACAAACAGTGGGTTCTTCGTTGCTGATACCTTAGAAGATGGCTTGGGTATTGATATTCTTTTTGATGTCAGCGCGCCTGAGCGTTTGCTCGTGGACAACAACGAGCTGACCATTGCTGATGCCGACCTGTTGTTGGCACCTGAATTAGCAAATGTTTTGGGTCTTAACGATTTTGTGGGTGCCGATGTCGGCAATACTCGCATTGATGCAGGTCTGATGGAGTTAGCGCCACCGACCGAAGCAGTGGTCACCGTCGACTTTAGTACAACCACCTTCGTTGAAGAGCTGGGTACGCCATTCCCTGGCGAAGTTGAGAATCCGCAAGCGCTTACAGTAACCTTCACCGTAGAGGGTGAATTAGCTGATGGCGTATCGCCTGTGCTCAATTTCGCCTCTAGCGAACCCGACGGATTGACTCGGTTCTCCTTAACGGAGCTTCAGACGGATGGATTGCTCGCCGTGGCAGATGTTGCCAACTTCGAATTTACCGATGCAGAAATCACCCTGCTAGAACCCACGGCATCCTTCACAATTCCGCTATTTAACCTTCCAGATGATAGAGATTTGGATGGCGATGGCATCATTGAGGACTTTGCCGGTCAAACTGAAATGGTTGACTTCACCATTACATCGCTGACAGAAGGTGTCACCATCAACCCAGAAACGGAGATATTTACCGGCACGTTTTATGAAACGTTGGCCGATGTCCCAACAGATCAACAGACAGGCACTGAAGACGAGGACCGTCTTCTTGGCACCGGTGGCGATGATACGATCACTGCTTTAGAAGGCGATGACACCGTCTTTGGCCGAGCCGGTAATGACGCTATCGATGGCGGCAGCGAAGATGACCGACTCTTCGGTGGTGATGGCAACGACACCATCAACGGTGGCAGCGAAAACGACAGAATCGCTGGTAATGCAGGCGATGATATTCTTACCGGGGGCAGTGGTAATGACCGCATATTCGCGAGCAGTGGCACCGATATCCTCGATGGCGGCAGCGGTGATGATCGGTTGTTTGGCGGCGATGACCGTGACATTCTCATTGGCAACACAGGCAGTGACTTCCTCAATGGCGGTGCTGGCGACGATGTGCTGATGGGTGTGACCGGCAGAGATGTCTTAGTCGGTGGCGAGGGTGCTGACCTGTTCGTCTTTGGTGTTGGTGATGGCAAAGATCTCATCCGAGACTTTGAGGTGGGTATCGACAAGATTGCTCTGGTCGAGGGTGAGCTGACCTTTGCGGATATCACCATCACCCAGTCTGGCAGTCGAACACTGTTAGGCGTAGCCAGCAGCGGTGAGACCTTGGCTGTGCTCAAAGGCGTCGATGCATTGAGTATCGGCGAAAGCAGCTTTGAGGTGGTACCAAATGTGGCCACTGTCGAAGAGGCCATGGCTATTTTGTAAGAGCATTTTGCAGGTTGGCATGGGCTGAGACCTGCGTCATTTTTGATTAAAACTAGTTCTTTGAACAAAAAACGAAATTCCCAGATGCACTATCAGTGTTCTGGGAATTTCGTTTTTTTTGGCTGACTTTTTAGCAACAAAGACAACATATAGCAATCGCCGAATGCATTCGGCGACGGACTTACAACAGAATTGCAAACGTTTGCAATTCTACACAGCGAAAAAAGTACTGCATTCAGGCCGTGACCATACTGAGATCTGCTTTCCTTTCGTAGCAGACGATACAGTAGACAACTCACAATATTTCTGTGACGGCAGCTGTGCTATTGGAGACAGGTAACACCTATAAATCGTGCAGGTAAAATGAGATTTCCATAAGTTTTCGCTTAGCTAGTCCAACAAATTTCAGCTTTGGTATGCTACGCTACGTGTAGTTAATGACTTTGATTATCAATAGATAGAAAGTTGATTGGAGAAAGTCTTAACGCTCTTTCTCTTAGCAATAGTCTTTCGATAAAAGCGGCAACTGTTTATTTCAGGGTGTTTTGGTTGTCGAGCGGGTATAGCCTGGGGATTCATCGTGCTTGAATGCACTGGTGAATTCACTCTTTTGACTGCCTGCAAGTCGTTGTCACTAATGAGATCTACTCCTATTTACAAACACAAACATGACAACACCTACTGTTTCGTTGCAATCAATTACAGGAACCTTCGACGGTACCCGTGATGAAAACCGTGATCGCATCCTTTCTTCGGACCTTGTTGAATTTTTGGGCGATCAGCCCGGAGCCAGCGTTTTCTCCTTAGTGCTTGATGTAGATGGAGATATTCCTGCCGAGGGGCTCGAAGTTATCGTTAATAGCGACAGCGACTTTAGCGAGTATTTTTCTCGCTTGGGTCGTCAGCCCTTTAGCGTTGGTGGTGAGGTTGTTGAAGCGACCTATGCAGATGATGGCACGCCCACAGGCATTAAGCTGTTGGTCACCGGCCCCAATGCGCTGTTTTCTTTTAATATTGTTGAGAGCGAAGAAGCTGAAACTGACGGTTCCGAAACGTTGACGTTTTCCTTGGCTGATAGTGCTGACTACACGGTCAACAGCGATGCTCAGGCTTCTACAATTACCTTTTACGACACTTTGGCCGATGTGCCTTCGCCGACGTCCATGCCCACTGTCGGCATCAGCATTGACAACACTGAGCTAGTCGATGCGAACGGCGATGCCCTATCGCTGACCTTTAATGTGGACGGTGATATTCCCAACGATGGCGGGCTGGTGTACGTCAACAGCGGCGTTCGCGCGGCGGTAGGGGAGTTTAATATCTTCAATGCTGAGGTTAGCGGCGGTGTCTTCCCATCTTCCAACTTCCTCAGTAGCGGTTTCTATTTCAAGGTGTTTGAAAACGGGGCCAGCATTAAGCTAGATGTATTTGATGAAACAACAAACCCTGAAATTGAGCCTGAAGATGCCGTTGAAGGGATTGAAAACTTTACTTTCAGCATTGTTGAAGGGCCTGGCTATGGCATTGATGCGAATGCTAGCTCAGTTAGCTACAGTATTGCCGATGCGGCAGATTCAGTACCGCTGGTCAGTCTAGAAACTTCTCCAGCCGTATTGGTGGAATCAGAGGCAACCGTAGCCGTCGTTAACTTAGAGGCAAGTGCGCTGCCAGCAGATGGGCTTTTAGTCACCCTTGATGCGGCAGAGATGAATGAGTTCGATCCAGCGTCACTAACGATTGAAGGGGCCGTGCCCGTCAGTGCCACACCCGACAATACTAGCTTTACCATTCGGATGACTGAACTAACTGCGACAGTCAGTGTCACTGTTGCTGATGATGGTGAAGCCGAAGCTCTCGAAACGGCTGTTTTTAGTTTGGCTGAAAGCGACGATTACCTGATTAATCCAGCGGCTGGCAGCGGTGAATTTATCATCAGTGATACGCCTGTGCCGCCACCGCCGAGTGACAATGAGAGCAACGATACGATTGCAACTGCTGTTGCAACAGGGCTAACAGCCGACAACCAGTTTGTTTCTATTTCTGGCGAGCTAGATCAGCAGCGGACACCGCCTGTAGATCGTACTGAGGATGTAGACATGTACTCGGTAGATATGGCTGCCGGTGACGTGCTGCGCATTGATACCGATGCCCAAGCGATTTCAGACGATAACCCCGACACGGTGCTACGAGTCTTTGACGCTGACGGCAACCAGATTGTTCAGAGCGACGATGATTTCGCCCCCGATGAGCTGTTTGCACCCGGTCGGCGTGACTCTTACATAGAGTTCACCGCTGAGACGGCAGGTTCCTACTACGTGGGCGTCAGCAGCTTTGGCAATGGTGAATTCGACTTTTTTGTCGATGACGACGGTAACTTAGAGAACGATCCTTACGATCCAAATGAAGCAGGCAGTGGTACTGGCCGCAGCTTTGGTGAATACACTCTGAATATGTCACTAAATCAGGAATTTACCGCTGCTGTCACAGAGATTCCCGGCAGCACTGGCGAGGGGCCAACAGTCTCTCTTTCCGCAACGCCTGCCACCTACGACAGCGACGACAATTTGATTTCTAATGCACTGGTTCAATTTACGCCAGAGTTTAGAAACGCCTCGATTTTGACGCTCGGTCTCGATGTTGAAGGCGCAATTCCTGAAGAGGGCGTTGAGGTATTTCTTACTAGCAATATCGATCTCTCTACCGTTTTTAGCACTCGCGCGCCCTTTGCTTCAGAGGGTATAGAAGTGCTAGGGGCAGTCTTTAACGATGCCGGTGAGCCAATTGGATTGAAGGCGAATCTAACTGCGAGCAGGGGCTTTATCAACCTCAATCTTGCTGACCCAGAAGAAGCACCCACCGACGGCGAAGAGACTGTTTCTTTCATGTTGGAGCCCGCCGAGGGTTACGTTGTTGGTGAGGGTGATTTCTCCACCACCATTTATGACACCTTGGACGATGTTCCTCCACTGCCGACGGTGCCTACTGTAGATATTTCTGTTAGCGAAACGGCACTAGTTGAGTCTGAGGGCAACACCACGACCCTCACCTTTACGCTCGACTCGCCGCCACCAGCTGAGGGCGTCACAGTCAATCTTGATAGCGGCATTCGTGCGGCGCTAGGTGAGTTTAACGTCTTTGATGCTGAAATTGTCGGCGGCAACTTCCCCTCGCCTAACTTCCGGGCTAGCGGATTCTTCTTCACCATTACTGAGCAGACGGCAACTATCACGCTGTCTGCCTTTGATGAGACAACGAATCCAGCTATTTCACCAGAGGACGCGCTAGAGGGGATTGATGAGCTTACTTTCACGCTCAATCCGGGTGTCGGGTATGCGATCGCCCCTGATGCTGATGCTGTTACAGTTACCATTGCCGATAATCCTGATTCTGTTGTTATTGAAGATGGTGATGGCGATGGCGATGGCGACGGTGAAGAGCCTATGATTCCTTTTGAGGAAGAGTTTAACGATACCATTGCTGATGCAACAGATACTGGGCTCAGTCCAGATAGCACTAGCTTCTTGATTCGGGCGGAAATTGACTCGACTCGGGCGACGCGAAACTTTGTTGACCCTACTGAAGATGTGGATATGTATGCCTTCACGATGAAGGCAGGCGATACGGTCACACTTGATGTCGATTCAATCCCATTTGAGCTAGAAGATTTTGAAGGTGAACAGCGGGTCGATACTGAGATCCGCGTATTTAATGAAGCCGGTGAAGAACTGTTGCTCAATACAGAAGGAACGGCTCCAGGTGAGCTGTTTGCTTCTGGTCGTGATGCCTATGTGGAGTTCACAGCAACAGAAGATGGCACCTACTATGCAGGTGTTGCGATGCTTAGCAACCGAGCCTACGACCCCAACCTCCAGGGCAGCGGTAGCGGCCGGGCTTTCGAGCGCTTTGGCATTAGCCCCGGCGAGTACACCTTTGAGGCAACGCTCACGCCAGCAGCGCCAGACGCGGATCAACGCATCTTTGGCACGTCTGGTGACGATACCTTAGACGGCGGCTCTGGAAATGACGTGATTACCGCAGATCTGGGTAGCGACATTGTCATGGGTGGCCGTGGGAACGATGTTATTCGCGCTGATAGCAACCTTCGAACGACTAGCGCTAGCCAGATGCCAGGCGATGATATTGTCTTTGGCGGCAGCGGCAACGATACCATTGGGGGCTTCGCCGGTAACGACATTTTGAGTGGTGACGGCGGTGACGACATTATCCGGGGTGGCGCTGGCGACGACATCCTGATGGGCGTGACCGGCGATGACATTCTCAAGGGTGGCAGCGGCGCAGATACGTTTGTATTTGGTAACGGAGACGGTACCGATATTATTCGTGACTTTGAAGTCGGGATGGATAAGATTGGATTGGTTGACGGTGAGCTGACCTTTGAAGATCTGACCATTACTCAGCAGGCTACCAATACTGTACTAGGCGTCGCTAGCACGGGAGAAACGCTTGCTGTGTTGAACAGAACTCAAGCATTGAGCCTAACGGAAAGCAGCTTTGTCATTGTTCCTGATGTTTCAAATTTAGAGGAGGCACTGACCCTCATCTAACCATAACTACAACGTGTCCGCTGACGCGTTAGTTATGTTTGCCCTCTAGCAGGAGAAAGTTAAGCGATTAGCGTCCTTGTGAATTTCACAAGGACGCTAATCCTTTTTTATTTCTGGAAGTAATTTCAGATAACTTATGGCAAAAGGGCGGATCATATTCGCCCTTTTGCGCACCTACTAACTAGTAAATATATTCAATAGCTAATTCAATAGTTAAAGATAATAGTTCTCAATTGTAACACCGGAAACATTTTATTCTCTGATGTTAAATTAAGGGCTTCGAAGGGGTTTCGCTTCAAAAAAACCTTATGTGACAGGGTTTCAGCCATTCTTTTTATATTCCCATCAAAGCAACAGGCCACTTTTAGGGAGGATTTTTACATATCTTAACTACATCTATTATTGACAGCTAGTCTCATTTAATAGAGGATTGCGTTATTGGGAATCAATATCAAGTTGCTTCCAAGTTCTGTAGCTCTAGGTTAAGTAAACAAGACAAGGTTCAGGTTCGAAGGAGTCTTAGTGGCTTAAGCTGAGTCTTTTGACGCCGGGCTAAGCCATTCATATGGCTCCCCTAATCACTGGGCTAAGCTAGCGCGAGACCAAGTATTGCAGTTCGTCACTAGCTAATACTCCTGTTTCCACTTTTGTTAGTAGGGCATTTAGCCTGAAAGTCCAGTATCTGAGTGCTGAATGATTGCTTCTCAAGGTGTTCAGATCTTAAAAAGTTCAGATTTCAAAGAAACTATTTCAATTTAGGAGATCTCTATATATGGCAGGTGTTACCGGAGAACGTCCCTTAGGAGATATCGTCACCGATCCCAAGTTTTGGGTTCTTCACATTGTTAATTTCCCGGCTGTGTTTATATCAGGATGGCTATTCGTAAGTACTGGCCTTGCTTACGATGCATTTGGCACACCTAGACCAAGCGAATACTATCAGTTGAATCAGGCCCCTCCGATCATTATGGATCGAGAGGATGCGAAAAAGAATCTTGACGATTATTTTGAAGACTTTGAAGATTTGTCGAGTCAAGTCGCACCACTAATAGAGTTACCGGCATAGAGTAACTGCCACAGACTAATTGGCACAAAGTAATTACCGCAGAGTAACCGTGACTATTGCATAGTCAAATTATCTTCAGTCACAACTGTTCGAAGCTTTCGCTAACCCAACTTGCTCTCAAGGAGATTTTAATAAGATGACAGCAAATGCTCCCAGTCAACAAAACAGACCCATAAAATATCCTATTTATACTGTCCGATGGTTGTCCATTCATGCCCTAGGAGTCCCATCTGTATGGTTCTTGGGTGCCATTGGGTCAATGCAGTTTATCCGGCGAGAGACTTCACTGCCCGATAACTTGAGCGTATTAGGTCTTGATACTCGGTTAGTTTTGGTTCTGCTTCCATTGGTCTTCTCTTTGGTCTGGAATGTAATTAACTATGGGAAACCAACACTTGAGGAAATTCAAAGGGTCTTGAGAGGAGAAGAACTCTGACCCAGTGTTTGTCCTCACTTTGTTGGGTTTTGTCTATACTGCGTATTTTTTGCTGTGTGTTATTTAGGAAGGTGTAATTGTAATGAGCTTGAGTTTATCGACCAAACTACGTGAAGGAACCAAAAAAGCGCACACAATGGCCGAAAATGTCGGCTTTGTGAAGTGTTTTTTGAAGGGTGTGGTTGAGAAAAATGCCTATCGAAAGCTGGTCTGTAGCTTCTACTATGTCTATTCAGAAATGGAAGCTCAGATACGCTCACATCAGGAACACCCAATTCTGGGAAAGATGTACTATCCTTGCCTGGAACGTCAAGAAAGCCTAGAGCAAGATTTAAGCTTTTATTACGGTCCTGACTGGAAGCGTCAAATCTCTGAATCTCCGGCGACGAAGGTTTATGTAGAGCGAATTCGAGAAATCGCCTCGAGCGCACCTGAATTGATGATTTCACACTCGTATACGCGTTATTTGGGCGATCTCTCCGGCGGTCAAATTCTTCAAGGGATTGTTCAGCGATCGCTAAATTTACCAGCAGGTAAAGGCAGTGCTTTCTATCTCTTTAAAGAGATTGATGATGAAAAACAGTTCAAAGCAGACTATCGACAACAGCTCGATGCACTGCCGATTAGTGAGGCTGTTGCTGAGAAAATTGTGGATGAGGCAAATGCCGCGTTTGACTTGAACATGAAAATTTTTCAAGAGTTAGAAGGTAGCTTGTTGAAATCTATTGGCCAAGTCCTGTTTAACTCCTTGACTCGTCGTCGTCCGTTGCAACAGCCAACACTTGCGCCTACTGACTAGCTAACATTTTTTGAAACAACTCTCTCATCACAATTTCATCCGTTATCAGGTTTTTGAATTTGGAGATTCGTTATCATGCTTAGCCGATGGTCCCCTCCTCTACTTGTTCTCTTAATAATCACCGTGTTTTGCTGGATGTTATCAACAGGGCCTGCTTTAGCTACTACACTTTCCTTCAAAACAGAGGGTATTGCCCGGCGCGATGGCATCCTCGCTGGAGAGCTCATATACAGCAACGAGTCTTTGGAGAAGGCCATTCAGTCAGCAGATAGCAAGTTAAAGGGAACACGGCAAGAAAAGCAGGGCGCTACAGCGCCGATTCCATTGAGTCAGCTAGAGGGTGCTCAGTTTAAAATGAGCTACACTTCACCCTATTCAGGGGTAAAGCATACAGAAAGTACGCTTTGTGGCAAAGCGGTCTACGACATTAATGGCTATGAGGAGACCCCTTTGGCTGGCGGTTCGGAGCCGATGCTGATTTTAGCGGATGGAAATGTGCCTGAGTTTATCGATTTCAGCTCCTGTGTTGGTCGGGCGGGCGATGTAAATTCTAAGGTTTCCAAGAGAGATTCTCGGGTGGTCTTTAGCACCGCAGACTCTTTGTTTGGTCGGCTAACTGTTTTTGATAATGACGCATCAGGGGGTGTGCTGTATAGAAAGATTCAGCCTATCAAGTTTACGCTGACGCCCTGAATAATAGAACTTGGACCAGAGCAAGTTGGAACGCAGCAGAATTTGTGAGAAAAGGTCTATGAAATTTTTATTCAAGAATTACTTAATGGGTTTGATAGGGATTGAATGGTCTAGGGCAGTGGGCCTCTTTTTCAGGGGATTTCTGATTTCAGCCGTTTTTGTGTGCTTGTTTTCTGCTCAAGCTGCTTATGCGGCTAATGATTTGCCGGTTAATGATTTACTGGCGAGCCAGCTCTCGAATCGAGCAAATCTTTCCAGCCACTTTTCTGCGCAGACTAGCCATCAGCAAGCTAGTAGTGAACCGGCCAGTATTAATAAGTGGAAAGCGGTGATTGCGCTTAACCCAACCAGCGACATCGCCTGGAACAATCTGGGCCAAAAGCTTTTTGTCGCACAGCAATATGCAGGTGCCTTAAGGGCATACGATCATGCGCTGGTGATTAGTCCAGATTACTCGCTGGCATTGGCAAACAGATGTGGCGTTTTAAGCCAGTTGGAAAATTATGATCAAGCGCTCGTATCTTGTGACATGGCTTTGAAGGGTGACGGACGTTGGGGCGCGCAAGGTTCGGCACTGGCTTGGAACAATCGAGGAGATGCCTTGTTCAACCTAAAGAAATATAAAGCTTCTCTTCGAGCCTTTGAAAAGGCGATTCTTATTGATCCAGATCTTAAAGGTGCATGGTACAACCGAGCCCTTGCTTTGTCTCAGATTCAGCAGCAGTAGTTTTAATAGCGGTGACAGATTGGTTAATAGCCTTTGGTTAACCGCTGTTAATCATGTTTTTAGCCACAATGCGTGCTTTTAGCCGCGATGAATGACCAAAAGTAATAAATTAGGAGATAGGCTCTTGGACATTTCTAACTTTATGGACCTACGGGTGCTGCTTGTACTTTCGCCTATTACAAGCGCCATCGCCTGGGCAATGCTGATTTACTATGAACCGAGTATGCAAGATGACCCCTGGCGTTTTTAGTCTTGTTGACGGTTGGTAGTCATGTGAATTGCCAGTGCAAAATTGGTCTATCTTGAGTAAGTAGAGGTTGCTCAAAATATTGAGGCAAACCAGCATACACCGTTTCATTAGAAAATTTATGGCAAATACCTCACCACAACCACAGTCATCGGCAGAATCACAGACAGGCGGGAATCGGCTGTTGTCTGCTCCCTCAGATAATACGCTGGTTCAAATTACCTGGCTCACTGTTCGTTTAGCCGTGGGGGGGCTGATGATTCACAATGGTCTCGCTAAGCTCGATGATGTCCCTGGTTTTGCTGAGGGGGTTGTTAGCTTTATTGGTTTACCGTATCCAGTGTTTTTTACCTACTGCGCAGCCTACACCGAGGTTATCGGTTCGGTTTTAATTTTGCTAGGTTTACTGGTTCGCCCAAGTGCAGCGGCTTTGCTAGGTACGATGGCAGTGGCCATTTTCTTTCATTTGAAGGCAAATGGTTTCGTCGTTGCTCCATTGGAGACTGCAACGCTCTATGCGGCTATTTATATCTTTTTACTGGTAAACGGTGCTGGGCAGTGGTCAATTGATGAGTGGCTTGCGAATCGAGTTGACGCTGATTAGCCATTGATCTGTTCTACTCGACCTAGCCACCAATCTCAGAGATTATGAGCTTAGAGTCTGTTGCCCTTATCGCTATCCTCACCCTGTTTACGATTGTTTTAGGGACCGATCTTTTTCTCCTCATAACGGGCCGCTCTCTTTTAGAAGCGACTAATCTTGATCTTTTGGACGTCAGCAATCAGCTTTTCGAGGTGGTGATTTGGCGGCTGGGCTTCGTATTATGCTTACTCCTTGTTGGTGCTGTTGTCATCAATTTGACACCCATTACGCGTGCAGAAGGCTATCTTTTGAAAATTGGCTTAGGAAGTCTTGTCGTCTATCTTGTCCTATTTGCCTTTGGCGCTGTATTTTTGAGTCATTCCCTTGCAGAGGGGCTTGGTGATCGCAACATCAAATCTATTGTCAAATCTGTTGATGCCAGCGCTCAGCTCAATATGCCATCACTCAATATGCCATTGAATGAGGCAGTGTCAGATACAGCCGGATGGTACAAAGCTTGGCTAATGCTATTGTGGTCACGCGCAATAGCTGCCCTTGTTTCATTTTGGTCTTTTTTGCACTATGGGATGAATCCTAAGCTGTAGCAATAAGATACGGCAGCGGCAAAATGTAGCCCAATGAGCATTCGACCGCTTCATAGCGATGATGCTGGTAGACCTTTAAGAAACTGTGCTGAGAAGATACTCTACACTGTCGCTTTGAGCGCGCTCAGTTGTTCGCGATCTGTAACTGTAATCGTACCTCCACGCTTATAGACCACCACAGGGCGAAGTTGCCTAAACAATCTCACGCACTCTTCATAGCTAATGCCAATACTGCGGGCAATTTGGTAATGAGTCAGCTGGGCTTCAATTTGCTCTCCGCCTGGCGTAAGCACACACCCTGCATTCGCCATAAAATGCTCTAGATAATTTATCAGGCGGATAATCGCCCGCTCTGAGACCAGCCCATGCATTTGATTATGTAGCTGCTGTAGTCGCTGATTAAAAATGCATAGTAAATGTAGCGCCAGCTCTGGTGCTTGGGCGAATCCATCTAGTAAAGCTTGCCGCTCTAATGTAAGTATTACCGCTGGTTCAATGGCTGTTGCGGTAGCGGGCGCTTTGCCATCTCCAAAGAGTGCTGGTGCTGCGAATATCTCTCCTGCAGACAAAATTCGTAAAATCGTCTCTTTTCCGGAAGGGGAAATTCTGCCAATGTGGAGCCGCCCGGACACTAACACATGCAGGCAAGCAGACAAGGCATCGCCTTCATAAAACACCACGGATTCCGCTGCGTATTGCTTGAGTCGACAGTGCTTAGCCAACTGCTCCAACACTTGTGACGGGAGCTCAGTGAATAGCGATATTTTTTGAAGTTGATCAACATCCATATTGATGAACCACAGCGCAGACACTCACTTGAGCTATTCCAGACTTTTCTAAATTTAAGCGCTGCTTTTTAGTTTTTTCTAGTTCAAGCCTCTTGTCAGCAAGCCCTTTGTCAGTTAGTCCTTCGTAATCGAGAGTAGTGATTTTTCCATACTATAACCTTGGTCACTACTATAACCTTGGTCATTTAGCTTGCGGCATAAGTTATTGCTGGAAGCTCTATATTCAGCGGGCTAAGTGACGCGCAAAGGTCGAATGCAATCCCGCCCTTTGCTACATATCGCTAGTCATCGCCTATTGCTGTATGAGCTACCTCATAGAACACTCTGAGCTACTCTGCCATATTGAGAGCTAATAGCAGAGAAATTTAGGTGAGCGTTTTCAAAAAACAGTTTTCAAGCATTAGGCTTCCAGAAACAATTCTCAGGTAAGTACGATGACTCAAACTAAGCGAACTCAGCTTAATCTAGAAACAGCTCCTGGCCATCAGGTAT
>ERZ1740067.1124-NODE-1124-length-19137-cov-6.855728_pt1 | contig 19137 bp, 17 predicted proteins | sample MGYA00581736_ERZ1740067 | MGnify/ENA primary metagenome ERZ1740067 (study PRJEB43018, sample SAMN04849236) | marine metagenome | isolation source: floating plastic debris | place: Pacific Ocean | collected 2008-08-27 | study: EMG produced TPA metagenomics... | reverse complement strand
GGGGCGTATGTGATTTGACCTTTATAAAGATAACGGTAGTTTGGGTGGTGTGTCAAACCCTACTAACATTTCTCCAGCAGACTATTTTGAGTCATTTAATTAAGCGCTCAGTCGCTGTGATCAGCCTCAGTCGTAGTTACAAAATCACTATCAGAACCAGCTCCTGGAAAATTTTAAGGTGGATAGCGACAGTCTGCGTCGGGCTGCTCTAGTAGGCATAGACAAGAGGTACTCACCAAGGGGTTGCTGAGTCTATGCCAGCCGATTAGAATTGCGCAGACGGATGAGTTGGCGGCGCATTTCCGGAGAAGCCTTGGCAACATCTTTCAGCTGCTCTATGGCAACTTGGCTATCGAGCGCCTCCAGATACTCATCGCTCCCATAGGCAAAGGCATCCACAAGTGTCTCCACTAGCTCTTCCTTATTCGTCATGGTGAGCTGCTCCTCAATGATGCGAAACTTGAGACGAACTTCACATTCGTAAATACCAACATCGCTATCAGGCAAGGATCGATTTGTCGAACTGTCCATATCTTAAAAATTGAGTTCCACAGGCTATGAAAATACAAAGAATTCTTTAGGCCCTTTAAGCTCAGATGCTTTGTATGGCGACTAGGCGATTTTCGCCTACTAAAAACATCCTATCTGAGTAACTATTGAATTCCCTTAATCCCAATGGAGATAACACCTTAAGAAGTTGATATGAGAGGCTTTCTCCCACTTTGCTAGTATCAATTTTCTTCAATAAACTTAGTCAAAAAAACAACTCAGAAGTAACACAACATATGTTTTTATACCGCTCCTTTTGACTAAGTACGGACATCTTTTTGCCCGTCTTTAATGAAATATGCAGTCACTGCACAGTAAGAGAAAATCAATTGACCCTAAACCACAAAAAACAACTGCAACAGCCGTTTAAGCAATCAATTATACAGATAAAGGCCAATTTGCACGGGACATTGAGCACAAGAGAAAACAGGAACTAGCTAGTTCACTTCCTGTAGGCACCGGTAGTAAGTGAGGTATACAGGAGCACACAGGGATTTTGCCGTGAGGAGTCATCCACCCTATCGGCCACAAAAAGTCGGACAACCTCCTCAAAACTCAACGCTGATTCTATAAAATTATTGTAAAGCTGCAAGGATTCGATCTCGCTCATCCCATCATACGATGCTAGATAGACGCCTCTTCACATTCCTGGAAAGCGCATTCAATAAATAAGCCCATAATTCCTCAAGAAAACCGAAAAGCGCTGGGCACACAGGCACACATCAAAAAAGATGATAAACGTTTAGAATGATCAGCGTTCCGCGATAGGCAGTTCAGAAGGTTGATTGTCCTTCAAAGTTGAAAGTCTTTAAGGATCGGCGTGGCAAAACAGTCCCCCAAACACCCAGAAATGGAGCCCTTAAGCCGAGCTGAGCTATTAGTGGCGATGGCAGCAACAGCCATGATCTTGCTGCTCATTGCTCGCATATGGCAGTTCTTTGAGCCCCTGAGGTTGCCTGTAATACTGCAATGGCAAGCGGCAGGGCTTGGCCTCCTTCTAGGTCTAAGCATTTCGGCAGGAAGCGCCTTAGTCTATCGACTGTGGCCGGCTTATCGCAAAAGCGCAGATATCTATCTCTCCTTTGTACTAACACCACTGCTGATATCAGATTGCATTTGGATTGGGCTACTGCCTGGGATGAGCGAAGAGCTACTTTTTCGTGGCGTTATGCTGCCTGCATTTGGGCTAAACCCAACGGGCGTTTTATTGTCTAGTCTCTGCTTTGGCGTTATGCATGTATCTCGACCCCATCAGTGGCCCTATGGCATTTGGGCCAGTGGGGTAGGCATTTTGTTGGGGATGAGCGCTATGACAACAGGCAACCTGCTAGTGCCCATCGTGGCTCATGTGGTGACCAACGCGATCTCTAGCTTGTTTTGGCAAATGAACCGTCGTGAACAGGTAGGTTAGTCACGCGGTTGGCCAAGTCGAATGCGTTTTGGTGCACTTGCGCCATGTCAGCAGCAGAGGCTACTTGAGCTAAAGCTTTAGACACCACTTCAGCACCTGCCCCAGGAACGGCAGCCCCTTCTGTAATTGTGCGTTTCCAGATGCGGCTCCCTGGCTGACCATGGAAGAGATGCAGCATGTGGCGAGTAATGCTGTTTAGCTTAGTACCTTGACGCGTCCAGTGCTCAATGTAAGGCAGCATCGCTTCGACGACCTGCTGTCGAGTCGGCATAGCAGTAGACGCATCAAATATTTCGCGATCGGCCTTTGCAAATAAAAAAGGAGTGTCGTAAGCAGCTCGACCAATCATGACCGAATCTACCCACTCAAGCTGGTGTTTAACCTGAGCCAAACTCTTGAAGCCACCATTAATTTCAATGTTGAGCTGGGGAAAGTCCTGTTTGAGACGGTGGACATCGCTATAGCGTAGGGGCGGAATTGTCCGGTTGTCCTTTGGGCTCAAGCCTTGCAACCAGGCTTTTCGAGCATGCACGCTAAAGCGATCGCACCCAGTTGCTGATACAACTGTCACGAAGTGTGCCATATCTTCATAGCGATCGAGGTCATCTATGCCAATACGATGCTTCACACTGACTGGCAAGGAGCTAGCCGCCATCATCGCGGCCACACATTCAGCCACCCGCTCAGGCTGAGCCATCAGACAAGCCCCAAAATTCCCGCTCTTGACGCGATCGCTAGGACAGCCCACATTCAAATTAATTTCACTGTAGCCAAACGCCTGTGCCTTGCGGGCACACTCAGCTAGTAGCGTTGGGTCGTCGCCCCCCACCTGCAATACCAGCGGTTTCTCATCAGACGTAAATCCCAACAGCCTTTCTGCATCACCGTAGTGAATCGCCATGCTCGTCACCATTTCGGTATAGAGCAACGTGCGCTTTGTAATCTGCCGCATGAAGTACCGGTAGTGACGATCGGTCCGATCCATCATGGGAGCAATGCTCAGCGGCAGCATGGTAAACCCCTCATTTCGTAAAGACTGAGAACAGTTTCACTATATCTCTTCAATTACATGGCTAAGAATAAGCAAATTTGCTATTCCTCAGATATCTCTCAACCATCTCTCAATAGCCAGAACCAACGTGTGGAACGTGTATGGCTTCACCGACAGGATAGGCATATGGCTCTACGGCCTGATTAAATAATTAAGTATTATCCGACTCTATTAGTATCAAAAAGTACATGTCTACAGGTTTTGGCTCCAGACAATCCGTAAGTCAGCCAGTAAGCTCATCGTTCTTTGGCGAATCGTCGAACGACACAGGCGAATCGTCGAACGATACAAAAGACGAGTATCTGCCAACAGCAGGCATAGAACTCATCAAGCAATTTACACAGTGCCACTTAGAAACCTACGCTAACCCGAAGAAAACAGGGAATGGGGCACCTTATCTGGCGGGTTGGGGCAGTGAATGTCATAGAGATGGAACACCTTTTCGGCAGGGTGAAAGGCTTACGCAGCACCAAGCCAATGAACTACTGCACAGGCAGCTACAGAAATCGACGATCCCTGTTCTGAAGGAGCTACCCAACTGGAGCGTACTCAATGAACACCAGCATGGGGCCTTACTCAGCTTTGCCCACAGCTTAGACAACGACCGCTCTGTACTGTCAGCGCGATCGCTGCTCGGAAGAGCCCTAGCCCATCGCCGCTGGTATCAGGTACCGACAATTCTCAGCGGCTACCATGGTGAGACCTCACCCCATATTGCCTATCGACGGCAAGAAGAAGCCCGACTTTTCCTGTCAGAAATACGTAGAGACGGCTACACCGTGATAAACAGATCACGGCTGCTCCTCCTGAGTGAGCCTATGCTCACAGGTGAAGATGTGCGCGGTCTGCAATCAGCACTGATCCAAAATGGCTATGAGATTGAAGCGGATGGCGTTTTTGGCCCCATCACACAATGGGCTGTCGAAAAATTTCAAAGGTCCGTGGCAATGACGGTGACCGGCATCGCCGATGTCAATACACAACGAGTACTCTATGCACGGCCGCTGTTTATGAGCACCCCTTTCCTCATTGGCTCAGACGTGAGAGAAGTGCAGTCTGCGCTCGCCCGTATGGGTTACGCGGTCGATGTTAACGGCATCTTTAATCCTCGAACGCTCCAGGCCGTCGTTGCCTTCCAAAAATACTTTGATCTTCCTGAAAATGGCGTTGTCATCGGCGAAACGCTTACCAAACTGCTGTACATGCCCGAAATAGCAGCAGTTTCATAATTTTTCTGCACTCATCTTCCTTTCTGCGCATCGTCTACTTTCTACACCACTGCACAGCTACGAATTAGGACGAAGAATCCTCTCCCGCGGATTCAATAAACGCCTTCGCTTTTTGCGGCTGTCCCCACAAAACCTGTTCTCGCTTGTAAATGACCATGCCCGGCAAAGCGCCCTTTGGCTTATAGACGTTTTTAGGCGCAGTCATCACTACAGGGACCTGCTCTGACTGACGGGCACGGCTGTAAAAAGCCGCAAAACTGGCTGCGAGTGCCAGCGTTTCATCGGAAGGAACGTCTCCAGCATCGAGACGCAGCAAAACGTGGCTGCCTGGAATTTCCTGCGCGTGAAGCCACAAATCGTAGTCACTGGCCTGCTTGAAAGTAAGCTGCTCATTTTGGTTGTTATTACGGCCGATGAGTAACACCAAACCTTGAGGCGTAATGTATCGCCTAAACCCTGTTTGCGAATCGTCTGGCTTAGCACGTTTGGCCTGTTTGCTAGACAGGTGTTTATCTAGGGCCTGTTTACCGATTTGAGCTGCGAGTTTACCGCTGGTGTCACGGAGGTAGCCTTCTCGAATCAGCTCGATGCGGGTTTCTTCGAGCGATCGCAGATCAGCCTCCACTTCATAAGCACTCACCTGCAACAGACTATCCTCCACCTGTTCCAGATATTGAATTTCGGCCTTCACAGCATTCAACAACGGCACCACCGCTTGTTTGGCCCGCTTCAGCTTTTGGTGTTGTTTGTAAAAAGCCTGAGCATTTTGCACCGCATTTTTCTCAGGATTCAGCGGCAGCCTCACAGGCTCACCCGTTTCAAAATCATTCAGCTCGATTGCACTCATGCCGATCTGCCACTGATGTAAGTTTGCCATCAGCAGATCTGCCTTTTTTCGAAAGGATTCTGCTTGGTCCGACTGGGTGAGACGCTGAGTGAATGTATCGGATTTTTGACGCAGCTTAGCTAGGCGACTTTTAAGCGTCTGACTAAGCTGATGATGCAATCGACGAAATTCTTCTTGGTTGAACTGATAAAGGTAATAATCCCCAATGAGCGCTTGTAGATCGCTTACAGGCTTCGTGGCCACCGAGCCATTCGCCACCAACTCATTCAAGACGGTGTAGCCACCCTGCCGAATAAGTGCAGGGGAAAAGCTTTCGTCCTCCAAGCGTGTCAGCCAGCCGCGCCAAGTTTGAAACAAGCGCTGCCAATCGCGAGGCCCCAAATCTTCAGTTGTGGTGCCTTCGATCGTCAGCCCCGCAGCCCAAATTAGCTGGGTCGCTAGCGAAGAGCTAATGCCGCTATAGGCTTTTACCATCATTTTTTTGAGAGGGCCTGGGATGAGAGCAATGCGATCTTGCCAATCTTCGAAGGATTCACTCAGAGTAGGCAATTTGCCACGAATAGCCGGGGGATGAACGTAGGATCGGCCAGTTTGGATGGGTCGAACGCTAGATTGCTGTTCACTGACTTGATGCGCGGCAGTAACGATCTGCCCATCCGCATCGGTGAGGATGACGTTACTGTATTTACCCATGATTTCGACATAGAGGTGCCACAGGGCAGGTTCATCTGGGCGGCGAGCAAACTGCAAGTCCAGAACTCGCTCCCACGGCGAGAGTAAGACGATTTGGGTAAGGGCAAGGCCCCCTAGCTGATGCTTGAGCTGCTGGGAAAAGGTGAAGGTATCAGGAGCTTTTGGCGGCGGCGCTGCGATGTGAATGCGGGCAGCCTGTGGGTGCCATGACACAGCCAACCACCCGCGCTGCTCAAGCGTCCGCAGGGCAATGAAGATAGTGTAGCGATCGCGTTGATAAAACTGTTCGCAGCGAGCCGGTAGCCAGCGAGTGCGCAAATCAGCACCAATAGCGGCCAAAGTGGTGAAATCGACTGGCTGCACAAATATACCTTGGGATAAACACTAACAAAACAAACACAAAAGACAACGGGTAAAACGAGAAAACAGGAAAGGCAACGCGCTTTTTCAAGTAGTGTGGCCATGACTAAAGACGATGCCGAACAAACAAACCATCAAGGCTTTCGAGTAATGCTTTCGAGTTGTTAACGCCTAGTGAGAATACGCACGCATACTATTTTTTTTTCGCTAGGATTAAGGCAATCGGAAACCCATATAAAATCGTTTTTTGTCCTGCTTACAGCCGTTTTCAAGAGATCATGATAATTGCAATCTCACGCAGTTATTGAAATCTCTGTGGCATTGAGTTTTCTACATGATCACGCCTTGATAGAGTCTAAAACAATCAATATTTCAGGCTCTACATCAGTTATTACAACGACTCATCATTCAATTGAAAACAAACCTTATTGATGGTTTCATAAGCAGCACCCCAAAGCTCAGGGTCCATGATTTTTCACTGGGGTATTGCTCGGTCAACTGCTTGCGCACCGTCTTTTTACTTTTGTTTTGTCTTTTGTCAAAGACATTTAGAACCAAAACATTCAGTCCAAGACATCTAGCCAAGACTGTTCAGACAAAACGTAGAAACCGCTGCGCGTTTGAATCTAGCCTCTATTTTATCCAGCCATGCAACTTATTAACATTGGATTTGGCAATATCGTTTCTGCGAGTCGTGTTGTCACGATCGTCAGTCCCGAATCTGCCCCGATTAAACGAATTATTTCAGATGCACGAGATCGCTCTCAGCTGGTAGATGCCACCTACGGTCGCCGAACCCGCGCAGTCATCGTCACCGACTCGGGCCACGTTGTGCTCTCTGCCATCCAACCCGAAACCGTCGCCCAACGCTTCGTCCATCAAAAAGACGACGATTCGAAAGAAAAAAGCATGCAATAGAAAAGCGCCATAAACGTTATGGTTAAGAGGTAAGACAACACCTCTAGCCCCTCTCAGTTTTCGAATGCCTGCTGATTCCCGTCCCGCCCAGCTCGACAAACTTGTCCAGCGCTTTGCCAAAATCAGCGATCCTAAAAGGCGCTACGAACAGTTGCTTTGGTACGCCAAAAAGCTTGAAGATTTCCCCCCAGAAAACAAACTTCCAGAAAACAAAGTCAAAGGCTGTGTGTCTCAGGTTTACATCACAGCCAAGCTGGAAGATGACAAGGTGAGTTTCCAGGGTGACTCAGACGCCCAACTAACAAAAGGGCTGCTGGCATTTTTAATCAACGGACTGAGCGGACTAGCACCCAAAGACATCGTGCAGCTGTCGCCAGACTTTATCAAAGAAACTCAACTCGATGTCAGCCTGACCCCTTCTCGTGCCAATGGATTCTACAACATTTTCAAAATGATGCAACAAAAGACACTATTGCTAGCTGGGCAGCAAAGTGATAGCTCAGAGACTGCATCCTAAAGTGATAGCTCAGAGACCGCATCCTAGAGATTAACTTTCTCAGTAAAGGAATCGATGGACTGAAATAAAGCGTCGAGCGTGTCAATTGTCGTGTAGGGATTCAGCAACACAGCCTTGAGCCAGCGTTGACCTCTGTAAGTAGGTAAGGATAGAAAAACGGCTTTAGAAGGCTCACTGAATGAAAGCAAATAGCGCTGCAATTTGGCGTTAAGTTCATCTTGCGAAGCAGCATTAGTGCCGGATGGTGCCAATCGAAAGCAAACTAAGTTCATCTGAGGTTGACTAGCCAGCTGCAAGTAAGCACGAGCTTGTACCCGCTGTACGAACTGAGCTGTAAGGGCATAGCTATGATCTATAATGCTGCTGTAGCCAGTGCTGCCAACATGCTGTAGCGATAGCCAGAGCTTGAGAATATCGGCATGGCGAGTGCCCTGCACAGTGAGCTCTCCTAAATTAGGCCATTCGGCATCATCACCCATGTAAGGGGCACGGATGCGAAAGTGCGTTTTGAGTAAGTTGAAGCGTTTGAATAAGACAGTGGCGCAAGTTTTAGTAACGTATAGCCACTTTTGTGGATTAAAGGTTACGGAATCCGCTTGGTCAATGCCTACCAGCAGACTACGGTGCGTATCTGAAAAGATGACAGCGCCACCGTAGGCAGCATCAATATGGAACCAGAGATTTTGGGCGCGGGCGATCGCACCCATCTCTTCAATCGGGTCCACATTACCCGTCACCGTCGTTCCCGCTGTCGCCACAATCGCAAACGGCTGCTGCCCATTAGCCTTAGCCTGATCCAGCTTGGCCTTCAGATCGGCAATGTCTACCTGAGAATTGGCATTTGTACGGAGGGGAATCGCCGCTTGCGAGCCTAGGCCCATCATCATCGCGGCCTTTTGCATCGAGGTGTGGGCTACTTCCGAAACGAAAAAGACCGGCTGCATGTCGAGACCCACAATCCCGGTTGCGACAGCATCAAAGGCCATATTGCGAGCAACGGTCAGCGCCTGCAAGTTCGCAAGGCTACCACCGCTGACAAGCAAACCACCTGAGGCGTCACCCAGACCAAACCGACTCGCAATTTGCCTGAGTACCAGCGTTTCCAATCGCGAAAAGATGGGCGACATCTCTACGCTAAGCATATTGTTATTGAGAGCCGCCACTAGCAAATCACCCACGATGGAAAGGGTCGTGGGGATAGAGTCCATGTGGCCGATGTAGCCGGGATGGGCAGAGTTCATGGAATGCTGCAATTGCGATCGCACCTGAGCCATCAGTACATCCACATCCACCGACTGCTCAGGAATTTGAGCCCACTGCGTTAATTGATCCGTAGATATTGGCTCAGGAAGAGGCGAGCGCATATTTGACTGCGCCATTTCTTCAAGCAGTAAATCGACAGCCTGGTACAGCACAGACTCAATCTCAGCACGATTGCTACCTACCGGATCAATAAAAGCATTGCTCGGGGAAACAACCACGGTATGCACATTAGAGCCAGACACATTGAAGCGATGATAGGGGGCTTGCCAATTGTAAAGCTAGCCGTGAATGCCACACTCTGTTTTCTCACTGCCGCGCCAGCGTCCGGCCCGCTCATCTTCACCAACGGCTGTAGGCGTCGTCAACGGCTCATCACCAATACTGGTATAGCCTTGGTCATGCAGCGGGTTGTAAAAGACATCATGCTTGAAGATGTAAGCCCAGATATCTTTTCGTGTCCATGCTGCCAAGGGGTTAATTTTCAATCGGCCTTGGTCATCTCGCTCAAAAATAGGAAGATGCTTACGCACATCAGATTGATCTCGACGGCGGCCCGTAATCCACGAGATCGCGTTCAGCTCATCCAATCCCCTTTGCAACGGATCTATTTTCGTCAGGGCGTAAAAACGCTCGACGTCCGTCGTCCACAACGCTTCACCATAGCGATTGGCAAACGATTCACGACTATCGGCACCTAAAACGCTGTAGGTATGTAAATCCAGGTCATACGCAGCTTTGGCCTTTCGTGCTGTTTCTAATGTCTCTGGAAACAGATGCAGCGTATCCAAGAAAATAACTGGAACCGGATGCGCTAGCTCGCGGTACAGCATGTGCGTTACGGCAAGCAAACTAAACGACGCGGTTTGCACCAAGCCTTGAGGAAAATGACGGATACACCAAGTCAAAATCTCTTGTGGTGTAGCCTCGGCAAACTGCTCGTTAAGCTGATCTAAATCGAGCTGCCGAACAAACTGACGAAGCAATGCGAGAGAAGGGCTCGGAGCGTTGGCGGAAGAAGCAAAGCTCGCAAAGGTTGCAGGCGCTTCTATGCACTTAACCATAATATTTTGGCACCATCGTGCCAGATGAATATAGTGTATTCTCTCCAATACTACTTCATTAATCACCACTATTCCGATCGGGATACCGGACATTAGCCGATCTGCCTAAAAAATCTATCTAAAAATAAGCTCAGGAATAGACATGTGATGCACACAAAAATTGGGGAAATCAATGAGCAAGCGTAAAAATCTCAGGTGTAGAAATCTATAGGCGGCCTATCTAAGTGGCTCACTCATGACAGCATCAAGGGACAATACCTGAGGCATCACATGGGCCTTGCTTTCATTCATGCCCCACACCAGAACTTCTCCACACATCAACGTTATCTGAAGCGCCAACTGCCATGAAGACTCTCATTATGTACAGCAAGCCAGGCTGCCATTTGTGCGAAGGGCTACAGGAAAAACTCGAAACCCTGCCCCTTCAGCTAGAGATTCGCGACATTACTCAAAACGACGCCTGGTTTCAAAAGTATCAATACGAAGTCCCAGTACTATGTCGTTTAGCCCACAATCCAAACTCACCTGCTGGCGCGCCCGCAGAGCAGCCTCTGCCGCGCCTTTCCCCCCGTGCTTCTGCCGCGCAAGTGGCGCGAATTATACAGACACACATTGGCCCATTTGAGGCATAATCTCAGCATCACTCCGAGAAGAGATGACAATAAGAGCAAAGATAGGAAGAAGATTTTAATATGCTGCTAAAAGAATTGTTGATTGGGCTGGCATCGCAGGGATTTACCGTACCCGAGGCCGCCAAACAGCACCCAAGCTGGACTCAAGAAGTCACTGGCCTATCAACAAATTCTCAAACTATTACCCCCGGCGTACTGTTTATTGGGATGCCCGGCACCCGTGTAGATGGTGGTAGCTTTTGGCAAAGTGCAATAGAGAAAGGCGCGATCGCAGCCCTGATCACGCCTCAAGCCTTAGCCGACAAACCCAACACCCGCAGCGCACTCGTCCTCACCGACGAAAACATTCCCAAACGCTGCGCCGAAGTTGCCGCTGCCTTTTATGGCCAACCGGCGCAAAAGATGAACATGGTGGGCGTTACAGGGACCAACGGGAAAACCACCACCACTCACCTGATCGAATACTTTCTCAACCAAGCCCAGCAAAAGACAGCGATTCTCGGCACCCTGTACACTCGCTGGCCCGGCTATGAAAAAGTCGCAGTCCACACCACGCCCTTCCCAGTGGATCTGCAAGGCGAACTCGCCAGTGCCCAAGCCGCCGACTGCCAAAATGCCGTGATGGAAATCAGCTCCCACGCCTTGGCCCAGTACCGCGCCTGGAGTATTCCTTTCGAAGTCACCGTATTTACCAACCTCACCCAGGACCATCTCGACTACCACAAAGATCTCGACGATTACTTTGAAGCCAAAGCGCTCCTGTTTAGCCCCGACTATCTGAAGGGCAAAGCCATCCTGAATAAAACAGACCTCTACGGACAAAAGCTGATTGCACGCGTTGGACCAGACTACAGCTGGACCTACAGCATTGAAGATGACAGTGCTGACCTGTACACCCAAGACCTTAGCTATGGACCAACAGGCGTGAAAGGCATCCTTTGCACGCCAAAAGGTAGCGCATCGTTCAACTCTCCGCTTGTCGGCCGGTTCAACCTGGAAAATTTACTGGCAGCCACTGGGTCAGCCCTACATCTAGGCGTGCCACTAGCCACCATTGTCGAGTCGCTGCCAGCCTTTACAGGCGTGCCCGGCAGAATGGAACGCGTGCAGGTGTCCGCCGATAAGACGCAGGATATTAGTGTGATTGTGGACTACGCGCATACGCCAGATAGTCTAGAGAATGCGCTAAAAGCGGCAAGGCCCTTTATCAGCGGCAAGCTGATTTGTGTGTTCGGCTGTGGGGGAGATCGAGATCGCACTAAGCGACCTCAGATGGGTCGTATTGCCTATGAACAATCCGACCGAGCCATTGTTACATCAGATAATCCACGAACCGAAGAACCTGAGCAAATTTTGCAGGATGTCGTTGCCGGGATTGAAGGTAGCTTAGACGCAGAACAGGTGATTTGCGATCGCGCCGAAGCCATCCGTAGCGCAATTTTGCTAGCTGAACCAGGAGATGGCATTGTCATTGCTGGAAAAGGCCACGAAGACTACCAAATTCTGGGAACCGAGAAAATTCACTTCGACGATCGAGAACAGTCTCGCGCCGCCCTTGAAGAACGATTAAAAACTGCATAAGCAGGAAATTGCTGAATTAATGACATAATCCGTCTACCATTCGGGCATATTTAAGTAGATTAGCTCCTACTAAACAATTCAGTCTTTTTTAGGTGGCCGTAGACTATTCATCTTGAGCCAACCTTTAATCGACACTTGAAGCCTATGCCCGATGGAGGTTAATCCACTAGCGCCCCTACGCTGAAAAAGAGTGAGGTCAATTCGTCGATCTCCACAGAGTCAATAATGAGGGTTGCTTCGGACGCTTTTGACTGGTTATTCATGGACTATCCTGCTATGTCGGCCCTTTCACTACAAACTCGATTAGCCAGTTTGCATCCTGCTCCGACGACAGTGGCAGTAGATCCACGCGGATTTAAGTTCGCCCTTCAGTCCTTTATTCAGTTCTTAATTACGCACGATGTTTCAGCGACCCTATGGCTGAAACTACCGAAAGGCGACGCTTGGTGGGAAGACATTTGGAAATATGGCCAACAGGCCGCAGGTTGCACCATATACACTCTAGGCGAACAGGCCGGAGCACCGCCTAACACTCTGGCGGCAAGCCTGCGCCCTATTCCTATTGAGCTCTCGCCTGAACTCAAGCGAGAGTACCTTTGCCTGGCAGTTGCCGAAGAATTTATGGGTTGCTTGCTAGCAGCTCGACTGGCCCCTGAAGTCCCTACGCCAGATAAACGAACACTTCAGCTCTACAGCTCAACGGCACCTCGTGCCATGAAGGCACTGTCTATCGGCATTAAGCAAATCATAAAGCACAGCCAACCTGAATTGGCAATGGCTACAGCCACAGCTGCCGCTACGCACGGCTTAAGTCCTGGCACCAACACAGCCACCAACCCTGCCGGAGGAACACTGCCTAATGTTGGCCGATACGACGAACGAGACATCGCTGGGGCCGCAGCCTTGAGTCAGTGGGAGCGAATATTTCCAGCAAACATCATTGAGAAAAGTGTCCTGCCGCTCTCTGAGGCTTATTTGAGTTGGCAGTTTCAGTTTCAAGAAAACTTGAGATCGCAGCTCAACGAGTACCGCACCGCTGCCCAAAACACAGCCGAAACATCCTACGGGAACGCGCTCTTATCGCCCACGTTCCTAAACCAGGCAGGACAAAAGCTCCAGGCTCCACTCACCACCATCAAAACAGCCCTCACCCTCCTAGGCTCACCCACACTCAAAATAGCCCAGCGACAGCGCTACTTAGAGATGATCTCTACCCAGTGCGATCATCAAAAAGAACTCATCGACAGCATCTTTGAACTGCTCTTACTGCAAACTGCCGAAAGCGCAGACATACAATCTATTCAGCTCTCTGATTTGATTCCGGGTATCGTTAGTACCTATCAGCCGATTGCTGAAGAGCGTGGCATTATGCTGGCATACACGGTCCCCTCTAACCTGGCAGCGATCACAGGCGTCGAAGCCGAACTCAAGCAGGTCGTTATACATCTAATTAAAAACGGAATTCAAAGTACACCCGATGGGGGACGCGTTTGGGTATCGGCAGCGCCACAAGGCAGTCGATTTATGGCCTTAACAGTCCAAGATTCGGGGAGCGGCATCGCCAAAACTGACATCGAGAATCTTTTTCAACCGTTCTATCAGGTATCTAGCAACACCGTTCAAAGCAATAGTGACGCTACCGGGCTGGGCTTAACGCTTGTACACAAGCTGATACAGCGTATAGGCGGCAGCATTTCGGTCGACAGTACACCGAATCACGGCACTAGCTTCAAGGTTCTCTTACCCGTGGACCAAAAGGCTACTGTGCAGCCAGTCAATAAATAGCAGCATCAGCCACGAACTTAGTCACTGGCCCCGTCATCACCCACGAGAGTTTCTATCAAAAGTGATGCCTGTTTTTGCTTTTCCTGTAAGAAGCGATCGCACTGCTGCAAGGCCGTTACCGCTTCGGAAAATTGCTCAAACACATCAGCCAAAGGGAGCTCACCCGTTTCGAGCTGTTGGGTGATAGTTTCTATCTGCTCGAGGGTTGCTTCGTAACTCCAGTCTTTGGGAAGAGGAGGCATTTTTTTAGGCATTTTTTTCCTCTATTTCGTTTCTTCTATAACGACGGCTTTGAGCTGGCCTTGGCTGAGCTGTATATCTAGTTCGGTGCCAGGGGGCAAATGGCTAGCGGCTATGGCAATCTTACCTTCGGACTTAACAAGGGCGTAGCCACGTTTGAGGACGGCTTCGGGATCTAGTGTGGTCAACTTTTCTCTAAGGAGCTGATGCTGATGGGTTGCAAGCTGAAGGCGCTGAGTGAGACTAGCGATAAGCTGCTGCTTTTGCCAGTGAATATCTTTTTGGTGCTGAGTAAGCTGGCGATCTAGGCGAAGGCGTTGGAGCCGGGTCTCAAGCGATCGCACCTGCTGCTGGGCAAGCTGCATGCGTTGGGCAAAGACTTGGCCAACACGCTGCAAATAGTGCACTTGCTCGCCATATTTCTCATCCATACTATGTAAGACCTTCTCATCTGCGGCCGTGGGCGTGTGAGCACATAAATCGGCAACCAAATCTGCCAAAGATTCATCCCGCTCGTGACCAATGCCAGTCACCACAGGAATATCCGATGCGGAAATGGCCATCACCACACGCTCATCGTCAAAGCAGGCCAAGTCTTCAGTCGCACCGCCACCACGCGCGAGGACTAAAACATCGGCTCTGCCGTCTTTAACAACTCTAGAAATCGCTTTCACGATAGAAGCGGGGGCCTGCGAGCCCTGGACCGTTGCTGGTGAAAGTAAAACTTTGACACTGGAATTACGTTGGAGCAAAGTACGCTGAATATCGCCCCAGGCAGCGGCTTGAGGTGAGGTCACGACGGCTAGCGTTTGGGGATAGGCAGGAATAGGGCGCTTACGAGCAGCATCAAAAAGGCCTTCAGCAGCAAGGCGCGATCGCAACTGACGGTAACGCAAGGCCTGCAAACCTTCCCCTGCGGGGAGTAGCTGCCAGACGGTTAGCTGGTAGGAACCTCGCTTGGGATACAGCCGAATTTGTCCCAGGACAGTGACCTGTTCACCTGCTTTCGGAAGCGTCGTGAGTCGGGGTAGCTGAGATCGCCACACCACACAATTCACAGCAGCAGAACCGTCAGGCTCTTGCAAGGTAAAAAAGCAGCCCTGACGGTGATTTTTTGCGCTGGAAACTTCACCGACCACCCAAACTTTACGCAGCTGTTCGTCTTCTTCCAGCAGCAGCTTGAGGTAATCAGTAAGCCCAGAAACACTGATAGCCATATCAGTCACCGATTTAGCTGCTGCTTCAGAGCGAGTATCAGCCATAGTGCGATTCTTCTTAGTGTAGTTTTTTTGGTTGGCCGTTCTAGAGCGCAGATAAATCGCGGATAGATCGCGAGATTACTCATCAACGCTGCTACCTAGTGTGAAGCATTTCAGATGTAATCGTCCAACGCATCCAGCCGACTCATTTCAGGAACGGCTGCAAGCAAAAATTACTTTCTTTTCTGCTAGACAGCTTTAGACAAAATCAGTTAAATAATAGTACATACGTTTCTGACTTAATCTGCCTGATCTCCTCATCCGTCACTTCATAGGAACACCCATGACCCAGTCTCTACAAGCTCCAACAGCATCTTCTAAACCTTCTAACGCTGTGTCGTCCAAAGAAAAACAACAAGCACTAGGCCGTGTAATGAATACGATTGAGCGGCATTTTGGACAGGGCGCTATTATGCGGCTGGGAGAAACCAGCAAACTCAAGGTAGAGACGATCCCTAGCGGAGCCCTACCACTCGACATCGCACTGGGCGGCGGATTGCCGAAGGGTAGAGTGATAGAAATATACGGACCGGAAAGCTCTGGTAAAACAACACTGGCTTTACATGCGATCACTGCAATTCAAGCGGAGGGAGGCACGGCCGCCTTCATCGACGCAGAGCATGCCCTTGATCCGGTCTACGCAGCAGCCATTGGTGTCGATACACATAACCTACTGATTTCACAGCCAGACTGTGGTGAAACCGCCCTCGAAATCACCGATCAACTCGTGCGCTCATCGGCAGTAGATATCGTCGTCGTTGATTCGGTAGCCGCACTCGTCCCCCGAGCTGAAATCGAAGGAGACATGGGCGACGCCCATATGGGCTTGCAGGCCAGGCTCATGAGTCAGGCCCTACGGAAGATCACAGGAAACATTGGGAAATCTGGCTGCACGATTATTTTCTTAAACCAGCTCAGACAAAAAATTGGCGTGGTCTACGGCAATCCTGAAACGACGACAGGCGGCAATGCCCTCAAGTTTTACGCTTCTGTCCGACTCGACATTCGACGCGTTCAAACACTGAAGCAGGGCAGCGAGAACTTTGGGATCAGAGTCAAAGTCAAGACAGTCAAGAATAAAGTAGCTCCGCCCTTTCGTACAGCAGAGTTCGATATTCTATTTGGCCAAGGAATCTCCACCATGGGCTGCATTGTGGATTTAGCAGAAAACACTGACATTATCGACCGTCGGGGGTCTTGGTATAGCTATCGAGGGGAAAACTTCGCTCAAGGACGCGATAACGCGGTGCGCTATTTGATTAACCAGCCTGCGATCACGCAAGAGATAGAGGCGGCCTTGCGGACAGCACTAGCGGATAACGATCCTGAAGCTGAGCAAAATAGGGCTTAGCGTCTGGCTCCACCTGCTGCCAACTCAGCCTATATTATGCAAAACGCTTTCCCTGAATAATGACGGGGAAAGCGTTTTACGAATGAAAGCAGCGAAATATAAGCAAACCAGTCATTAAGCAACGACTTCACATTCAGCAGGACTCACCTGATATTTAATCAGATTCGCAAGCTCTTGAAGCTGACTAATAGCCTCAGCGCCTTCTAACTTCATAAGTTCACGATCATCACGCATCTCGGTCCAAGTGATCCCATAATCAGAGACCAGGAATCGGATTAAATGATCCCCGCCCAAGCTCACCATAAAGGAGGCGCTGTTGAGTTCGTCTCCACAGGTATAACAAGAGGCCAGGTATCCTCTTTTTTCTAGCACTACCGCCAGCGCTTTCAGGTTCAAAACGAGGTCTTGAACAAACTGCCGGTGTTGATCTGCAAGTCTGACAAACATTGTCTTTCCTCTACACCTTCCAATAATCTTACACAATTTACTTAATATTCTTTTAACAAGCTAGCCATAAAGTAGCCTGTTCGTCATTCGGCACAGTTAAATTTGCCTGAGAACAGCACCAAAGGTGTGCTCGCCGAAACAAAAACTTTTGTAACAATTTTAATCTGTGGCTACCGCAATGTACCCATCAGTAGGCTGTTATCTATCAGCTACTGAGCGTAACAGCTTAAGAATTGTTAATTTGTAGCGATTGTAGCCCAATTCAACCCTTTGCACAGATTCTTTGGGTTTCACCACAAGCTAGCGGCTTTTGGATGCCAGCAGATGCAAAGGCCATAGCGTATGTACGAGTGCTCAGCCAAATGGTTGAAGTGAGTAAGCAAACGTTGTTTCCGTTTGATTTCTTCGTCAGGAACGAGGCCTTTTGAAAACAGCAAACGTTAGACTCCTATGCTCCAGGAAAATCCCTAGGAAACGTCTATTCAAGCTATGTCAATGCCTCTTTTAGGCATTGACTTCCCGCCTCTGTAAGCTTAAGCATTTTGCGAACAGCACATTACAGAATGGGACACTCTTTGCGAGTGGCACTGGTTGGTAAGTACCCCATGTATTGATTGCCACTCCGTTCTAGCGCAATCAGTGCCGCATTGAGGGGATTCACCCCTTTTTTCACCAAAATCATGACAAAAGTTGACATGACGACTATTTCCAAAGATTTCGTCTATTCCCAACACCCCTGTCATCACCGGAATAAACGCATATTTTCGAGTCTTTGTCGGTGGCGCTATTAGTCCTATTTCTTTTGTCAATTTGTAAAGAGGACAGGTAAGTGACTGTCAAAATTCCACTTTTAGACGCCTCAATTTCGAGGATGCACTAACTTGCTAGGGTCCACCAGCCAAAGCCAGGTCCTATGAAGCGAATCGTCAGCCAAGCAGCAATCATTAAAATAATGCCGGCCCAAGCCCCTCGGGTGGTCCAAGTTACAAACTGCTCAGCCGTGTCCTTACTAATAGGAATGCCACGAATAAACGGCTCTGGCTTGCCATAGTCATCGCCTAGTTCTTGTTTACGGCGTCTAGATTCTCCCATGGCAGCAAATTCTATGAAGGTTCCATCAACTCATGATAACGGGCGCAGCTCGCTGAACTAAAAATGCTTTGGTTAATTTTTATTCGACACCTTGTACCGCTCACCACTGTTTAACGGGTCGACCATGAGGGAAAGCGCTAATCCACTGAGGGGCATGCTGAGGGCGTAAACCAAGCAGGATCAAGGTAACTGCTACGGGCGGCCGGACTCAATGCTGAGAGGATCTGCCGCCCATAGCTACGGTGATTAACGCGGTTATCCAAAAGCGCAACGACTCCACTGAGTGCTTCTTCAGTGGTGGTATCTGTGACGTCGCGATGCGATCGCACAGGTGCAACTGCCTTTTGCAATCTGCTCAGCGCCTCTGGCAGCAGATATGACTTAAACCAGTCCTGTCTACGACGCTTATAGGCAGCGACCCGACCAGCCACTAGCGGATTCTCCAAGGAAGGAATAGGCAAAGTAGTGATGATGAGTAACGCGGGCGGCGCAAATTCGCTTTGATGTGCCTGCCAATAGTCCCATCCCGCAATCAAAATCCCATTGTCTTCGATGAGAGATTCTAGCTGTACCCGCGAGCCAAACTCAGCGGAGAGTACGGATGCGAACTGGGTCTTTAGCGGAACATCTCCTATGAGGATTACCGTTGGGCCACTGGCTGATTGAAAACGCTGCTGTGCGATCGCCTGTTGCCTAGCACCCAGCAATGTGCGGATCTCCTGCAAAACAGCAGACTTAAAATGGCTGGTATTGGGCATAGGCAACCGATCAGGTAGATAGAGCTGAACCAAGTCATGATGGCGATCAGGGCCAAAAGACAGGCAAGTCATATCACCGAGGCCCATGCGCTC
>ERZ1740067.1123-NODE-1123-length-19173-cov-12.345800_pt1 | contig 19173 bp, 15 predicted proteins | sample MGYA00581736_ERZ1740067 | MGnify/ENA primary metagenome ERZ1740067 (study PRJEB43018, sample SAMN04849236) | marine metagenome | isolation source: floating plastic debris | place: Pacific Ocean | collected 2008-08-27 | study: EMG produced TPA metagenomics... | reverse complement strand
AGTTGAATGGCCCAGTGGATCAAGAACGCAAAACCTATGAAAGACACCTTTAAGATGCTGAAGCGGCTAGCCGTAATGTTTGTGCTTGTGCTTGCCTTGGGCTTGCAAAGCTGCTCCTCAGGAGTGAGCCTGCAATCTTACAACGACAGCTACGAAGGCTACGAGTTTAAGTACCCCACTGGCTGGGTGCCAGCTCAAGTAGAAGGCGGACCAGACACCGTGTTTCACGACATCATCAATAACGACGAAAACGTGAGTGTTGTCGTCAGCCCTGTTTCGGGTGGCAAAACCTTGCCAGACTTGGGCACACCTACTGAAGTCGGCTACAAGCTCTCCAAGAGCATCACCTCCCTTGCCCCGGATGACCGCAATGTAGAGCTATTGAGTGCGCAGTCGTTTGAGGCGGGTGACAAGCTCTACTACATCTTGGAATACGTTGCTAATTTGCCCTCTGGTCGGGTTCGCCACGATTTGGCGAGTGTGATTGTGAGGCGTGGTCAGCTGTACACGTTCAGTGCTTCTCTCCCAGAGAATCGTTGGGAGAATATGAAAGACGCTATGAAACAGACGGTGGCGTCTTTCTCTGTTTACTAAGGTTCCACACCTTCAATTCGCAGCACACGGCTCAAAGCATCGACTGTAAAAAGGCGCACTCTATCGACAAGGGTGCGCCTTTTTACGTTGGTTTCTTGTTACGCTGGTTTTCTCACATACATCCCCGACTCCTCCCTATGGCCGATATTCAATTCGTGCTAGCGTCTGCTTCTGTTGCTCGTCGAAATCTGCTGTTAGATGCTGGGATTCAGCCTTTTGTTTGTCCTAGCAATTTTGATGAAGACGCGGTGGTGATGAGCGATCCGCGTGAGCTGGTGCAGGTGTTGGCGCTGGGTAAGGCGCAAGATGTCGCGCCGCAGTTTAGCAGTGCGCTGATTTTGGGCTGCGATTCAGTGCTGTCGATTGATAATGTGATCTATGGTAAGCCGGAGAGCCGGCAGGAGGCGATTGATCGCTGGCGAGCGATGCGGGGTGGTTCTGGTGAGCTACTGACGGGTTATGCGCTGCTAGCACCGGGTAAGGAGCCGCTAGTGCGTTACCGAATGACGAGGGTATTTTTTGCGAAGATTACCGACGAGGAGATTGAGGCCTACATCGATACGGGTGAGCCGATGCACTGCGCGGGCGCGTTTGCAACCGATGGTAAGGGGAGTATGTTTGTGGAGAAGATTGAGGGTTGCCACACTAATGTGGTGGGGCTGAGTATTCCGCTATTGCGAAATATGATGGCGGAGCTAGGCTATCGGGCGATTGATTTTTGGGGCCACTAATTCTGATGCCAGGGGAACACACACTTTAAAGACCAGGGACTTCCTTAACGCCGCATACACTGAATGTTGTACATACTAGTAGACCTTTATCCCAGTAGATTGATGGAGTCGGTAGGCAATGGCACGAGCCTCGGATAGGTATGCGCCAGGTGTAGATGAACTAAGCGCTGGACGAATGAGAAAGCGTCGGGCGTTCAATTGGCTGAGCCCAGTAATAGGCGTGGGTGCGCTGCTGCTAGCGGCGATCGCATATATCATTACCTACTATTGGGCAGAAGGCCTGTGGTTTGAAGAACTGGGTTTTTTGAGTGAGTTTGTGCTGCGATCGCGCGCCCAAATCATCCTAGGCCTCGTTACCTTTCTTGCTAGCCTCGGCTTCACCTTTTTCAACTTCAGCGTCGCCAAGCGCCTTCAGTTCAACCGCAACTGCATTTTGCCAAACCAAGCAAACCTCAGCGTAGGCTTAGGGCTTAAATCGCTTTTGCCTGTTCTGTTGCTAATCGGCGCGGTCATTGGCGCTGGACTGTTCCATCACATTCAGCTCGCTGTCACTGAGCTGCAAATGATCAGCGCCCCCATTCCTACCCCAATAGGCCTAAGCTTTAAGGCGAATTGGGCGCTATTTCAGCGATTAGTGACGGCTCCGCCCTGGCTAGGTGCGGTCTTTGGGGAGCGATTCGCTGCGATTCCGATATGGTTAGGGCTGGTGGCTGGTGGCGCGATCGCACTCATTATTGCCACGATGCCCATCCTACGATTGAGCGCGATAATTCTCAGCGCCAGTCTCGGCATTATCCTTACAGAAGAATGGTCTCGGGTGTTGCCCGCACTGAACCCAACGCCATTCGCTCAAATAGACCCGGTATTTGGGCGAGATTTAAGCTTTTATATTTTTCGGCTGCCCCTGCTGGAGCTGGTGGAGTTTTGGCTGTCGGGGCTTTTGCTATTTGTGCTCACGGCGGTGACGCTGGAGTATTTGCTGGCGGGCAATACGCTGAGCCAGGGACGGTTTGCCGGATTTTCATCAGGACAGCAGCGACATTTGAGTGCGCTTGCTTCCGGTCTACTGGCTGTCACCGCGCTCACTCATTGGCTGGGCCGGTACGAACTGCTCTACTCAAAACAGGGCGTTAGCTATGGTGCGAGTTTTACCGATACTTTTGTCGATCTCCCTGTCAATATTGCGCTGAGCTACATTTCATTAGGACTATCGCTTACGCTGCTGTGGCGGGCGTTAGGCAGGCGATCGACTAATCGGCGGTTAGGCGGTAACGTGCTGGCGGCGCGGCCTGTTGTGGGTGCGATCGCCCTCTACCTTCTCTTTGCCCTTATCGGTAATACCCTCGCTCCTTGGCTGGTACAGCGCCTCGCCGTCCAGCCAAACGAGCTACAAAGGGAGCTGCCCTACCTCACCCGCACCATCGACTTCACCCGCAACGCTTTCGACCTAGACCAAATTGAAACCAAGCAATTCAATCCGCAAGGTACGCTAACCACACAAAATCTAGAAGAGAACGAGCTGACGATTAGCAACATTCGCCTGTGGGACACGCGTCCGCTGCTGGTTTCAAACCGCCAGCTTCAGCAGATTCGTCCCTACTACGAATTCTTTGATGCAGATGTCGATAGATATAGCCTCGCTGAGAACAACGAAGATGGCAGTCAATCTGTTAATCGCCGGCAGGTCTTAATCTCAGCGCGTGAGCTGGACTACACGCTGGTGCCAGACGTTGCCAAAACCTGGGTAAATGAGCACTTGATCTACACTCATGGCTATGGCTTTACCATGAGCCCGGTGAATACAGCGGGCCCCAGTGGACTGCCTGAATACTTCATTAAAGACATTGCGCATACGCCAAGCTCACCTGTGATAGAGCGCTCTATTCCGGTAGGCAAGCCTCGAATTTACTACGGCGAGCTGACCGATACCTACGTGATGACGGGGGCTCGCTCACCTGAACTTGACTACCCCAGTGCCAATGAAGATGAGGGTGAGAATGCCTATAACCGCTACGACGGGCGCGGCGGTATTAATATTGGCTCTCTTCAGCGTCGGCTGCTGTTTGCCAAGCATCTCGGCGACTGGAAGATGCTGCTCACAGACAACTTTACGCCCGAAACAAAGCTAATGTTTCGTCGCAATATCAAGGACCGCGTACGCCGTGTGGCTCCCTTCCTACAGTTTGATGGCGACCCATATTTAGTAGTGGCAGATGCAGGCAGTGACTTTTCTCCTGTCGGTGAGGAGTCTGGCACCAACTACATGTACTGGATGATTGATGCCTATACGACGAGCGATCGCTACCCCTATTCTGACCCCGGCACCAATCCCTTCAACTACATTCGCAATTCTGTAAAAACAGTCGTCGACGCCTACAACGGTTCTGTTCACTTTTACGTCGCCGATGATCGCGACCCCATCATCCGTACCTGGAGCGAAACTTTCCCAGACATGTTTGAGCCGCTCTCGGCCATGCCCGAAGCGCTCCGAGCCCACATCCGCTACCCACAAGACTTCTCTGCCATCCAGTCCGATCAGCTTCTGGCCTACCACATGACCGACCCACAGGTCTTCTACAACCGGGAAGACCAATGGCGCGCCCCCAACGAAATCTACGCCAATGAAGAGCAAGTGGTAGAGCCTTACTACTTGATTATGGAATTGCCCGGAGAAGACGATAGCGAATTTGTTCTACTGCGGCCTTTTACGCCAGCGAGAAGAAACAACCTTGTCGCCTGGCTAGCGGCGCGCTCAGACGGAGAACAGTATGGGCGTCAGCTGCTGTATCAATTCCCCAAGCAAGAGCTAGTCTTTGGCCCAGAGCAAATAGAGGCGCGAATCAATCAAGAGCCCGACATTTCTCAGCGAATCTCTCTTTGGAACACACAGGGATCACGCGCCAACCAAGGAAATCTGTTGGTCATTCCGATTGAACAATCTTTGCTATACGTTGAGCCCTTATATCTAGAGGCAGAAACAAACGAGCTACCTATTTTGGCGCGGGTAATCGTGGCCTACAAAAACAAGATCGTAATGGCTCGAACGTTAGAAGAGAGCTTGCAAGCTATCTTCAGTGAACCAGACACTCAAGCACCCACCATCATTCGAGAGCTAGAAGACAACGGCTCCATTGAAGAATTACTGTTGCCCAGCAACGACGCGCCGACTAATAACGTTCCTGTTGACGATACGCCTGCTGCTGATACATAAACAGTTTTCTGAATAGACAGTTTCCTTACAAGGCAGACGAACGGTCTGCATAGAAAAACACATCCGCGTTTGCTGATATTTGTGACGAATATCGTAGATGCCAGGCAGCAATAGATAGCTTTGAGTATCGTATAGACGGTGCGGCCAGTCGAGACTGGTCGTACAACTCGAAGCACACAAGTGATTACGGCCTATGGCACCTTCTTCTATTGCGTCTCGCCTGAGTTCCTCACAGTCATCACTCAAGCCGCTGATTATCTACTGGGTGATAGGTTTGGTAGTAGGTCTCTTTGCCCTTCGTGCAGATATTGCACAGGTTGCGACTGGCTTTAGCACTGGGCATGTGATTTCTATTGGGGTTGGATTGCTCGCGACACTGGTAACGATGGTGGCCTACGACCGGGTTTCGATGGGAGGCGGACGATCGCTCCACTTGCCCACACTCGTCGCCTTTCCCCTTCTAAACGGTCTCTGTGAAACCATTTTATTCCTCGCTAGCTTTAAGCTCGGGACAGCCCTAGCCGCTCCCTTCACCACTCAACCACTGTGGCTATTCCTCGCAGGCACCGTTACCTTCTTTGCTTACTCCGGCGCAATCCACGCCCTCTTTTGGCTCAAAATTCTGCCCCCTCACCTGGATAAAAGCCCCGCAGTTAAAAACATCCGTAGAATTTGGATTATTGGATTAGTCGCCGTCAGCTCAATATGGGGTTGGCTCTACTTTGGCTATCAAGACTTTTGGTCTGTAGTTGTTCTACACGCAATATTCGATGCAGGCATGGTCTATTCCATCCGCTACCGTCTGAGCTAGTAAGTTTGGTTCGCATAACGACAAAAAAAAGGATGCTCTCACGTGAAAGCATCCTTTTTTTTGTCAATTTTTGTGGTGTCAGTCGGTCAGCTATTAACCGACCAAGTGAGCTTCCAAGAACCAGAGACGCTTGTCGATGGTTCGAGAGATTTCTGTGTATAGGTCGCTAGTGTCCATGTCGCCGAGGTCATCTGCACTCGCGATGCCTTCGCGTAGGTGCTTGGCGTACGCGGCGTAGCGATCGGCTAGTGCGGCCACGTGCTCCATGCCACCGACGGCGTCGAAGTCGTACTCGGGTAAGATGGAATTGCTAGCAGCCATACGCACTGTGCCCATTGCTGTGCCTGCAAGCGCTGTCACGCGCTCAGCAACCATATCAGCAAACTCTTCTAGTTCGCCTGCCATCTCGTCGAAGAGAAGGTGTAGCTGATAGAAGTCTTTGCCCTTTACGTTCCAGTGGGCTTGCTTGGTTTGTGTACGTAGGTCAGTGGTGGCGGCTAGCGTGCCGTTCAACATATCTACAACAGATTTACGAGTGTCGAGCGGGAGATCGATGCGAGTAGGGTAGAACGCAGATTTAGACGTGGTTGCAACCATAGTAGCCTCCGAAGGGTAAAGTGCGATGGCGAAGCCCTTCCAATAGGAAGATCGCATAATCATCGTAAAGGTTAAATCATGCAATGCAGATGCACATTAACCCTTGGTTAGATTTGTCGCGAAACTCATTCCCTTTATTTAGAACTTCTTAAGTATACTCATAACGACTTCGCTTTAGCAAGTGTGATTTGTGATCTCATCCTTTTGGTTTGGTTGATATACTTCACGGTATGAGTAGCTTACAGACTTCGGCAACCGTCCCAGAAAAGTATCAGGCTTATGTGGCGCATTGGCAGCAGCGTAAGGCGGAGAAGCGATCGCGCCTAAAACAGCGTCATGAAGACGGACTCAAGACCGCCAAAGCGCTTTCCGACATCCTTAAAAAAGACTTTGGTGTAACAAAAGTAGCCCTGTTTGGCTCTATGCTCTCCGTGAATAACATTCATATGGAGTCAGATGTTGACCTAGCCGTATGGGATTTACCGTGTGGGGATTATATAAGCGCACTCACTGAGCTGATGCGACATTCAGGCTCTTTTGGCGTTGACCTTGTTCGGATCGAAGAAGCGCCGCCCAGCCTTGAATCTTACGTGCTTAGGGAAGGGTTAACGCTAGGCGATAAAATTCCGCAAAGCGACGAATATATTCTTGAAGGTTCCCCAGTGTCAAAGTACGCCGCCTTGATTAGTAGAATTCGCCGAACGCTGTCTGACGTTGAGCAGGAATACAACTATGCTAAAGAACAGGCTGGGTTAGCTGAAGAAACGAAACAAGCCGTTTACTGGACCGCAGTCGGGTTGAGTATGCATGGCTATTACACAGGCCTAGAGAAGATATTTAAGATAATTGTAGATACTGTCGATGGAGGATTGATGAGTCCCAAAACGGGACAATGGCACAAGGATTTACTAGATCAAGTGATGCTGGATGTGCTAGGTGCCCGCCCACCTGTCATTGATGAAAAAACACGTTTATGTCTCGATGAATACTTGTCTTTTCGACACGTGATTCGCAGTAACTATACTTACCGTCTTGACCCAGAAAGGATTGCTGCTAACTTTCAGCAGTTAGAAGACTGCCATAGAAGAGTGACTCAGCAACTAAACGACTTCTGCGATTTCTTGGTATCCGTCAGCTAGCGTGCCGCTTTGCCCTCTCTAAACGCTGATGTTAGCGATACAATTGCCCTGTAATAACCACGCTGTAAAAACCATTCATTCACTAGGTCGAAGCATTTATGACTGCTGCCACGCCCGCAAAGACACCTCTGGGAAACAAGTATGAAGCCGTTATTGGTCTAGAAACCCACTGTCAGCTGAGTACAGATACCAAAATCTTCTCCACTAGCTCCGCTGCTTTTGGCGCTGACCCCAATACCCACGTAGACCCGGTAACGATGGGCTTACCCGGTGTATTGCCAGTGCTAAATGAAAAGGTGTTGGAATATGCGGTGAAAGCAGGGCTAGCGCTGAACTGTCAAATTGCCCCCTACAGTAAGTTTGACCGTAAGCAGTACTTCTATCCTGACCTGCCAAAGAACTATCAGATCTCTCAGTTTGATTTGCCAATCGCGGAGCATGGCTGGCTCGAAATCGAAATTATCAAAGACGGTGAGCCGGTGCGTAAGCGGATTGGGGTAACACGCTTACATATGGAGGAAGACGCAGGCAAGCTAGTGCACGGTGGCGGTGGTGATCTGGCAGCAGCTTCCTACTCGCTGGTGGACTACAACCGAGCGGGTGTGCCGCTGGTCGAGATTGTGTCTGAGCCGGATATTCGCTCGGGCGAAGAGGCGGCGGCCTACGCGGAGGAAATTCGCCGCATTATTCGCTACCTGGGGGTGGGCGATGGCAATATGCAGGAAGGGTCGCTGCGCTGCGACGTGAATATCTCGGTACGACCGGTGGGCCGGGAGGCGTTTGGTACAAAGGTTGAGATTAAGAACATGAATAGCTTTAGCGCGATCGCAAAAGCTATTGACTACGAAATAGATCGCCAAATTGCAGCTGTAGAAGCCGGTGAGCCAATCTATCAGGAAACTCGCCTGTGGGAAGAAGGGCCGCAGCGCACGAAGAGTATGCGGATGAAGGAAGGCTCTAGCGACTATCGCTATTTCCCCGAGCCAGATCTGCCGCCGATTGAAGTGTCTGTCGATCAGCTTAATAGCTGGAAAGGTGAGCTACCGGAGCTGCCTGCCGAGAAGCGGAAGCGCTATCAGGAAGATATTGGGCTGTCGGCTTACGACACGATGGTGATGATTGATGACCGGGCGGTGGCGGAGTTTTTTGAGCGTGCGATCGCAACCGGCGCATCTAGCAAACTTGTTGCCAACTGGATTATGAGCGACATTGCTGGGTACCTTAATGCTGAAAAGCTAAGCATCACCGAGATTAAGCTAACCCCTGAAGCCTTGGCTGAAATGGTGAAGCTGATTGAGGACGGCACCATCAGCAATAAAATCGGCAAAGATATTTTGCCGAAACTACTAAAAAATGGCGGATCACCCAAAGAAATTGTGGAGAAAGAAGGACTTAGCCAGATTTCTGACCCCGCTGAGATCGAATCGATGATTGACGAGGTCTTAGCTGCGCATCCTGATGAGCTCGCCAAGTTCCGAGCGGGTAAGACAAAGCTGAAAGGCTTCTTTGTCGGTCAGGTGATGAAGCGCACAGGCGGCAGGGCCGATCCTAAGCTCACGAATCAATTGCTAGGAAAAAAGCTCAAAGGCTAATACTTAGTGTAAAATTGGGCGGCTATCCTGCGAAATATGCCTAGAAAGCGCTCCAGTTCTAGAATACAGACGAAATCGTTCTATAATCCGAACAAGAAGGGGGTTTCGCCCCCCACCCCTATATGCCATAATGTATGCATGTAGATGCACCCTGATGGTAGGGAGAGCCGCCGAACTGATTTCGAGGCTCTCCTTTTTTCTTTTAAAGTTTTTCTTTGTGAACTTGAGTAATGTGAACTTGAGTAACAGAGGCGCTGTAGATACCTGGAAAAGTATCCTGCGTGGGCACAACAAGGTTTGCCTATTCAGGGTTTGCCTATTCAGCTAGTACTGCGTTCATGCCTTGCTGCTGCCATTCTCTGTAAGTCGACATCTTTAGTCCAAGTGCTGTGTAGTTGACAGCGTAGGTGCCATCGGCTGTGACGAACACAGCTTCTGGATAGTTTTGCAGCAAGTCCTGAGCCATGACACCGACAAACCGGCCTGTGGGCAGAGCGGAACTTTCGATGTAGTCGAAGGCGTAGAGTCTATGGCCAACGGCTGTTTCTTCTAGGAATGTAATATTTTCCTTGAGGGTTCTATCAGAGGTGATGAGGGTAAGGGGTGCTTCTTCTGTTTGCGTTTCTACGCGCACAGGCGTGGTCCGGCGGATGGGAGTATCAATACGGTTCAGGCGACCACATGCTGTATTGCCGTTGTCAAGCGCCACCACATCACGGCCTTCGATAATGGTTTGGTTTGTAGAGCGCCTTCCGCCGAATTGATAGTTCAGGCTAAAACCTACTTGCGTATCGAAGACGTCGTCGGACTGAACGCTAGCGCCGACGGTGACACCATCGATAGGTTCAACGCTGAGGCCAACTCTGCCGCCGATGGTGCCGGTTTCTGTGTAGTAGTAAGGCCCCGCATAAGCGCGAACTTCGCCACCATTGTTAAAGCTGTAGAGTTTGGCTCCGACTTCCGCTTCCACAGTGGTGAGGGGATTTTCGTAAGCGATCTCAGCTGGATTGTCCGATTCTACTTCTTGGCGATCTTCTAGGGGGATGTAGGCGTTGACTCGGCCATCCCAGACTTCTCCTAGGGTCTCTGCGCCAATGCCCACTTGGTTGAAGGTTGAGTCTCCGGTGTTGCCTAGGTCGTAGGCAATGTAGCCGCCGTGAATGCGATCGCCCGCTCCATTGTAAAAACGATGGCCCACCACCACATTGGCACCCGGATCGCTAAAGTCATCCAAGCGGCCTACCGCATTGAGGTAAGTCAAGTTCTTCCCAGGCACTTGCGCCAGCGGGAAAAACCCGCCCAGCTGCGGAGACGATGGCGTGCTGCCCACTCCAGACTCAATGCCGACCGAATATTGACTCGTAACCGGATCGAATGTGCACATGCCACCAGACTCATTCCCCTGTGCAATCGGCTCAGGAACTACGGGCTCAGGAACCACAGGCTCAGGAACCACAGGCTCAGGAACTACGGGCTCAGGAACTACAGGCTCAGGTAGCTCAACCGGAGGACTCACCAGCTCGACAGACGCATCGATCAGGTCAATCGGGTCGAGTGGTGCGGGTTCTAGTACAGCGAGTGGTGCAGGTTCGTCGGTGGGTTTTCCAGCGTTGACACGAGCGATTTCAATCCCGTCAATGTCGGTATAAAAGTTTTCATCTGCCGCTATTAGCGTTGGTGTGCCCTGAATATTGGCATAGAACTCTACCGCGTTGCGAATGCCGGGCGCGTAGACCGGTGTGTCATCTAGTGATAGGCCAAAGCTGAGGCCGTCTACAATTTCGTAGGCTTCTAGCGCGCCCGTTTTAACGAAGGCAATCCGGCGAACGCTTTGTGAGGCGGGGCGGCTGCTTGTCCAGCTGATTCGAGTATCGTTATTGCGACGGCCCGTTTGCTGCCGATCGTCTGTGCTGTAAATGGTCTGCCAGCCCGCAGGTGCATAGGGCATGCCCGATAGATAAGTACCTGCCGGAATAACAGACGCGACCATGACGCGTTCTACAGGTTGCCCGTCTAGGTATAGTGGCGTTCCTGTTAGCGCCACCCCATCGTGGTTCTCCAATGTCAGGCTGTAGCCGAGCTGATCATCTTGAAAGGTATCGGCGCTGCCAGCATTGTTGTAGCTAACTTGTCGGCTCAGGCGGACCATTGACATCGACTGTGCATGCGCTGCCCCTGGCATTGACTGCCATTTCAGCATGGGTGCAACGAACTGAGGTAATCCCACTAGCAGCAGCATCGTGGTGGCAAATACTTCGAAGTAGCGTCTAGGAGAAAACATAGTTATTAAAGTTTCTATCTAACAAAGATGGAGAGAATGCTGTTATTTCACAAGATTCTCTTTTAAGAGATTAAGGGATGCTCTTTTCGAGAGATATGTGAGTCATTGCTATTCTATTTAGCCCAAAAAAAGTCAATATGAGTCAGCATCATTCAATTTGTTTGATGTTTCGCTTTTGACGGTAGCCAACTTTGTTTTTGTCTCTGAAACCTTTGCCAGCATTGACTCTTTGGCTGGAGACAGATGTCTAAAACAAAATACATCAACAGAAGTTGTGATGATGATGCAACTTCTGTTGATGTATTTTTGCTGAAGGTGTGTGACGGCTAGCTAAGACCCGTATATTCAGGTTTCGTGAACTAGATTTAGTGAACGACGACAGTGGTACCTACGTGGGCCCAGCTAAATATCCAATTTGCAGCGACGATAGGGAGATTGATGCATCCGCGGCTTACTGGCGTACCAAAGTTGCTATGCCAGTAGGCTCCGTGCAGTGCATAGTGGCCTGAGTAGTACATGGTGTAAGGTACATCTGGTACGTCGTAGTCAGTGCCTCGCATGCGCGCACTGATGTGCATGCTTTGAATCTCGAACGTGCCTTCTTGTGTGGGTCTATCAGCGGTGCCTGACGACATTACAGAGCTATAGACAATCTTGTTACCTTCCCATACCAAGATTTGTTGTTCTTCTAGCTGAACTTCAATCCAACGGCTGTCAGGAGTGGCTTTGAGCTGATTGATCCGATTGGAGACGCCATACGTACTCGCTTTAGCCGCTGGTGTGATGTGTTCATTGCTTAGGCTGAACGTATTGCCTAAAGCCAGTCCTGATAGTAGGAAGGCCGCAACCACTTTTCTGTTCCACTGTTGTGATGTTTTAAGAGGTGCCTTATGCGAAGCCTTGTCGGCGGCTTTGTGTTTGCCCTGTAATTTGGTGAAGAGCATGTGAGTCAGAGAATGTACTTAGTACTCATCATGACTTTATTTTGTATAAATTAAGCTATTTCTCTCAGGGTTTATACGTATCTAAACAAAGTGGAACGTTTTGTTCTTTCTTTGGTAAAGCTGCCTTCCGGCAACATTCTGCAAAGATGCCCTACGAGGCTGCTACTGTCACCATGCTCAAAGCTACTGCCTCAGCGACTTTGATGCCATCTACAGCGGCGGAGAGAATCCCGCCTGCGTAGCCTGCGCCTTCTCCGGCAGGGTAAAGGCCAGATGTGTTTAAGCTTTGGAAGTGTTCGTTGCGCTTGATGCGAATGGGGGAGGAGGTGCGAGTTTCAACGCCAGTGAGCACGGCGTCGGACATGGCGAATCCTTTGATCTTTTGGTCGAAGGCGGGGATGGCTTCGCGGATAGCTGCGATCGCATACCTCGGCAAACTCTCGGCCAAATCACACAAATGCACACCGGGTCGATAAGTCGGCTTCACTTGCCCAAATTCAGTAGAAGGCACGCCTGCCAAAAAGTCACCGACGAGCTGCCCTGGTGCTTCGTAGGTACCACCGCCCAGCTCGAAGGCCTTAGTCTCTAGCTTTCGCTGAAGCTTCATCCCGCCGAGCGGATCGTCTGGATAGTCAACTTCGGGCGTAATCCCGACAACAATGCCGCTGTTGGCGTTTTTGCCGCTACGTTCGTATTGGCTCATGCCGTTGGTGACGACTCTGCCAGGCTCGGACGTAGCCGCTACGACTTGTCCACCAGGACACATGCAGAAGCTGTAGACGCTGCGACCTGCTGCGATGCCCTCGGTGCAGTGGTGAACCAGCTTATAGTCAGCCGCACCCAGGATAGGATGGCCAGCGTTTTCTCCATAGCGCCGCTCGTCAATTAAAGGCTGTGGGTGCTCAATCCGGAAGCCAACAGAGAAGGGTTTTGGCTCAATGTAGACGCCCTGTCGGTGAATCATCTCGAAGGTGTCGCGAGCGCTATGCCCTACCGAAAGAACAACGTGGTTGCTCGCAATAAATTCGCCATTTTCTAACGTTACACCTCTGACCTGTCGTTGCTCTCTGTTGGTCTCTATTTCGACGGTATCTACTTTGTTTTGAAAGCGAATTTCTCCGCCGAGAGCGATCACCTGATTACGAATGTTTTCAACGATTTTGACCAGGCGGTAGGTGCCGATATGCGGTTTGCTAATGTACAGAATTTCGGGGACTGCGCCTGCGTTTACCAGCTCTTGTAATACTTTGCGCCCGTGGTGGTCATTGTCTTTAATGCGGCTGTAGAGTTTGCCATCGGAGAAGGTTCCTGCCCCGCCTTCGCCAAACTGCGCATTTGATTCGGGGTTGAACTTGCGCTTGCTCCAGAAGCCGAAGGTGTCTTGCGATCGCTCATGTACGGCCTTTCCCCGCTCCAGCACAATCGGCTTGAACCCCATCTGCGCTAGCAGCAATGCAGAAAACATGCCACAGGGCCCGACTCCAATCACGATGGGCCTGGTGCTTAGCGCTTCAGGTGCTTGAGCGACATAGCGGTAGCCCATATTGGGTGTGGGTGAAATACGTCCATTCTTTTTGAACTGTTTCAACAGCTGCTTTTGTTTGGGCGTTTCTACATCGAGCGCGTACACCAGTGAAATGTTGTTCTTTTTGCGCGCGTCGTAGCTACGCTTAAAAACAGAATAATTTATGAGATCTGATTCGGAGATCTTGAGCTTTTGTAGAATGGCTGAGCGCAGATCTTTTTCAGTGTGATCTAGAGGTAGCTTGAGTTCTTTGAGGCGTAGCATAAAAAGACTTAGAGAATACCTTCTAGCTTGAGTTCAAATCCTGGAAGAACAGACTCGCCAGAGAGCTTTGAAGGGTTAGATAAAACTTCTACTGGATTTTCGGGTCTGTAAATTTCAACCTGTTTGTCTTTGCGGTTAATGAGCCAGCCCAAGCGAACGCCGTTATTCATATACTCTTGCATCTTTTCTTGTAGCGGTTTTAGGCTATCGCTACTAGAACGGAGCTCAACTACAAAATCAGGGGCAATGGGTGGAAATTTTTCCTTTTGCTCAGAGGTTAACGCGTTCCACCTTTCTGAGATAACCCAAGAGAGATCGGGTGCTCGGTCAGCACCGCTAGGCAGTTTGAACGCGGTGGAAGAATCGAATACTTCTCCTAGGTTTACTCGCTCATTCCAGATACCCAGCTGGATAGTGATGCTAGCGTTCCTTCGTCCGGTTTCTCCACCTGTAGGAGGCATTAGTATAAGTTCTCCATTCGCATTTCGCTCAATTCTTAAATCGGCGTTGGCCCGGCACAGCTCAAAAAAATCATCGTCTGAGAGCTTTGTGGCGTCTGTAAGTTGCAGCGTTAGCGCGGTCATCTGCACATTCCTAAGCAGCAATCATAGTTTACCGCGAGAGGCTAGTGGATGCGTTGGCTTGAGAACAACTTGAAAGCCTATTTACCGATACAAAAGCGGCTGAAGATTTCGTCGAGCATAGATTCGGTCATTTCTTCGCCTGTGACTTCGCCGAGCGCACGGATGGCTGCTCGTAGGTCAATGGTCCAAAAATCGAGGGGAAGCTCGTTTACGATGGTTGCCTGAACTTCGCTAAGGGCTGTTTCGGCCCGCAGCAGAGCAGCAGCTTGACGCTGGTTGATGGCGATGTCGGTGTTGGCAGCAGTGAGATTGCCTGCTTGGGCGGCGGTGAGGATGGCGGCTTCGAGATCGAGGATGCCGAGACCTTGGGCGGCGGTGGTGTATACCGTCGGGGTGTTGGCTATCTGCTGCGCAGAGACTTCGTCAGCGACTACGCTCAGCCACTGGGGGTCTTCGTCACCAAGGGCTGAGTGTAGTCGTTGTCCGGCTGGAACTAGATCGTTTTTGTTAACTACAAAGATGTGTGGTTTGGCTTCAATTTGTTCATAGAGCATCTGTTCGGCTTCGGTCCAGCCGATGGTGGCATCGATTGTGAGTAGGACTAGGTCGGCTTCTTTTGCGGCGTTGAGCGATCGCTCAATCCCAATTTTTTCGACTTCGTTAGTCGCGTCGCGAATGCCGGCAGTGTCGAGTACTTGGATGGGGATGCCGCCGACGATGAGCTGAGATTCGACGACGTCACGGGTGGTGCCGGGGAGGCTGGTGACGATGGCGCGATCGCTCTGACTCCACGCATTCAATAGGCTGGACTTTCCCACATTGGGCTGGCCGATAATAGCGACTTTGAGCCCGGTTCGCAGCAGTTCACCTTGGCGAGCGGTTGCCAAAATTTGGGTGATGCTGTGATGAATGGTTTGCAGCTGAGACTGCACAGTCTGTTCATCTATTGGCGGTAGGTCATCGGCAAAGTCTACTCGCGCTTCGACTTCGGCGAGTACGTCTAGGCACTGACTGCGAAGCTGCCGAATAGCGGTGGCGAGCTTGCCTCGAATGCCCATCAGTGCACTTTGGGCTGCTTGCGGGGATTGAGCGCCGACAAGGTCAGCAATGCCTTCCGCCTGGGTCAGGTCTAGCCTGCCGTTGAGAAAAGCGCGAAGGGTAAATTCGCCTGGCTGTGCGAGGCGGGCCCCTTGCTGGATGCAGCGCTGAAGCACTTGCTGAACGGCCATGATGCCGCCGTGACAGTGGAACTCCACCACGTCTTCGCGGGTGTAGGACCGGGGGGATTTCATCAGCAGCAGTAGAGCTTCGTCAATGGGGGCGTTGTCCTGTGGAGATTGGACGTGACCGTAAAGAATGCGGTGGCTTTCCCAGGGTTGGTTGCCAGGCGCGTGAAATAGCTGTTGGGCGATTGCGATCGCATCTATCCCTGAAAGTCGCACAATCCCAACGCTGCCCTGCTGAGGGACGATAGCAGTTGCGATCGCGGCGATGGTTTCCGCCTGAAGCGTTTCGGTGGGATGTGTAGGCTGAGTCAACTTTACGACTGTCCAATGAACTCAATGCTGCTGGGAGTGCATCATTGCATTGAGCCGTAGTAACAAAGTCATAGTAACAACTTACGCAAGTAAAGAAGTCAGCGCTACTTTCCTAGAGGCCGTGTAGAAGAAGACCGAGTGGCGCACAGCGTCCTTGATCTTCCTCTCTCTCTTCTGGCTCTCCCCTCAATCTTTCTATTGCCTGCTGACAGACTCACTAAGGAAAGGGAGAGCACAGCGTGTAAAGCCCTACCCTACCGACAGCATGGCAGTTGGCTGCGCAGACGTATCAAGTTCAATGGTGAGTTCTTGGGGCTCTCGCATGCTTTGCAGACTAGTTTGAATTTGCAGTGCACCTTCCTGCTGAAGATCTTCCACAAAACCAGGCTTGGCCTGTGTGGCCTCAAGTTCGTCATCGAACGGCCCAAAATAATAAACGCAGTTAGGTTCTGACGTCGTAATTTTCACCCACCAATGGTTGGAGAAAAAACCAAACAGACCACTAAAAAAGTTTTTCATTACAGTGTTGGCAAATAGATTTATTGAGTATTAACGAGCAGATTCTTAGATTGATTGCGGGCAACTTGCTAACGATTTCAGCTGTGAGAACGTATTCCTACACATGAATATGCAGGAAGCGTGGCCGAAGGCCCTTAAATAGATGGCGCAGAAATAATGGGGTTCTACACGCTCAAAAGACCGGGCCAATCGTAAAAAGCAAAGTCATTAAACGTACGAACGGCGCTAGTGGCTGCATAGAAGAAAAAAGCCGACAACCGTTTTGCGGTCGCTTCTTAGGCCACTTCTCTGGCAGCTGAGGGCGCACTCATTCGTAAACCGTCATCCTATTGTAAAACAGCTCATGAGTCATGGGCATAGTCTCGTATGAATCAGAACGCTCGCTTTCGGGGAAAAGACCCAGACAAAACCGGCCATCTGTCCTTAAGGCCCTACAAAAACAAGCGTCAAAAACGAGAGTATAAACAAAATGTTAAAGGTTTATCTCAGCCGAATCGGTATCTTTGTTTACACAAATACTCTCATCAGTGAAAAACTAAAATTATGTCTTGGCAGGTGGCACGCCTTTACCGGCTGTCGAACTACCTGCAGGTAGCTCCACGTCTTTTTCTCATTGTTTTTTCTCATCGATGGTCAGTGCGGGTAGTTTCTTTACCCAAGCCTGCCGATAGATCTCGTACAGGGCCATGCCAGTAGCTACAGAAGCGTTGAGGCTAGGCGTTTTACCCCCAAGCTCAATCGAGACGAGCACATCGCAAAGGGTTTGTACCGAAAGACTCAGGCCGCTGCCTTCCGAGCCCACCACCAGAACAACCGGCTCCGAAAAGTCTGTGGTGTGCATCGGCTGAGAGGCTTCGGCGGCTAGTCCATAAACCCAAAAGCCCTGGTTTTTCATATATTCTAGAGCCCGGCCCAGGTTGACGACTCTCGTGATAGGTAGATTTTCTAGCGCCCCTGCGGCAACTTTGGCCACCGTAGAGGTGACGCCTACTGCGCGTCGCTGAGGAATCACAATGCCTTGCGCGCCAATCGCCTCGGCGGAGCGAATAATAGCACCTAGATTGTGGGGATCGGTGATGCCATCGGCTGCGACAATCACTGGACGGCGAGCTGCTGCCTTTGCCTGCGCAATCATGTCTTCTAGCTCGACGTATTCATGGGCCGAGACTTGCGCGACAATACCCTGATGGTTGGCCCCTTGCGTCATTTGATTGAGCCGTAGGTTATCGACCTCATCAATGACCGCGCCGTTGGCTTTAGCTTCTTGGAGTAATGGTCGAAATTGCGAATCGTAGTGAACCTTCGCAATCACCCAAATGCGATTGAGCGATCGCCCGGCGGTGATAGCCGCTTCTACGGGATGGCGGCCGTAGATCAGGTCGGGCTTGATGTCTTCCTTGGGGGCCTCGTAACGGCGATCGCTGCGCTCATGTCTGTCATTGCGCTCACCTCGGTAGGTGCGATCGCCTCTACGCTCGTCGCGCTCTGTGCGAGGCCGACCCTTACCACCACCTTTTACAAATGGCTTCCGTCCAGACGAACTAAATTTTGATCGTTTTGCGCCGCTGCTAGGTGCTGCATATTTACCGTTGCCATTACCAGAGCGCAGCTTGGGCTTATCACCAGACTGAGCATTTGGCCGACCAGAACCGGGCTTACCCGCACCCGGTCGACCGGACTTAGGCCTGCTGTTACTCCAAGCGCCCTTTTTTGGGCCAGAGTGCTTTTTGCGAGGCGGCTGAAAGGAGCGCTCTGAAGAGTTGGATGAATTATCTGGGCCGCTCACAAGCGCTTCCTCGGGTTGATTAGTCTGGTTGGTCGAGTCGATATCCTATCAAGTTTAGAGTGACTTGGAGCACTCACACCAGATGCATTCTCAAGAGGTATCGGTCAACCTGACTGTGCAAGGACTAATCAGAGTGCTAACAGAGTGCTAAGAAATCTCTAGTTGATTTAATAACGTCATTAGCCTGGCCGGATCGCTCAAGTACAAAAAACCAATCAAGGCTTCTAATCCGGTTGCTTTTTGGTAATCTGCGCCTTTGGCCCGGCGGTTGCGCCCAGTGGTAGCGTTGCGCCCTCGGCGTAAAATATTTTGTTCGGCTTCGTTAAGATGCGGTAGCAGGATATCGGCGTAGCAAGACTGCTGCTCAGCCTTGACTTGGCCCACAACCTGCTGGTGGTAGTCGCGAATCCGCTTTGCCGGAATGAGTAAACGCGATCGCACATAAAGCTCAAACACCGCATCCCCTATATAAGCTAAGGAAAGCGGTGCCATTGCATTCAACTGGTTTTGAGTAATGTCCCCTGGCACTTGCAGCCCGATCAGCTTTTCAAAGCTAGTACCGCTTTTGTTCGCTTCATCTACATGATCATCTGGCGGCAGTGCCACAGTAATTTTCCAATAGATGTCAGGTTAGGGGCACAGCCTGCTACGCCCTCTGAATGGTTACACAGACAAACGAAAGCGGCCCACATGTAGACAGGCCGCTTACTAATAGACTATTTCTTCAGATTATCGAGTGCAGCATCTACGCTAGGCTGCAAAGATAAAAACTGCTCCAAGCGGACCAACTTCACAGTTTGAGTCACTCGGGGGTTGCTGACAACTTGAACACTGCCACTCTCGCCCTTGGCCTTTTTGACCAATCGAACGAGTGCACCTAGGCCAGAGCTATCAACAAAGTCAATAGTGGATAAATCTAAAATGATATGCGTTGGACCGTCTTCGATGTACTTGTTGAGAACCTTGAGGAAAGTAGGCTCTGAAAAAGCATCTAAAAGCCCAGTGAGGCGAAAGATTTGACATTTCCCCCTAACTTCGCGGGTGCCTCTTAGACTAA
>ERZ1740067.1122-NODE-1122-length-19182-cov-6.881529_pt1 | contig 19182 bp, 17 predicted proteins | sample MGYA00581736_ERZ1740067 | MGnify/ENA primary metagenome ERZ1740067 (study PRJEB43018, sample SAMN04849236) | marine metagenome | isolation source: floating plastic debris | place: Pacific Ocean | collected 2008-08-27 | study: EMG produced TPA metagenomics... | reverse complement strand
AACCCTTCATCGTTTTGGAAAAGCATAATGTTCGTCTCGTCAATATCATGATAAATTAAATTCTCGTTTTTTTCAATAATTGCATCTAAAAGGTTCAATGTTTCTGATTGAACGGCTTCCAATTCACCATTGGCACCTTCTTCGAAAAAAACTTGAAATGTTTCTCCCTGAAAATTGTAGTTTACATAGTCTAATTCGTTTTCTAAATCTGTCTGTTCATTTTCTTGTGTGCATGCTAAAACAGTCAAGCAACACCTAGTGCAAATAACTTTTTCATAATTAAAATTTTAGTGTTTTTGTTTATTAAAACTGATTAAATATCTATAATATAAAAGTAAGAATTAACTTACATTTTTAATATTTTTCCCTGTTAAATCATCGATAATTACTTTTAAAATCGATGTTAAATCAAATGCACAACTTTGATGAAAATTGTATCTTGCGCGATTGTATTAAGAGGATAAAAATGAAGAAATTTGCTTTGTTCGCACTACTTCTAGGTTTAATAACATCTTGTGGTGATGACGATGATATTGGTTTGGGCGGTGAATTGGTGCCCCCAAGACTTTTGAGTGAAGTGTTGGAAGAAAATGACGAAGAACTCCAAGCTTTTTTACAAACCCATTTCTATAATTATGAGGAATTTGATGCGCCAAGTACAGATTTCGACTTTAAAATAAGAATAGATACTATAGCAGGGGAAAATTCAAATAAAGTTCCTTTGTTGAATCAGGTGGAAACAGCTGTTATTAATGTCTCTTCAACAGAGTTTCTTGGTCTTGAGGAGGAATTAGATATACCACACACCTTATACTATCTTGACGTAAGAAGTGGTACAGGTGAAGCCGCAACGATAGCTGATTCCACTTTTGTGCGATATGAAGGCTTAACGCTTGATTTGAATGCATTTGATGGGTCTTCTGAAGTACCGGTTTGGTTCGATTTGGCTCAACTTCACTCACCGCAAACGAGCCTTAATGGTAAAAGCTTCAGGGGCTTTGCAGAGGGAGCGACAAGATTTAAGCCAGGTGGAGAAATAGTTGTTAATTCTGACGGAACATTTACTGTTGAAGGATACGGGATTGGAGCAATTTTCTTCCCTTCGGGTTTAGGGAATTTTAATAATTCGGGTACTTTTGATGCTTACAGTCCATTAATTTTCAAAATTGATTTATTTACGGTGAACTCTGCTGACCATGATGGTGACGGGGTTCCTTCAATTTTAGAAGACCGGAATATGAATAATTTTCTTTACGATGACAATAGCGATCTTGATGTTGAAGATTCTTTTGGAGTCGTAAGAATTGCTGATTTTCTGGATACAGACGATGATGGTGATGGTGTATTGACCCGTACAGAGATTTCAGATGCTGATGGTAATATCATATTGCCCTATCCCGATAGCGATGGTGATGGTACCCCAGACTATTTGGATGTTAATATTCTAAGAGATCCCAACAACTAAAAAGGGTGGCCAAAATGGCCACCCTTTTTAATTTTATTTTATATTGGGTCACGCCTAAATTTTCACACTGAAACTTAAAATTAATTGGTCAGGTCTCGTATCTACCCGGTCATCTACATCTGGAAAATTAAGGTTACTTTCTATGAGGCTAATCTCATTACTGGAGAGCCCTCGTTCGTAGCGCAAATCGACGCCAAACTTTCCAAGATTGACCCCGACACCAAGGTTGAGGCCGACGGTGAAATCGTTTTCAATATTATCTATGGTGACGTCGGCAAACTTACTGTTCAAAATATATTGAAAAGATGGACCGATAAAGCCGTGGAGTGGACCAATAATTTTTGCTCCCACTAAAACGGGTACATCCAGTTTCTGAAGTTTTAAGTCCCCTTCATCATAACCTGAGGTTGTGCTCGTATAAACCAGTTCGGGTCTCACATAAATTCGGTTTCCCAGTTTTCCATAAACCCCTATATGAAAACCAGCATTCCTATCGGGGTTTTCTCTGGCGTTTTCTACGGAATCAAAATAATCACCGTTGCCGTTGTAGTTTAAACCGGCTTTAATTCCGAAACCGGAGCCTGCTTGTGCGTAGATACCGTAGCTGGTAAAAAATACCGCTACCATTAAAAGTGTTTTTTTCATCATTGTGTTTCGTTTAATTGATACTACGAAGGGGCAGCACAAAAACGATACCAAACCCTACTTCCTAGATAACACTTTTAAAACGGCCTTCTCAATTGCTTTATTGTTAAGGCCATATTTTTCCATGAGTTGGTCGGGTGTCCCACTTTCTCCAAAGGTGTCTTGGGTCGCTACGAACTCTTGTGGGGTGGGGTGTGATGTGGCCAAGGTGCGTGCAACGCTTTCGCCCAATCCTCCTAAGAAATTATGCTCTTCTGCAGTGACCACACAGCCTGTTTTGCGAACTGAGGTCAAAATGGCCTCCTCATCCAACGGCTTTATAGTGTGGATGTTGATTACCTCACAAGAAATATTTTGTTGTTCAAGACGTTCAGCGGCCTGTAAGGCCTCCCAGACCAGATGGCCGGTGGCGATTATAGTTACGTCTTTCCCTTCATTCAACATGACCGCTTTTCCAATTTCAAATTGCTGGTGCTCTGGGGTAAAGTTGGCTACTTTGGGTCTTCCAAAACGTAGGTATACTGGTCCGTAATGATTGGCAATCGCAATAGTTGCCGCCTTGGTCTGATTGAAATCACATGAATTGATGACCGTCATACCCGGCAACATTTTCATCAGCCCGATATCTTCCAAGATTTGGTGGGTCGCGCCATCTTCCCCCAGGGTTACCCCCGCATGGGAAGCACAAATCTTCACGTTCTTGTGGGAATAGGCGACCGATTGTCTAATTTGGTCATAGACCCTACCAGTGGCAAAATTGGCAAAGGTAGTGGCAAAAGGTATTTTTCCGCCGATGGTCAATCCGGCAGATAGGCCGATCATATTGGCTTCAGCAATACCCACCTGAAAGAAGCGCTCAGGGTTCTCTTCTATAAAAGTCTCCAATTTGAGGGAACCCACTAAATCTGCACAGAGCGCAACCACATTGGGGTTGGTTCTTCCCAGTTCGGTCATTCCCGCGCCAAATCCGCTTCGTGTGTCTTTTTTTCCTTGGTCTGTATACTTTTCCATTTCTTTTGGTCATTCCCGCCGCAGCGGTAATTTCATTTAGCGTTCAATAAATGTTGTTTCTTATGGTAAGGTGTTTTAGTAATCCCCTAAGGTCTCTGGATTCTGAGCCAGCGCAGTTTCCAATTGTTCGTCATTAGGGGCTTTACCGTGCCAAGCATGGGTGTGCATCATAAAATCTACACCATTGCCCATCATTGTGGTCATGACGATACAAACGGGTTTTCCTTTACCCGTTCTTGATTTTGCCTCTTTTAGGCCGGCTACCACTTGTTGTAGATCGTTACCATTTTCGATTTCCAATACATCCCAACCGAAAACCCTGAACTTTTCACCAATATCACCTAACGGCAAAACCTCTTCTGTTGGGCCATCGATTTGTTGTCCGTTTCGGTCGACGGTAGCGATAAGATTATCTACCTTCTGGCCTGCAGCAAATAATATGGCTTCCCAATTTTGACCTTCTTGGAGTTCTCCGTCACCATGTAAACTATACACCAGATGGTCGTCACCATTTAGTTTTTTAGCTAGGGCAGCTCCGAGGGCAACTGACATGCCTTGCCCCAACGAACCACTGGCCACACGAATTCCCGGTAATCCCTCATGTGTAGTAGGGTGACCCTGAAGCCGTGAATTGATCAAACGAAAGGTATTGAGTTCATCCACTGGAAAATATCCTCTACGGGCCAAAACACTATAAAAGACAGGTGAGATATGTCCGTTGGATAAAAAGAAGACATCCTCATTTTTTCCATCCATATCGAAACCTTCTTTCAACTCCATAACTTCATTGTACAGGGCTACAAAAAACTCGGTACACCCCAGAGAACCTCCTGGATGACCCGAATTTACCTTATGAACCATTCGAAGTATGTCCCTCCTGACCTGAGCGACCAAATTTTCCATTTCAGAAATCGTTGCCATTCGTCTTTTTTTATGAGGTCAAATGTAACCGCAATACGGACGTTGCGCAAATGAAAAAGAGGCTATTTATTAGAGACTATTAACAGTAACTTTATAAGTATGTTAAGCGACTGCTTTTTTGCAGATCGCTATATTTGTCGCATAAATTTTTTATTTGAAATTCAACCTACTTTCTAGAGATACCCAGACCAAGGCCAGAGCAGGAGAGATTGTTATGGGACACGGAAAAATCCTGACCCCGATTTTTATGCCGGTCGGTACGGTGGCCACGGTGAAAGGAGTGCATCAAAGGGAACTTCGCGATGACATTGACCCTGACATCATTTTGGGCAACACATATCATTTATATCTAAGACCAGGAACGGAAATTATTGAAAGGGCTGGCGGTCTGCATAAGTTTATGGGGTGGGATAGAAATATTTTGACCGATAGTGGAGGCTACCAGGTCTACTCACTTTCCGGTACAAGAAAGATTCAAGAAGAAGGGGTGAATTTTAAGTCGCATATTGATGGTTCTAACCACTTTTTTTCTCCGGAAAGGGTGATGGAAATCCAACGTTCCATCGGGGCCGATATTATTATGGCGTTCGACGAGTGTACGCCATACCCCTGTGACTATGATTATGCCAAAAAATCGATGCACATGACCCATCGATGGTTGGAACGCTGTATGGAACACTTAAAAAAAGTACCTGAAAAATACGATTATCCTCAGGCCTTTTTTCCTATAGTCCAAGGTTCTACGTATACTGACCTTCGGAAGCAATCAGCTGAATATATCACTAATACCAATGCCTTTGGAAATGCCATAGGGGGACTTTCAGTAGGAGAGCCCGCCGAGGAAATGTACGCCATGTCAGAAGTGGTTTGCGATATTTTGCCAGAGGATAAACCTAGATATCTCATGGGAGTGGGTACCCCCATTAACATTTTGGAAAATATCGCTTTGGGCGTTGATATGTTTGATTGTGTGATGCCTACGCGAAATGCTCGCAACGGAATGCTTTTTACAGCGCACGGAACCATTAATATCAAAAATAAAAAATGGGAGGATGATTTTTCTCCGTTGGATGAAATGGGTATCACCTTTGTAGATACGGAATATTCTAAAGCCTATCTTAGACACTTGTTTACGGTAAATGAATATTTGGGAAAACAGATAGCTACCATTCATAATCTCGGGTTTTATTTATGGCTCGTTCGTACGGCCAGGGAAAAAATTATCGAGGGGTCATTTGGTGCCTGGAAGGATAAAATGGTAAAACAAATGAACAAACGACTGTAATGCTCACCCTTCTAGATAAATATATTCTCAAGCGCTACATCGCCACTTTTTTGGGGATTCTACTTTTGTTCATCCCGATTGGGATTATGATCAGTCTAGCTGAAAAAATCGGAAAGATTATTGACAACGAGGCACCATTGGGTGAGGTCATTGAGTTTTACGGAAATTTTAGTTTGGTATTGGGTAACCTTTTAATGCCTATCCTGCTTTTTCTTTCCATCATTTTCTTTACCTCTAAGTTGGCGAGCAATACAGAGATTGTGGCCATGCTCAGTTCAGGAATTTCGTATTGGAGGTTTCTTCGTCCGTATTTCGTAGGTGCTGCCTTAGTTGCCGTGCTGATTTTTATCATGGGTCAGTTTATTGTACCCAAGGCCAGTATTGGCTTTAATGAATTTGAATACAAATACTTTAAAAAGGGGCGACAAAACCGTCAGACGACGAATATTTTCAATCAGTTGAACGAAAATGATTTTATCTACGTAAGTAGTTTTAATCCTGACCGACAGGTTGGATACAATTTTACTTATGAGCGGTTTGATGAAAATGACGAGCTGGAATTTAAGATGTCGGCAGCGAACATTCGATGGATTGAAAAAGATAGCGTTTACCGATTGACATCATACGGCAAAAGAAAAATTAAAAATGGATATGAATTGGTAGAAAGTAAACGTCGGTTAGACACGCTTTTTACCTTTCAGATTGAAGACCTTACTCCAGTATCATATGTTGCTGATACCAAAAACCTATTTGAGTTGAATGATTTTATTGCGGACCAAAGAAAAAAGGGTGCGGCAAATATCAACACTTACGTATTGGTCAAATACAAGCGTTGGGCGCTGCCCGTTGCCGCCTTTATCTTAACCATAATAGCTGTTGCTGTCTCATCGGTAAAGCGAAGGGGTGGCATGGGCTTTAACCTTCTTATGGGCATAGCCCTGGGAATGGTTTATATCTTCTTTGACAGAATTTTTGGGACGCTGGCTGAACAGTCAGGGTTTTCCCCCCTTTTAGCGATATTGATACCCAATCTTATTTTTGGGGTATTGGGTATTTATTTACTTCAAAAAGCCAAACGTTAAATCATTTCGTACTAGAAGCAATAATGGCATCAACAAATGCTTCATGCCATTTCCAATCAAGGCTTTGACGATTAAAAATCCCTAATTCATTTTCAAGGCCGTTATCCCATAAAATCGGTTTTAGTCCTCTTTTAAGGCTTTCTTCGATATACGTTTTGGCATATACTACTCTACTGCTATTGTTATTTTTAAAGGTAGTACCCCATTCGCCAAGTATTACCGGTTTTTGCTCTTGAACTATCCATTTTAAATAGATGCGTTCCAATTCAGATTTGAGTTCTTCTATATCATTTTGGGTTCCCCAAGTATTGCCGCCATTGGGATTTAAAGTAAAATCAAATGGAAAATAACTATGAATGGAAATTATGGTGTTAGGGTCATTGTTCGGTACTTCCAAATCATTCATCGTTACATCTAAACTACTCGCAGCGTAGGTGCTTATCATAATAAATCTTCTGGTATTGTTTCCTCCTGTTGAGCGTATGGCTTCAAGGCATGTTTTATGATATGTGTTGACCACTTGCCTTCCTTCTGGCGTGCCCCCCGCCCATTCTTCGGCACTACCTTCGTGCCTAGGTTCATTCAAGGTTTCAAAAATGAGGTAATCCCCATACATTTTAAATTGTTCGGCAATCTGGGTCCAAAGACTGGATAATCTCGGCTTTACCATATCGGCCTGTGTTGTGGTTGGAATAACCCATGGATCTTCATGATGCGTATTGATGATCACATGCATTCCCAAGGAAAGGGCCTTATCGACTAGGGCCTGAATGCGCTCTAAATAAGAAATCTCTATTGCGTATTCAGGTCCGCTACCTTGATGATAGCTCCATGTAACAGGTATTCTTAGCGTACTAAATCCCCTTTCAGCTATTTTTTCAATCATTGCAGCGGTCGGTAAAGGGTTTCCCCAAGCCGTTTTATCGATATCTTCAACATCCATGCTATTGCCCAGGTTCCAGCCAATACCCATTTCATCGACAAAATCCGTCACAGAAATATTTCTTACGGCTCCAGAGGTAGCCTGGTCACTGTTTAAAGGGCTATTGATGCCATTTGAATGGTCTGGCTGCTGTGTCACTGGGTCACTTGGGGCATCACTGTCCGGCTCACTTTCGTTGTTTGCTGAACAAGAAAGACTCACTACCATAAGGAAAGCGGCTATATTAAGTAAAGAAACAGGCATCAGGTAGGTTTTCATCACTGGATAGGTTTTTATTTGGGATAAAATTTTATGTTCTTCAAATTACGAAATATCCAGAAAGTAGTTTTTGATTTGGTCCGAGAGCCTTCAAAGTTTTTATATTTGCCGCACCAATCTTTTAACTCAAGAACGCTTTCGATGGAATATTTGGAATTTGAACTTCCTATTAAGGAACTGGAGGAACAACTTCAGAAATGTAAGATAATAGGTGAAGAAAGTGATGTAGATGTCACTGAAACCTGTCAACAAATTGAAAAGAAATTGGCAGAAACCAAAAAAGACATCTACAAGAATCTGACGGCTTGGCAAAGGGTACAACTTTCGCGACACCCAAATCGTCCATACACCATGGATTATATAAATGCCATTTGTGGTGATTCATTTTTAGAATTGCATGGAGACAGAACGGTTCGTGATGATAAGGCCATGGTTGGTGGTCTAGGTAAGATTGGTGATCAAAGTTATATGTTCATTGGTCAACAAAAGGGGTATAACACCAAGACCCGTCAATTTAGAAATTTTGGTATGGCGAACCCTGAGGGCTATAGAAAGGCCCTTCGTTTAATGCGTTCAGCAGAAAAGTTTGGTTTACCGGTCGTCTGTTTTGTAGATACCCCAGGGGCTTACCCTGGTATTGAAGCAGAAGAGAGGGGGCAAGGTGAAGCTATAGCCAGAAACATACTTGAAATGACCCGGTTAAAGGTGCCCATTATAGTTGTCATTATAGGAGAAGGCGCGTCAGGGGGCGCCTTGGGAATTGGAGTAGGGGATAAAGTTTTGATGTTGGAGAATACTTGGTACTCCGTCATCTCACCGGAATCGTGTTCTTCCATTCTATGGAGAAGTTGGGAGTATAAAGAGCAGGCGGCCGATGCATTGAAGTTGACGGCCAATGATATGAAAAAGTTAAAACTTATAGACGAGATTGTAAGGGAACCCTCAGGAGGTGCCCATAGCAACAGGAATAAGGCATTTGAGATCGTCAAAAAGAAAATAACCACACATTATGATGAGCTCAAAAAGTTATCACCAAAAGAATTGGTAAAAACCCGTATGGATAAGTATTCCAATATGGGGGTATTTAATGGCTAACCCCTATGTTTCCGTTTTCTACAAATTTTATATTGTAATCCTTTTCTTTATTGTATCGTTATTAACAGTTTTTCCAAGTTATTAACAAGGTATTTGTTCATTATAGGTTGACATCCAGACCTTGAAAATTAAAGTTAACTTAAGGTTAATTCCATACTTTCGTACCCATGGAGAACACAAACCCGATTGTCGGTCGTCGTATCGATAAATCCACTATTATTAATCTTGAGCGAGGCAAAATACCTCCACAAGCCGTTGATTTAGAAGAGGTTGTGCTTGGTGCGATGATGATTGACAAAAAGGGTGTTGATGAAGTTATTGATATTCTGCATCCCGATGTGTTCTATAAAGACGCACATCGTTTCATTTATGAGGCCATATTTACCCTCTTTGAATCGTCGGAGCCAGTAGACTTATTAACGGTTTCTTCTCAATTAAAGAAAGATGGACATCTTGAAGCGGTAGGGGGTGATTTTTACCTTATTAAACTTACTCAAAAAGTAGCTTCTTCGGCACATATTGAATTTCATGCCAGAATCATTTTACAGAAGTATATCCAACGTAGTCTCATAAAAATCTCCAACGAAATTATTGAAGACGCCTACGATGAATCAACAGATGTTTTCGACCTGTTGGATGGGGCTGAGGCAAAACTTTATGAGGTCACCCAAGGCAATTTAAAGCGTTCTGCAGAAACCGCTCAGAATTTGGTGATACAGGCCAAAAAACGAATTGAAGAGATTTCGAACAAAGAAGGATTAAGTGGTATCCCGTCTGGTTTTGATAAATTGGATAAGCTGACTTCGGGCTGGCAGCCCAGTGATTTGGTTATCGTGGCAGCCCGTCCGGGTATGGGTAAAACCGCTTTGACCTTATCCATGGCCCGTAATATGGCTGTAAACGCTGATATTCCCGTTGCTTTTTTCTCGCTGGAAATGTCTTCCGTTCAATTGATTACACGATTGATTTCTTCCGAAACTGGACTGTCTTCCGAAAAACTGCGAACAGGGCGATTGGAAAAGCATGAGTGGGAACAACTCAACGTTAAGGTGAAGGCATTGGAAAAAGCGCCTCTTTTTATTGATGATACCCCGTCGTTGTCGATTTTTGACTTACGGGCAAAGGCCAGACGATTGGAGTCTCAACATAAAATCAAACTTATCATCATTGATTACCTACAATTGATGACAGCCGGTGGAAGCCAAAAAGGGGGTAATCGCGAGCAGGAGATTTCTACAATTTCACGTAATTTGAAGGCACTGGCAAAGGAATTGAACGTTCCTGTAATCGCGCTTTCCCAGTTGTCGCGTGCCGTAGAGACCAGAGGAGGTAGTAAACGGCCCATCTTATCTGATTTACGGGAATCAGGGGCCATTGAACAAGATGCCGATATTGTTTCCTTTATCTATCGACCAGAATACTATAAAATAGAAGAATGGGATGATGAGGAACGCACCCCAACGCAGGGTCAAGCTGAGTTTATTGTGGCCAAGCATAGAAATGGCGGGCTGGATAATATTAGGTTAAAGTTCATTGGCAACCTTGGCAAATTCGATAACTTAGAGGAGTTTGACTCACCATTTGAGTTTCAGTCCAAGATGAATGACGATGATGAAAACCCTTTCAATCCCTCGAGTCTCCCCAGTGCGGACCAAGCTTTCGGTAGTTCGCTCAACAATACCGAAGACGATGATATTCCTTTCTAAAGAAACTAAGAAAGGGATGGTACTATCCTTGCTCTTGATTCTTTTTTCTTGCTTCCACTTAAGTGCTTCCGTCATTTTGCTTCCTATGGATGTAGAAAGTCAAAAGAACCATTTAAAGGCATATGGCATAACATATTGGGTACTCAACAAACAGCAAAAAGTACACTGGTTGCTGAACTATCGGGGTGGTTCGTTCTTGCTCCCAGATGGTGAGGCCATTCGAAAGGAGTGCCAAATCAGGGGAGTTTCCTTTGAAGTGCTTTCCGATGCACAAGCCGAGGCCATCTTGGATGAAATTAGTAGCCCTTCGCAGAACCAAGATGCGGTTATTTTGGAGAAGGCGCCAAAGATAGCGGTGTACTCCCCAAAAGATAATCAACCTTGGGATGACGCTGTGACCATGGTATTGACCTATGCAGAAATTCCATATGTTACCATTTATGATGAAGAGGTTCTTGATGATAAGTTGGCACTTTATGATTGGTTGCACTTACACCATGAGGATTTTACAGGCCAGTATGGAAAATTCTACGGGGCGTATCGCGCAGCGCCCTGGTATATTCAAGGAAAACGATTGGCCGAAGAACGGGCGGCCAAGTTGGGATATACTAAAGTATCGGAACAAAAGGGTGCAGTGGCAGAAAAAATAAGAAGATATGTTATTGGTGGAGGCTTTATGTTTGCCATGTGCTCTGCTACCGATAGCTTTGATATTGCCCTGGCAGCGAATGGCACCGATATTTGCGAACCCATGTTCGATGGTGACCCTTCAGAAGCCAATTATCAAGGGAAATTGGATTTTTCAAGAACTTTTGCCTTCACCAATTTTACATTGGAGCGCAACCCCCTGAAATATGAATTCTCTTCCATTGATATGACGGGTAAGCGCCGGAGCGTTCCCCGAGAATCAGATTATTTTACCCTTATGGAATTTTCTGCCAAATGGGATCCCGTACCAACCATGTTGACCCAAAACCATACCGCTTTGGTCAAAGGATTTATGGGCCAGACCACTGCTTTTGAGCGTTTTGAGGTAAAGCCTACTGTCATGGTATTGGGTGAATGTAAGTTAAATGGAGAGGCAAGATACATACACGGAATCAAGGGCAAGGGCTTTTTTACTTTTTACGGTGGTCATGATCCTGAGGATTATCAGCATAGGGTAGGGGACCCTAAAACGGAGTTGGAACTACACCCTACTTCCCCTGGGTACAGATTGATTCTAAACAATGTACTCTTTCCCGCAGCTAGAAAGAAGAAGCAAAAGACCTAAAGTAGTTTTTCCAAGACGGTTTCAACACCAAATTCATTATTACTTAAAGTGCTGTATTTGGCAACGGCTTTGACTTTTGGATGTGCGTTGGCCATAGCAAAACTATTTTCGACCGAGTCCAGCATTTCTATATCGTTGAAGTAATCCCCAAAGACCAAGACCTCATTGGAGTTGATTCCTAACGTATGCATTACTTTTTTGAGGGCATTGCCTTTATGGGCATGAATATGGTTAATATCCATCCAATGTTGTCCGGAAACCTTAATCAAAACCTCTTGGGAATAGTCTTTAACCCTAGGATATAAAAACGTCTCTGAACTAATGTTATGGTACACTGCAATCTTTACAATTTCTTCTTCAATGGCATCAAAATGCGGCACAATTTTGTACTCTGAATAATATTCCACCAAATCATTTAAAAATTTCGAGGAAGAACCATCAAAATACGAAGTTGACTTTCCGCACAACATCACACTCGCATTCTCAATGCTTTGAACCAGTCGAACAAGGTTATGAACAAGTTCAGGGCTAAGCGGGGTGCTGGCCAATTCCTTTTCCCTTTCACGAATTACCGCACCGTTTTCAGCAATAAAAATGATATCATCTTGTATGGAATGAAGTTTCGAGACCATACTGTGATATTGCCGTCCGCTAGCGGCAACAAATTGGATGTTCTTTTCTTTAAGTTTTTTAAATAGGTCAAAAAAGCGGTCACTGACTTCATGGTTGGAATTTAATAGCGTACCATCCATATCACTGACCACCATTTTTATTTGCGATAAATCCATGGGTAAAATTGAAAAAGCAAAGGTACTTTGATTAAATTGAAGCGTGTGAAGTTTGTTTTAATTCATTTGGCATGAAATGTTATCTAAAAGAGATTAAGCTCAAACCATTTTCAAGAGGATTTCATTTAGTTACATCCGAAGTGTGTTCAGCGCTTCCTGAGATGGAGTATATTTCGAGTGGGTTTTTACAAGTTTTTGTAAAGCATACGTCGGCAAGTGTGACCCTCAATGAAAATGCCGATGCTACAGTTCGGATAGACTTCGAAAGTCATATGAACCAAATGGTACCTGAAAATGCACCTTATTATTTACATAATTATGAGGGTCCCGATGATATGCCGGCACATATCAAAGCATCACTCATGGGTGCATCTGTACAAATACCAATTACTGCTGGCAGGCTAAATCTTGGTATTTGGCAAGGTATTTACCTTTGTGAGCATCGTAATGATGCGTCAGGACGGAATTTGGTCATTACTGCTTTTGGACTTTGACTTTTCAGTTATTTGGTGTTTCGATATAAGGGTGGCACTGCCGTCTATTCAAAGCCATTTTCAAAAAACTTTCCTTTATTTTTTAGGCGTTTGGTAAGAGTTATTGTATCACAAAAAGCCGTTCGAAATAACTTTTCAAACGGCTTTCTGTATTGTAAAAGGGAATAAGGTTATTCTTTCACTAAATTGATTTCAACCCTTCTGTTTTTCTCACGACCATCTTTGTACATGTTTGTTGCGATGGGCTTTTCCTCGCCATAGCCTATAGATGATAATCTTGATGGGTCAACGCCTTTGTCTACCAAGAATCTTTCAACGGCCGCCGCTCTTTTTTCCGATAATTTTTGATTCGACGGCGCACTTCCGATACTATCCGTGTGACCTTCGATGGTAAAAGAAGCGTTCGGATATTCATTCAAAATTTTCAGAATATCAGCCAAAACAGCTGCAGATTCTGCTTTTATGGTTGATTTGCCTGAATTAAATAGAATACTTTTTGCATAAGAATTCAATTCTTTTTGTACTTCTTCGGTTACTTCAGGTTCTGGGCATCCATTATTTGCAACGGTTCCCGGTTCATCTGGGCATTGGTCGTCTTTGTCAAGTACACTATCACCATCAGTATCAGGCCATGGACAGCCGTTATTTTCAGGTTCCCCAGCTTCTTCTGGACATTGGTCGTCTTTATCAAGTACACTGTCACCGTCAGTATCAGGCCATGGACAACCTTTGTTTTCAGGTTCTCCAGCTTCTTCTGGGCATTCATCCTCTTTATCAATCACAGTATCTCCGTCAGTATCAGGCCATGGGCAACCGTTGTTTTCAATTTCACCGGGTACTTCTACACATTCATCCTTCTTGTCCTTTACACCATCGTCATCAAAATCTTTATCGCGTTTTCGAAGAATAGGAATCTTGAGTCCCGCATAAACATCGGCGCCTTCAATATTACCTCCTATTAAGTTTGATAATATGGAACCAGATCCTACATATAAAGGACCGAATCTAAATCCGGTTCCCCATTCAAAACCGGTGCCTTGTTGAATTCGGAATGGTGAATAAAAGCTAAAGCTTCTGCTTTCATAACGGGGTATCAAGGCTATTTCATTGGCAATACTTACCCTTCCGGTTTTTTTTCTCGAAGTCAAAGACAGATCTGTTGCTAGATTGATAAACAGGTTTTTATTAAATGACCAATCAGCATTGATATGCAATGCGGTAGGGAGACTTGTTTTGAGCCCTTGTGTGGTCAACGAATTGATAAGGTTAAAATCGTTAAGTAGTTCTTCAAGGTTATCCGTATTTTCAATTTCCTCGATTAGGTCAACCAATTCTTCACTGTTGGCATCTAATAAATTTTCGACTTCGGCGACGGTATTGGCATTTTGTAAGTCATTGATCAAATCTCCAAAACTGGAGTTTTCTGCCACTTGATTGATAAAATCTTGATTATTTTCAAGAATAGTCGTCACATCGTCGATATCGCTAGCGGGATTTAAAACAACCTCTTGTAAATCATTCACAAAGTCAATACTCTCACCATTAATTAGGTAGTTACTTTGAAAACCGTCTTTGTAATTGATGCCGCCAATATCTGTTATTGAAATTCCGATACGGAGTTTGTATTTGTTTTGTGTGGGGTCTAATATTTTATTTCCGTTTTTATCCGTCACCCAGTAATCCTCAAAATCAGGTCTCCATTCATATACCGCCCCAAGGTCCACACCAAAAGATGTGGGTCGTTCTAGGGTATCAAAATCAAAATCGTCAAAGTCACCATCATAAGAAAGACCATACGCTAAGTTTCCTTCTAAATCAATATTACCACCATAGAAATCAGAAGCGCCATTATTATTTCCCACGTAGGTACCCCTTAAATCAGTTGTATTTCCGTAACCGCTTCCTAATCCAATTAAATATTTTGCCGTGATACCAGCCTTTAAAAAATGTTGGTTGTCATCTTTAAAAACTCTTGCATAAGATATACCAACCTCGCCCCATGCATGGGCATTGGCAAGGGTATTGGACTGGTCAATGATCAAATTGAAATTGGGGTCATTAAAATCTATATTATCAAGGTCCTCAATTTGGTCAATATCGGTACCGTTAAAACTAGCATTCGAAATAAACCGTGCACGAGTGTACACAGCAATGGCATTTTTTGAATTTAAGGTCACCATTACGGAAGGACCAAGAACGTCCCCAAGGGTATATAGTCTGTTTTCAGTATCGAGATTCTGATTTAAATCGATGTCCGCATCAAAATCATCTTTAAATAAGTCTGAAAGTTTATTCGCTGAAAAAACGTTATTGGTGCCGAGGCCATGAACACCCGCAAGGTTGATATCAACTAAAAATCTAGAATCTGCGATTGAAGCTGGGTTCAAAATGACACCATTCACTCCAGAATAATTTTCTGTTGCAAACCCGAAATATGATTGGGCTCTTACGGAACAGGTCACCAGTACAATCGATAATATGAAAAGTTTTTTGCGTCTATTGAATTGTGTTTTCATCAGTCTTGATTGATTATTTAAACAGTTCAATAACTAAATAATGGAAGGCTTATTATTTTCCCATCCTATTTTTGTAGGATTTTATTTTACAGGTTCATGTAATTTTCTGAAATAATGTGGTTTACGCTTTACTATAATTTTCTCTTTTTACATATCTTCCGTAAAACGTTTTACCGATACCAAGTTTTCATTAAAATTATTCACAAAAAAACCCGCTCGATAAAGCGGGTCACTTAGTGGGATATAGTTTATGTAAAATTTTTTATTTCACTTTTTCAATAATGGCTTTGAACGCATCTGGGTGGTTCATTGCTAAGTCGGCAAGAACCTTTCTGTTGAGTTCAATACCATTTGACTTTACTTTACCCATAAATTGCGAATACGACATTCCGTGCATTCTTGCACCGGCATTGATACGGGTAATCCAAAGCGCTCTAAAATTTCTCTTTTTGTTTCTTCTGTCGCGGTAAGCATATTGCATTGCTTTTTCTACCGCATTTTTGGCTACCGTCCAGACATTTTTACGTCTTCCAAAGTAACCTTTGGCTTGCTTCATCACTTTTTTTCTTCTCGCTCTTGAAGCAACTGAATTTACTGATCTTGGCATTTCTTTTACTTTTTTGTAGCAGGCGGCCAATTGGTTATGACACTTTTAAGGCCCGACTCCAGGGTTAATAATTTACCGAATGAACAATTACTTTAAGCGTAATTGCTCTTTAATACTATTGACATCTGACTCATGAACTAAAGTGGAGTGTGTCAATTTAAGCTTCCGCTTTTTAGACTTTTTGGTCAAAATATGACTCTTAAAAGCGTGCTTTCTTTTGATTTTACCGGTACCTGTAAGCTTGAACCGCTTTTTGGCACTGGATTTTGTTTTCATTTTTGGCATTTTTCTCTTGATATAATTGAACCAATTTCTTGGTGTCCCACTTACTTTTTAGTGTTTTTAGGGGCAATGAACATCGTCATTCGTTTACCCTCTAATTTCGGCATCTGCTCAACCTTTCCATGTTCTTCCAATTCCTGTGCCAATCGAAGCAATAAAATTTCCCCTTGGTCTTTGTACACGATTGACCTTCCCTTAAAAAAAACATAGGCCTTTAATTTCGCTCCATCCTTGAGGAACTTTTCAGCATGCCGTTTTTTGAACTCATAATCGTGGTCATCTGTCTGAGGCCCGAATCGAATCTCCTTTACGATAACCTTAGTGGCCTTGGCCTTCATGACCTTTTCCCGTTTCTTTTGTTCGTAAAGAAACTTCTTATAGTCAATGATTTTACAGACAGGTGGATTCGCCTTGGGTGAAATTTCCACTAAATCCAGTTCCAATTCCTGTGCTTTCTGCAAGGCTTTAGGAAGAGGGTAGACGCCCATCTCAACATTATCGCCTACAAGTCGCACTTCACGGGCAGTAATTTTATCATTGATATTGTGTGGGTTTTTGTTTTCCCTTCTTGGTTGCGGCCTTGACCTTCTTCGTATTGCTATGGTATTCTGTATTTAAATTAAACCTAAATTTTTAAAACGACTTTAAAGTACTATTTATTTCCGTTGAAATCAAATTTGAGAATTCTTGTATTGATAGGTTCCCTAAATCCGCTCCCCCATGTTTTCTTATACTTATCGTTCCTTCCTCGACCTCACGTTCTCCAACAATAATCATAAAGGGAATTTTTTGCAATTCCGCCTCTCTGATTTTTTTACCTACCGTCTCATTCCTCTCATCAACAAGCGCGCGAATTTCGTGATTTTCCAGTGAATTCAAAACTTTTTGCGCATAATTTTCGTGTTTCTCACTGACGGGCAGAACAATAGCTTGTGTGGGAATAAGCCATAAGGGGAAATTCCCTGCTGTGTGTTCCAATAATATAGCAACGAATCGTTCCAAACTTCCGAAAGGTGCCCTGTGTATCATGATAGGGCGATGAAGTTCGTTATCCCTGCCCTTATAGGTTAAATCAAATCGTTCAGGTAGGCTGTAATCGACTTGAATGGTACCCAATTGCCAGCTTCGCCCCAAGGCATCTTTTACCATAAAGTCCAGTTTTGGCCCATAGAAAGCAGCCTCTCCACCTTCTATAATAAAATCCAACCCTTTGTCTTTAGCCGCTTCAATAATGGCCTTTTCCGCCTTCTCCCAATTTTCTGGCGAACCAATATACTTTTCTGGCTTCTCCATATCCCTAATCGAGACCTGCGCGGTAAAGTTGTCAAAACCTAATGAAGTAAATACATAGAGTACAAGGTCAATAACGTTTTTAAATTCTTGATCCAATTGTTCTGGGGTGCAAAAGATATGGGCATCATCTTGGGTAAATCCCCTAACCCTTGTAAGGCCGTGTAATTCACCACTTTGCTCGTAGCGATAAACTGTTCCGAATTCGGCATATCGAACGGGCAAATCTTTGTAGGACCTAGGTTGAAATTTATATATTTCGCAATGATGGGGGCAGTTCATTGGCTTTAAAAGAAATTCCTCGTCCTCTTTTGGGGTGGTTATAGGTTGAAAACTGTCTTCTCCGTACTTTGCGTAATGTCCTGAGGTGACGTACAGTTCTTTTTGACCGATGTGTGGGGTGACCACCGTTTCGTACCCTGCTTTTTTTTGCGCTTTTTTAAGGAAGTTTTCAAGTCGTTCACGTAAAGCAGCACCTTTTGGCAACCATAATGGTAGACCCTGACCAACTTTTTGGGAAAACATGAATAGCCCTAACTCCTTTCCCAATTTCCTATGATCACGCTTTTTGGCCTCTTCCAATAAAGTAAGGTATTCGGTCAGTTCTTTTTGTTTGGGAAATGAAATACCGTAAACCCGTGTCAATTGTGGATTGTTCTCATCACCCCTCCAGTAGGCTCCAGCTGCATTCAGTACTTTAAAGGCTTTGATAATACCAGTGTTCGGAATATGGCCGCCGCGACATAGATCCGTAAAGCTGCTGTGGTCACAAAAGGTAATGTCCCCATCTTCCAAGTTTTCGATGAGCTCTACCTTAAATGGATTGTTTTCCTTCTTGTAGTATTCCAAGGCATCTGTTTTAGATACCCTTCTCATTGTAAAGTCATGTTTTCCACGGGCAATCTCCAAAGCTTTCTTTTCAATTTGAGGAAAGTCTTTCTCAGATATTGGATTTTCCCCAAAATCCACATCATAGTAAAAGCCATTTTCAATAGCTGGTCCTATGGTCAGCTTTATGCCAGGATATAATTCTTGAAGGGCCTGCGCCAGCACATGGGATGAGGAGTGCCAAAAAGCTTTCTTACCCTCTTGGTTGTTCCAGGTAAATAAGGTAAGCTTTCCGTCTTTTTTAAGGGGAGTGGTCACCTCAATTGTCGTTTCATCATATTGCGCTGAAATAATATTTCGCGCTAGTCCTTCACTTATTGATTTAGCAACCTCTAAAGGAGTGCTATTTTTTGGCATGGTCTTTTGGGCCCCATCGGGCAAAGTAATCTGTATTGTTCCCACGTTCGGTATTTTAAACAGAGCGCAAAGATAACATCTCATAGAAGAGATGCAATTTTGGTGATACCTAAAAAAGGAAAGTAGATGGGAAGGAATAAATGATTGGTAGGGATTTGAAGGGATTAAAGTATGGTTAACTAAAGTAAATTATTGAAAATCAATATGTTGAATTTTTTTTATTTTTTTCTTAAAAAACATTTTGTTGTGTGGTGATAACCTTTTTATATTTGCACC
>ERZ1740067.1120-NODE-1120-length-19262-cov-7.816942_pt1 | contig 19262 bp, 11 predicted proteins | sample MGYA00581736_ERZ1740067 | MGnify/ENA primary metagenome ERZ1740067 (study PRJEB43018, sample SAMN04849236) | marine metagenome | isolation source: floating plastic debris | place: Pacific Ocean | collected 2008-08-27 | study: EMG produced TPA metagenomics... | reverse complement strand
GGCCAATTTGTAGGGCCAATGTGGGCGGCGTTTGTAAGACACTCGTTTGTAGGACACCCATTTGTAAGACACTGCGAGGTAATATTTCTGTGGTAGTCAATATCCAAGATTTAACGCTATGCCAGTTAGAGACAATGTTTTAGGTTCGCTGCTCAAGCCTTGCTGCACCGACCCCATGACAGGCTTTTATAGAGATGGCAATTGCCAGACAGGTCCGGAGGATGCCGGTGTCCATGTTGTGTGTGCACAAATGACAGAAGCTTTCTTGAGCTATACAAAAGCGCAGGGTAATGACTTGAGTACGCCTCGGCCCGAAGCTAACTTTCCAGGCTTGAACCCTGGCGATAAGTGGTGTTTGTGTGCGGCTCGCTGGAAGGAGGCATTGGATGATGGGGTGGCCCCGCCTGTTTATTTAGAATCGACCCATGTGGCGGCGCTGAAGTATTTGGGCTTAAAAGACTTAAAAGACAACGCTGTGGAGTAGTTTTTGGGTCTCTGCAGCTCATCAAAAGTCTGTATGTGAATGGCCGGTGCAGCGTATTGCATCGGCCATTATGTTGTGTGCCGATTGTGTGAGGCGGATGATGTCTTTTGTGTAAAGGTTGTTGATTTTTGGTGAATTGAGTTCGTTTTGCTGAGCCAACTTGTTAACCGGCCTCTGTTTTGAGTAGGCAGCGGTGTGGATGGGATATTCTGCTAGCACATTAGTGAATCCCCTCACACATCAGGTTCTCGTCATGTTTGGTCAAAATAATTATTTCAATAAAGCTGTTGCGCTCTCTGGCACATTGGCAGTAACGCTGTCTGTTACGCTCCCAGCAACGGCGCAGTCACGTTTTATGGATGTCAGCAGCAGTTACTGGGCTAACGATTATGTGCAGTTACTGACTGAAGCAAACGTTATCAGCGGTTATGAAGATAGTACGTTTCGACCCGATCGGCAGATGACCCGAGCAGAGTTTGCTTCTATTTTGAGCGGTGGTTTTCCCACTGCTGATGTTCGTGAGCCAATCGCGTTTAGCGATGTGCCCGAAGATCACTGGGCGGCGAATGCGATCGCTTCTGCTTATGCAAAAGGCTTTTTGAGTGGCTATCCTGATGGAACTTTCGGCTTAGATCAGCCTATTACTCGTCTAGAAGTGTTGCTTTCTTTGACCAGTGGGTTAGGGATTGATACCTCTGGCGTCAATGGTGAAGCCTTGGCTGCATTTGCGGATCGTGGTGAGATTCCAGACTGGGCGACTGCTGCGATCGCCGCTGCCACAGAAAATCAGCTGGTGGTGAACTATCCCAATGTGCAACAGTTAAACCCAAATCGTAATGCGACCCGTGCGGAAATTGCTGCGATTGCCTATCAGGCGATGGCGCGCAGCGGTAGAGTGAGTGCGATCGTATCTGAGTACGTCCCGACAATCGTCTCTGGACCGGGAACGCCTCCTGAAAATCCGACCGCGCAGCCTCCTGCTGATGATTTCTCTGAACTAGTGGCTTCTCTTGCGAATCCAGATACTGACATTCGCAAGAGTGCAGCGGATACCCTAGCAAAGGGCGGTGCCCAGGCTGTTCCAGAACTTGTGCAGGCGTTGGAGTCTGATAGTGCTCCTGTACGGGCAGCCGCTGCCTATGCGCTCAATGAGATGGGCCCAGAGGCGGACGCTGCAACCCCTGCTTTGCTGGACGTTATTAAGGATGACGACGAGCTGGTCCGAGCATTAGCGACTAGCGCACTGACAAACGTTGGTTTGGATCAAAGCGTGCTCATTAATCTACTGACAGCCGCTGTGCAGAGTGAGTCTGGTTTGGTGAAAGATATTGCTGCCGATGCTCTAGTAGATATTGGTGCGGATGCTGTTCCTGCCTTAGGCAGTCTGTTGGAAAACGACGTGACAAATGCCCTAGCAAAGGAAACGGCAGCAACACTAATTGGTGACATTAGCAAAGTCGACCAGATTGATGATTTGGTGCTAGAGTCGGCAATTCCTATTTTGGCGGAGACCCTGAGTGATGGCGATAGTGATGTGCGCAAGGCAGCGGCCTCTGCACTAGGAGACTTTGGCCCACTGGCCGATGTGGCGATTCCGGCACTGTCCAAAGCGCTGCTCGGTGAAGATTCCGGCGTAAATCAAACGGTTGCTAGCAGCCTCAGTAAGATTGGTCAGCAGTCTGTTCCTGGCCTGACTGAAGCGCTCAATAGCGATGATATGCTGACGCGCCTGTATGCGGCAGATGCACTCTGGACACTGACGCAAGATAGCGGTTTGATTTTGCCAACTCTAGTTTCTGCGTTGTCTGATGGCAGCGTAGAAACGCGTGAGCTGGCAGCACTGGGGCTAACCTATCTGGGCCGACAGGCAGAACCTGCGCTGCCTGATTTGCGTGGCTTGCTCGGTGAAGATAACGATCGCCTTGTGGATATTGCTAATCTCGCGATATTGATTTTGGGGAATCGAAATGCGCCTCAGCCCGATTTGGGTTTTTTGCGCACGGATGCTGACAAGGCCGATTCCTTGCCAGCCATTTTAGAAGCGGTTAGCCAGCTTTGGTCGTAGTCGACTGATTAGAGACAACGAAATTTTAGAGACAACGCACTCAAGCCCGCTTGTAGGTTTATCCTGCATGTGGGCTTTTTGTTTTTTGCGAGACGGTTGACTAAGCGGTATGGTGCCAAAGTACGTAAATAGCCCTGCTCTAAAGCGATCAAAACACATGTCTACTGGTTCTTCAAAAGTATCAATTTACGCGGCGATGGCGGCTAATGTAGCCATTGGTATCGCTAAGTTTGTGGGTGCTTATTTGAGTGGTAGCTCGGCGATGCTCTCTGAAGGGATCCATTCTGTGGTGGATTCGGTGAATGAGGTGCTGCTGCTGTATGGACTTAAGCAGAGTGAGGCTGAGCCCAGTGAGCAGTACCCACTTGGACGGGCTCAGGAGCTATATTTTTGGTCTTTGATGGTGGCAGTGCTGATTTTTGCGCTGGGCGGTGGAATTTCTATCTTTCAGGGGGTGCGTAGCTTACAGGTGCCTGAAGCATCAAAAGATCCGCTGGTGAGCTATGGCGTTTTGGCTGCGGCTGCGATTTTTGAGGGAGCGGCGCTAACGGTTTCGATTCGAGAGTTTAAGAAGACTCAGCTGGATGCAGACTTGGGGCTGTGGAAAGCGATTGGGGAGAGTAAAGATCCAAGTTCTTTTATTGTGATCGTAGAAGATACGGCGGCGCTGATTGGTTTAGGGATTGCGTTTGCTGGGGTGTGGCTGAGTGAAACGACGGGTGAGCCGGTTTATGATGCGATCGCCTCTATTTCTATCGGTGTTCTGCTCACCGTTGTGGCGACTGCGCTGGTCGCAAAAACCAAGGGTTTATTAGTTGGGCAGAGTGCCTCTTTAGAGACGCGTACCAGCATTAAAAATATCGTTCGCTCCGATGAGGCTGTTTCTGACTCTGACCCACCGATTACCCTTCACCTTGGGCCACAAGATGTCATGCTGGCACTAAACATTGAGTTTCATGACGAGCTGTCAGCGGATGAAATTGAGGCAGCGGTTCGCCGGATTGAAAAAAATATTCGCACAGCACACACTGACGTAAAACGTATCTTTATTGAAGCGGCTTCGGTTGACTGAGAACCCTATTTAATCCTGCTTATTCAAGCAAATACCAAGTCTCAACTGAATTGCTACTGGAGTCAGTATCTGTTACTTCTCTGCCTAAAAGTACTTCAAATGAGCTGTTTTTCTGGTGTCTTTGGAGGTTGTTAGTTGTCCAAGTTGCGTCGAACTTTCCACTCACTCGATAGACCTCATTTACCACTTGACTAAGGCCTGGTCGCCTCAGCTGGTTGAGATCAGTGAGTTTGTTTCTGTGCTGTACTGTGAGGCTGTTGATTTTGAAGTTGGGCTTTAAGCTGTTCTCTGGGTTTTGTTGACTCCATATGCCTAAATCTTGAGCAAGGGCTTTCTGCGTCTGCGTTAGCTGCTGCGTGATGGCTAGCTCAATGGCTCGGGTCGGAGGTGTTTGCGATAGCAAGCTACAGCTGGTAAGCAATAGCAGCAGTGCCAAGCACATTAGCCTTACGATCTTCATGACCTTTCTCTTTTGCAGGATCAGCTTTAAGTGTAGTCCTTCAGATGGCCTGTTTGGCGCTTAGCAGTTATCTGTATGGTGGGCTGTGTTTGGTTGAGTCGAAGGCAGTAATATAGCCACAGGCTTACTTTGATTCAATCTTTCTTACTCTAATGGTTTCAAATTCTTCGGAAGCGGACGATGTCGCTTCAGATTCTCCTGCTTCGACTATTTCTGATGAGACTCAGTCTCTGTGGCTGGGAGCGCTGCTGCTTACTGGAGGTTTTCTAGCAAATACGGTGCAAGGCGCGCTGGGGAAAACTGCCCAAGAGACGTTGTCGCCTGGTCAGTTTTTATGGCTGCTGTTTGTGGTGGCTTTGGGTGGGCTTTTATCTGTGGCACTGTGGCGCAAGCCCGACGCTTTTCAGGTAGGATGGAATGCTCAGATAATGCCCTTTTACTTGTTACGAGCCGTTTTTGGTCTGTGTGGATTTTATTTGTTTGTTTGGGCGGCGGGGTTAGGGAGCCTAGTGGATGCCACGGTGTTGCTGAACACCACACCTGTATTTATTCCGGTGATTGGAGTGGTGGTACTGAGGCAGCAGATTGATCTAAAGCTGTGGGGTGCGATCGCCATAGGATTTGTTGGCCTGCTACTGGTTGTGCAACCTGGTGCTGCGCTGTTGCATGAGCCTGCTAATCTACTGGGTTTAGGCGCAGGGTTTTCAGCTGCTGTAGAATTTCTGACAGTGCGGTGGCTTAGTAAAACGCAGTCGCCGTTGACTCAGACGCTATATTACCTGGTGATTGGGTCTGTTTTGATGGCACCAGTTGCGCTTTGGGAGTGGCAGTCATTAACCCTTAGCACAGTTGCAATCATCGTAGCTGCTGCATGCGCTTTCCTCAGTTTTCAGCTGTTGTTAGTCCGAGCTTACAGCTATGCTGAACCTCACCAGATAGGCGCTTTTCAATATACCAGCGTTGTTTTTGCGGCTGCTATCGGCTGGTTCTTTTTTAGTGAGGTTCCCAATACAATTGCTTTGCTGGGAATGTTGCTCATTTGTGTGGGCGGTGCTTTTTCAGTTTACTTTGAGCGTTCTCCTGATCCGATGGACGCTCCTAAAACTGTTGAGTCATGAAAGTTAGTCGACTAGTCTGCAACGTTTTGAAAGGTCGGAATTGTGACAGTGAACTGCGTGCCTCGGGGCGATAGCCGCTGACAGATAATAGAACCGTGGTGCTTTTCACAGATGATCTCGTGGCTGATAGACATACCTAGTCCGGTGCCTTTCCCAACGGCCTTGGTTGTAAAGAATGGATCGAAAATTTTTTCTAGAAGATTTTCTGGTACGCCCGGACCATTGTCACAAATGTGAATGTTGATTTTGTCATTGCCGCAGGGTTCAGTGAGTACTCGAATCTCTGGCTGCCAGTCTTTATTTTCGGCCGTTTCGTACTCTTCTTCTAGAGCATCAATGGCATTGCTCAAAATGTTCATAAATACTTGATTGAGCTGTCCTGGATAGCATTTGACTTTTGGTAAGTCGCTATACTCTTTGACAATGGAGATAGGACACGACATTGTCTGGTTTTTGATGCGGCTATTGAGGATCAAAAGGGTGCTATCGATGCCTTCATGAACGTTGACATCTTTGACTTCAGCTTCATCCAGTCGAGAGAAAATTCGTAGGCTAAGAACAATATCGCGAATGCGATCAGTGCCGACTTGCATTGATGTCAGCAGCTTGGGTAAATCTTCAGTCAAAAAGCCAACGTCGATTTCATCCCTTTTCTCTTTGATGTCGTCGACAGGATCAGGGTAATGCTGCTCGTACAGATTGAAGAGAGCCAGTAAATCTTCTGCATAGCTGCTCGCGTGGTCAATGTTGCCATGGATGAAGTTGACTGGGTTGTTGATTTCGTGGGCGATGCCAGCTACTAGCTGACCTAATGCAGAGAGCTTTTCTTGCTGAATTAGCTGTATTTGAGTTTGTTGTAAAGTTTGAAGTGCTTTTGATAGGTCGTGTGTTCGTGCTTCGACACGAGTTTCTAGCTGATGATTCATGCCTTCCAAGGCTTGATTAGCGGCTAGGAGTTGTTCCTCAGCGGCTTGGCGTTGCTCAACTTCGTCTTTTAATAGGTGATTTTGCTTTTGAAGCGTTCTTGTCAGATTTTGGACCTGAAGATGTACTCTAACTCTGGCAAGTACCTCTTCGTGCTGAAAAGGTTTGGTGATGTAGTCAATGGCACCTAGCGAGAGTCCCTTTACTTTATTTTGAGCATCAGACAAGGCCGTCATGAAAATAATTGGGATGCTGTGCGTGTCCGGGTTTTCCTTGAGCCGCTGACAGGTCTCAAATCCATCAACGCCTGGCATCATGACGTCCAGCAAAATTAACTCAGGCGGATGGTAGTTAATTTGCTCTAGGGCACTCTCTCCATCGATGGCAACAGCTACCTGGAAGCCTTCTTGAATTAAAGACTCCGAAAGCACTTCTAGGTTCGTCGGGTTGTCGTCAACAATTAAGATTCCTTGGGGCTCTTTTTCAGGGAGCATGTTATCACCTTGGCTGAGATATGGTTTGGCTGAGATATTGTACGGGCAGTTAGATTAGAAGCGCTATCAGCGTTAGACTGATGATGCCTCATCAGGCGGCAGTCTGAGGTTTGAGAGAATCATCTACAGTACTCTCGGAGCGACTGCCATCTGGAAATGTAATGCCTTCAATCACATCACCTAAATACTTAGCGCCTCGAATGCGATGCCATTGCTTTGTGGCGCTTTGAGCTAGTGTGAAAGCAGCGGGGGATAGTGCGTGGGGCTGGGCTAGGTCTGTATCTTGGGCTATAGCTCTGTATGGGACTTGATTTAAGGATTCCCCTAGCGAGTTTACAGTGTTCATTCGGAGGGTAGCAAATATAGAATCAATCAGGCTGTTATTACGTATAGATGGCCAATGCTCGGCTGGAAAATCGTAAAACGCTAGCAGAGCTTCTTGCTGGGTTGTCAGATGCTCGGTTGCTTCAGGATACTTCGTCCGATAAGTTTTGACGAACTGTTCAAGGGCTTCTTTTGCGTCTAATTTAGTCTCTGCACGGTAGATTTCCCAAAGTGCCTTGTCAACCTTAGGCTGTAGTTTGGTCGGTAGCTGCCGAAGAATATCGGCCGTTTTTCTACTCCAGCATTCTTGCCGTTGGGCTGTTGGAAAGACTTGGTTAAGTGCTCTCCAGAAACCAAGCTTGCTGTTGCCGATCGCTAAGTGCGGAGCGCTTTGGAACCCTTGAGACTGAAGCTGAAGGAGAAGTGTCTGCCAGTCTTCTACTGACTTTGGATGGCCTGCTTCTAGACCTAGTAGCTCTAGATAGCCATCGGCTCTAATGCCTATAATCGCTAGTATTCCTGAAATAGAGTCCTCTGAATGCTTGAAATAGATGCCGTCGGCCCAGATATATACATATCTCTGGTGAGATAGGTTGCGTGTTCGCCAAGTTTGATGTTCTTTACACCATGTGTTTTCGATTTGGCTGATTGTGTCAGCTGATAGTGTTTTTGCAGTTGTCCCAATCAGATTTTCGCATTGCTTGCTGATGTTTGGTTGGGTAATTCCCTTGAGATAGAGCCAAGGAAGGATATCTTCTGGAGTATGGCTGTTTTGTAGGTAAGGGGGGAGGTGCTGAGACGTGAGCTGAATAGTGTTGTGGGTTGCCTGGTGTGTTGACGCTGTGGCGAAGGCGTCTGCTTGATGGGCTGAAGGAACTGCCTTGTGCGTGTTGTTCTCTTCTTTGCGAGAAATGGTGTGTTGGGGGTCAGTGTTTGTAGTGCTGTGGGTGCTCAAATTGTCGATTTGTGGAATGCCCTGTTGGGCCAACAGTTCGTTGAGCTCTTCGGCTACTGCTTTGCTAATGATTTGACGTGCGCCTTGTCGGATCAGCTGGTTTAATGATTCATCAAAGGGCTCGTTGAACGTTGAGCCAGGCGCTGAGTTAAACGCTGAGGTCTTGGTGGAGGCAGCTGTCGGTGCTACAGGGGCAGCTGGTGCTGGGTGATGTGTCTGTTGTGGGTTGGCAGGTGGTGTAGCGAAGGCAGCTTGCAGCTGCTGTTTTTGAGGCCTAGAAATACCGAAAACTTTACCTCGAATGACTAATGTCATGATGGAGGTGGGTAGGAAGAACAGTTCTAGTGGGTAGGCAATCGCAGCATAGGTCGGAGCTTCGGAGGCAAGGACAACGTAGAGGTTGATGGTGTTAGCCAGCCAGAATATGCTCCAGGCGAGGGGATCTTCGCTGTCGGGTTTGAAGTAGGTTTTGCGGAGGGTTGGTGCGATCGCAATGAGGTCGATCATAATCAGCATGGTAAGTGCCAAAATTGGTCCCGATATGTACCAAAGTAAGAGGCTTGTGGCGGCACCAGCTAGGCAGTACTTTTCAAAGTTACCAAATTCGCTGCGTCCATACTTGAGAGAGAGAATTCCCGTAACTGTGGGACCAATGAAATAGCTTAGCGGTACCCAAATGGCTTCTCGATTACCTTCGAGATAGTAACTAGCGAATAAAATGCCACCCATAATACTCCAGATCCACCAGGTGGCTGGGTTGGGAAGTGTTTTTCGCCTGACGATAGATATAAGATAAGGGATATAACCCAGAAGGGCTAACACACCCGCTATTTTACCGAGGTCGGTCAATAAATCCGTCACTGATGTCTATTCCTTTGCCTGTAGATATAGCTGATAGCCTTTTATGTGAGATGAGCAGATTTATAGTCAGGATGAGATGGGTGCTAGCGCTTCCATAAAGCCACATTCAAAGAAGTAATTCAGGTAGGTTGTTAGCAGGGTCTCGTCGGCCGGAGGGCAGGTAATGGTAATGCCCTTTAATCCTGCTTCCTTTAATCCTGTTTCTACATTGCTGCAATCAAATCGATCATTCCCACCTAGCCAAAGTTCCAAACAAGTTTTCTTGTCTTCAGAGTCTTCTTTAATCATTGCTGCTAGGGGGCTGAGCGCATTTGGCTGCTCTTTTAGTTGTTTTTGCCATTGTGGATAAGGCACTTGCTCCACTTTGCAGCCACAGGCGTTGGTTGTTGTAACGATATCGGCGAAGGGTATGGGCTGGGGATTAACGACGTGGAAGGTCTTGCCTAGGGATTGAGGCTGGAGTGATAGAGCTGCAATCGTTTGGCTCACATAGTCAACTGGTGTCATATCAATCATCAAATCGAGATTGGGCGCTTGCTGTAGTTCGCCTAGACTTTTTACCAGTCGGCAAAGAATATCACTCGTATTGGAATAGCCGCTTCGACTGTGTCCTGTCACCATGCCAGGCCTGAAGATACACACAGGTAATCCTCTACTTGCAGCTCGCCCGATCATTTTTTCTGCTACCCATTTGCTCTGGGCATACCCGCCAGCGATGCCGTTGCCTTGAGCAATATCCGTTTCTTCAAAGAATTCGCGAACACCTGTGCTGGCAAGTGACTCAAAAACATCTAGCGTAGAGAGGTAGATTACAGGTTTTGGTCTACCCATGGCAGCTAGCTTTAAGATCTCATGGGTTCCTTGGACATTGGTTGCATGTAAGGCTGAGTAGGGATATAGCAAGTTAACATTAGCTCCCCCGTGATAGATCATGTCGCAGCAGTTGGCAAGGTGCCTTAGCTGCTGTGGAGATAATCCCAGCTGAGGTTGAGCCAAGTCACCGATGACCGGAATCACACGTTCAGAAGCTACCTGAATGTTGGGTTGAACAGCGCCGAGAACTTTTTGCAGCTTTTCATTTGCCTGGGGAAGGCCTTGGGCTCTCACTAAGCAATAAATATCTGCCTGGGTTTGTTGAAGTAGCTCACAGAGTAGGAAAGAACCTAAAAATCCGGTTGCACCCGTAAAGAAGATTTTCTTAGGGGGGGTGGTTGATGCGGTGTACGCACGTTTAGGTTGAATGGATTCGTCTAGCAGTACTTCAGCATGTAGCTGCGAGATACTCATATGTTCTGTTGGGACTTCCCTGTCTGTGTGGACACGCTGAATGGCCCCTGCGAGTCCAGCGATAGTTGGAATGCTGAAAAAGTCTAAAAGCTGGACAACAACCTTGTAGTCCTTTTCGATTTGAGAGATAAGCTGGGTTGTTTGCAGTGAATCACCTCCTAGCTCAAAGAAGTTATCATTGACCCCAATTTCAGCAATGCTGAGTACTGCTGACCACATTTTTGCCAATTTCTGCTCTAGCGGTGTAAGCGGAGGGATGAATGTTTCGTTGAGTGCAGGTCGTTCGATGCTAGGGGCAGGGAGTGCTCGGCGGTCAACCTTGCCGTTAGGAGTGAGTGGCAGAGTTTCTAAGAGCATGAAGGCGGCAGGGATCATGTAGCTTGGTAGCTTGTCCTGCAGGTAGGAGCGCAGTCTGGGCATAAGCTGATAGCTGTGCTCTTGAAGCTTGGAGCTAATTTGGGTGCCGTTTTTAGAGTAGAGTCTGTCGTCAGCGTGGGGGACTATGTAAGCGATAAGACGTTTATTGCCAGGGCTGTCTTCCCACGCAAGAACAATGGCCTGTTGTACAGAAGCATGGGTTTCTAGAACCGCTTCAATTTCGCTAAGTTCTATGCGAAACCCACGAATCTTTTCCTGGCGGTCGATGCGGTCTAAATATTCGAGATTACCATCCTCCCGATAGCGGACCCAGTCGCCTGTTTTGTATAGACGAATTCTGCCGGCTTCAGGATGTTCGACAAACAGAAATCTTTCGGATGTGAGCTGTGGACGATTGAGATATGCCCGAGCTAGCCCTAATCCACCGATGTACAGCTCGCCCGATACACCGAAGTCTACGGGACGAAGTTCGTCGTCTAGAACGTAGGTTTGGACATTGTCTATGGGTTTCCCAATGGGTAACACGCGACTGCTGTTTGCCTCTACGGCATTAGGGCCTGCGAGGTCGCACATGGTAGAACCGACGGTGGCTTCTGTAGGGCCGTATGCATTTACTAAGCGGATATGCTCAGCGGTGTGTTTTTTCCATGCAGATAGCCAGTGAGGAATAGCACGTTCGCTGCCAATAACGACTAACCGAACGCATTCTGGAATTTGTACCTGAGCTATCTCGCCGCATAGCTTGTGCCAGAAGGCAGTTGGTATGTTGAGGACGCTGAGTTCCCAAGCCCCACAGGTTTGTAGAAACGCTGGAATAGAGCGCAGCATTTCCTGCGATCTCAAAACTAATGTTGCCCCTTTTATTAAGGTGACAAAAATTTCTTCTACAGCAACATCAAAGCTAATTGAAGCGAACTGTAGCACTCTATCTGTTGCTTCAATCTCATATCTGTTGCTTATGGAACCAACAAAATTTGTTAATGCACGATGCTCGATTAAGACGCCTTTAGGTTTACCCGTGGAGCCAGAGGTGTAGATAACGTATGCCAGGTTGTCTGCTGTGGCACCTGTGTTGGGATTCTGTATACTTTCCTGTGAAATAGCTAATTTGTCTGTGTCTACGCAGAGCGTGTGGACGGCTTCTGCAGAAAAACTATCTGCCAGTTTTTCCTCAGTGATGAGGATAGTAATTTCAGAATCTTCTACCATAAGCTCGATACGCTCTCTTGGATAGCTGGGATCGAGTGGGATGTAGGCTCCTCCAGCTTTTAGAACCGCGAGCATGGAGATGATCATTTGGGGTGAGCGCTCTACACAAATGCCGACGAGCGTTTCTATCCTGACGCCGAGCTTTTGAAGCCGCCAGGCAAGCTGATTGGCTTGATTGTTAAGGTCTCGGTAGCTTAGCTGTTGAGCGCCAAAGACAACGGCGATTGCATCAGGCGTCCTTTGCGCTTGATCTTCAACCCAGCTGTGGATGCACTGAGGGTGAATTTGACTGTTCTGGAAATCCATACGACGTGGCAACTAAAGCGAAGAGACTGTAGAGAAAGATAATATGAGGATTGTTTTGAACTGCAGAGACGATGGTAGAAGAGATTAAACAGTAGAAGAACTTGATAGGTGAGCGATGCCTGTTGTGTCAGCGTTTAGATGAACAGAAGGATTGATGCACGGCAACTTTAGTGAAAGTTGATGTGGCTAAGATAAGCGAGTGCAGCTGCCCTCAGTGGTCAGCACCTTACTTTAGGTAATAAGATCCTTAAATGCCTTGCGTAATGTCTGGGATTTTTTGAAGACACGGGGTTTTCCCCGTTGAGCGATATATATTTTGAATTGTTTTATCTTCTTATGTTTATTGCATGCCTTATTTTGCGAGCGATTAGCTTCCGAAAAAAGACTGGAAATGGTGATTTTTTTGACTTCATTTAAGTAGTTATGACTATGAGCTTTCGTGTATTGGGGCTCGTTTGTTTTGGGAAGACCGTATCTAGAGTGACTTTTGTTGCAACTGTAGTCCGGAAAAACGCTGAACTTTAATCGTTTAACGGTTTGCCTGTGTTTTTCCGGAGCGTTTCTTGTGGTGTTGATTTGTTGATGCGGGTATTCTTGATGCGAGAGTAGTTCTTTATTTGCTTTTGTGTCGGTGATACTGCCTTAAGAGCTGATTTGGCTACGAGCTGTAAGTCTTGTGAGAACTGGCTATTTACACATGTCGGTTGTGTTCTTGGGTAATGACTGCTGTCTGCATTGAATAGCGTTCGATATCGAGTTCCGTTCTCTTCTTATTGTCTTTTTGAATGTCAGTAATCTCATTGAGGATAAGACTTGTTCAGCGCTTCAATAAATCTTAAAAGAAAGTGATAGTTGATTTATGACACTGCTATTGGATCCTCCAAAGAACTCTCAAAAGCGAAGTGTTCGCCGAATTCCTCTGCGGTTAATGGTGGTGCTTCCTTTTGTTGTACAGGTCTGTGCTGCGGTTGGTTTGACGGGTTATTTATCGTTGCGCAATGGGCAGCGGGCTGTCAATGATTTGGCGGGTCAGCTGAGGTCTGAGGCGAGTAACCGTATTGACCAGCATTTGGACAATTACCTGGTGACGGCTCAGCAGGTGACGAAGACCAACGGTGTTGCTTTTGACCTGGGTTTGCTTGATCCTCAGGATGTTGAGCAGATAGGTCAGTATTTTTGGAATCAGATGCAGTGGTTCCCGATTGGCTATTTGTTGTATGGCTCGGTTGAGGGTGAGATGGCCTCAGCTGGATACTATTTTGAAGACGGTAGCGTTTCGATTCACGAAGTATCTCCTCGATTGAATGGAGATAGCAGCCTGTACACCTATCATGTCGATGAGAATGGTGTGCGCACTGAGTTAGCTGAGAAGCTAGACGATCTCTCTATATACAAGGAGGAAGGCTGGTTCGCAGAAGCGATAAAGACTAAGAAGCTAGTATGGACGCCTATTTATCAGTGGGAGACGCCGCCTTACACCTTGTCGGTTGCGATTGCCCGACCCGTATATGATGAAGCAGGCAACGTGATAGGCAGTGTTGCAACTGAGCAGCCTCTTTCGAAGATTGACGAGTTTTTGAGCGAGTTGGAGGTCAGTCCGTCTGGAACGACCTTTATTATGGAGCAGGACGGTTTACTGGTTGCTAGCTCTAGTGAGTATGAACCTTTCATTCTAGAGGGGGATAAACCTCAGCGACTGAGGGCGGTAGACAGCCCTGACCAGGCGATTAGTTTGGCTGCCGCTCAGATTGATAAGGAGATTGCGGATCTCAGTCAGCTAAATGAGTCGAAGCAGATTGAGTTTTGGATTGACGATCAGCATCAGTTTGTACAGGTAACACCCTGGCGTGATGCAGCGGGGCTTGACTGGCTGCTGGTGGTTGTGGTGCCTGAAGCTGACTTTATGGGACGTATTGCTGCCAATACGAGAACGACGATTGCGCTATGTGTATTGGCGTTGTTGGTTGCGATCGCGCTTGGACTTTATACGTCTCGCTGGATTACTCAGCCGATTTTGCAGCTCAGTAACGCGTCTAAATCTATTGCGGCCGGTAATCTAGATCAAAAAGTTGAGGCTTCACGGGTTAACGAGCTCAACACGCTTTCTCAGATGTTCAACAAAATGGCTCAGCAGTTGCGCGAGTCATTTACTAAGTTGGCTGACAGCAATGAAGAGTTGGAAAAAAGAGTAGAGCAGCGTACGACGGAATTAAAAGCGGCCAAAGAGTCGGCGGAAGTTGCGAATAGTGCGAAGAGTGAGTTTTTGGCCAATATGAGCCATGAGCTGCGTACACCGCTCAATGGAATTTTGGGATATGCACAAATTTTGCTGCGCTCAAAGAGCATGTCTGAGAAAGATCAAAAGGGTGCAGGCATTATTAATCAGTGTAGATCTCACTTGAAGACGCTCATTAATGACATTTTGGATCTCTCTAAGATAGAGGCGCAAAAGATGGAACTGCATCCTGCAGAGTTTCATTTGCCTTCGTTTTTACAAGGGGTTGCCGAGATCTGTCGAATTAAGGCTGAGCAGAAACAGATTGATTTTATCTATGAGGCAGAGGCGGACTTACCGGTGGGTATTGATGCTGACGAGAAGCGACTGCGTCAGGTTTTGATTAATCTTTTGGGGAACGCCATTAAGTTTACAGATGATGGCTATGTGAAATTTATTGTAAAAGCCCGTCGTTTGGAGCCGGAGGTTTCTTCTGAGTTGGCTAAGTACTGCCTACGCTTTCAGATTGAAGATACTGGTGTCGGGATGTCTCCAGATCAGCAGGAGAAGGTGTTTTTGCCGTTTGAGCAGGTAGGCAGTATCAGCAAAAAATCTGAAGGGACTGGGCTTGGCCTGGCGATTACTCAGAAAATAGTAGCCATGATGGGCACGACGCTGGAGCTACAGAGTGAGTTGAACAAGGGCAGTATGTTTTGGTTTGACATTGAAGTCCCTGAGGCCCATGACTGGGTGGCGTCTTCTATGACCTCCCAGAAAGGCAAGATCTTGGGTTATGAGGGCGATAAGCGAAGGATTTTGGTGGCAGACGATCGCTGGGAAAACCGCTCTGTGCTGACAAATTTGTTGGAGCCAATTGGCTTTGAGATGATTCTGGCAACGAATGGACAGGAGGGCATAGAGAAGGCGATTGCCAGCCATCCAGACCTGATTATTACTGATATTTCGATGTCGTTGCTGGACGGTTATGAGCTGATGACCCGGTTACGGTCTTCTGATGATGAAAAACTAAAGAATGTACCGATTGTGGTGTCTTCGGCGAGTGTGTTTGAGGTGGATCGCTACAAGAGTTTTGAGGCGGGGGCGAATGAGTTTGTTCCTAAGCCTGTACAAGCTGAGGTACTGCTAGATGCGCTGAAAAAGCAGTTGGGATTAACATGGCAATACGAGGCTGCCGAAACTGCACCAGAAGAAACTGATACGAATGAACCTTTGGAAGTTGTACTCCCGCCTGAAGAATCGTTTAATAAGCTGTATGATTTGAGTCGCCGTGGCTTGGTTCCCATGCTGATTAAAGAAGCAGAAACTATTCTGGCAGAACATCCTGAGTGTGAGGGCTTTGTTAAGCCTCTGGTTAAGTTTGCAAAAGGTTTTCAGCTGAAACAAATGCGAGAGTTCTTGGAGCAGTATGTTGAGAAGGCCGACCAGTAAGGCTGGTTTTCATACGGTTTTGGTCACTCGGTCTGTTGAGTATGCAGGCGGGTCGATAAAAAATGCGGTACCGCTGAGTCAGAGCAGCAGATACCGCAGAAACTAACCGTCGTTAATGGATTCAGACAGGTGTGGTCAGATTCCTGATATCCATCAAATTAGTTTGATTGGATATGTTTTCTGCTTGCTGAGATAAGCGATTGAGGGCGCTGGTGATGGCTTTGAACGCAGCGGTGACGATGTTTGGGTGAATGCCGATGCCGAAGCTGCTCCCTTGCTGAGTGGTGATTTCGACAAGGGCGAGTGCTTTGCCATCGCTGCCACTACTAAGTGAGCGCTCCTCGTAGTGGCGAATTTGAATGTTTGCAAAAGGATGCCGATCGTTTGCCTGATTGAGGCCGTTTGTGAATGCGTTGATAGGACCATTGCCAGTGGCGGCTACTTCAATCTGGGTATCGCCAAAGTTGAGAGAGGCTGAAACGGCTGTTTGTCTACTTTCGAGCTGTGACGATCGATGTGCTATGTACGAAAAGGGCGCATCCGTTTTTTCATATTCTGTGCGAAATATTTCCCAAATTGCTGATGCTGTGATTTCTTTGCCGGTTGTGTCTACAGTTTGTTGAACAATTTGACTAAATTCGATTTGTAGTTTTCTGGGTAAAGCGACGCCATAATCACGCTCGAGTAAAAAGGCTATGCCGCCTTTCCCTGATTGACTGTTAACACGAACGACGGATTCGTAGGTACGTCCGACGTCTTGGGGATCCATGGGTAGGTAGGGAATAGACCAGTGTATTTCATCTGGTTTTGGTTGTGTGCTTGCTGGACTAGGCTCACCCATCTCAGCTTGCCGGGCGGCAAATCCTTTTTTGATCGCGTCTTGGTGAGATCCAGAGAAAGCGGTGAACACCAGTTCTCCGGCGTAGGGATGTCGAGGATGAACAGGGAGGTGTGTGCAGTCTTCGGCAACTTTGACAATATCGTCTATCTGAGAGAAGTCGAGGCCAGGAGAGATGCCCTGTGTGTACAAATTCATAGCTAGTGTAACTAAATCGACGTTACCTGTCCGTTCTCCGTTGCCAAAAAGACAGCCCTCTACTCGCTGTGCACCTGCCATCTGGGCGAGTTCAGCCGCAGCAACACTACAGCCGCGATCGTTGTGAGGATGAACACATAGAACAACAGCTTCACGATAGTTGATGTGACGGTGCATCCACTCAACCTGATCGGCAAAGACGTTTGGTGTGGAGACCTCTACACTTGCTGGGAGATTGAGGATGGCCTTTGCCCTGGGGGTGGGCTGCCAGATATTTAGAACAGCATTGCAGATTTCTTTTGCGAAGGGCAGTTCAGTTGCTGTGAAGACTTCGGGGGAGTACTGAAAGCGCCAGTGCGTATTGGGCTGCTGGACGGCCAGTTTGTTGATGAGTGTCGCAGCTTCTGTGGCAAGACGGATAGTCTCGGATTTGTCGAGGCCGAAGACAACTTTTCGGAAGGTTGGTGCGGTGGCATTGTAGACGTGCACGATGGCCTGCTTGGTACCGTGGAGAGCTTCGAAAGTTCTGCGGATGAGTGCATCGCGTGCGGGGGTGAGCACCTGGATAGTGACGTCGCCTGGAATGAGATTTTGTTCTATGAGGTGACGGGTGAAGTCGAATTCAGTTTGGGAGGCGGCGGGGAAGCCGATTTCAATTTCTTTAAAGCCGATGTCGACAAGGGTGCGAAACATCCGCAGCTTGCGGGCGATGTCCATGGGTTCGATGAGCGCTTGGTTGCCGTCACGTAAATCGGTACTGAGCCAAGTCGGGGCGGTGGTGATGGTGCGATTGGGCCAAGTGCGATCGGTCAAGTTAACGGGTGGAAAGGGTTTGTATTTGGTGGATAGAGTGTTCAACATGATGTTGCTAGAAAGGTTGGTGTTGTTGTTTGTGCAGTGCAAAAAACGGGCAATTACCTGCTTTTGAGGTAGCCCATGAAAAGATTAGTGATGTTAAAAAAATTATTATGCGCAGCCGCGCAGGAGCAGTCGGCCAAGAAGGCTGACGCTGATGCTGTGTAGAGTTGTGGGCTGCGTAGTCATGAGTACATGGCCCTGTATGGGCTGTTCATGAATTAGATCTCAACATAGCTTAGTTAGAAATAAGCGTCAACTGCTATTGATACTTATAAGAATGGTTTGTTTTGAGATTGAGACTAGACTGTACGGTTTGAATAGTGGTAATGTAGTAATTCAAGAGACTCAATCTATAGGAAGGCTAAGGTAATGCCACTACCCAATGATTCGGCAGCTCAGGGACGGTTTGCTCGAAAGGCAGAGCAAATTTTGACTGGGGCGACACAGGTGTTTTTGCAGCGGGGTTACGAGCGGGCCAGTATGGATAGGATTGCCAAAGCGGCTGGGGTGTCTAAACAAACGCTATATAGCCATTTCGCTGATAAAGAAGATCTTTTTGTGGCATTGGTTAATAAGATGAGTCGGCGACGGTTGGAGGAGAGCTTTGGGTCTGTGCCGCTGAAGGGAAAGCCGAGAGATGTGCTCCATGTTCTGGCGAAGACGACGCTTACTCAACTGTCGGCAGATGAGGAATACCATGACTTTCTGCGCCTGATGGTGGCTGAGTCGAAGCGGTTTCCGGAACTTGTGGAGAAGTTCTTGCTGACTGCTGTGCGTCCAACTTTGGTAAAGCTAACTGAGGTTCTGGTGGATTCTCCTGACTTAGAGATCAAAGATCCTGAGGCGACGGCGCATATTCTCATTGGAGCTATTGTGTTCTTTGTGTTGACGCAGGAGATTATGCCTGGAAGAACAGTGATGCCGATGGAGAGTGAGCGATTAGCGTCTGCATTGGTTGCAATTGTTTAAGCTGGCGTGGTTTCAACGGAATTTTGCTCTAATGCTTGAGCACTTGGATGTGAGCGCTTGAGCTGTTGCATTTATGGATTTTGGCCGATATTGATTAGTAATGATTCGATTCTGTTGTCACGAGAATATTGAGATGGGAGCTGGTTGAGCGTAGGTTCCTAATCGACAATCTCTTTAAGAATATAGCCGACGCTGCGAACGGTGTGAATGACCGGGTCTTCTGAGGTCGCGCCGAGCTTTCTGCGTAAGTATCGAATGTATACTTCAATAATGTTTGAGCTGCCAGTGTAGTCATACCCCCACACGTTCTCTAAAATTTGGGTGCGGGTGAGGACTTGGAAATGGTGCTTCATGAAATACTCTAAGAGATTGAACTCTTTGGCAGTGAGGTGAATAGCGTGATCGTGTCGGAACACTTCTCGAGTTTCACGATTGAGTAGGATACCTGCAACACGAAGACTGGGCGTTTCGGTGTGAATGCGATCGCGACTATTTAAGCTAGCGTTAATTCTGGCAATAAATTCTTCTTTGAGTAGCGGTAGGGAAAGACAGTCGTTAGCTCCCGCTTTCAATCCAGCAACACGTTCTTTGGAGGAGTCTTTCTGAGTGATTAAAATGATGGGTTCTTCTCGCTTGCTGGTGCGAAGGCGCGCGCAAATTTCGATGCCAGAGAGCCTCGGTGGTGACCAGCTCAATACAACTAAATCAGGTCTCATTCGATTAACTGCCAAGAGGCCACGAAGACCGTCGTGAATCACACTGACTTGGTAGTCCTGCTCGGAGAGCTCCAGCTGAAGC
>ERZ1740067.1117-NODE-1117-length-19294-cov-7.530329_pt1 | contig 19294 bp, 19 predicted proteins | sample MGYA00581736_ERZ1740067 | MGnify/ENA primary metagenome ERZ1740067 (study PRJEB43018, sample SAMN04849236) | marine metagenome | isolation source: floating plastic debris | place: Pacific Ocean | collected 2008-08-27 | study: EMG produced TPA metagenomics... | reverse complement strand
GGATGCGTGAAGGGTGTGGCGTCCCGGATCAGGTCCGGGATCTTGGCATCACAAAGCACGCCACACGCCGCAAGGAGGCCCCGGATCAGGTCCGGGGCACTGTGCTCCAAGCCACACCGCTCCCCCAAAGTTTTCAGAAAACTTTTCCCAAAACTCTTCAGAAGAGTTTTGCCCCCGACCGCTCAGCAGTTCGGAATATTCACCGCCAGGCCGCCCAAAGCCGTTTCTTTATACTTCTCACTCATGTCCTCGCCCGTCTGGCGCATGGTTTCAATCGCGGCATCCAGCGGCACGAAATGCGTCCCGTCTCCGCGCAAGGCCAGCGATGCGGCAGAAACTGCCTTGATCGCACCCAGCCCGTTGCGTTCAATACAAGGCACCTGCACCAGCCCTTTGACCGGATCGCAGGTCATGCCCAGATGATGCTCCAGCGCGATCTCTGCGGCGTTCTCCACTTGCTGGGGCGTTCCGCCCATCACCGCACAAAGCCCCGCCGCTGCCATCGCTGCCGCCGATCCGACTTCGGCCTGACACCCGCATTCCGCGCCCGAGATCGACGCGTTGTGTTTGACCAATCCGCCAATCGCGGCCGCAGTCAGCAGAAATTCCCCAACCCGCGAGGGCGCAGCACCCGGGACGTGATCTAGCCAATAGCGGATCGTGGCAGGCACCACGCCCGCCGCGCCGTTGGTGGGGGCGGTGACAACCTGACCGCCGGCTGCGTTTTCCTCGTTCACGGCCATCGCATAGACACTGATCCAGTCGTTGATGGTATGCGGCGCGCTCAGATTCATGCCCCGTTCGGCCAGCAGCGCCTCATGAATACCGCGGGCACGGCGTTTGACGGATAGGCCGCCGGGCAAAATACCGTCCCGCTCAAGGCCGCGCTGAATGCAGTCATTCATCACTTGCCAAAGCCGTCCGATGCCGTCCTCTAGCGCTGCGACGCCCATCCGCGACAGCTCATTGGCGCGCTTCATCTCAGCAATGCTTTTGCCCGACAGCGTCGCCATTTCAAGCATTTCGGCGGCAGAATGAAACGGATATGGCACGGGCGGCCCATCGTTGGTGTTCGCGCTCGAGGCCAGCTCATCGGCAGTCATCACAAAGCCGCCGCCCACCGAATAATAGGTCTCAGAGACGACCACATCCCCCTGTGCATCGCGGCCCTTCAGGATCAATCCATTGGCATGGCCGGGCAGGGATGGACCGAAGTCGAATTCAAGATCGTTCTTGGGATCGAATGTCAAAACACCCAGCCCCTCGGGCAAAACGGTCTTCTCTGTTTGCAGCCGCGTCAGTTCGGCTTCGGCTTTGTCCAGATCGTACGTGTCGGGCAGGAATCCAGCCAGCCCCAGCATCACCGCGCGGTCTGTCGCGTGGCCAATGCCTGTAAAGGCCAATGACCCATGCAGGGACCCAGCGACGCCTGCCACCTGAAAGGGCTGCGCACGCAGCAGATCAAGGAACCGCGCGGCAGCCACCATTGGCCCCATTGTGTGAGAAGAGGACGGGCCAACGCCCACCTTGAACATCTCGAATACGGACAAAAACATCGCAACTCTCCCTGCCTTAGTTGGCAATATAGAATTGCTTGATGAGATGTCGCAGCCTGAAAGCGACGCAACGCCTGTCACAAACGCGCACATTTTAGCGGCTTTCCCTCTCGCACCCCGCGCATGACCGCCCTATAGTCGCGCAAATTACAACCGGAGTGCTGCCCCATGTCCGCCGATCTGTCGCCGATCGACAAAGCCAAATTTGTCGCTGCCAAGCGGGCCTGCGATTTTGTCGAAGACGGCATGCGCGTGGGGCTTGGCACCGGGTCAACTGCAGCTTGGATGGTGCGTTGTCTGGGCGAAATGGTGCGCGAGGATGGCTTAAACATCCAAGGTGTGCCGACCTCCAGCCGCACTGCCGATCTGGCTCGCGAAGTGGGGATCAAGGTGATCTCGCTCGACGAGGCGAAATGGCTGGACCTGACCATTGACGGGGCCGACGAATACGATGCCAATCTCAACCTGATAAAAGGGGGTGGCGGTGCGTTGCTGCAAGAAAAGATCGTGGCCACAGCTAGCGATCAGATGGTCGTGATCGCCGATATCGGCAAGCAGGTCGATGCGCTGGGCACCTTCCCGTTACCTGTCGAAGTGATCCCCTTTGGCTGGCAAACCACCAAGGCGCTGGTCGAGGAAACGCTCATCGGGCTCGACGTCTTGGGCCAGACCACAACGCTGCGCATGAACGGCGATGCGCCCTATATCACCGATGAGGGCAACCACATTCTTGATCTGCACTTGCACCGGATCAACAACGCCCGCCAGCTAAGCCTTGTGATGAACCAGATCCCCGGCGTGGTTGAAAACGGCCTTTTTATCGATATTTGCGATGCGGTCGTGGTGGGCCACGGCGATGGGCGTGTTGAAGTGCGCGACATCAACGCAGGCACCGTCGAAGAAGAAAAAATCGACTTTCTGGAAAGCGAAAACCTGTTTTCCGATCTGACTGACTAAAGGAAGAACTCCATGGCTTTTGATTACGACCTCTTCGTCATTGGTGGCGGTTCTGGCGGTGTGCGTGCCGCCCGCGTTGCAGCGATGGAGACCGGCGCCAAGGTCGCTCTGGCTGAAGAGGACCGCATGGGCGGCACTTGCGTCATCCGCGGCTGCGTTCCCAAAAAGCTGATGGTCTTTGCATCGACTTATCGCAACATGTTCGAGGATGCGCGTAGCTACGGCTGGGAGCTTCAGGACGGCGCGTTTCATTGGCCGAAGTTTCAAAAGCACATGGCGTCCGAGTTGGATCGCCTGGAAGAGATTTATCGCAATCTGCTCAAGAATGCGAATGTCGAAACCTTCGACGCCCGCGCGACGCTGCTTGATGCACACACCGTGAAATTGTCGACCGGAGAGACGAAAACGGCCAAGCATATCCTGATTGCCACTGGCGGGCGTCCGCAATTGCCCGGCATTCCCAATGATGATCTGGGCATCACCTCGAACGACATCTTTCATCTTGAGGAAATGCCGAAGTCCATGCTGATCGTTGGCGGCGGGTACATCGCCTGCGAATTTGCCGGGATCATGAACGGGCTGGGCACGCAGGTCACACAGTACTACCGCGGTGCGCAAATCCTGCGAGGTTTTGATGACGAGGCCCGCGGCATGATCGCCGATCAGATGCGCGAGCGGGGTGTGTCGCTGCACACCGGCACGAATGTGCTTGAGATGGAGAAGCGCGACGGCGGCATATGGGTGAAATCGACCACCGGGCAAGAAAATGTCTTCGATCAGGTCATGTTCGCCACCGGACGGTCCCCCAATACCGATGCGCTGGGCTGTGAGGATGTCGGTGTCGAGCTGGGCCGCCGCGGGGAAGTCATCGTGGATGACTATAGCCAAACGAAAGTGCCGTCGATCTACGCGATCGGCGATGTGACCAATCGCGTGCAACTGACGCCCGTGGCCATCCGCGAAGGCATGGCCTTTGTCGAGACGGTCTTCAAAGGCAACCCGACCAAGCCCGATCACGAACTGATCCCATCCGCAATCTTCACCCAGCCCGAGATGGGCACCATCGGCCTGACCGAAGAAGAAGCCCGCGACCGCGAACCCATCGAAGTCTACTGTACATCGTTCCGGCCCATGCAAACCGCCTTTGCCGGACGTCCTGACAGGGTTTTGATGAAGCTGGTGGTAAGCCAGAAAACCCGTGTTGTTCTGGGCTGCCATATTGTTTCGGATCACGCAGGCGAGATGATCCAACTTGCTGGTGTTGCCGTAAAATTAGGCGCAACCAAGGAACAGTTCGACCAGACATGTGCGGTTCACCCCACGATTTCTGAAGAACTTGTGACGATGAAAACTCCGATGCGCACGGCTTGAATTCCGTGCAATGACACACAGTTATCAATCCATACTCTGAGCGAGAGGGGAATTAACCTAAAATGGCTGGAAATAACGGCGGCCCATGGGGCGGCGGCGGTGGCAACCGCGGCGGCGATGACGACCGCAACAAAGGAAACAATGGGGGGGGTCTCAAGCCCGGCGGCGAGGGTCCGCAGATCCCCGAGATCGACGAGATCATGAAGAAGGGTCAAGAGCAGCTGCGCGTCCTGATGGGCGGTCGCGGTGGCGATGGCCGCAATGGCTCGGGCGGCGGCGGTGCAGGGGGCGGTGGCCCGCTGTTGACCAAAGGCACCGTGGGCATCGGCGCGCTTGTTGCCGTTGGTCTGTGGCTGGCTGCATCCTTCTACACAGTGCGGCCGGAAGAACAGTCTGTCGAATTGTTCCTCGGTGAGTTTTCTGCAATCGGAAACCCCGGTCTGAACTTCGCGCCGTGGCCCGTTGTAACAGCCGAAGTGATCCCGGTCACGCGAGAGCAGATCGAAGACATCGGCACCGGCAACCGGGGCGGCGATGCTGGTCTGATGCTGACGGGTGACGAGAATATCGTCGACATCGACTTCCAGGTCGTCTGGAACATCAATGACCCGGCGAAGTTCTTGTTTAACCTTGCCGATCCGCGCCCGACGATCCGTGCCACATCTGAATCGGCGATGCGTGAGATCATCGCGCAGTCGAACCTTGCACCGATCCTCAACAGGGATCGTGGCGTCATTGCTGATCGTCTGGACGAGCTGATCCAATCCACGCTCGACAGCTATGACAGCGGCGTCAACATCGTCCGTGTCAACTTCGACAAGGCTGACCCGCCGCAATCCGTGATCGACGCCTTCCGCGACGTGCAAGCTGCTGAACAGGAACGCGACCGTCTGCAAAACGTGGCGGATGCCTACGCAAACCGCGTTCTCGCGGAAGCCCGTGGTGAAGCGGCACAGGTCCTTGAGCAAGCCGAAGGGTATCGCGCGCGTGTCGTGAACGAAGCCCAGGGTGAAGCATCGCGCTTCTCGGCTGTTTTGACCGAATACCTGCTGGCACCAGATGTGACGCGCAAGCGTCTGTATCTCGAGACGATGGAACAGGTGCTGGGCCGCGTCGATAAGATCATTCTGGATGACAATGGCGCCGGTGGCAGCCAAGGCGTCGTGCCGTATCTGCCGCTCAATGAGTTGCGCAACAATCGTGCAGCCCCGGCCGCAAGTGCCACAACGACAACCGGAACCGGAGGAACCAACTGATGAAGAAATCTACCTTCCTTCTGCCCATCGTGGTGTTGGCCATCGCCGGTTTGCTGTCCTCGATCTTTATCGTGGACGAGCGTGAAAAGGCTCTGGTTCTGCAATTCGGACGTGTCGTTGACATCAAGGAAGACCCTGGTCTGGCCTTTAAAATCCCGCTGATCCAAGAGGTTGTCCGCTACGACGACCGGATCCTGTCGCGCGATGTTGACCCGCTCGAAGTCACGCCGCTGGATGATCGCCGTCTTGTTGTTGACGCCTTCGCGCGCTATCGCATCGTCGACGTGAACCGCTTCCGTCAGGCTGTTGGTGTGGGTGGTCTGGCCACCGCCGAAAGCCGCCTCGACAGCATCTTGCGTGCGGAAACGCGGGAAATCCTTGGTTCGGTCAGCTCCAACGACATCCTTAGCTCGGACCGGGCTGCGCTGATGCTGCGGATCCGCAACAACGCGATCGCCGAAGCCCGCGCGCTGGGTCTTGAGATCATCGACGTGCGTCTCAAGCGGACGGATCTGCCCGAGGAAAACCTCGACGCGACGTTTGAACGGATGCGTGCTGAGCGTGAACGCGAAGCGACCGATGAACGCGCCCGTGGTAACGAAGCGGCGCTGCGCGTTCGCGCGCAAGCCGACCGGACCGTGGTTGAACTGGTCTCTGACGCCAATCGTCAGTCCGAGATCATTCGCGGTGAAGCTGATGCCGAGCGGAACAACATCTTCGCCTCCGCGTTCAGCGCCGATCCGGAGTTCTTCGAGTTCTACCGTTCGATGACCGCTTATCAGCGCTCGTTGCAGGGTGGAAACTCGACGTTGGTTCTGTCGCCCGACAGTGACTTCTTCAACTATCTGAAGTCCGATGAACTGACGCCGCAGTAACGCGATGTTTGAAACGATCATCCTGGCCATTGGCCTGGTCTTGATAATCGAGGGGCTGGTGTACGCACTGGCCCCTTCGCTTATTGAACAGATGCTTGCCGCCCTTCGCGACATCCGGCCAGAGGCGCGCCGCCTGATGGGTCTGCTCGCTATCGTCACCGGACTGGCGCTTGTCTGGCTCGCCCGATCCGCGCTTTAAAACGATCGGCACAAAGGAAGATGCCCATGACCTCTGACACTACCGGCATTCCCGGCGCGAAAATCGGTCACGGCCATCTCAGGGTTGCCGATTTGAAACGTGCGGTAGCTTTTTACCGAGACGTCATCGGGATGCGCGTTGTGCTCCAACGCGGCGATCAAGTGGCCTTCTTGTCCTTTGATGACTACCACCACCATCTTGGTCTTAACACGTGGAACAGCAAAGGCGGCACGCCGCCACCCAAGGGCCATACCGGCCTTTTTCACCTTGCCTTGCTTTTCCCGGATCGCGCCACGCTCGGCCAGGCGATTGATCGCGTCCAGAAGGCAGGTCACACACTAACAGGTGCGGCCGATCATGGTGTCAGTGAAGCCGTCTATCTGAACGATCCCGACGGCAATGGGTTGGAACTTTATTGCGACCGACCCCCGTCCGAGTGGGAGATCGAGGCCGATGGTACGCTCAAGTTGGTCAACGACCCGCTTGATGTCGATGCCCTTGTCGCGGACGGCCGCGCTGCGTCGTAAATCCGGAAGCATGCCCCATGCTGTCTATGACCAAGCTACCCAGTGCGCTGCCCCTTGAAGGGATCGAAGCCGGGCAAGGCCCTGTGCTTGTGCTGCTGCATGGCGCCGGCGTGGATCTAGACCTCTGGGCGCCGCAAATGCCAGACTTCAGCGCCCGGCATCGCGTGATTGCCCTGAACCTGCCTGGACATGGCGACAGCCCGATGAGACCCGGTGGCGTGCCCACCATGGCCCAAGCCGTGAGCGACACGCTCGACATGCTCGGCATCCAGTGCGCGGCGTTCGTGGGTCTGTCTCTTGGCGGTATGGTCGCGTTGGAGATCGCAGGTCGCTGGCCCGACCGCACCTCCCATTTGGTGATGGTGGAATCAGTACCTTACGTGGCCGCAACGCCTTGGGGCCGGTGCCTGATGGCGGCGGCAATTCTGCCCTTACGCGTGATCCCGACACGTTGGTTGGCCAAGCTGCCTGCTAAATCCATGGGCGCTGAAACCGAAGACGCAGGGCGCTATGTCAAAGCAGCACTTGCCCGGATGACGGCCGCGGGCACCTATGCCATCTTGCGCGATGCCTTGCAGTATGATGGCCGCCCGCGCCTTGCACAGGTCACTGCGCCAACCTTGGTCATGGTTGGCGCTGTCAACGCCGCGACGCACAAACGTGCCCGCGCCGCAGCCGATGCCATCCCGGGCGCGCGTTTCAAGATCGTTGCAAACGCGGGCCATATCCTCAACCGTGACGCCGCCGAGGTCTTTGCCGCAGACACGCTGGCTTTCCTGGCCCCCGTTGGAGAAGACGTGACGCCATGATAGACTTGCACCTCAAGCAAATGACCAGGTCCTTCATGCCGCCCCCCAAACCATGACCACTGCGCTGATCCCGCCTTGCGACGAAACCCGCGCAGTCGCTCCGGCACCCGCGTCGCAGACCTACGATCCGCGCGGCACATTGCTTGCGACGATCCTTGGCTCAAGCCTTGCCTTTGTTGTGGGCTCTATCATCAACGTCGCGCTTCCTGCGATGCAGACCGAGTTTGGTGTTGGCCCCACAGGTGCGCAATGGATCGTAAACGCGTATCTGTTGCCCTTGGGCGCGCTGGTTTTGATCGGTGGTGCGCTGGGCGATGTCACCGGACGCAAGCGCATCTTTGAGGGGGGATTGCTCTTGTTTGCTGCATCCTGCCTGCTTTGTGCAGTCGCTTGGAACTTTCCGGTTTTGATGCTGGCACGCGCTCTCGAAGGTGTTGCCGCAGCGATGATCGCGCCGACATCGCTTGCCATCATCGCGGATGCCTTTACCGGGCCCGAGCGTGGCAAAGCCATAGGCACATGGGCCGCGATCGGTGCGGCAGCAGGCGCAGTGGCGCCGGTTCTAGGAGGGCTTATCGTTGACTTTGCCGGATGGCGTTGGGCGTTTGTCGCGGTCACTCCGGTCGCGCTTTATGCGCTGTGGACGGCCCGCCATGCTGTGCGCGAAAGCCGCGCGCCGCGCGATGAGTGCGCGCCCCTCGATTGGAGCGGTGCAGCCCTCATAATGTGTGCGCTTTTGGCGCTGATCTGGGCGCTGATTGCGCTGCCCGATCAGGGCGCAACACCCGCGACGTTGGCGGCGCTAACGGTTGGCATAGTGCTGTTGCTGGCCTTTTTTGCTGTTGAGTACAGCAAGGGTGACAACGCCATGACGCCCCTGCGTCTTTTCGCGAAATCCAGCTTTCTAGGCCTGTCACTGCTGACGTTCTTTTTATACGCCGCGCTGGGCGGTCTGCTGGTTTTGCTGCCCTATGTGCTGATCCAGGGGCTTGGCTATTCGGCGACTGCTGCAGGTGCGGCGCTTTTGCCGTTTCCGCTTTTGCTTGGCGTGCTGTCCCGCGCGATCGGAGGCACGCTGGCCACCCGTTTGGGCACCCGCACCATCCTGACGGCTGGCTCTGTCCTAGTGGCCGCGGGCTTTGGTCTGTTCACACGAATGCCCGATGCCGATGTGAATTATTGGCGTGATGTCCTGCCCGCGCTCGTTGTTCTCGCCGTTGGTATGGCCGCCAGTGTTGCCCCTCTGACAACGGCTGTGCTGCTAAGTGCGGGCCCGCGATATTCAGGCGTTGCCTCAGGCGTGAACAATGCCATCGCGCGCATCGCGGGCCTTGTTGCGACGGCGCTTCTTGGCATTGTTTTGCTGGGCGACGCGGGAACGCTTGTCGCCGGGCTGACGCAGGCCGCCTGGGTTGGTCTTGGCCTGTCGCTTGTCAGTGCAGCCAGCGCGTGGCTTTTGCTGAAAACGGATGCGCAGGAAGCCAGATGATCCGCACACAAACGCTTCACATCTCTTTGACAGGGCGCGAGCACCGTTTGAGTTGTTATTCGCGCATCCTACATATCTACTCAGCATAAAGCAGCCGACCCCCCAAACAGGCCCGGCACCATACTGCAAAGGAGACCCCTCGTGACTTCACAGGCCCGCATTCGTACTCAAGACCGACCGCTGCCGTTCAAGGCGCTTACCGCGTTGATCCTTGGCTTTGCCTTGCTTCTGGCGCAAGCCCTGTCCGCCGCCGCACGCGGCGCTCCCGAAAGCTTTGCCGATCTGGCCGACCAGATCAGCCCATCGGTGGTGAACATCACCACCTCAACCACTGTTGCCAGCCGGACCGGACCGGGGCCGATTGTCCCCGAAGGATCCCCGTTCGAAGACTTTTTCCGCGAATTTCAGGACCGCCAGGGCCCAAATGGTCAACGTCCGCGCCGCTCATCCGCGTTGGGGTCGGGCTTCGTGATTTCCGAGGACGGCTACATCATCACCAATAACCACGTGATCGACGGCGCCGACGAGATCCTGATCGAGTTCTTTTCCGGCGATGAATTGCCCGCCGAAGTGATCGGCACCGATCCCAACACAGATATCGCCTTGCTGAAGGTTGAAAGTGAAGATCCGCTTCCCTTTGTGTCGTTTGGCGACAGCGATCTGATGCGCGTGGGTGATTGGGTCATGGCGATGGGGAACCCGCTGGGTCAGGGCTTTTCTGTGTCAGCAGGGATCGTCTCGGCCCGCAACAGGGCGTTGTCGGGCACCTATGACGACTACATCCAAACCGACGCTGCCATCAACCGCGGCAACTCGGGCGGTCCGCTGTTCAACATGGAAGGCGACGTCATCGGCGTGAACACAGCGATCCTGTCGCCCAATGGCGGATCGATCGGGATCGGCTTTGCAATGTCATCCGCTGTGGTCACCCGCGTTGTGGCGCAGTTGCAAGAGTTTGGCGAAACCCGCCGGGGTTGGTTGGGTGTCCGCATTCAGGACGTCACGCCAGATGTCGCCGAAGCGATGGAGCTTGAGGATTCACGCGGAGCTTTGGTCACGGACGTGCCCACAGGCCCTGCCGAAGATGCTGGCATGCAGGCTGGCGATGTCATTCTCAGCTTTGACGGTGCAGAAGTCGAAGACACCCGCGGCCTTGTGCGCCGTGTGGGCAACACCGCTGTCGGCAAAGCAGTTGAAGTGATCGTGTTCCGCGATGGCGATAACGAAACGCTGACAGTCACGCTGGGCCGCCGCGAAGAAGCCGAAGGGGCCGTTCCGGCGGCTGCTACCCCGGCCGAACCAGAGGCGCCCGTGACCAAAGAGGTGTTGGGGCTGACGCTTACTGAAATTGATGATGAGGTGCGCGATGGCATGGACCTTGATGCATCAGTCGAAGGTCTCGTCGTGACCGAAGTCGATGAAGCCTCAGAGGCCTTCGAGAAAGGCCTGCGGGCTGGTGACGTCATCACCGAAGCGGGCCAGAACCGCGTCACGTCGATCTCTGAGCTGGAAGAGCGTATCGCGGCGGCAGAAGAAGCGGGCCGCAAATCCTTCCTTTTGCTGATCCGTCGAGGCGGTGATCCACGCTTTGTGGCACTTGCTCTGGAATAACGCGGCGCTCAGACGAAAACCAAAACCCCCGGTGCCCGAGAGGCCGCCGGGGGTTTCTTTTTGCCGGTCCCTTGGCACCGCCTTCAACGCTCTGATATGGCAAAAGCATGCCCAAGCAATCGCTCCTTGCCGATATGCGCGCCACGCTGATCGCGACAAGCATCGGTGCGCTGGGTGCAGCACTGGGCTGGGCGCTGCATTTCCCGCTTTTTATCCTGACGGGGCCTGCGCTTTTGGTGTCAATCGTTGGGATTATTGGACCGGAACTGCGTATCGCGCCGTTCATTCGCGATGCGGCGTTCTTGATCCTTGGTATCGGCATTGGCGCAGGGGTCACCCCACAAGCCGGACAATTGCTGTTAAACCTCCCGCTTGCGGGTCTTGGCATTCTGTTGATGCTTTTGGCGATTATTTGGCTTAGCCGCGCGTTGCTGGTCCGCGTCTTTGCCTTTGATCGGCGCAGCGCAGTGCTGGCCGGATCGCCCGGTCACCTCAGCTATGTGCTGGGCCTGGGCTTAAGCTTTGATCTGGATACGACGCGCATCACCGTGGTGCAAACCGTGCGCCTGCTGGCGCTGACGCTGCTGGTGCCGCTTGCCGCACTTGCCATGGGGATCACCGTGGATGCCTCTGTGCTGATCGCTGGGGCGTCGATGGCCTGGCATCACTTGGCCGGGGCTGCAATGATCGCTTTGGCGGCAAGCTTTTTGCTAAAACGGTTCAATATTCCGGCGCCGTTTCTGCTGGGTGGGCTTTTCACGTCTTCTGCATTGCATGTGATGGACATCACACCCGGAAGTCTGCCGCCGATCCTTGCCTGGCCAGCATTCCTGATCCTCGGGACGCTGATCGGATCGCGCTTTACCACCATCAATGCGCGCGAGTTGGGCCAAAGCCTGATGGCGGGCTTGGGCAGTACGTTGATCGCGTTGATCTGCGCAGGGTTGGCCGCCCTGGTGGTCGCGCCCCTGATCGACATGCCCTTGATCCATGTGCTGGTCGCATTTTCACCCGGCGGTCTTGAGACGATGGTCGCCACCGGCGCCGTTCTTGGGGCAAGTCCCGGCTTCGTGGCGGCCTGCCATGTGTTGCGCCTGTTTTTGCTGACATTTCTGGTGCCGCTGATGCTGGGCAAGGCGCGATCCGGATCTCAGAACGCGTCCAAATCATAATTTGCGAGCCCCAATTGCTGCGCCGCTTTCAGTGACAGCACCGCACTGTCCAACCCCTGAACGGCTTGATACCGGCGGATCGCAGCTTGGGTGCGCGCATCCAACACCCCGGTGATGGGCCCGATATAGCCACCGCGAACTTCAAGCGCGCGTTGGACCGACGAGACGAAGTCGTTGTCAAAAGCCGGCGGGCAGGGCGCGCGGAACCAAAACGGACGTGCAGGCTCCACGATCACGTCAATCTGGGCCTTGCGGTAGATCGCGGGCTGCAGCAGGACCCCGTCCAGCCCGCGCTGCTCAGGGGCGACCAGCACATCGCCTTCACCCTTGCCCATCACGGCGGGGATCTGATCGCGCGCCCAGCAATTCAGGCCAAAGGGCTCGGGTTCGGTCAGAAAGATCTCGCCCTGCAACGCCGTATCACCCGCCCCGGGGGGCAAGCTGGTCACGCTTGGTTGGCACGCTGCCAACACCATAACGAAAGGCACGATCGCACGCATCTGCTCGTCTCTCAAAGCGCAGCTCTCGGGGCTGCTTTCACAAGAGCATACGCCAAATCCCTGCACCAGCCTAGGGGGCCACAAAGCAGAGTGGCAGAATCGACTGGCGCGCCCTAGATGGCATGTTTAGAACCATTGTAAATCGACTTGAGGGAGCCACGATCATGGCCAAAATCACCTATATTGAGTTCGGCGGGACCGAGCATGTCATTGATGTGGCCAACGGGCTGACGGTCATGGAAGGCGCGCGTGACAATGGCGTTCCCGGGATCGAGGCGGATTGCGGCGGTGCCTGTGCCTGCTCGACCTGCCATGTCTATGTGCACCCCGACTGGGTCGCGAAACTGCCAGAGGTCGACCCGATGGAAGAAGATATGCTTGATTTCGCGTTCGAGCCGAAGCCAGGCCAGTCGCGTTTGACATGCCAGTTGAAGGTCACCGACGATCTGGATGGCCTTGTTGTGCAAATGCCCGAAAAGCAAATCTGATGCGCTGGGCGGCCTTGGCGCTGGCACTGGTCAGCACGCCCGCCACAGCCGAGATTACCGCCGCGCGCTACATCGACCCAACGACGCGTTACGCGCATGGCGTTCTGGGTGATGCGATCGAACATGAAACGCTCGAGGTGACAATGTCGGGTGGCCGGACCGCCCGCATTCATTGGCCCGATACCGTTGTTTTCGAAGACACCAATCCGCGTGTGATCGACGTTACCGGAGATGGTAAATCGGACGTCATCGTGGTGGAGGCGCATGAGGATCAAGGTGCCCGCCTTGCGATCTACGGTCTTGCGGATGGAACCTTGGTGCGTCTTGCCGAAACGCCCTGGATCGGGCGCTCGAACCGGTGGCTTGCCCCTGTCGGAGCGGCTGACCTGGATGGCGACGGCGCGATTGAAATCGCCTACATTGATCGCCCCCATCTGGCGAAGACTTTGCGCGTCTGGCGGTATGATGGTGGCGCGCTGACCCAGATTGCGCATCTTGCGGGCCTGACCAATCACCGCATCGGTGAACGCGACATCGCAGGCGGGATCCGAGATTGCGGATCAGGCCCCGAGATGATCGTCGCAGATGCCACATGGGCACAGATCATGGCCGTGCGTCTACTGGAGGGCACGGCGCTGCAAGCCACACCTATCGCTCCGCATCAGGGCCGCTCCAGCTTTACCAAGGTCCTGCGCTGCGAATAGCCCGCGCTGGACGCGCGGTCCGTCTCGCCTAAGTCGTCAGGTGGAAAACGCAGGGGTAGATCATGCAAGCAGTGTTCGAAGCATCGGGACATATGGCGGGTGTCGCCCCGGACGAGACCGTGAACTACGGCAATTACATGCAACTTGCCGACGCTCGGCTGAACCTCTTTTCTGTCTTTGACGATCTGCGCTATGACCGCTCGGATATCGACATGCTGTCTCCGGCGATGCGCCGCCACGCGATTGAACGTCTGGCGCAGATGGGTTTCAAACAGATCTCGGGCCGCGTTCTTGAAAACAAACGCCAGGACATCCGCTGTCACATCCCCAAATTTCACGCGCTGGGATCATCCCCCTTCGATATCACCCGCGACACCCCCAAACGAGAGCGCGATTACTACGTGATGACGCCAACACAAACGGCCTGCCAGTTCATCGACACCTACCCGCTGGAAGAGGCGATCACGAAGATCGAAACGCTGATAACCGTGCAGCCAATCAATCTTTATAAGATGAAGGATTATCTCGAAGACAAGCAGTCCCACCGCGACGTGATGCCTTTGCTGGGCCATCTGATGGCTGTTCAGAAAGAGGCGGTGTCATCCGCACCTTTACGAGGACGGCGCGCGCTTGGCTCGTTGATGTGAGCGCTTATTTCAAGGCCCGCCAGCCAATATCGGCGCGGTAAAATCCGCCCGGCCAATCAATCGCCTCGACCATCGCATACGCGCGCTGTTGCGCCTCGGGCAGCGTTGCGCCGCGGGCCGTGATGTTCAGAACCCGCCCGCCAGAGGCAACAATGCAGCCATCCTCCTTCGCGGTGCCTGCGTGAAAACACATCTCGAAACTGGTTTCGGGCAAAGCATCAAGCCCTTTGATGATCGTTCCTTTTTCATAGCTTGCGGGATAGCCCTGAGCCGCCATGACAACGGTCATTGCATGATCTGCCCCCCAGTTCACACGGGCGCCCGCCAGCCGTCCCTCAGCGCATGCATGCATCAAATCAAGCGCCTGCGCGCCCAGCCGCATCATCAGAACCTGACATTCCGGATCGCCAAACCGCACGTTGTATTCGACCAGCCGCGGCTGCCCATCCTGGATCATCAGACCCACGTAAAGCACGCCCTGATAGGGCGTCCCGCGCTTGGCCATCTCGGCCATCGTCGGGCGCACGATCTCCGCCAGCGCCTTTTCCGCCAGCGCATCGGTCAACACCGGGGCAGGGGAATAGGCCCCCATCCCGCCCGTATTCGGCCCCGTGTCGCCTTCGCCCACGCGCTTATGGTCCTGCGCGGTGCCAATGGGCAGCACGTCCTCGCCATCGCACAGCACAAAGAACGAGGCCTCCTCGCCGTCCATGAACTCCTCGATCACCACTGCTGCGCCCGCGCCCCCGAACGCGCCGCTGAACATGTCGTCCACGGCGGCCAACGCCTCGTCTTCGGTCATGGCCACGATCACGCCTTTGCCTGCTGCCAAGCCGTCCGCCTTCACCACGATCGGAGCCCCTTCAGCCCTGATATATGCCTTCGCGGCTTCCGCATCGGTGAAATGCCCATACCCTGCCGTCGGCGCGTTCGCCGCATCGCAAATCTCTTTGGTAAACGACTTCGACGCCTCCAATCGCGCCGCAGCAGCCGATGGCCCAAAACACAAGATCCCCGCATCGCGCAGCCGGTCTGCGACGCCTGCGGCCAAAGGCGCTTCGGGTCCGATAATCACGAAATCAATGGCATTCTCGTCACAAAACGCCGCGACGGCACTGCCCTTCTCGATATCCAACGCCGCACATTCCGCGATCTGCGCAATGCCCGCATTGCCGGGCGCTACGATCAGCCGGTCGCATTTGGGGTTCTGCTTGACCGCCCAGGCCAGCGCATGTTCACGCCCGCCCGATCCTAAAAGAAGAATATTCATGCGCGTCCCCCGCTTGGCCTTCGTTGCGTGGCGTTCTAAGCTGCGCCTGACCCAATCACAAGCGAGCGCGCATGTCCGATCTGATCGACGATGACCTGCCCGGCAGAAATGCCCCGGAATTCACCGTCACCGAAATCTCTGGTGCCGTGAAAAAGACCATCGAGGGCGAGTTTTCCCATGTCCGTGTACGCGGCGAAATTGGGCGCGTCTCGCGCCCTCGGTCCGGCCATATCTACCTCGATCTCAAGGATGACCGCTCGGTCCTGAATGGGGTGATCTGGAAAGGCGTTGCCGCGCGCTTGCCGACCCAACCCGAAGAAGGCCTTGAGGTGATCGCAACCGGCCGCCTGACGACCTTCGGCGGCCAGTCCAAGTACCAGATGGTCATCGAAGACATCGCGCCTGCGGGTATGGGCGCGCTTATGGCGATGCTGGAAAAGCGTAAAAAAGCGCTGGCAGCCGAGGGGCTGTTCGACGCCACTCGTAAAAGGCCGATCCCCTATCTCCCTGAAATCATTGGCGTTGTCACCTCGCCCTCTGGCGCCGTCATCCGCGACATCCTGCACCGCCTGCGCGACCGCTTCCCGCGCAAGGTGCTGATCTGGCCCGTCGCCGTGCAAGGCGCCAAATGCGCGCCCGAAGTGGCCCGCGCCATCGAAGGCTTCAACGCGCTGACCCCCGGCGGCGCACTGCCGCGCCCTGATCTGCTGATCGTCGCACGCGGCGGCGGCTCTCTCGAAGACCTCTGGGGCTTTAACGAAGAAGCCGTCGTGCGCGCCGCCGCCGCCTCCGACATTCCCCTGATCTCCGCTGTCGGGCACGAGACCGACACGACCCTGATCGATTTCGCCTCAGACGAACGTGCGCCCACACCAACAGCCGCGGCGGAACGCGCGGTGCCTGTCCGCCTTGAACTCCTCCATTGGGTCGAGGCTCAAGACGCCCGCCTGACCCGCGCGCTCACGGGTACGATCACGCAAAAAGGCCAACGCCTGCGCGATCTCTCCCGCGCTCTTCCGCGTCCTGAAACGCTCGCCCAACAAGCCCGCCAGCGCCTTGACGTGATGGAAGATCGCCTTCCTGCCGCCCTGACCGCCGCCGCCAACCGCAAACGGGTCGCGCTATCCGAAGCTGCGGGCTCTTTGCGCCCCGCCACGCTCACCCGGAGCCTCAAAGATCACGACCGCCGCGTTCAGGACCTTGGCAGACGCTTGGCACCAGGCCTCGCGCGGGCTGCCACATACCAGAAAACCCGGCTCGATCAGCAAGCGGTCCGTCTGCGCCAGGCCAGCCCCGCCCGCGATCTTGAACGAAAGGCAGAACGCCTCACCGCGCTGACCAAACGCCTTGTCGTACGCGCCGAAACCGATCAGGCAAATCGCCAGCGCAAGCTTAAGGCCCTTGATCGGCTGCGCGAAACACTGGGCTACAAGGAAACGCTCAAACGCGGCTATGCCGTGGTCCGCGGTGATGGCGCGGTTACAACGACCAAGGCCAAAGCCAAAGACGCCAAATCGCTCGAGATCGAGTTTGCCGATGGCCGCCTCGCTCTTGGTGCGACCTTGAAACCGGCACCCAAAAAACCAAAACCCTCCACCCCTGAACAAGGCACCCTCCTTTAACCCCGGATCAAGGTTAACGCGCGCCCTTTGGGTCTTCTTTTGTCAAAAAAATACCGCATCGCGACAGCCGCCAGCACGCGGCTCGCAAGTCCATCGCCGACCGATGCCACTTTCGCTTTTTCAAGATTTCCTCGCCGAAGGCTGACCCCGGTACCGTCAGACGCCCACTTCGGGCCCAAGGCACTGCATCGGCTCATCCGCCTCGCCAGCCTCGTACAACACCGTTGATGTCGGATCATTCTCGAACTGCGCCACCAATCCACCAGCTTGCTCAAAAAATGACCAACATTGCGGCGTCGGATTGTCGTCATAGACAAAGCAGATCAGGTCATTTTCCTCGTACCAGACACCGTCTTTGCATTGCCCGTCCAGAAACGACCAACGCACACGGCGGTTGTCGAAATATTCCTCAACCCCATAAGGCTGACCGGCCTGCCCGAAATACAGGGTTTTGCCAGTGACATAGGCTTCAAATTCGCTCGCCGACATTGGTTCCGCCGCTGAGGCAGGCAAGGCAAGGCAGATCAGGGCGATGGCATAACGTATCATCGCTACACAGTGCCAGACACCGCTTTGATTGGCCACTCACGATCTGTCTATTCGGCAGCCATCCGCACCTGCGAACCAACGCCGACCCGCCACTCCATCGCGCGCCAGTCCATCACTTTGCGCCAAAACGGAGGATAAAGCGCAAGAACGGCCATCGTTGGCAAGCTGCGCGGTAACATCGGCGCCTCTTCTTCATCAGGCAGTGTCAGGTCCGGATAGCGCTTTCCCGGATGCGCATGATGATCGGAATGCCGCGGTGCGTTCAGCATCAGCGCGCTTGAAAACCAGTGTGGCGCGTTCCAGCTATGCCGCGCGGCCACGGGTTCGGGCTTGTCGTTAGGCATCAATTGCCGAATTAGCCCATAATGCTGCACATAATCCGACAACAGCAATTGAAGCTGGGCGTAAGCCGCCAGACCGATCAGCACAGCCATCCCAACAGCGCCACCGATAAGACCGGCGATGAGCACTGTCAGGCCAGCGCCGCCCAGATAAAGGGCATAAGGATGACGCCACCACCGAACAGATCCGTCCCGCAGGCGCAGCATGCTCGTTTCAACCTCGAACCCGGCTTTGAACGATCCGCTCCAGGCGCGCACCGCATACGCATAAAACGATTCGCCCAGACGCGCGGTGTTGGGGTCCTCCATCGTTCCGATAAAGCGGTGATGGATCCGGGTATGCGCGCTTGTGTGATGCCCGAAAAGCAACGACGTATAGATCCACGCGCCAAGCCCACGCAGCCCGCGCGACGACCTGTGGATCAACTCATGCGCATTGGAATTCGACACCTGCCCGAAGAAAATCCCGAAGGCGGCAAACAGCCCTGCCTTCTCCCAGGTTCCATGCAGCCCATCCCAAGATATGGCCCAAACCGCCACGCCAAGCAGCACATAATGTGCCACAGCCAGCACCGCTGATAATGTGTCTGCTGCCGGAAATTCGGACCCCTCCGGGGCTTCGTCCCCGGCAAAGGCCACCAATTCATCCAGCGCGAAGGTAAAGACCGTCAGGTAGGCCAAAGCCACAACGACAAAACCTCCGCCGAATGCGGCGGCCGCCAGCAAAAGGGGGATCGGGATCAGGGTTGCGGCTGCAAACAGCGTCACTGGTCTGGTCATTCATGGCACTCCACACACACGCACTGATTTTAGCACAAAGGCCCGCGTGGTGTAGACAAACGCTCTGTTTCCGCAAGAGAAACCACATCGCGCCCTTTGCATCCGCGCGTCGCAAGGCGTAAGTGCAAAGCAGCAAGTGACGAGGGGCGGGCGATGGCCTTTTTCAAAAAACTCAAAGAGCGGCTTTTCAAATCGTCCTCCAAGATTGAGGAAGGGTTGGACGCCATCGTCGAAGACGGCGGTGCCGAGGAAACGGTTGCAGCGGCAGAGGTCGCAGAAACAGTTGAAGAAATCGTTGACGCCGACCCGGGTATCGACACGGCTCCCGAACCCGAACCCGAACCCGAACCCGAACCCGAACCTGTCGACGAGGTTCTGGCAGAAGAAGCGGCAGCCCTCAGCGAGGTTCAACGCGAAGCCGAAATCCTCTCTGACGACCCGGTTGACGCCGACCTGATTCACCCCGACCCAATTCCTGAGCCTGAGCCTGAGCCTGAGCCTGAACCAGATCCCCACGCACCGGCACCAACGCCCGCACCGACACCCACACAGCGCAAGTACATCCAAAAAC
>ERZ1740067.1116-NODE-1116-length-19311-cov-26.036560_pt1 | contig 19311 bp, 22 predicted proteins | sample MGYA00581736_ERZ1740067 | MGnify/ENA primary metagenome ERZ1740067 (study PRJEB43018, sample SAMN04849236) | marine metagenome | isolation source: floating plastic debris | place: Pacific Ocean | collected 2008-08-27 | study: EMG produced TPA metagenomics... | reverse complement strand
GCAATCAAACAAGGCGATAAAACAGACCCTTTAAAACAAATAAACCTGGAGACTCCAAAGAATCTCCAGGTTCAGGCTTATAGTCAAGCACTCAATGGCATCAAACCGCTAAGCCAAAGTCCCTTAAGCAAGGGCCAATCCCTTAGGAAAGGGAGTTGATGACATAGTCAAGCAGAGCGTTGTACTCAGTTAGAGCCTGAGCAGACATGTCGCGAGGAGCACAACCACGGTTACGAGCAAAGCTAAGAGCCGCAACGTAAGGAGCAGTGGGAAGGTTTAGAGCGCGATAAACTTCACGCTGACCAGCAATACCCCACTCGTCTAGAGGACCAGTACCGCCAACAACAAGGCTGTAGCTGATGAGACGCATGTAGTGCTTGACATCACGCATGCACTTGGACTTGAACGTGTCGGTGGAGTTAGCTTCACCAGCATTGTTCAAGTAGGGATACTTAGCGATGCACGCATCGTAAGCTTCCTTAGCAACGTTGTCCAAGTTAGCAGCCAGCTTCTCAGCAGCTTCAAGACGAGCAGCCGCGCGCTGAAGACTACCTTGAACGGACTCAAGGTCAGAAGTAGAGGGGAAACGACCAGCTGCATCAGCGGCAGCGATCACTGTGGTAACAACAGATTTCATTGTTTAATTCTCCAGTAGTTAGTTTGATCGTGAATGTTCAGAGCAATCTCGGTTAGCAGTCAAAAGAGACTAGCTAACAGCAGAGATAACGCGATCAAAGTAGCTAGAAGCTTCTGCAACCAAGGAAGCGCAGCGATCTTCAGTAACGATGGAACCCATCTTACGAAGACGAGCACCAGCGCGAGCTTCGCTGGGGTTATCTTGAATGTGAGCAGTAGCCTGAGCCTTCATGATCTGTACTGCGCGAGCAGTGGAAGTAGCAGGAACGCCAAGAGCCGCGTAAGTCTCCTTAAGACCGTTCAAGCAACGATCGTCTAGAACGGATGCATCACCAGCTAGCAGAGCGTAGGTAACATAGCGAAGGATGATTTCGCCATCGCGCAGGCAAGCAGCCATGCGACGGTTGGGGTAGCAGTTACCACCGGCTTGAATCAAACCCTGGTTCTCACAGATCATGCCAGCAACAGCATCGGAAACCATGCAGCTAGCATTGGAAGCGATGGCGTTTACAGCATCTAGACGACGGTTGCCGCTAGCAACAAATTCTTTCAGCGCAGATAGGTCACCAATAGTAGAGGTGCTGGCGTCAGCGGATACAACCGCTCTAGAAAAAGCGTCAAGCATTGAGCTCTCCTTACCTTAAAAAAACACTTGATTAAGTCTTATGGGTAACCGCCACAGCAGTTCGGTTACCCGCATTACAAACATAAAAAACTGCCGTTACCTAAGTCCCTAATATTAATAACAAAGCAACATTCCGTTACATAAGACTCATTTAGCCCGATTGAACTAATGACAAACGACGGTTCAGCCGTAAGAATAGATAGTGTATAAACCTTATTCATATCCAGAACCCTAGGATTTTTCCCTGGAAAATTCAGGGCTTTAGCTTGGATAATGTGGGTTACCGCGTTTATTTTAATAAAGTCAAAAAAGTCAAAAGGATTACTGCTATGACTGGCTCTGCTGATACGGCTACCCCCCAAGTAAGCATCGAAGAAATCACTGAACTTATTACTGAGTTTGAAAAGTATCGTGAGCGTCTGACTAGCGAGACTTTAGATGCCGCTAAAAAGGCAAAGATGTCTAAGAAAGAAACAATGGCCAGATTAGAGCCTGAACTCGCTAAAATCGATGCGGCCTTGGTTCAGCTTCGGGCACAGCTGACTGCTATTGCCCCTGAAACAGCGGCTGAGTAACTAGGGTGAATGGTTTCCAATGTCCACCATTCATGACCATGTTTCAGATTTGGATATGGGGGCTTGACCAGGCTACTCTTGTCTTTGGTCTTGTTTGATTTTTTGATAGGCACAGGCGGCAATGACAAATTCCAGTACTGATTTAAATGATGAGGCAACGCGTCAAGCCGCCACTGATGAGCTTGTTCAGCGAGTCAATGAAGAAATTGATGTGCTCTCATTTGATGATTCAGATCAGGGCACTCTACGACAGCTAGTGGAGAGTTTTTCGGATAAACGAGGGATGATGCGTTTGCGCATTGCTGAGACCCTGGGCCAAATTGGAGAGCCAGCCACACCTGTATTGATTGAGGCCCTGGCCAAGCATCCCAATGAGGTCGTCCGTCGGGCCTGCGCCAAAACCCTTACCTTAATTGCGGATCCGAGTGCAGTGCCCACATTGGTTAACTCCTTTCTTAATGACAGTGATACGGTCGTGCAGGGATCGTCGGTGGGGGCGTTGGCTCGGGTAGGACGTCCAGCTGCACCCGATTTACTTAAGATTTTAGAGAATCCCGATCATCCTGAAACGATTAAAGGGCATGCTGCTTGGGCTTTGGCGTTTATGGGCTCTGAGGCAAAAGATTTGTTGATGCAGACGTTGAATGCAGAGTCAGAAGCATTGCGGGCAGCGGTGGTGGGTGCGATCGCAAAAGTTGCCCAAGAAGAAGGCAGCCCAGACAACTTTGACATTTTGATCAATGCCCTGGACGATCGCTCAGAAAACGTCCGCTGTGAGGCAGCCGCTGCGTTAGGCAATCTGGCCTATCAGCCAGCCATTTCCAGTTTGTTGCCCATGTTGAGCCATCCCAGTACTGAAACTCGCAAGTCCGCTATTCTAGCCGTGATGAAAATTGGTCAGGCCGATACGGTGTCTGCTTTACAGACGGCCATGGCGAATGAAACCGATGACAGTCTTCAACCGATCTTCAACCTAGCCATTAGCCAAATCCAGAAAAAAACGGCAGCTAATGATGACTGGGACTAACGATCAAAACCCATTACGCACCCGGCTAGAAGCCGATCTAAATAATTCAGCATGGCTGCAAAAGTTTAAAGCAATCAATCGTCTGCTGCACAGTCTCAAGGCTGAGATGGCTGATATCCAATCCTGTGAACTCAGGTGGGATACCAGCTGCAACGGGCTAATCATTCACTGTCCATCGATAGAACTGAGCCAGCAGCTACAGCGACAGCGTGGCAAAATTATCTCCATTGCCGACTATGCTGACCGCATTACCCTGGTCCAGCCTGATAGTTCAGAGGTGACTTTAAAACCCTAATCGAATTTAAGACTGAGAATCAGGCTTGTTGGCAGACTAGTTCTCTGGACGAGAATACTGTTTTACCATGGCCATCCGTGAGAGGGCGCTGATAGCCGTTTCCTTAACATACCCATCTACAGAATCATCTTCGGAAAGCTTTGTCAGCACCTCTACCGCTTGGTCTCCACCCACAGATGCCAGGGCATTTGCAATGGACACAGCTAGCGCAACATTATCAGTAGTCTGTAGGGTTTCTACCAAAATCTCCAGGGCGGCATCACCAATTTCCCCAAGGGCCATGGCAGATGCAATATGCACCACCGGATTTGGATCATTGAGAGACTTTTTAAGACCCTGGAGTCCTAATTCTGGAAAGGGCTCTTCGGGATAATAAAGGGCTACCTGGGCCAGGGCCTTGGCACAGCTGCCCCGCACTGTCACATTGTCGCTACTACCCAAGGCTTCAACAATGGCTGGCACTGCGTCTGTACCTACTGCACCCAGGGTTTTAACCGCTGCGCGCCGGTACACAGTATCTTCAGCATCCAATGCACTCATCAACCGAGGGATTGTGGTGTCATCCCGGTTATCGATGATATCCACCATGGCCCGCTCTCGCATATGGGGATTGGGATGTTTCAGCTGTTCAAAAAAAGAATCCATAAGATGTTGAAACTATCGAATAAATGTTTTAAGTCGCAGGGCGGGTTGGCCACCGTCCCTAGATGTTGTCCATTGCCCATTGCCCATAAGATGGCCAACCCTGATTAAACCTTGGCCATCATCTGAACGGTTTGGTGGGCTTTAGCCTTTACAACCCAATCGTCAGCCTCTAATAACAGTTTATGCTGACTGTAGTCCCCTAATTTTTCTAAGGCGACTAAAGAAGCATATTGCAACATCCAAATTTTGCTTTGGGCGCTGGCCTGTAGCAACGGAATTGCTCGCCGGTCGCCTAGCTCTCCTAAGGAAATTGCTGCCGCAGAACGAGATTTCATAAACTGAGGGGCCTGATTATTTAGCGCTTCCACCAGTAAATCGCAGGCGGGCTGATGGTTTAACCACCCCATCAGCTTCATCACGTGGTAATGGGCTCCATAGTCGTTGTGGGCTTCGGCGTCATAGGTGGCGAATAGGGCCGCCGGGGCAGCGTCGGCCTGCTGTTCAATCAAGGTTTGAATGGCCAGATAGGTGCGGCCAAAATCAGTTTGATAAAGCTCTCGGATCAGAAACTCTAGGGATGGCGCTTGGTCGTACTCGTGGACTAACGCTAGATCGTTGGGATGATCTAGCAAAATTTGCTCAAGTACAGGCAGTACGTCATCGATACTGACCTCTCCAGATGCCATGCCGCCCTCGGCCAGGGTGCGTACGGCTCGCAGGCGAAACATAAGGGAAATGGGACAGCGAGCGATGGCGGGAATCGCTTTGTAATAGCGGGAATTAATTAAGTCTTCGAGACAGGCGCGTCGAGTGTAAACGCTATCGCTTTGGAGAAAAGAGACAACGCGATCAATCTGGCTAAAGTCTCGGGCAAAACGACAGACGGTTGCGATCGCAGCACTAGCCGTCGGCTCATCCTCATGGTCCATAAACGGACGAACCCGGTCTACCGCCGCTGTATAGTCCAGTTTTACCAGCGTATGGATAATGACTCGATAGGTTTGATCCGGCTGGGTCAACAGCTGGGTAATCTCTTCTAAAATCTCGGTGTCGTCCGTGCCAATTTCACCTATTGACCATACAGCCGCCTCAACGGTGTAACGATCCGCATCGGCTAAACAGGTGCGAATGGCCCCCAACCCCCGAGCTGCTTTTAACTTACCCAAAGACTCCACCGATTTACGTCGAGTAATCCGATTATCTAGTGAGTCATAGGTTGTATTCACTGCGCGAATCAGCGCATCAATCGATGTTTCCGATGGATAATTAGCGAGTTGAGAGGCCGCAACATAGCGCTCACTCTCATCAGCGGCCTGCTCGGGAGGCGTATCCAACAGAGCAATACACTGGTCTTCTGTTAAACCAAAAATATTGGCAAAACGCTTATCCATAGGGCGGAGCAACAAATTATAAATAGACTGCACAACAGCCGTTTATGACAATAAACCTGGAGACTCCAAAGAATCTCCAGGTTCAGGCTTATAGTCAAGCACTCAATGGCATCAAACCGCTAAGCCAAAGTCCCTTAAGCAAGGGCCAATCCCTTAGGAAAGGGAGTTGATGACATAGTCAAGCAGAGCGTTGTACTCAGTTAGAGCCTGAGCAGACATGTCGCGAGGAGCACAACCACGGTTACGAGCAAAGCTAAGAGCCGCAACGTAAGGAGCAGTGGGAAGGTTTAGAGCGCGATAAACTTCACGCTGACCAGCAATACCCCACTCGTCTAGAGGACCAGTACCGCCAACAACAAGGCTGTAGCTGATGAGACGCATGTAGTGCTTGACATCACGCATGCACTTGGACTTGAACGTGTCGGTGGAGTTAGCTTCACCAGCATTGTTCAAGTAGGGATACTTAGCGATGCACGCATCGTAAGCTTCCTTAGCAACGTTGTCCAAGTTAGCAGCCAGCTTCTCAGCAGCTTCAAGACGAGCAGCCGCGCGCTGAAGACTACCTTGAACGGACTCAAGGTCAGAAGTAGAGGGGAAACGACCAGCTGCATCAGCGGCAGCGATCACTGTGGTAACAACAGATTTCATTGTTTAATTCTCCAGTAGTTAGTTTGATCGTGAATGTTCAGAGCAATCTCGGTTAGCAGTCAAAAGAGACTAGCTAACAGCAGAGATAACGCGATCAAAGTAGCTAGAAGCTTCTGCAACCAAGGAAGCGCAGCGATCTTCAGTAACGATGGAACCCATCTTACGAAGACGAGCACCAGCGCGAGCTTCGCTGGGGTTATCTTGAATGTGAGCAGTAGCCTGAGCCTTCATGATCTGTACTGCGCGAGCAGTGGAAGTAGCAGGAACGCCAAGAGCCGCGTAAGTCTCCTTAAGACCGTTCAAGCAACGATCGTCTAGAACGGATGCATCACCAGCTAGCAGAGCGTAGGTAACATAGCGAAGGATGATTTCGCCATCGCGCAGGCAAGCAGCCATGCGACGGTTGGGGTAGCAGTTACCACCGGCTTGAATCAAACCCTGGTTCTCACAGATCATGCCAGCAACAGCATCGGAAACCATGCAGCTAGCATTGGAAGCGATGGCGTTTACAGCATCTAGACGACGGTTGCCGCTAGCAACAAATTCTTTCAGCGCAGATAGGTCACCAATAGTAGAGGTGCTGGCGTCAGCGGATACAACCGCTCTAGAAAAAGCGTCAAGCATTGAGCTCTCCTTGTTTGTTAAAACTTTTTTTAGCGATGAATGCGTTTGATTCAATCACCATAAAAAGAATAAAAAACCGTGGGTACCGACGTCTCAGATATTAACAACAAAGCAACATTCCGTTACAAGAGACACAGTTTTGCTCAGGAAACGCCCTAGGCTCGTTCATCAAACCGGGTATGGAAGCTGCCATATTTAATCCAATAGGCCTGCAGATCGTGATGGGGCGTGTGCAAACTGGCCTTGGCCCTATATAAAACCACTCGGCGATGCTGACCGATCCAGATTTTTTTCACCGGATCAACGCAAATCAAGGTCCCCCCCAAAGCTTTGAGACAGTCTTGAAACTTCTCTACCGTTGAGTATTCGACTGTTTCAAAGATGAAAAAATTGCCCGAACGAATCAGGTGGCGGCTCCGGATCCACGATTTCATTTTCTTTTGTGCTTGGGGAGGCAACATGGAAATCTGAACCGCCTGAATGTTTACGTCAACGCCTGCTTCACGTTCTTTAGAAAGGTAGTTCACTTAGAAAGGTAGTTCACTATCAAAACTGGCTCGTTTACGGAATTGTAGAATGCCTTCTGTCGAGCCCCACACATACTCATCGGTGTCCACATCCATACCCTGATCGATGCTCATCCAGGTACTCTCAGTGATTTCTACGTGGCTGGTGAGATAGGTGATTTTGCCCTGTTTAGGAATAATGCAGGCCTTACCAGGCTCGACTGACCCAATAAATGTATCTCCCTCGCGTCTAAAGACCATGGAGCACCCGGCTCGGCGCTCAATACAGTCAGGGGTAATGGTTTTTAGGATATCGGCGTTGTGACCGGCCCCCGCATAGAGCAGTCGATCCTTCAGCCCATAGTTTTCAATGTAGACATGGTCGCCGTGGTCAACAAGGCGATGAATCCCCTGACGATAGGGACTCCATAGGTCGTAATCCTGGGTTTGTTCAGAATATAGCCCTATCCCTGAGAAAAAGTCATAGGGGAGTGGGCGAAAGAAAATGCGAATGTGGGCAAATTTTTTGGGGTCTTCAAATGCCTGCTGCTGATTACTAAAATCTCCAGACATCCAACGGGCAAGGGTGATAAAGTCCTGGGAATATGAGGTAGTAACGTTGCCAGAAAGCACCATTTTTATTGAGAATTAAAATTTTATTGTTAGATATTGTTTTGAATCAGGGATTTGGATGCGATCGCAAAATGCAAACCACCCACAAAAGCCCAACATAAAAGTTGCTATGTCAGAAACTAAGTACCCCCATAGCAATAGCCGTTTCACCCATCACTACGCCTAAATGGGCCTTAGATCCAAGCTACCACAACTACCCTGTGTGGCCGATGCAGTTAGATGCATAAACCGCATTAAGCCCCTGTTTTTACTAGTGTAAAAACTCCCCGCCTAACGTGCCAGGTATTCAGACTCGACCTAGCCAGCGGTCAACATCCTATGACAAGATCCTATGACAGGGAGATACGTCTGACTTCCGAGGAAAAACTTGCCGTTGTCACACCCTTACCGCTGCTGGTCTTAATTAACGACACGCGAAAGCGCAAATTGGGTGTGGCGAACCAAATTTTTTCCTCCGCTGCCGCCCGTTCATAGGCCGTTGTCAAAATAAAAGTACCGTCCTCCGTCAAACAGTAGGACCCAGCCGATTCCATGGTTTCTGCATATCCCTGCTCGCGCAGCAGTTTGCCCGTTGTGGCACTCTCAGGTACCGGGACTAAAATTGTCGACCCCTCAATGGTCTGATCCTCATCCCAATCAGACTCACCCTCCCAACTCATCTTGAAAGGACTCACAATCGTCTCAGGGGCCACCTCATACCGTTGACACAGCTCTAAAACCCCTGGCGCATCAACAGTGAGCGCCTCGATATTAATAGTGGAGCGGACTTCCTCAAAATGGGCAAATGCTAAGTGATGGGCACTACGCTGTGATCTCCATTCCCCCAGTGAGCGTTCGACAAAAGTTGCAATATCCATTCAGGTAAAACGAAGTTTAATCGGCCCAGAAAATATAGTTTGGCGTACACAGTTCACGTCATCAGCGGTTGTTAAAAGCTTGTATAACGACGGCCATGTGCGACCCAATCTGCCAAATACAGTCAGCAGATTGCCATACTGTTCATTTTATCTTTTAATGTCAGCCCATAGTCAATGCTCAAACGCTTGCTAACCCTGGGAATAACCTATGGGACTAAAGCTTAACCGCCTACAACAAAGCCCCCTTATCTTGGAGGCTTTGTTGCACCTGATCCTAAAAGCCTAAGGAAAAACCTTATACCTCTGAGATACTGACGATTTTGGCCCCAGAGCGCTGCATGTTTTGAATCCGATTAGAAAGCTGACCATAGCCAACTTCCACACTGTAGTTGCTCTTGGTTACGCGAGTGCCAAAGTTTGCTTTAGATGCCACAATGCGAAAACGCTTGCCCGTATTGCTATAGGTACCCGACCCCGTAGCCGGAGACTTAATTTTAGTCCCCAAGTTACCTGCAACATCGCTGATCAGCTTTGCCGAGCGGCCAGTGTCGTTAGCCGCATAACCACGGTCTAGTGTAAACAAACGGTTAAATGCAACATTCTTGACACCGGTTTGAGTACGGGCACCACAGGCATAGGGCACCACATTCTCACCAAATGCCGCAAGATACTCATCACTGCCGAGGTAAGAGTCAATCTCAGCGTCATAACCAGCCGTGTTATAGGTCTGAACATGGGCAGAAATTTCCGTCTGATCCTGGGGGGCACGACCCAGTAAATGCTTAAAGTTCAGTTCAATAAAGCGATAGGACGAGGAGTTATTAAAAAAGCGATCCTTATAGAAATCTGAGGTAGCCACAGCTCGAACAAATCCCCGTACGGTGATTTCACCATTTCTGAGCATGGACTCGGCACTGGTAAGACGCTGATTATCTAGCACATGGGCGTTACCCAAAACCTGCTTATAAACAGCACGAATGACAACCTGCAAATCTTCTTCGGTTGCATTGTCTCGAAGCTCAACAGCTGCATCATTAATCCACAGTGACATAACCGTTTCTCCTAATTATTAGTAGTGATGATTAAAAATCCGTAACCCTGTTTGCTACGGTAGATTGACCGCCTTCGCCAAAATATTTTGGCGAAGGCGGTCAACAGGTTAGTTGGTCTCAGTGACGCTCAGAATTTTCCCACCCGTCTTCAGAATTGACTGAATCCGCTGGGTCATTTGGCTGTAAGAAACAACATATTCTTGCTTACTCACACGACCAAGGGACGCAGATGCCTTTGAAGTACTCGCGGTGATGCGGAATCGCTTGTTGGTACTGCTACGACCCGTGCCACTTTGGGGTGTTGTGATTTTAGTGGGTAAGTTACTACCAATATCGCTAATCAATCTTGCTTGATTATTGCTATCACTAGCTGAGTTGCCACGGACAAGGGCAAACGTACGGTTAAACCCAACATTCTTGACACCAACCTGAGTCTGATTCCCACATACATAGGGAACGCGATCTTCACCAAAATTGGCAAGATATTCATCGCTGTCGATGTAGGAGTTAATCTCAGCTACATAACCATGCTCATTGTAAAGAACCACGTGGGTTGCAATTTCTGCTTGCTCCTGGGGAGCACGACCCAACAGGTGCTTAAAATTTAGCTCAATAAAGCGATAAGCAGATGAAGTCTCAAAAAATAGGGAGCGATAAAGCTCTGACTGGGCCACTGCCCGGACGAATCCTCTCACTGTGATATCGCCATCACGCAGCAGGGACTCAGCGCTGATTAAACGCTGAGTTTCCATTACATGCTGGTTGCCTAAAACTTGCTTATATACAGCACGAATAACCGTTTGTAGGTCATCCTCTGTTGCATTGGGGCGAAGTTCAACGGGCACAACATTGGTTACCCAAAGTGCCATGGAACAATCCTCCGAAAATTAATTTGAATTTACTAAAATGCTTACCGATAGAGCCAAATTAGCGAGAAGCGCTAATCAGATAACGGATAGCGGATTAACTTTGCCAGGAATCAAACTCAGCAGTCTAGCACCAGTTAGGTAAGACTATTGAATCCAAACCGACCCTGGAGATAACCACTAAAAGCGACCCTAGACAAAAGAACCCTATTTAGACAAATATCGGATTTTGAGGGTTAAATGAGAACAACTTTTTTTTTCTTAATGATATATCTAATATATTTCTTGACGGAAAGTAATGCAAATAACAATTTGTGGGCGAGTACAGCGATATGGGGCTAAAAGTATGTGGGCAAAGCGTTACAAGTCACTATAAATTCCCCCACGGTTTCTTCTCCATGGAGCAGCCTTGAACCAATCTAAATTCAATTTGAAACCATAACAAAAAAGGCCACTTTATAAGTGGCCTTTTTTAACAAGTCACATTAAAAGAGATTAAACAATCTCGGTAATGCTAACAATTTTGGCTCCAGTGCGATGGATGCGCTGAATTTGAGGCGTCATCTTATCAGCTGAAACAATATACTCGTTCATGCTGACGCGACGTGGGGAATCAAACTTAGCCGCAGTGGTCTTAATCTTGAACCGCTTAGTAGTGCCTGCGTTCAGATTAGTGGCTGCACGCTTAACTTTGTTACCCTTCTCGGCTCCAGCTACCTGAGCTACCAGCTGAGCTGACTTAACGGCACTGCTCACCTGGGCAGGACCCCGATCAATCGCGAAGATCCGGTTGTAGCTTACCTGGGACTGGCCGACTTGGGTAACGCTGGCGCTGTAGGACGGTACTACATTCTCACCAAAGCGGGCCTGATATTCATCGCTATCGATGTAGGAATCGATTTCGGCATCATAGCCTTCTTCGACACAGCGACGGATGTGCTCAGAAAGTTCGGCCTGGCTTTCGGGGGCACGACCCAAGAAGTGCATGAAATTCAGTTCCACAAACCGATAGGGCGCACACTTCTCAAAGTAGCGACCGCGATAGAAGTCAGACTTGCCGACAGCGCGAACAAAATCACGTACAGAGATGCTGCCATCACAGAGCTGAGATTCAGCCGTAACTAAGCGCTCGCTCTCCATAACATGGGGGTTACCCAAAACGTGGCGATAGACAGCATTAATGATAGCTTGCTTATCTTCGCTGCTACTAATAGGCCACAACTCAAACGTTGTCATCGGAGATCTCCTACTGGTTTTTATCTAATATTCTCAACAGCTATTAAAAACTAGGACCAGTACGTCACAATGAGCGACCGACCCTAGTTAAGTCGGTAATGTTTACCTAAGAAACAGGAGTGATGCTAGCAATCACGCCACCCTGTCTGTGAATACGCTGATACTCCTGGGACAGTTTGTCATAGGGCACCATGTATACCTTATTGGCTCGACGGAACTTAGACACGCGATTGACGGCCTTAGAGCGATAGCTCGTTACCTCAACGCGATAAACCTTGCCGTTAGAGCTAGCGCCGACGCCATGACGAGTACGAGAAGAATCCGTAGGCACCTGGAATGCGGCACCATCTGACGATGGAGATACAACAGGTGTCGCTACCGAATTGATTACCAAGGCGTTCAAGCGAGGCTTCTTACCGTTAATACTGCCCTTAAGGGAGCTGCTTGAGGCACCGCGCACCAATTCAAAGGTGTGGGTAAAGCCAACCATATTGCTAGCTTCGGTCTTATAGCCACGAATGTAGGGCACAAAGTCCTGACCAAAGACATTCTGATACTCATCACTATCAAGATAGGAATCGATATCAGCTTCAAAGCCTTCAGTATCTAAAACTGCGCTGTGGGCTTTCATTTCCTCAAAGCTGTTGGGGGCACGCCCTAACAGATGACGGAAGTTAAGTTCAATGCTGCGGTAGCGGGGGCAGCTCTCAAAGAAGCGTGCACGATACATGTCAGACTTTGCAACTGCTCGGACAAAATCCCGTACAGTCAGCTCACCGCGCTTGAACTGAGACTCGGGCACCGCCAAGCGCTCACTTTCCATAACGTAGGCATTACCTAAAACCTGTCGGTAGACGGCCTTGATAATAGACTCGAGGCCCTCACTATCGAGGCCAGGAACCCACTCGACCGGAGGGGTCTCGTCGAAAAGGCTAACGCCCAATCGTGAAGCTGGTCCAAAAGCCATTAATGCTATCTCCTAGATGACAACAATGGTCTAAAAATTATCTCAGAATGTTAAGAAGCTTAAGCTGACTAGGCCTTTAAAGCGATTCTAAACCCCCGGCATGAACCTTAAAATCAGCGGTTTGCTGACTTAGCGAGCTCAGGAAGTAGTTCAGATAAGTCGTACCGAAACTAAGCATAAACACTCGTTAATGTTCATCTTCGTACATAAAAGTGGTCTCTAATCGTCAAGAATTATGAACCGAATTGTGAAGTAACTCACCAGGGCCAAAATCAAATCAAAACATCCTGGAAAATAAAGCTGTAAATTACTTGACTGACAAGGACTTTAAGCTTTGAGCAGCATGTTTGAAAATAGGTAAGGAATCCCAGTGAATAACTGGGATAAAGATACAAAACTACACAGTTTATCGTCGATTCTGAGACATATATGACTAAGAATCGGAATGTCTCAGCGGGTGTCTCAGCGGATTGGTGCTCTGCCGTTTACAGTCCTATAGGCACATGGCAATTTTACTCAACACCTGCCTGGCGCAGAATGGCAACGGCCTGACTTGATCGGAATGATTGCTGAGCTTCACTGAGGGCAGTACCTCCCCAGCGATTTTGGGGGGTAGTATCGGCTCCATGTCTAATCAGCATTTCCATAATGTCAATATCCCCTCGGCTGGAGGCCATCATCAGCGGTGTCCAGCCACCAATATTGGCCGTATTTACCTTGGCCCCTAGCCGGATTAAGCTGGCAACGGTGGGGCCATGGCCATTACTGACGGCCAGATACAGGGCAGTGTCACCAATTTTATTGGTGTGATGAAGGTTTTCACCGCGCTGGCATAGCTGCTCTACGATATCTGCGTGGCCTTGGCGTGCCATTAAGAGCAAGATGGTTTCTTGGTAGCGGTTACAGACGCTGGCATCGGTTTGGGCACCGTGGTTGAGTAGGGCAAGGACGATATCGCGCTGATCGGTTTCAGCGGCATAGAGGATGGCGGTGTAGTTCACCTCGTTACGGGTATTTGCATTGGCTCCCACGCTGAGTAACAGTTCGACAACGGGGAGATAACCTTCGGCTGCCGCCCACATCAGCCCGGTACAGCTGCGCCAGATGCCTTCAATGTCTGCGCCTGCGGCCAGTAGGGTTTTGACCTTGGCGATATCTCCACGTAGACAGGCATTGACAAAGGGTTCAGACGACATAGGCTCGATTTATAAGGGTAGGGAACGCGGCGGACAATGGGTTAGGTGGTCTGAAATTGGCTTAGGGCCTGAATCAGGTGGTTAAAGTAAGGATCAAGTTGGTCATCATTGACGGTTACCCCCAGCTGGGCCAGGTGATGTTTGCTCACGGTTTTGAGGGATTTGAGGCCAAATACCATGGCCCCCAGAGGTACCTGCAGCTCTTGGTAAAGCTGTTCCATGTAGGACAGACCGGTGACGCTGGTGTAGTCAGTGCGCTGGGCGGCAATGCCGTAGGTAATGCAGCGTAAGAAGTGCCAAAAATCTCGCCAGCAGGCTTCGGCTCGGATGGCCGGATATAGGCCACCGCCAGGCTCCGTAATGCCGGGAAACTCTTCTAGGACCTGGGCCCTGGCTATATCTACGATGGCGCTGGCATGGTCCCGTAGGCTACGGGCAATGTGGCTGGCGGGCATGGTCTCAAGCAGGGCATCGCCTAGGTAAATGCGTTCGTCATCGGCAGCTTGGAGGGTTGCGATCGCACCCTCTCCAAACTGATCCTGCCAGCCTTCAAAGCTGACGATTCTGGCCTTGGCAATTAATTCTTTGACCCGGGGGCTGAGTTGGGCTGACATAGACGTTTACTCCTGACGTACAAAACCCGCATGTGCTTCTGCCACAGTGGCAGGGGAGTTAACCGCCCAGCTATCGATCGGTCATCCCTTAAAATTTTATAAAAAATAAATACTATGATCAATGTAGGTTTGGCGATCTTAGCCTGACCCAGTTTTCTCACCCAACGCCTAGCCACTTATTTTCTTATTTATGGACATTGCCGAGATTAAAGCCATTCTGCAAGACAGCGACTCCCAGAAGCGGCTTAAGGGCATTGTCGCCCTCAAAGAATACGAGGCCGATGTGGCCAGTCCTTTACTGCTGAGCAAGCAGAATGACCCTGAGTTTCTAGTGCGTTCATTTGTGGCCATGGGTCTGGGGCGTAAGCGCAGCGACGATGGGTTTGACACCTTACTCACCATGCTCGATACCGATCCAGATGCCAACGTGCGGGCAGAGGCCTCTAATTCCCTCGCCATGTATGGGGACACGGCTATTCCCCATCTGGTCCATGCCTTTCAAACCAATACCAACTGGCTAATTCGGCGCAGCATTCTGGCGGCCATGATCGATCTCCACAGCCCAGCCCACATGCTGGAGATTTGCCTCATTGCCCTCAAAGATGCGGATTTAACCGTGATCAACGCGGGGATTGACCATCTCACCACCCTGGTTGATACCGACCAAGCTGAAGCTGCCCTAACGGCAATCTTGCCCTTCAAAACAGCCGAAAGCTGGTACACCCGGATGCACGTTGCCTATGGTCTTAAGCGCTTTGACCACCCCACCGCCCAAGCGGCGCTCATAGAGCTACGTCAGGATAAGCACCACAAAGTAGTAGCAGCGGCCCTAGAGGGATTATTGCCCTAAGCCTTGCAGAGCAAGGAGAATTAGCCCTGTGCAAGCGGAGGCTGACGGGGTTCTAGGGTGGTGCTGACATGATTCTGTATCAGCAGCCTCGGCAGTCCCCGCTTGCAATTCTGCATATGGCCATAACTGTAGAGTCTGCTACAGTCACGACCTTTGGGCTCTGTTAGCGTTTCATAAATGAATAGCCAACCTTAAAAGACTGCTGATTTTGGGTATATCCCGCTCAGGTAATAGGGCCACAGATCAGACTCACTCAGATAACGTCACCCCAAGGATTAGCAACGCCAAAATTTCTTAATTAAGGCTTCATTGCTGTTTCTGTGGATCTTCGCTAACTTAAATGTAAATAAATGTAATTTTGTTTGGTCATAACTTGTATTCGGGCGCGTCGCTTAACCTAAAGGTCCTAAATTCTATGTCATCGTCTGTGATTACCACCCCCGTTAATTCCCTGGAAACCCTGGCCGTCAGATTTTTTGAGCGCTCCGTAGGTCAGTGGAATTCTAAGCGTCGTTACTACACCCTAAAAAATGGTGAAACGCAAGAAGTTGTAAGTGACCTGACAATTGAACTGCTTGATCATGGGCATCCCACCCTGGTGGCCCTGGCCGACACCCATGGTTTAGAGGACGCTCTGCTGTGCGGCATTCAGTTTGCCTGGGAAAGCAATTACATTAGCCCCAGTCGCAAGCAGTCCACCGGTTCTACCGCCTTTGGTATTCTCGGCAATGTACTCTATCGCGACCGGGGGTTTGCCACCCCTAAGCCCGTTGTGGCTAGCTATGAGTTTCGCGATCGCAACACCATGCAGCTCCACACCGAGTACAGTGGCTCGGCTTTTGACGAAGAACTCAAGCTGGTTGGCGATAACTACCGCACCCGTCAAACCATCATTTCCCGTGCCGGCCAGGAAATAATGATCGGTCAATACTTAGAAACACGCTCCTAGAAACGGGTTTCAACGAACTACCCCGCTGCCCCATCTGTTTCCAGGCTGCGTCTGGTCGTATTGCGCGTTAGGCCGTTCCACACATCCAGCTCACCAGCAGAACGGCCCAGCAGCTGCCCCCTAGAGTTTGGGGTTAGTCCCTGAGCCATCGTAAAGTCGGCCCCAGCAATGCTAGCGACCATATCAAACTCGACACCAGTCAAATCAGAGGCCCGCAGGTCTGCCCGTTGCAGCTCGGTGCCACTGACCCGAGCCTCGCGCAGACTGGCCCCCGTTAGCATGGCCCGCTGCAGGTTGGCCCCGCTGAGGCTAGCATCGTCTAAAATTGCCCCCGTTAGGTCCGCACCGCTTAGGTAAGCCCCCATTAGCTTAGCTCCACGCAAATTTGCTCCGCGTAGGTCTGCCGTGTTTAGAAACGCGCCATTGAGCACCGCCCCCGGACCAACCGCCCCAGAACTTTGATAGCGAAAGCCTGTGGGCCACTGGGTGTGCTCATCGTAAAGGGCAATGTTTAATCTAGCGGTGTCCAGATTGGCGCTGCTAAAGTTAGCACCCTGGAGATCGGTGCGATGCATAAAGGCGCCTGTCAGGTCCGCATCAGATAAATCGGCCTGGGCTAACTCCGCACCGCGTAAGTCGGCCTGCTGTAGCTGGGCTCCCGTTAGATTGGCACCCGTTAAGTTGGCCCCAATTAGGGTGGTACCCTGCAGATTGCTACCGGCTAAGTTGGCGGCTTCTAAGTTGACTCGATAAAAGTCAAAGCCCCGTAAATCCTTTCCCGATAGGTCAACACCCGTTAGATCGCGTTGAACTGCCAATCGTTCTAGTAAAGACGCCTCTAAACTAGCAGTTTCGGGATGGCTCATTGGTAGTTAAACTTTGTAGATAACGATAGTGACTCACAAATGTGTAACGCCAGTGTAACAGCGCTACCGAACCAAAGCTTGAGTCATTTATCCCGCTAACCTATATGGACGGATACCCCATGCCATTTCAGACTCCCATGACCATGATGGATTTCTTTCGTAAAAGCGAAGGCATCTGGTTTATTCAGCGGGCCGTTCACCATTTTGATGCGGTGGCCGATGAGTCGGGAGAGTCTAACCTGATTGTGGATGTGGTTGAACCCCAGGACCCACGCATTGTTGAAATCTGTGAAAGTCAAGGTGTGGAGCCGGGTAAAGCCGCTGGGGGGGCTCAATTTTCATGGCAGTCCAACACTAAAGAATTCACCTACGATTCTAAGTATGCGGCCATTTTGGTTGATATTCCCAATGACGACCGAGGGCGGGCGGGACAGCTCCTCCGCGACCGGGGCTATGTGGAAAATATGCCTGTGGTAGGACGGTATGGCTTTGCTGACGATGGCGTCCTGACCATTGACAATGAATATGACAAAAACCAAGGCCAGGAACGATGCTGGTTTCTCTCCGATGATTTTCGAGTGCGGGTAAGCACAGCCCGCTTAGCCAATGGCATTAACCTGATGACCTACTGTTCAGAACGCAGGTTTGTTACCCAGGATGACCTAGCCGCAATGGTGCAGGCAAATACAGCCAGGCTGCAAACGGCATAATGTAACGGAATGTATCTTTGTCTCTAAGATTCAAGACATGGCCCTCAGATATCTCCTATGCTGCGAGAAGTAGAAGGTATCTGCTACATCCGTTATAAAATCAGGCGAAGACAAATGTACCGCCCTTTTCTAGAGCATTTAGAAACTTCATTAAAAGAGAAATTTGAACTGCAACCTCGCGCTATTCCAGAGGGGTTAGAGTGTCAAATTAGCGAACGGGGACGGAACCCGGCATCGATTCAAAGCTGGTGCTATCAGTCACCTGAGTTGAGAAAAATTCGCTACACCTATATCGATGCGGGTAAAGGCGCCCAAATCTTTAACGGTGTGCTTTATCCCAATCATTGTTACGATGTGCCCCTGTTGGGGATTGATTTCTTGTCCTTTGGTAAGGTCAAAAATCTAATCGTGCTTGATTTTCAGCCCCTGTTTCAGGACGAAGCATACGAAGCTAAGTATTTGATGCCGCTTAAGGAACTGCGGGATAACTACTCTGAACTGGCTCAGGGTTTAGAAATGAAGTTCTATGATGCCAATCAGTACTTTTCAAAGTATCTACTCTTTGCCAAAACAGATACTGAGAGTGTTTCTACACGGGTTTTGGCGGCCTTCAAAGACTATTTAGATCTCTATTGGCAAATCTTGGCGGATGCTGAGCCCTTAACAACGGACGCAGAAATTGCTCGGGTTAGGAAAGCTCAGATTGATTATGACCAGTACAGTGCTGAGCGCGACCCAGCCCACGGTCTGTTTACCAGCTACTTTGGCTCAGAGTGGGCCGATCGCTTTCTCTATGAGTTTCTGTTTGAGGATGCGGTTCCCCTTGCTGTTCAGGCACATTAGTGCGGCATTAACTGTTGTGCTTAACAGCTGCGTTTAAAGGCCATGGCAGGGCTGTCGATTTAATCGATCGATCAATGTTTATGTGCTCGGTTTGATCGATGCTTATTTGGCAGGCTGCTCCATACCCCGTAATGTCGCAGGTATCCCTTATGGGGTTCCCATTAATATCTGTATGACCCTATATCAACCGTTTTTAGACTATGCGATCGCAACCCTCCAAGATCGCCTAGACCTTTCCCCCTATCCAATTCCAGCTGGATTTGAGGGCAATAGTGCCACCACCGGCAAGGGCAAGCGTGAAGTGACCGTGCGCACCACCAGCCACGGCTTTTCCTCACCCAAACTCAGACAGATCCGTGCGGCCCATGTCCAAGCTGGTGAGAGTTTGCAGGTGCTGAACTTTGTTATTTTCCCCAGGTTAGAGTACGACCTACCTTTTTTTGGCGGCGACTTAGTGACCTTGCCAGGGGGGCACCTAATCGCCATTGATATGCAGCCTTTGTTCCGCGATAGTATAGACTATCAGGCCCGCTATAGCGATCCGATAATGCCGATGTTCGAACGCTATCAGCAGGTTCTGCCATGGGGGGGCGACTTCCCAGAAGAGGCTCAGCCCTTCTTTTCCCCCGCTTTTTTGTGGACACGACCCACAGAGTTAGCTGACGTAACCACCCACGTATTTAATGCCTTCAAAGATTAC
>ERZ1740067.1115-NODE-1115-length-19327-cov-4.886883_pt1 | contig 19327 bp, 21 predicted proteins | sample MGYA00581736_ERZ1740067 | MGnify/ENA primary metagenome ERZ1740067 (study PRJEB43018, sample SAMN04849236) | marine metagenome | isolation source: floating plastic debris | place: Pacific Ocean | collected 2008-08-27 | study: EMG produced TPA metagenomics... | reverse complement strand
AGTCGCGCGGAGTCGCATAGGGGGCTTTTCCCTTGTGGATATTTTTAACAGCACATGCGCCAGCCTGTTGGCATGACATCATGCATGCCAGGGTGGGCTTTTGGCGCGCAGACAAGAGCTGAGGGAGCTAACGCATGACCGCTTTATGGGTCGCCATCCTTTGTGGCCTGCTTGCTGTTGCTTATGGCTTGATGACCCGGTCATCGATCATGAGCGCCAGCGCCGGCAATGAAAAAATGCAAGAAATCGCCGCCGCCATTCAAGAGGGCGCAAACGCCTATCTGGGTCGGCAATATCGGACGATCGCCATTGTTGGTGTGATCGTTGCTGTTTTGATCGCCATCTTTTTAGGAGTTTATCCTACCATTGGCTTCTTGATAGGCGCGGTCCTCTCTGGCGTCGCTGGTTTCATCGGCATGAAGATCTCCGTTCAAGCCAATGTTCGCACGGCAGAAGCGGCCCGCGAAGGCCTACAAGCGGGCTTGACGCTGGCCTTTAAAGCTGGCGCGATCACGGGCATGCTTGTCGCTGGTCTCGCCTTGCTTGCTATTGCGGTTTATTTCGGAATTTTGACCCAAGGGATCGGCTTGTCTTTGAAAGACGCCGGAGAAAAGCGTCAGATCATTGACGCTTTGGTCGCCTTGGGCTTTGGGGCCTCGCTGATTTCAATCTTTGCGCGTCTCGGCGGCGGCATCTTCACCAAAGGCGCCGATGTGGGCGCTGACTTGGTTGGTAAAGTGGAAGCTGGCATTCCAGAAGATGACCCCCGCAACCCGGCTGTGATCGCCGACAATGTTGGCGATAACGTGGGCGACTGCGCTGGTATGGCTGCTGACTTGTTTGAAACCTATGTCGTGACTGTCGGCGCAACCATGGTTCTTGCTGCGCTCTATGCAGTCACGCCGGAAAGTGCGCTTGACCTGATGCTGCTTCCGCTTCTGATTGGCGGCGTCTGCATTATCACCTCCGTGATTGGCACCTACTTCGTGAAGCTTGGCGCGTCCAACTCCATCATGGGCGCACTTTACAAAGGGTTCCTTGTGACGGCAGTCTTGTCGATCCCGTTGATTTTCGTATCTACATCCATGGTCACCGGCCTTAATGAAGCAATGCTCTTGCAGGTTGGTGGCGAAGAGCGGATTGTCACCGGGATGGATCTTTTCTGGTGCGGGATGGTTGGTCTTGCTGTGACGGGCCTCATCATCTGGATCACAGAGTATTACACCGGCACGGACTATCGCCCGGTGAAGTCGATTGCCAAGGCCTCTGAAACGGGCCATGGCACCAACGTCATCCAAGGTCTGGCCATTTCGCTTGAGGCAACAGCGCTTCCAGCGGTCGTCATCTGCGTTGGTATCATTGCCGCCTACATGCTTGCTGGCCTCATCGGTCTGGGCTTTGCTGCCACGGCCATGCTTGCCCTTGCTGGCATGGTGGTCGCGCTGGATGCTTATGGCCCTGTGACGGACAATGCAGGCGGTATTGCGGAAATGGCTGGGCTAGAACCAGACGTGCGCGACCGCACTGACGCGCTTGACGCGGTGGGCAACACCACCAAGGCGGTGACCAAAGGTTATGCCATTGGCTCCGCTGGTCTTGGTGCCTTGGTCCTATTTGGTGCCTATAATGCCGACTTGCAGGCCTATGCGACCGAGCTTGGTATCGGTGAGGAAGGCATCGATTTCGCCTTGTCCAACCCGTATGTGGTGGTTGGCCTGTTCCTCGGTGCTCTGCTGCCTTATCTGTTCGGCGCCATGGGTATGACTGCTGTTGGCCGCGCTGGCAGCGCCGTTGTAGAGGAGGTGCGCGAGCAGTTCCGCAACAACCCAGGCATCATGGAAGGCACCTCCAAGCCCGATTATGCCAAGACGGTCGACTTGGTGACCAAATCCGCCATTAAGGAGATGATTATTCCATCACTCCTGCCGGTGCTGGCGCCAATCGTGGTCTATTTCGTCATCAGCGCCGTCACAGGCTCTGCGAACCAGGGCTTTGCTGCACTTGGTGCAATGCTCCTTGGCGTGATCGTCGGCGGTCTCTTCGTAGCGCTCAGCATGACGGCTGGCGGCGGCGCTTGGGACAATGCCAAGAAATATATTGAAGACGGCAATCATGGCGGCAAGGGCTCTGAAGCCCACAAAGCTGCTGTGACGGGCGATACCGTGGGTGACCCCTATAAGGACACCGCTGGCCCGGCTGTGAACCCGATGATTAAAATAACCAACATCGTGGCCTTGCTGCTGCTGGCGATTTTAGCGCACGGCTAAGCCCGCGTTACAAATGCGGACAAGAAAACGCTGGGCCAATCGGCCCGGCGTTTTTTTATGGTTGCCTAACGATGCTAACCAACGACTAGCTTTTGCTTATTGCGGCGGTCCACCAGGGCCGCCGGGGCCACCGGGTGCGCCGGAGAAGCGGCCGATATTGCCGAAGAGTTGTTCCAAAAAGCCCATTTCGCGGCCGCGGGTGGGGGTTTTGTCATCGGCGAAACTCACCGAGGCCACATCTTCCAAGCCATAGTATTCAATGCGTTCCACATTGTCCTTGGCGTCGAAATGGATGGCCATCACGCTGTGTTCTTTGGGGTCAGGCGTGAAAAAGGCGAATTGCTCCGTCTGGCGCGTCACATAATAATAAACGCTCTTATCAAAGGTGCCGGCGATGGACGGCTGGCCGAGCGTTGCTTCGACAGACTGGCGATTGTCGACCTTGGGCATGATGTTTTCGACCAGTACCGGGTCAGCCAAATAACCTTGCTGGTCTTTTAGCCGCGAGCAGCCGGCTGCTGACGTTGCAACGCCAAGCGCCGCGACTGTTATCATGAGCCGCCGCATGAAATGGTTTTTTCCGGCTGTGACCATGCCACCCCTTTTCCAATCTGCCCCGCGCGCCATCTATGCGATATCGCGCCTGTGTTGTCCAGATTTGCAACATTGGCATAACAATAGGGCCGGACCATGATAAAGCGAGACATGAAGGTGGTTTTGTGAGCTTTTGGAGCAAGATTTTTAAACGGCCCGATTATCGCGGCGAGCAGCTCTATGATTCGGTGGTGGGCCAAGCGCGCCAGGTCGTCTTTTTTACAGACCTTGGCGTGCCGGATACGCTCGATGGCCGCTTTGACCTCATCATTTTGCATATGTGCGTGGTGCGCCAAGCGCTTATCGAGGCTGGCGAACGGCCGGAAGATGGAGGGCTTTTGCAGACAATGGATGAGCGTTTTATCGCAGACATGGACTATTGTATGCGCGAGGTAGGCGTTGGCGACTTGTCCGTCGGTAAAAAAGTGAAGGCAATGGCGGGCGCCTACCAAGGGCGTTGGAAGCGCTACCGCGTGGCGATGACGGACAAGGACGTGGGCGCGTTGGCCGAAGCTATTGAATACAACGTCTTCCGCGGCGGTACGGAGGAGGAAAACCCTGTGCCTGAGACAGTCTCTGGCGGCGCTGAGGCTTTAGCTGCCTATAGCCTTGCGCAGGTGGCAAGCCTTTCAGACACTATTGGCGCGCTACGCGATGCGGCTAAACCGGCCTGGACCGCATTCCAACCATCGCCTGAGCAGGCCAATGCATGACCCTCCCCTAATTCCACCGCCTCTTTGCGCTGCCAGAAGCCAACACGGCGGTAGCCGACTTTGAGGCTGCCGCCACGGCGGATGAAATGGCCGCTCTTGCAAAGCGTTTTGATGTGAAAGCCCTCAGCAATGTGACGCTCAAGCTGGACATTGCTCCACACAGCTTTGGCTATCGCATCACCGGCACCATCAGCGCGGTCGCATCGCAGACCTGTGTCATCACGCAGAAGCCGCTGGAAAACCGTGTGTTAGGCGACATCGATTATCTGGCTGTGACGCAGGATGACGATCTAGACCTTGATACGCTTGAAGAGAGTTTTGGCATTGCCGAAGCTGAGCGTTTTGAGGGCGACGTGCTGGATTTAGGTGAATTGGCTGCGCAATATCTTGGCCTTGCTATTGACCCATTCCCACGCGCAAGCGGCGCACATATCGATAGTGACATTGCCGCGCAGAAACATAGTCCTTTCAGTGTTCTCTCTCAGCTGAAAGACAAAGGTTGAAGCGCTGTAAAAACGCACTAGTGTCCGGCCATCGATTCGGTGCAGGGATGGACGACTAGGATGCCCTTCGCCGTGAACATGCGATACGGACAAGCCGTTTTTGCATCGTGAGGGAATAAGGGATTTGGACCCATGGCGGTACCAAAACGAAAGACAACAGCATCTCGGCGCAACATGCGGCGCAGCCATCGCGGGCTGAATGCCGCTTTGTATGCCGACTATTTCCACTGCGGTGAGCTGAAGCGTCCGCACCACAATTGCCCATCATGCGGTGCTAATGGTGGACGCGAGGTTGTAGAACCTACAGCTGCACTATAAGCTCCTCTGAGAGATATCATGCCGCGCGGCGCAGAACGCGCGCACATCCTGGGAGGGCCTGGTGCCAAAGAAAGTAATCTTGGCCGTTGATGCAATGGGGGGCGATTATGGCCCGTCTATTGTGGTGAAAGGCGCGGACATGGCGCGCGCCCGCTCTCATGATTTAGAATTTGTCTTTTTCGGCCAAGAAGAGCGCATCCAGGCTGAGCTGTCGCGCTATTCAAAGCTCAATAAGATCAGCCGGATTGTTCATACCAGTGAGCAAATCCTTGGGACGGATAAACCGAGCCATGCATTGCGCCGAGGCCGTAAGTCTTCAATGGGTCTGGCTATCAGCGCTGTGCAAGAAGGCGAGGCCCATGCTGCCGTTTCCGCTGGCAACACGGGCGCTTTGATGGCCATGTCCAAATTCATCCTGCGCACCTTAGAAGGGATTGACCGGCCAGCGCTCGGCTCGCTTCTCCCGACCCGCCGGGGCGAGAGCATTATGCTCGACTTGGGGGCTAATGTGGAAGCCAGCGCCCAGGCACTGGTGCAGTTCGCGATCATGGGCGCTGTCTTTGCCCGGACTGTCTTTGGCAGCGCTAAGCCGACTGTTGCGCTCCTCAATGTTGGCGTTGAGGATCTGAAAGGCACGGAAGACTTGCGCGAGGCAGGCCAGCTGCTGCGAGACACGCCTGATTTGCCGCTCAGCTTTGTTGGGTTTGCGGAAGGCGACAATATCGGCGCAGGGGATGTGGATGTCATCGTGACCGACGGCTTTACTGGTAATATTGCGCTGAAAACAGCCGAAGGAACGGCCAAACTCATCGCCGACCTCATGAAGCGCGCCTTTACAACATCGATTTGGTCGAAAATCGGATATGCGCTCGCTCGGCCTGGTCTCACCAGCCTGAAAGACCATTTGAACCCGGATAACCACAATGGCGCGGTCTTTTTAGGCTTGAATGGACTGGTTGTGAAAAGTCATGGAGGTGCAGGCGCTCAAGGCATTGCTACGGCTCTATCCATGGCCATTGATTTGGCGCGTCATGATATCAATGAGCGCATCGCCAAAGACTTGAGTGCCGTTCAGTCGGAGCCTGAATTGGCTGTGGCAGCGGACCGCTAAAAGGCAGCCCAGGTAGTTTTGAGGTCATGAGTACGCGGCGCACGATTTTTAAGGGGTCAGGCCATTATCTGCCCGCCAACTGCGTTTCAAACGATGCGTTGGCGGATAAAGTGGAGACCTCCGATGAGTGGATTATTGCGCGGACAGGCATCCGCCAGCGCCACCTGGCCGCAGAAGGGCAGTTTACTTCGGACCTGGCCATTGAAGCAGCGAAGGCGGCGTTAGAAGATGCTGGTGTCGATAGTGCTGATGTCGACCTAATTCTGGTGGCTACAACCACTCCTGATGATACCTTTCCAGCGACAGCGACCAAAGTCCAAGCAGGGCTTTCCATGACGCATGGCATGGCCTTCGATATCCAAGCGGTGTGCTCGGGATTTGTCTACGCGCTGAGCGTTGCCAATGCGATGCTGAGCGCAGGCGAGGCGAAACGTGCCTTGGTAATCGGCGCGGAAACCTTCAGCCGTATTCTGGATTGGGAAGACCGCACGACCTGCGTGTTGTTCGGCGATGGTGCAGGCGCCGTCCTTTTGGAAGCAAGCGACATGGCAGAGCCGCTGTCTGTAGGCGAAGGGCCGGGCATCCTAGCCTCCTCGCTACGCTCTGATGGCCGCTACCGGGACATGCTCTACGTTGATGGCGGCCCATCTTCGACCCAGACTGTGGGCCATGTACGCATGCGCGGGCGGGATGTGTTTAAGCATGCCGTCACCAATCTCTCAGCCATTATGGGTGAGGTGCTTGAAAAGGCAGAGCTGACCGCCAGCGATGTGGATTGGGTTGTGCCACATCAAGCAAACCAGCGCATCCTGGATGCGACGGCAAAGAAACTTGGGTTGGCGCGAGAGAAAGTGGTGGTGACCGTCGATAGGCATGCCAACACCTCCGCCGCGAGTGTGCCCTTAGCCTTTGATGCCGCGCGGCGCGATGGACGCATCAAGCAAGGAGACTTGGTGTTGTTTGAAGCTATGGGCGGGGGCTTTACCTGGGGCGCTGTTTTAGCGCGCGTTTAGTGGCAAACTGGCCAGAATCCTGATTCAAGGACGTCTGGCAAGCTTCTGATATTGATTTGTTTTTTAAAGCTGCTTAACCTCTGATTCTGTTCAGCAGGGGAGCCTGATATCGTGTCAAAGACCGTAACAAGAGCTGATTTAAGCGAAGCTGTGTATCAAGAGGTGGGGCTATCGCGCAATGAATCGGCGCAGCTTGTGGAAGTGATTTTGGAAGAAATTGCGGATGCTCTCGTGCAAGGCCAGAATGTGAAGCTCTCTTCCTTTGGAAGTTTCTTGTTGCGGGATAAAAATGGCCGCGTTGGCCGTAATCCGAAAACAGGTGAAGAAGTCCCCATAGATCCCCGCCGTGTCTTGGTTTTTCGGCCTAGCCAGTTGATGCGTGACCGCGTGAATGGCGACTGATACGGTCAGGTTCGCGCTTATAGGCGGGCACTTCTTTGGGGGCATCAAGGACACGCATCATGGCAGCAACTGAAAAGGCAGCGAAATCCGCCGATGCCTTTCGAACCATCTCAGAAGTATCAGATATTCTGGAAGTGCCGCAGCATGTGTTGCGTTTCTGGGAGGGCAAATTCAATCAGATAAAGCCGATGAAGCGCGGTGGGAACCGGCGCTACTATCGCCCTGAAGACCTTGAGCTTTTACGCGCCATCTCGCATCTCCTCTATACAGATGGGTACACCATTAAGGGTGTCCAAAAGCTGCTGCGCGAGAATGGTGTGCGGGCAACGGTCAACAATCACATCGCTCAATTTGGAGCCTTCCAGAGTGAAGGCGGGGGCAGCGACACTGACCCCTATGATCAAGGTGCAGACGGCGGGGAAGCCCAGGTAGATAACCTATCATCGCCTGACCAGCCTGAAGAGGCGCAGGCTGTTCTTGAGCTTGGCGAGGATGTTTCCAATGGCGCGGCTAGCCAAACGAGCGCCGATTTAGACCATGTCCTAGCAGAGCTTAAGAGCATCCATGACATGCTGCGTGCGCCCACGGCATAGCCCAGCGGTCTTTGCGTGAGTTTCCAGTTGTACTGGACGAATATTCCGCTAAAAACGCCTGCATTCTGGACGGAGCGTAGCGCAGCCTGGTAGCGCACTTGACTGGGGGTCAAGGGGTCGTGGGTTCAAATCCCGCCGCTCCGACCAGGAGCGCCTTTGAGTCAGTCCGCGTAAGTATTTTCAGCGTATCCAAGAAGTAAGCGAGACCCCTTTGAAACGAGCTAGGCAGGTGAAATAGCTATGACCGTGCTGTTGGGTCTCGGTGGCCTCCTCATCGTTATCGCTGGCTATGTGATTGTCACCTATAATGGGCTGGTCAGCTTGCGCCAACGTGCGCACCAAGCCTGGTCTGATATCGACGTGCAGCTCAAGCGCCGCTACGACCTCATCCCGAACCTCGTAGAGACGGTGAAAGGTTATGCCAAGCACGAAGCACAAACCCTTGAAAATGTTGTAGAAGCGCGCAACCGGGCTGTCGCAAATGAAGGTACGCCAGCGCAGCAAGCGCAAACCGAAGCCATGCTGAGCGGCGCCCTGCGCCAGTTGTTTGCCTTGGCAGAGGCCTATCCGGACCTAAAGGCCAATCAGAACTTTGAAAGCCTGCAAAGCGAGCTCTCAAAGCTTGAAGAGACCATCGGCCGGGCGCGGCGCTATTATAATGGCAGCATTCAAGAGCTGAACACCAAGGTGGAGCAGTTTCCCTCCAACGTCGTGGCGAAGCAATTTGGCTTTGGAATGGCAGAGTATTTTGAGCTGGATGATGATCCCGCCGCCCGTGAGCCGGTCAAGGTTTCTTTTGGCTGACAGGCGCCACAGTCTGCGCACATGGGTCCAAGCAGTCGCCTATTTGCTTGCGGCCTTTCTTGCGCTCTCATCGCCAGCTTTTGCAGAAGAGGTGATTCAATCTTTCAAGGCGGACATCGCCATTCAGCTGGATGGCACTGTCCGGGTGAAAGAGACCATTGAGGTTAAAGTCGAGCAAAAGCAAATCCGCAGGGGCATTTTCAGGGATTTGCCGGTGCAGTTCCGCGATGACCGAGGGGATACGCTGGACGCGTCTTATTCTGTTTCCAACGTGACCCGGAACGGCGTTCCCGAGCCCTATGTGACAGAGCGCAAGGGGGATTTCCTACGCATCCGTATTGGCCGGTCTGATGTTATCCTAGACCGCTCCGTTCAAACCTATGAAATCACTTATGAAACGGGCAGGCAGGTTGGCTTTTATAAAACCTATGATGAGCTCTATTGGAATGTGACCGGCAATGGCTGGGCCTTTCCAATTCTGCGCGCTGAAGCCCGCGTGGTGCCGCCTGAGGGCGCGCGCTTTGACCGGTTTCGCAGCTACACTGGCCTCATCGGCTCCACCGAGTCTGACACAAATCGCCGTGACAATCTGGATTCCTCAATCACCGTCTCCACAACACGGCGGCTGTTGCCTGGGGAAGGCCTAACCGTCGCGGGCATTTGGCCGAAAGGCATCGTCACCCCGCCGCCTGCCTATACGCAGATTATTGACGATATCGCTGCCTTAGGCAGTCTTCCGGTTCTGCTCGGCTATGGCGCTTTGCTTGGGTTTTTCACCCTTCAATGGGTTCGCAAAGGGCGAGACCCGCAGCCTGGCCCGCTGGTGCCGCGCTATTATCCGCCCGCTGGCCTGGGCGCAGCCTCTCTGCGCTATGTCCGCACCATGGGCATGGACGACAAGGCGCTTACGGCTGCCATCTTGAGCATGGCAGTCAAGCGCTATCTGATTATCAACGAGCAAGCGCCCAACGAGTATTTCTTGGAACGGACCTTTCGCAAAAACGTCACCCTTACCAAGGGGGAGCGGGCGGTCGCCGATGCCCTCTATAAAGACGGTCCAGCGCGCTTTGATGTGAGCCGCATCAATCACACCCGCCTACGCCAGGCCAAAAAGGACTTAGAAAAGACGCTGAAGTCCGATTATGAGGTCGCCTACTTCACGCTCAACACCAGCACTGTCCTCACTGGTGCAGCAATCGGCCTTGTTCTTCTGCTGTGGCTTGCAATAAGTTCCGCGCAAACAGTACCGACAGTGATGCTCAGCGTTTGGCTGTCCCTATGGGGTTTTGGCACCTATGAAGCGGTTGTGCGCAGCAGGACCCAATGGCTCATGGCAGCGCGGCGGATGACCTTCAAAGATATCTTCAGCGCGCTTACCGGGTCCGTGCCGCTTATCATGATGACGGGCGGGCTGATTGTCGGTGCTATTGCCTTCATCGCTGTCGCATCAGCTGGTGTGGCCATCATTGCCGCATTGATTGTTGGGACATGCGTTGCATTTTACCACTGGATGAAGGCCCCTACGCGGGTCGGCCGGCGGTTGCTTGATGAAATTGACGGCTTTCGCCAATATCTAAAAGTAGCTGAGCAAGACCGCATGAATTTTCACAATCCGCCAGAGATGACGCCGGAGCTGTTTGAAGCCTATTTGCCCCACGCCTTAGCGCTTGATGTGGAGCAAGATTGGAGTGAGCTCTTCGAAGAGCAGCTGGCCCAGGCCACGCAGGTGGAAAGCGGCGGTTCTGCGCCTTATAGGCCCCTTTGGTATTATGCGGGCGGCACCAGGCCCTTCGCGGCAGGCCGCTTCAGCAATCTACTGGCCACGCAATTCTCCAGCAGCCTCGTGCGGGCCTCAAACCCACCGCAGCACTCGTCCGGCAGCGCCTTTTCCTCCAGCGGTGGGTTTTCCGGAGGCGGGGGCGGTGGTGGCGGAGGCGGAGGCTGGTAATGCGCGTCCTTCTTTTCTCAGCCTTACTGGCGCTTTGCTCAACAGCAGTCCAAGCTGCTGACATCGATTTCCTCATGGATTGGCGCCCGCAGGCAGAGCAGGGCGGCTTCTATCAAGCCAAGGAAGCCGGCCTCTATGAAGCAGCGGGCATCGACGTAAAGCTGCGCGCCGGTGGCCCGCAAAGCGACCCCGCCAGGCTCATTGCGGCTGGCGCAGTCGACGCCGCGATGATTTCAAATGCCTTCCAAGCGCTCAATCTGGTTGCCCTGAAAGCCGATGTCATGATTGTCATGGCTGCTTTCCAAAAAGACCCACAAATCTTGATGGTGCATGAAGCCAGCGGTGCACAATCGCTGGAAGACCTGCGTGGACGCCCGATTTTTGTGGGTGACGCCTCTGTTGGCACGTTCTGGCAATGGCTCAAGGTTCGCTTTGGCTATGAAGATGCGCAAATTAGAAAATACACCTATTCGCTCGCGCCTTGGCTCATCACGCCAGAGGCTGCCCAGCAAGGCTACGTGACAAGCGAGCCATTTACGGCAGCTGCTGGTGGTGCCTCGCCACGCCCATTCTTATTGGCCGATAATGGCTACACCGGTTATGCGGCAATGGTGGCCGTGCGCGGGGAGCTGGCCCGGGAAAAGCCAGCGCTCGTCAAAGCCTTTGTCAGCGCCAATCAGCGCGGCTGGCATGGCTATCTCACTGGGGATAGCGCCAAGGCCGATGCCCGCATCCTGCGCGATAACCGGGAAATGACGCAGGCGCTTCTCACGCATGCAAAACAAGCGCTGCAAGACAACGCTATCGTGTTTGGCAAAGGCGAGGCCTGGCAAAATGTCGGCTGGATGACTGGTAAGCGCTGGCTCGACCTATTGGCGCAGGTCTCAGACATGGGCCTCTATGACGCCGATTTGCCGCTTCAAACGATTATCACCAGCCGGTTCTTAACGCCGCCGCCAAAATGACCGCCCTCGTTTCCGTTGAAAATATGACGGTCCGCTTTGGTGATGTAGAGGCCGTCCGCAACGTTTCGCTGAGCGTTGCGCCCGGTGAAGTGGTCACGCTTGTCGGCCCGTCTGGATGCGGCAAGAGTAGCATTCTGCGCTGCGTGGCAGGCCTTGAACACGCCAGCGACGGCGCGGTCACGTTGAAGGACGATGCCCGCATCGGTTTTGTGTTTCAGGATGCAGCGCTGCTGCCATGGACGAATGTCGCGTCCAATGTGGTGCTGCCGCTCAAACTGGCGGGCCAGAAAAAGCCAATGCCAAAAGTCTTCTCCGCCCTGGAACGGGTGGGGTTGGCAGAGCGCTATACGGCTTTCCCGTCAGAGCTTTCCGGGGGCATGCGCATGCGCGTCTCAATTGCCAGGGCGCTGGCCTCAAGCCCAAACATCATGCTGATGGACGAGCCCTTTGCGGCGCTGGATGAATTGCGCCGCTTTGACCTGGCCCGAATGGTCCGCGAGATTGCCGCCGATGATGGCCTCGGTGTCTTGTTCGTAACCCATAGCGTCTTTGAAGGCTGTTTCTTGTCAGACCGCGTTATCGTTCTGTCCAGCGGACCGGGTCAGATAGCAGCAGAAATTGCGATCGCGGCGCCAGGCAAGCGCGATGACAGCTTTCGGGAAAGCGAAGTCTTCAGTACTGCCGCCGCCCAGGTCAGCGCAGCGCTCAGAGCGGCGGCAGGAGGTTTGGCGTGATAAAAATAACAGCACCGCTCGTGGCAGCTATCGCGCTCCTCCTAGGCTGGGAATATGCAGTGACTGCATGGGACATTAAACCCTTCATCCTGCCTGCACCGAGTGCCATTGCCGCCGCGTTTTCAAGCGCTGCCGCGGACTTAGACAGCGCAGCCTAGCAAACCCTCAAAATCACCTGGATTTCCTTGGCCGTGGCGGTCGTCTTGTCGCTTGGCCTCGCACTGGCCTTTTCTGCCGTCAGGTTGCTTGAACTGACCTTTTATCCCTATGCCGTCATCTTGCAGGTGACACCCGTGCTGGCCGTCGCGCCACTCATCATCATCTGGGTCGGCGTTGACAATATTACCTTGACCTTGGTCATTATTGCGACGCTCGTCGCCTTTTTCCCGCTGCTCACCACTCTCATCCAAGGCCTGCGCAGCATCAATAAATCGCAAACGGAACTCTTCAAACTCTATGGCGCCAGCCGCTGGCAGACCTTTGTGCATCTGCAGGTGCCCGCTGCCATGCCTGCCTTCCTCTCCGGTCTCAAAATTTCCGCAGGCCTCGCCCTCGTTGGCGCTGTCGTGGCTGAATTCGTGGCCGGGTCCGGCACGGCAAGCGGCCTTGCTTGGACGATGTTGGAAGCGTCAAACCGCTTGCAAACGGATAAAGTCTTTGCGGCGCTCTTTACACTGTCCGCGATTGGTGTGGCGCAATACTATTTTCTGGCCTGGCTGGAGCAGGTCTTCACCGGGCACTGGGTTGGTAAGTAAGCAAAACTCCCTCCCCCGTTCTGGGGGAGGGCTAGGGAGGGGGTTAAGCTGCTTTGCCTACTGCAACACCCGCAGTCCTGAACTTGATTCAGGATCTTGTTCCACAGCCTGAGCCTCGCCATCAAAGAGATGCTGAATCAAGTTCAGCATGGCGGGTCTTTTCGCGGTCCACTCCTAAATCCTCCGGTGTTTGCAGGAGGATTTTCAACCTTCTTCCAAAGCTGAACACAGCGTCACGGTAAACTCTTTGTTCCCCACCATTTTTGCGCTGTCCTACAGCTATGGCTGCCGGGTATTTTTGCAGCCATGCCCCACTTCTCAAACACCTCCCTGAAACGCCTGCAAAGCTGCGATGAGCGGCTGCAGCGCTTATTTCAATCCGTCGTGCAGCGCTTTGATTGTACCGTCTTAGAAGGTCACCGGACACGCGACCGGCAAGACGCCGCGTTTGCGCGCGGGGCCTCGACCCTGCAATGGCCTGCCAGCAAGCATAATGCCCTGCCGAGCCTCGCAGTGGATGTGGCGCCTTGGCCCATCGATTGGGACGACCGGGACCGCTTCCATTTGTTCGGCGGTGTCGTCCTCGGCACCGCGCAGGCGATGGGCCTCGATATCCGCTGGGGCGGTGATTGGGACGGCGATACCGCAACGCAAGACAATGTTTTCGACGATTTGGTCCATTTTGAGCTGCGCGAGGAAAGCCCATGAGCCTGCTCGGCACGCTCTTTGGTCGGCCTGCAACGGATGCCGTCACAGCGCTTGGCAATGTCTTTGACAAGCTTTTTACCTCTGATGAAGAGCGCGCCCAGGCCAACATCATCCTCACCAAAATCGCGCAAAAGCCGCACCTCTTGCAGGCGGAGATCAACAAGGTGGAAGCGGCGCACCGTTCCATCTTTGTCGCCGGGTGGCGGCCATTCATCGGCTGGATCTGCGGGCTTAGCATTTTGTGGGCCTTTCTCGGGCACCCGCTATTTCAATGGGTGGTGGCGCTGCAAGGCCTGACTGTCGAGCCACCGGCCATTGATACGGACCATCTTTTTGAGCTGGTGCTTGCCATGTTGGGGCTTGGCGCACTCAGAACAGCGGAAAAATTGACCGGCCGCAGCAAATAGGCGTGGCATCACGGCGCTTGTAAGGTGCGCCGCGGCTCGGTATTTAGCCGCGCATGTTGGTGAATCTGGAACAAGAAGCCGCGCAATTTGCGGCGGTGCATAAGCGCCGAGAGGCGGTGAGCCGCCGTGCTGTGGGCTTGTGGCTGGCGGCTGTCGCGTGCCTCATCCTTCTCATGGTGATGGTTGGTGGTGCAACGCGGCTGACCGAATCTGGCCTTTCCATGGTCGATTGGCGCCCTGTGACAGGCTTTGTGCCGCCGCTGAGTGAAGCGGCTTGGCTTGCAGAATTTGAGAAATACCGGGCCTCGCCAGAATACCAGCAAGTCAATGCGGGCATGTCGCTTGAGGCGTTTAAAAGCATCTATCACTGGGAATTTTGGCACCGCAATCTGGGCCGGTTCATTGGACTCGCCTTTGCGCTGCCGCTTCTCGTCTTTCTCGTTCGGCGCTCCATTCCAAAACCGCTTACGCCGCGCCTCGTCCTGCTGCTCATTCTCGGCGGCGGGCAGGGGGCTTTGGGCTGGTTCATGGTGCAATCCGGCCTGGTTGATGAACCTGCCGTCAGCCATTATCGCCTGGCCGCCCACTTGTCGCTGGCGCTTATACTGTTCAGCGCTGTGTTTTGGACGGCGCTTGACCTGCTAACCCCAGCCCCTCAAGCCCAAGCCAGTGGCCGCATCCGCAGCCTGGGCTGGGCTTTTCTCAGCCTGCTTGCTTTGCAAATCGTCTATGGCGCATTCGTTGCCGGGCTTGATGCTGGCTATGCTTACAATACCTGGCCGGACATGTCGGGCTACGCTGTGCCGCCAGAGACCTTTGCGGGAGAAACGCTGGTCGATCGTCTCTTCAACGGCATTCCCACAGTGCAATTCCTGCACCGCATCTTGGCCTATTGCGTCTGTGCGGCGGCGCTGTATCTGGCCGTAACACTGCCCAAGCGCATGACAGACAAAGCGGGCGCAGCCTTGGCCGTGCTTTTGCTCGCCGCTGTGATTGGCCAAGCGCTCATTGGCATCTTCACCCTTTTGAATGCAGTGCCCGTCTGGCTTGGCACCATGCATCAGGGCTGGGCGGTCGTCGTTCTTGCTGTCACCTTGGCCTTACTGCACAGGATGAAACAGCGCCGCGTTTGGGCGGTCTGATTATACGGTATTATTTTACCGTAATTTCAAAATCCTGTTTTTAAGCGTTTTTCTTGACTTTCTGATGGCTCAATGAAAAAAGCCGCGCATTAAGTGAGCGGGTGGCATGTGGCCAGGCGCTGAAATGGAGATGTGGAATGAAAACTTATTCCGCGCGTCCAGCAGACATTGAGAAAAAATGGCTGCTTGTGGACGCTGAAGATGTGGTGCTTGGACGCCTGGCTGCGGTCATCGCGACCCGCCTGCGCGGTAAGCATAAGCCAATGTATACGCCGCACATGGATTGCGGAGACAATGTGATTGTTGTCAATGCGGACAAAGTGAAGCTGACGGGCGGCAAGCGCGCCAACAAGACCTACTATCGCCACACCGGCTATCCGGGCGGCATCAAAAGCGAAACAGCAGCGCAAGTGCTTGACGGTCGTTTCCCAGAGCGCGTGATTGAGCGCGCCGTTAAGCGGATGCTGCCATCAGGTCCCTTGGGCCGTCAGCAGCTGCGCAATCTGCGCGTCTATTCCGGCGCTGAGCATCCCCATGATGGTGCCCAGCCGCAAGTGCTGGACGTTGCTAGCATGAACACCAAGAATAAGCGGGGCTAATCCATGGCTACTGATGCAAAGACCCTCGACTCCTTAAAAGAACTCACTGAAACCGCAGCACCGCCAGCAGAAGATGTGGTTGAAGAAATTTTGCCTGACCCGCAAATCGATGAGCATGGCCGCGCCTATGCGACTGGTAAGCGCAAAGACTCTGTTGCCCGCGTTTGGATTAAACCTGGCTCTGGCAAAGTGACGGTGAAATGCTCGCGCAACGGTAAGGAAAAAGACCAAGCGGAATATTTCGCCCGCGCCACGCTGCGCATGGTCATCAATCAGCCTTTCCTAGTCACCCAGCGTGAAGGCCAATATGACGTCTATTGCAACCTGCATGGGGGCGGTCTGTCTGGCCAAGCCGGCGCGCTGAAGCACGGTATTTCCAAAGCGCTCAGCCTGTATGAGCCAGCGCTGCGCAAGCCACTGAAGCAAGTCGGCTTCCTAACGCGCGACAGCCGGGAGGTGGAACGGAAGAAATACGGTAAGGCCAACGCCCGCCGCAGCTACCTATTCACCAAACGTTAAGCCGCGCTTCGAACCGAAAAAATGGCCGCTTGTCTTCCGGGGCAAGCGGCTTTTTTGTGTCTAGAAGTCTTTCGTGCTCTTGGGTGGGGATCAGGAGGGGGCCTCTCAGCATCCGCTATGCTGAACTTGATTCAGCATCTCGTTGATGACGAGGCACCGGCTGTGGAACTAGACCCTGAATCGAGTTCAGGGCTGCGGTCTATTGACAGGCAAAGCAGCTTGCTCCCTCTCCCAGAGTGGGGAGAGGGAATTTTGTGCCATAATGAGGTCGACAACCTCATGTTCACGCTGTCGTGACAGTGTGTGTCTGTACTCAATGGCCACAAAGGCCTATGTGCTGCGCTATAACGATAAAAGAAATCTGGTCTCCAAAGCCATGCGCCAATTGTTTTTGTGTTTTCTTATGCTCCTCGCTGCAGCGCTCCCAAGCGCTGCGTCTGCGCAATATGGTGACGCGCCGGAGACCCAGATAAAGCTCTATGCCGAACGTCCTGAGATTGTGCCTGGGGAGCCGCTGGCGCTTGCCGTGTCCTTTACCGTTAAGCCAGGGTGGCATCTTTATTGGAAAAATCCCGGGGATACTGGCTTTGCACCGACAGCCCGCTGGTCCTTGCCGGAAGGTACGGCGGTTGACGATTTCGCCTTTCCAACGCCAAGCGCGTTCAGTTTCGCCGACTTTACGAACTATGGCTATCTGAAATCATTCGACTTACTCACAGAGGTGACTGTGCCTGTAGGTTATGCTGGCGAGACTGTTGACGTGGGCGCCAAGGTCGAGTGGCTGTCCTGCGATGACAAGATATGCGTGCCTGAAGGCGGAGATGTCGCCATTAGCTTGCCGGTTGCCCAGCTGGCGATCGCGGCGGTGGAGACGTGTTTCGACCTGATTCTCGTAGCTTTGCCGCGCCCGGCGGATTGGGCTGCCTCGGCTGTGGTCACGGAGGAAGATTTCGTGGCCCAAATAGATGTGCCGTTCATGCAGCAGGATGTGGGCGCTATTCAGCTGTTTCCTGAAACAGGCGGCCTGATTGTCTATGAGGCACCGCAAACTGTGACGTGGACGGGTGACAGCCAAATCCAAATTCGCATCGATGCACAGCGCGATAGCCTGCCCGGTCCGGTCAAGGCTGTTCTAAAAGTGACGCCGAAAGCAGGCGGGCCCGCACGTGGCTACGCGCTTGAGCTGGCACCCAGCGACTTTGATGTCACAGCGCCTACTACGCAAGGCGGCGCAGTTTCAGCGCTCGGACTGACAGCGTCGCTTCCGACAGCCTTGGCGTTCGCCTTTGTTGGTGGACTGATTTTAAACCTGATGCCCTGCGTCTTCCCGGTTTTAAGCCTGAAGGCGCTCAGCTTTGCCAAATCTGGCGGCGAAAGCGCAGGCGCGGCGCGCGCGGAAGGGTGGTTTTACACGGCGGGTGTTGTTCTTAGCTTCCTTGCTTTGGCAGGTGTCTTGCTGGGCCTGCGCGCGGCAGGTAGCCAGCTTGGCTGGGGCTTTCAATTGCAATCGCCGGTGATGGTCGCTGCCCTTGCGCTGGTGATGTTTGTCGTGGGCCTCAATCTGCTTGGCGCGTTTGAAGTTTCTGGGCGGCTCGCTGGCGTTGGCCAGTCTTGGCTGTCTCAACAGTCTGGCGGGGTCCAGTCCTTTGCAACGGGTGTATTGGCGACCGTGGTTGCAACGCCCTGTACTGCGCCCTTTATGGCCACAGCGCTTTCCTTCGCGCTCACACAGCCAGCCCCAGCGGCGCTCCTCATATTCTTCTGCCTTGGCTTTGGCCTGGCGCTGCCCTTCCTCCTGCTCAGCTATATCCCTGCCTTGCAACGTCGCTTGCCAAAGCCAGGCGCCTGGATGGATACGTTTAAGCAGCTCCTGGCCTTCCCAATGTTTGCGACGATGCTGTGGCTGCTTTGGGTGCTGTCTAACCAATCCGGATCTGAGGGCGTCCTCCTCACCTCAGCCATTGCCTTGCTGATTGGTTTTGCGCTCTGGGCTCTTCAACGCGGGCGCGGGGTAAGCGGCAAAGCGGCCCGGCTATATCCAGCGGCTGCGCTGGGTGCGCTGGTGATCGCAGCGCTTGGCTTTGCGCAAATCGACTACAGCCGACAACTGCAGGAGGCGGTGCCGGCTGACTTGTCAGCGGAGACCTTTAGCGAGGCGCGTTTGGCCGATTTATCCGGCGGCGATGCGCCTGTCTTCGTCTACTTTACCGCTGATTGGTGAATCACCTTCAAGGCCAACGAACGCCTTGCTTTAAAGACGGAAACTGTCCGCGACGCTTTTGCCGCCGCTGGCGTGAAGACACTGGTTGCTGACTGGACGCGCCGAGATGAGAAAATCGCTGCCGTGCTGGCTCGTTACGGCCGGGCAGGGGTGCCGCTTTATCTATTTTATCCCGCTGGGAGCCGCGAGCCCATCGAACTCCCCCAAATCCTGCGGCCCGGCATGTTAACCGCTTTGGTTCAGGAAACCGGCGTTTAACGCTATCTCAAGCTTAATCGGCGCATAACAGCGGCCAGTGTTCATCACAAGGCCGCCGGGCGCCCATGTTTATTATTGTTGGTATCATTGTTGTTTTCGTCGCCGTGTTTGGTGGCTTCGCGCTCGCGGGCGGGAAATTTGGCATCATTATCAAAGCGTTGCCGACCGAGCTCATGATGATTTTCGGCGCGGCTATTGGCGCGTTTCTCATGTCCAACTCCGGCGGTGTCATGAAAGGCGCGCTGGGCGGTGTCATGCACGCCATCAAGGGCGCCAAATGGAAACAGCAGGATTACAAGGACCTGCTTGGCCTCCTCTTCACGCTTATCAAGACCATCAAGTCCAAAGGGGTGGTGGCGGTTGAGGCCCATATCGAAAACCCAGGTGAATCCAAGATTTTCCAGCATTTTGGCGGCGTGGCTCAAGATCATCATGTGCAAGAGTTCATTTGCGATTATCTGCGCATGATGACGATGAACTTTGAAGACCCGCACCAGATGGAAGACGCTATGGACAAAGACCTAGAGCGTCACCATGCTGAGGAGCACGAGGCCCAGCATGCGCTGCAAACCATGGCCGATGGTTTGCCTGCCCTTGGGATTGTGGCCGCCGTTTTGGGTATCGTGAAAACCATGGCCAGCATTAATGAGCCGACGGAAATCCTCGGCGCCATGGTTGGCGGCGCACTGGTGGGAACGTTTTTGGGGATTTTCTTAGCCTACACCATTGTGGGGCCGGTTGCCTCTCGTCTTG
>ERZ1740067.1114-NODE-1114-length-19337-cov-49.612385_pt1 | contig 19337 bp, 18 predicted proteins | sample MGYA00581736_ERZ1740067 | MGnify/ENA primary metagenome ERZ1740067 (study PRJEB43018, sample SAMN04849236) | marine metagenome | isolation source: floating plastic debris | place: Pacific Ocean | collected 2008-08-27 | study: EMG produced TPA metagenomics... | reverse complement strand
AGAAACCTTATTAGAGAAACCCCAAATTCGTGAGACTGAACGAGAGGGATAGACAGTTCAGCTGGCGCATTGGAAAATTGAGCGGATTGGGCTGATAACCGCAACAGCCCCCATCGCGCGCCCCGTCGCGGCCCCCGTCGTTGCCTCCATCGCCGCGGTTGGAGACCGGAGGTGTCTTAAGAACGGGCGGCAATTTGCGGCTTGGCTCGGGCGGGGCCCCAAACAGCGATCGAGCGGATGCAAAGCGCGTCTGTTCGGGATCAGTAAGCGGGGCGACAGATACCTGCGCACCTTGCTGATCCACAGAGCCCGGGCTGTCCTGCGGATTTCCGGCGGCAAAGATGACGCGGAGACGTCGATGAAGAGATAAGATGCGACAGCGCCACCAACCGACGCTTCATGAACCGGGTGGGGATCGGCACGGCCCAGATGATGCCTCCGCGCCATCGAGGGAGAAGCAAGCGAAGCCATCGGGGCCCACGGCCAAAACCGGACAATGGACCGCTCACACAAGCCCGATATACATCAAAAACCGCAATCCCGATCCAGACCAAAACAGACCAAAGAAACAAACCAACGCAAAACTCAAAAACAAATGGATATAGCCATGCTTGAGCTTGATCATCTCGCGATCTCTGGCGAGACATTGGAGGCCGCGACAGCGCATGTGGAAGATACATTGGGTGTCAAATTGCAGCCTGGCGGGAACCACGCAGCGTTTTCGACGCACAACACGCTTCTGGGCCTGGAAGATGGTCTCTATATTGAAGCCATCGCCAAGGATCCGGATGCGCCCCCCGCGCGCCATACGCCTATCTTTGACCTAGCCTCATTCACCGGCCCGGCCCGATTGACGAACTGGATCTGCCGGACGCAGCATCTACAGCGTTTGCTAACCGAGATGCCTGACGGCCTTGGCCCGGCGTTGCCGCTGGAGCGAAGTGATTTGCGCTGGTTTATGACCGCACCGCCGAGCGGAGTGATTCCCTTCGACAATCTGATGCCCTACATGATCGAGTGGCAAACCAGCCCCCATCCAGCGACCAAGCTTGCACCGTCAGGCCTTCGACTGCACCGCCTGTTCATCAGCCACCCGAAAGCGGATGCTATGATCACGCTGCTTGCCCCCCATTTCACGGACGCGCGCGTCGTCATCGAAAATGGTCCGAATGCCATTTTGGCCGAGTTCGACACGCCACATGGCCGCCGCCTATTGGAGTGATCAAGTTCGCAGCATGTTGCGGCGCAATGTCACCTCTGATTGTCGAAACTTGTGTCAGTTTGCGCTGACATCCCGCCAGCGTGCCGTTAAGGTAAGGTATGTCTATTTGGTCGCGCATTTCGGAGGCCTTAGGTGCCCTTGCCTCGGGTGAGGGACTTGCGGCTGTTTTCGACAAATTGCGGACGCCGCCTGAGCGATCTGTCGCCTTCGCGATTGCTGTCATCGCACTTGGTGCGAAGATGGCCAAGGCAGACGGACAGGTGACGCGCGCAGAGGTCACGGCCTTTCGAGATGTGTTTAGTCTCGAAAGCGAGGATGAGGCGGGTGCAGCCCGCGTCTTCAACCTTGCCCGACAGGATGTGGCGGGCTTTGAGGAATACGCAACGCGCATTCGGGCCATGTTCGATGGGCATCCCCAAACGCTGAGCGATCTGGTGGAGGGTCTGTTCCATATTGCCATGGCTGACGGGTTCTATCACCCGAACGAAGACGCGTTTCTGGAGAGGGTCGCCGACATATTCGATCTGCCGGAAAACGAGTTTAGGGCCATGCGCGCGCGTTTCGTGCCTGATGAGAAACCGGATCCCTACACGATCCTTGGCGTGTCGTCAGACATGCCCGTGGAAGAAATCCGCGTCATCTGGCGGCGCCTGGTGCGAGAAAACCATCCTGATGCGATGATCGCGCGTGGCGTTCCAGAAGAGGCGGTACGACTGGCCGAAAAGCGGATGATCGACATCAACGGCGCCTGGGATGAGATCGAGGCGGCGCGGGCAGACGCCTGATGCGGATCGCCACCTACAATGTCGAGTGGATGGATTCGCTTTTCGACGCTGATGATCAGCCCAGTCATGACGACAAATGGTCCAGCCGTTACAACGTGACCCGCGCGGGCCAGCTTGAAGCGCTTGGTATGGTGTTCCGCGCGATGGATGCGGATGCGGTGATGGTAATTGAGGCGCCGGATGCATCGACCAGCCGGGAAACTACGCGCGCACTTGAAGCATTTGCAGCATTCTATGATCTGCGGACCACTCAGGCGGTTCGCGGTTTTGCAAACGACACAAAGCAAGAGATTGCACTGCTATACGATCCGAGCTGTCTTACTGTACGTCATGATCCGCAGGGGCCGATCACGGGCAATGCGGGACGATCTGATGCTCCGCGCTTCGATGGGACATTCCGCATTGATCTGGATGTAGATGCGACCGAAGATCTGGTGGTGTTCTCCAAACCGCCGCTTGAGCTTGCCGTCAAAACCACGACGGGGGCGGAACTTCGGTTGATCGGCGCGCATCTGAAATCAAAGGCACCGCATGGCGGCGAGACCCCGAACGAGATCATGCGTATCTCGATTGCCAACCGACGCAAGCAATTGGCACAGGCGATCTGGCTGCGCGCGCGTATCTCGGCGCATCTTGCGGCGGGTGAAGATGTGATCCTGATGGGAGATCTGAATGACGGTCCGGGGCTGGATGAATACGAGAGTCTTTTTGGGCGGTCGTCAGTGGAAATCATTCTGGGTGGCGAGGAGGAAAAGGCACTCTTCGACCCGCATGCAGCCGCCGCGCTCAGCCGCCGGATCCATGCGCTTCCTACAACATCGCGCTTCTATCTTCGGCATGAGAAACGGTTTCTACAGGCTTTGTTGGACTACATCATGGTGTCAGATGGTCTCCGGGCGCGATCGCCACGCTGGCGGATCTGGCATCCGTTCGATGATGTGAAATGCTGGACGAACGAGGGTTTGCAGGCGGCATTGCTTGCGGCTTCGGATCATTTCCCGGTGACCTTGGACATTGATATGTGACTTTGAAATCTTCCGATTTCATCCCATATTATGGCTCATGAATAAGCATTTGATCATAGCGTGCTTGGCATGTTTGGGCACCGCGGCGGCTGCACAGGAAGACGAAGGTCTGTCGCTCATGGAGCGGGGTGCTCAACTCTTTATGGAAGGCATCATGCGCCAGATGGAACCGGCGATGGATGACTTTCAGGGGCTGGCTGAACAGTTTGGTCCTTCCCTCCGCAGCTTCGCGCAGGAAATGGGTCCGGCATTGCAAGACCTGCTGGATGAAGTAAAGGATTGGAGCGTTTATCACCCGCCGGAAATTCTTGAGAACGGCGACATTGTCATCCGCAAAAAGACCCCGGAAGAGATCGAAACCGCCAGCGAGCCTGTCGACATCTGATCAATGATGGCGCCGTGCCGGACGCTTTCGGATCTTTGTCACCAGTTCTGCATCCAAGGATCCGGCCAAGGACCGCAACCTAGATTCGGCAACCTCGCCAAAGAGCGGTTCCGCCGCACGGGTGAGATGAAGCTCAAGCAGCCGCTTTTTCGGGAACCATCGAAAGCTGCCGCGGTCGGCCTCTTTCTCCATCCAGAGCATCGCGCCAAAACGCATGGCTTTGCCAAGCACTTCAGCCTCCAGCCGTAACTTGTCATCCAGAAGGTCATAGAGTTCTTCGAAGCGGGTTCCTTCGCGCTTGTTGGAATAGCGATGCAGCAGAGCCAGCCCTAGATAGACGCGTTCCCAATGCTTGAGGCCCCCCAGATTGGCGCGGGTCGCGTTGTCGAAACAAACTTCGGCCCGGTAATCGGGATGCGCGCGCCAACTGACGTCGTGCAGAAGGCAGGCGGCCTTGACCAGCCGTGCACGCTGTTCAGGGACCGACCGGAAAATCGGCTGGATAAACTGAAACAGGGTGCGCCCAAATCCGGGAATGCGGGCATCCTTTGCCTCGGCAAACCGGCAGGCCTCAATCAAGGGGTCGCGATCCCGCAGGCGCTGCGGCATCTGCTCATAGAGCATGCCTTCGCGGATCCCGTAGCTGGAAATCGCGATGTCCTTGGGCTTGAAGGTTTTGACGAGGCGTTTGAGCACCTCGGCGGCGTAAGGCACAAGCGCCATGCGGGTCGAAGAGATCCCGCAGGCCTGACGCAGCGCATCGAGATCTTCGGTTTCGGCAATGAACTTTACGGTTTTCGAAACCGCAGATGGCGTCATCCGATATTCGTGCAAAACGTGCAGTGGGTATTCTCGTCGGGCCATATCGATCCGCGCGATGGCCCGCCACGAGCCGCCGACCAAAAACAGTCTGTCGCGTTGTGGGCCCATCTTCTCTTGCAGCGTGTTCATGACGTCGCGAACATGCCGAATGCGGGCCTTCTTGCCGCCTTTCATGCTCTGAAGTTTCAGTGGTCCCAAAGCAGAGGTCACGCGCCGACCGACCCGGCCGCCCGAGATTTCGGCAAGTTCCATAGAGGATCCGCCGATATCGCAGACCAGTCCGTAGGATCCGGGCCAGCCCAACAGCACGCCTTGGGCCGACAGGCGCGCCTCTTCCTCGCCATCGATGGTCCAAAGGCGCAAGCCGGTTTCGCGTGCCACCTCATTTGCAAAGTCCGGCCCATCCGTCGCATCACGCACCGCCGCCGTGGCCACGACCGTCAAATCGGGCAGTCCCATCCCTTCCGCAAGGCTTCTAAAACGGCGCAAGGCGTCTAGGGCGCGCACGCGTCCTTCTGGATTCAATTGCCCCGTATCGCCCAAGCCGGCGCCAAGCGCACACATGATTTTCTCATTGTAGAAATATGCAGGGCTACGCGCAGCCCCGTCAAAGATCACAAGCCGGACGGAGTTTGATCCGACATCAACCACCCCCACCCGGGACAGGGCGCGGCTTGACGGATCATCAAAAAGCGGACGGCCAAAGGGGCCCCAATCTTGGGCTGGCGTCTCGGTCAAGACGTTCATGCTATCCCCGCAGCTTCTTTTGCACACAAGATGAACCAGCGGCGCATTTCGGTCAATCCGGCGCATTCGGATAAAAGGATTGCCAACGCGCGGTCAGTCTTCTGCGTGTGCCAGCTTGGGAACGTCGGCTGCCCCTGCGGATCCGCGACCGGAAAGCGACGGGTTCTCCATGAAAAAGCGGTGACAGTTGAAGGCGAATTCGCCTTCGGGCAGTTCCGGCCGCGTGAAAGACCCGTCAGGGGCCATCACCCAGCTTTGCGCGACATCGGCAAGATTCGCGGCCATCACCTGGCTGACGATCTGTGCTTTGACAGTCGCGTTTTCGATCTCGACTAGGGTTTCGACGCGGCGGTTGAGGTTGCGACCCATCCAGTCGGCTGACGACATGAACACGCGCGCCTTTTTGTGGGGCAGGCCGTGGCCGTTGCCGAAACATACGATGCGGGAATGTTCCAGAAAGCGCCCGACCACCGATTTGACACGTATGTTTTCCGAGAATCCCTTGATGCCGGGCCGCAAACCGCAAATGCCGCGGATGACAAGGCTGATCTGTACGCCATTCTGACCTGCTGCATAAAGCGCATCGATGACCTCGCTGTCGATCAGGGAATTCATCTTGGCCCATATTCGCGCGGGTTTGCCTGCCTCTGCGTGCTGTGTTTCGGCGGCAATCAGGTCCAGCAGACGGGATTTCAGGTTGCGTGGCGAGATGGCCAGGTTTTCGAGCGCTTCGGGTGGGGCATAGCCCGAAAGGTAGTTGAACACCTTCGTGGCATCACGTCCGAGTTTCGCGTCGCAGGTAAAAAGCGATAGATCAGTGTAGATCCGCGCGGTGATTGGATGATAGTTGCCCGTGCCGTAATGGGTGTAGGTGACAAGGTCCTTGCCTTCGCGCCGGACCACCGTGCTTATCTTCGCATGGGTTTTAAGGTCCATGAATCCGTAGACCACATGCGCGCCCGACCGTTCTAGCCTGCGAGACTGCCGGATATTTGCGGCCTCATCGAAGCGGGCCTTCAGTTCGACCAGGGCGGTGACGGACTTTCCGTCCTCAGCTGCCTCGCATAGCGCTTCGACGATGGGAGATCTCTTTGAGGTCCTGTAGAGCGTCTGCTTTATCGCCACCACATACGGATCGCGTGCCGCCTGCTTGAGAAAGCGCACCACCATGTCGAATGTCTCATAGGGGTGGTGCAGCAGCATGTCCTTTTGGCGGATGGCCGCGAACATGTCGCCGTCAAAGTCACTGACCCGCTCTGGCACGCGGGGCGTGAAGCTGGGCCAAAGCAGATCAGTCCGACTGTCGAGCACCAGTTTCGACAAATCCGCAAGACCGATCATCCCTTCGACTTCGATCACTTCGGCTTCGCTGACGCCAAGTTCCTGCATGACGACAGCCTTGAGCTTTTCTGGCGCCCCTTTGGAATGAGTCAGGCGAACCACTTCGCCCCTCCTGCGACGTTTAAGTGCGACCTCGAATTCGCGGACAAGGTCTTCGGCTTCCTCTTCAAGTTCCAGATCGCTGTCGCGCAGGACACGGAATTCGAAATGCGACTTTAGTTTGTAGCCTGGGAAGAGGCTGCTGATGTTCAGCAGCAACAACTCTTCCAGCGGCAGAAAACGGTCCTCGCCGTCTTTTGCAGCCGGCAGAGGGAGGAAGCGGTCGATCTGTGCCGGAATGGGCAGCAGCGCCTGAAGAGGACGTTTGTCGCTGGTGCGTTCAAGCTGCAGGGCCAGCACGTAGCCAGTATTGGCGATAAATGGGAACGGGTGCGCGGGATCGATCGCAAGGGGCGACAGAACAGCAAACACGCTGGACAGGAAGACTTCCTCGATATGTCTCTTGTCGGCATCGGAGAGATCGGCGCCGCGGACGACAGCGATGCCCTTCGACTTCATCTCGGTCAGAAGTTTCGCCAGAACGCGCTGTTGGCTTTGAAGGAGCAGGCGGGCGTTTTCGTCGATAAGCACCATCTGTTCGGCGGGTGAAAGGCCATCTGCGGCGGGCGTTGTGTTTCCGGCCAGTGCGAGTTCGCGCAAACCGGCCACGCGCACGGTATAGAATTCATCCAGATTCCCGGCCGAGATCGACAGAAAGCGCAGCCGCTCAAGCAGGGGCACTTTCGGGTTTTCAGCTTCTTCCAGAACGCGCCAGTTAAAGGCCAGCCAGCTGAGTTCCCGGTTGTGGAAGCGGCCGGGGCCGCTCGTGTCGATATCGGGAAGCTCGACTGCTTCGGGGAAGGGACCATCAAGAAAGTCGGTGTACATCATGAGCACTCTATGGGGCTGGCATGTGACGGATAAGTGACGATTATTCCTTGGGAATGTCCCCATTGTCCAGCATGTTGCGGGCCATGTTTCGTCCCACCGGTTTTCCCTGGGCGAGGCTTTGCGCGTCAAGAGCCGCTACGACGCGCGCTGCTGCTGCAAAAGACCTTTCGATCCTCGGCACGAGATACTGAATCACATTTGGCTTGGGGGCAATCTGCCGATCCGCGAAGAGTTTTGCCAGAACGGCGGCCAGCAATGTGTCATCGGGCGGCTGAAGTTCTGCGTGGCCCGCGGCATCCACACGGCTTTGCAGATCGGGCAGGCTGAGGTTCCAGAAGTTTGGTGCAGCCTCTCCTGTCATCAAAAGAGGATGGTTCGCCTCGGCCAGCATATTGTGCAGGTGAAAAAGCGCAGTCTGGTCGACTGGATCTTGGGAGATCATCGGAATGTCTTCGACCGCCACGGGGCCCTGCGCGAGATCTTGTAAGCTTTGATCTGCAAGGCCTTCAGCGGGAATGATGCGGGCTCCGGCGTCTGCCGCCCAAACGTGGGTTAGGTGGGTTTTGCCAGATCCTTCCGGCCCGCTGAGCACGAGTTTCCGCAGATCCCAATTCACCCAGGCGTCGATCATCGCGAGGGCAAGGGCGTTGGAGGGCGCAACCATGAAATCCTCGCGCCCGAGGGCCGGTCGGGCCGGCAGATCCAGTCCCAATTGTTCCGCCATCTCAGTCCTCAGAGGTGTTGGCGGCCTGGCCCCTGTAAAGGCGGCTGTCGCGATATTGTTGCAGCATGAATCGGACAATCACGCCGAGGGCGGCGGCCAGCGGCACCGCGACAAGCATCCCGACAAAGCCGAAAAGAGAGCCGAAGACGGTCAGGGCAAAGATCAGCCATACGGGGTGCAGGCCGACACTGTTTCCGACGAGCTTGGGGGTCAGGATATTGCCTTCAACGACCTGACCGATCACGAAGATCACGGCAACCAGACCAAGCGAGACCCATTCCCCCCAGAACTGGAAAAGCCCAAGCCCGATGGCCAGTGCGCCGCCGATCAGGGCACCCAGATAGGGAATGAAGGTGATCAGGCCCGCCACGAAGCCCACAACAAGCCCGAATTGCAGCCCGACAAGCATCAAGGCGATGGCGTAATATGTGCCAAGGATCAGGCTGACGGTGCCCATTCCACGGATGAATGAGGCCAGCGTCAGGTCGATTTCTGCGGCGAGCTTGCGGACGACGGGAGCGTGATCGCGTGGCAGAAGTTCGTCGACCCGCGCAACCATGTTGTCCCAATCCAAAAGCAGATAGACCGCCACGACCGGCACGATGACGAATAGCACAATGATGTTGATCAGTGATGCGGCAGAGGTCAGCGCGGTATTCAAAAGCTCTCCGCCCCGGCTGCTGACCGTCTGACCCACGGAATTGAGCGACTGGCGGAGCGTTGACTCCTCTTCAAGCAGCGATGGAAACCGTTCGGACAGAAAGGTGCCCGCATCCCGCGCAAGTTGCGGTGCGACGTTGAACAATTGAATGGCCTGCTCGACAAGCATCGGAACGACCAGAAGGGCCATGAGGACAAAGATCAGTATAGTGGTCAGCGTGATAACGGCTGTGGCGGCTACGCGTGAGGCGCCAAGCCGTTCCAGGCGGTCGGCCACAGGATCTAGAAAATAGGCAATGGCACCGCCCAGAACGAAGGGTAGAAGCTGGTCGCCCAGAAACCACAATACAACAAAGAACACCGCTGCCGCGATGCCCCAGTATCTGACTTGATCGCGGACGGGCAGGGCCATGTCGTCTCCGGTTGCGTACGACCTCAGAGATCGCGGGTTTTCCGCGCGATTTCAAGCCCATTGCCCGAGAGGCAGGACCCTACCTGCAGCTTGGGCGTGTTCCGGGCAGCAACACTTTGTCGATTATGTGAATGACGCCGTTATCGGCCTTAATGTCAGTCCGTACGATCTGCGCCGTTTCGCCGCTTCCGTCGTCAATGACGAAGCTGTCTACGTTCCGCGTGATGCAAAACCGCTCGGTCGTCAGTATCGGTTTGAAAAGTGTGGAGCCTTCGGGGATTTTTTTGCTCTTCAGTTTCCGATCATCGACGTGATAGAGCAATATGTCGGTCAGGCGCTGCTTGTTCTCGGGCGCCATGAGCGTGATGACCTCGCCGTCCTGCAAGGCACCAAACGCCGCATTCACAGGTGCATAAACCGTGAAGGGCCCGGGTCCGCGCAGGGTCTCGGAAAGATCGGCTGCATCAAGGGCCTGCAAGAGTGTGGAGAACTGTTCGTCATTTTCGACGATGTCCACGATTGTCGTGTTTGCAGCCGCCACACTGCCTGCTCCGATCATCAGACCCGCAAGGATGTATCTGAGTTTCCGCATGGCAACGCTCCTCATCTGGTGATGCGAGATATATAGGGACTTGCGCGAAGACGCACATCACAGGAGGGTGAAGCAGATGATCTCTTGCCTGTGTGGGACCTGCATCATAAACGCTTTGAGGACGTTACGGCCAAGGGTTTCTTCATGCGCCTCTCTCGCTATTTTCTGCCTGTTCTCAAGGAAACGCCTGCTGACGCGCAGATTGTCAGCCATCGCTTAATGCTGCGGGCGGGCATGATCAAGCAACAGACGGCAGGCATCTATTCCTGGCTGCCGCTGGGCTTCAAGGTTCTAAAAAACATCGAGCGGATCGTGCATGAGGAACAGCAACGCGCGGGACACATCCCAATGCTGATGCCGACGATCCAACCTGCTGAGTTATGGCAGGAAAGCGGGCGCTACAACGATTACGGGCGTGAGATGTTGCGGATTGAAGACCGACATGGGCGAGACATGCTCTTCGGTCCCACCAATGAAGAAATGATCACGGATATCTTCCGCAGCCATGTGAGCAGCTACAAGGATCTTCCGCTGACCCTTTATCATATCCAGTGGAAATTCCGCGACGAAGTGCGGCCGCGTTTTGGCGTCATGCGAGGCCGGGAATTCTACATGAAGGATGGCTATAATTTCGATCTGACCGAGGATGCCGCGTTGCACGCCTATAACCGTCATCTGGTCACCTATCTGCGCACCTATGAACGCATGGGGCTTCAGGCGATCCCGATGCGGGCTGACAGCGGGGCCATCGGCGGCGACAATACGCATGAATTCCTCGTTCTTGCAGAAACCGGGGAATCGGAGGTCTTTTATGACGCGCGGATTGAGGATATCCGCCTGGGCGGTCGCGAGATTGACTACGACAATGTCGACGAATGCAGGGGTGTACTGGACGAGTTCACCTCACTTTATGCCCGCACCGACGAGACCCATGAGGATGCGATCTTTGCCGAGGTGCCCGAACAGCATCGCCGGTCGGCGCGGGGGATCGAGGTTGGTCAGATCTTCTATTTCGGGACGAAGTATTCCGAACCCATGGGCGCCACCGTTCAGGGTCCGGATGGTAAGCCTGTACCTGTTCATATGGGCAGCCACGGGATCGGTGTGTCGCGGCTGTTGGGTGCAATTATCGAAGCGAGCCATGATGACAACGGCATCATCTGGCCAGAAGGTGTCACACCGTTCCATTGCGGGATTGTGAACCTTAAACAGGGGGATGCCGATACCGATGCGGCTTGCGAAACGCTCTATGTTGAATTGTGCAAACACGGGCTGGAGCCGCTTTATGACGATCGGGATGAGCGTGCAGGTGGCAAGTTCGCGACCATGGATCTGATCGGTCTGCCCTGGCGGATCACGGTGGGTCCCCGAGGCCTCAAAAACGGCGTGGTCGAACTGACCAGCCGCAAGACTGGCGAAAGCGAAGAGATGAGTGTGGAGGCTGCAGTTGCAAAGGTGGCGGAGATCTACGCGCTGCACAAAGGCTTGGCCCATCCCGAGATGATGTCGACCCGCGCCTTTCACACCTACATCTGATGCGCTGGTTGGCCGCACTCGCCGTTCTTATCGCTTCTGCCGCGCAGGCCGATGATGCGGCAATGACGCGGCTCGACACCGCTTTCGGCACATGGCTGGACGCGCATGACGTCAAAGGCGTGATGGCCGTCCGTCACAAGGGCGTCTTGCTTGGCGTTATCGAACACGGGCTTTCGGCTGACGAACCTGTTGAACTGGCCAGTGTTTCGAAATCCATTACCGGCCTTTGTGCGCTTAGCCTCGTGCAAGATGGACGTTTGGATTGGGACGATACGGTGTCGGCGCGCGTGGGCAAAGGGCCCGACGTGACGCTTGCGCAGCTATTGACCCATTCCGCTGGTCTTGGGCCAGACAGCACGCAGATGGCTATGTTTCTCTGGCGGGATCAGCCTCCGCACCGGTCCGCTGACGTTTTGGACCAGGTTCTGGAGCGGTCAGAACAATCCGCAGAGGTCGGCACATTCAGTTACAACAACGAAAACTACGCGCTCATCGGGCTGATGATCGAAGAGGCAAGCGGCGCGCCCTATGCCGAGACCTGCACGAAGCGGGTTTTGGACCCTGCAGGCGCCGAAGGCGGGGCCGCTGCTGCATCCGGGGCTTTCATGCCGTGGGGCGGTTGGGCCATGCGTGTAAACGACTACGCTGCGCTGCACGAACACTGGTTCGGGCGGGATGGTGTTGTGGGTGCCGATCCGTTCGCCTTTCCGCATGTGGAGGCATGGGACGCGTATTATGGGCTTGGCACAATGTTCCGGCAGTCTTTCGATGGCAGCGGCTATCATTTCTGGCATTTCGGGGCGCTTTGCTTCGCGAATGACGGAAGCATCGGGGCTTATGCCGTCAGTTGGTTCGGGGATTGGAGCCTGCTTGCCGCCTATGACGACTGCATCCTGGACGATACGCTGATCGAGTTGGACAATGCGCTGGCCCGCGCAGGCCTTGATCTGGAGTGAGCGACCATTTTCCGCTAAGCTCAGCAGTATAGATCGGCGGCAGACCGATCGCAAAAAAGGTTTGGCACGGCATGATCATTCGCACACTTGCCTTGGCAGCCGGATTGATGACCGGGCTCTTTGCCTCTCAATTCCCCGAGTTTTCGCAGCAATATGTGCAACGCCTTGGCGGGGCTGTCGATGCGCTGCAGGAGGTTGTGGAGGATTTCGACGCCTCCGCAAAGGCAAGCGGGTTAAGCCGTCATGCCGCATTGAAAGAGATGCACGGTACCGGCTTTCTGGAAAGTCGCCGGGCCGACATGATCAGCACCTTCGCGCGTTACGAAAGGCTTCGGGCTGATCTGGATGCCTTACAGCAGGCCGGACCGTTTATCCGCGCATCGCTTGCTCCGCGTTTCAGAGACAACGAAGTTGCGCGCGCGACCTTTGACGCCTTTCGCCCGGCCCTGCCGCTGACATTTGAGGGGATCAGTTTCGCCCTTTTGGGCCTTGTGCTTGGCGCGGCCCTTGTCTGGGCCGCGCTGCGTTTGCTTTTGTGGCCTGTCAGGCGGCGAGGCCCAGCTTAGACACGTGGATTTCGAAGGTGGGGTGCATCTCTGCACCTACCACGTTTTCGGTATAGTGCCGGTAGATCGAACGCCAATAGGGCTGAACGACCACACCTTCGTCCTGCATGATCTTCTGCAGCTTAGCCATGACCTCGCGCCGTTGATCCGCATCTGCAATGGCAAGCGCCTCTGACAATGTGGTGTCGAATTCCTCGTTCGAGAACGCACTTTCATTCCAGGCCTCTCCCGACCGGTAAGCCAGCGCCAAGACTTGCACGCCCAGAGGACGCTGCGCCCAGTCTGTCGTGCTGAAGGGATACTTCGCCCAGTCGTTCCAGAAGGTCGAGCCCGGCAGAACCGTCCTTCGCACGGGGATCCCGGCATCACGCAATTGCGCTGCCGCAGCATCCGAAGTGTTCTTGCGCCAGGTGTCGTCGATCGAGATCAGTTCATGTTCGAAATCGCCAAAGCCTGCCTCTTCCATGAGGGCCTTTGCGCCTGAAGGGTCATGAACTGGCGCGGGCAATTCTGCATATTCTGGATGGATTGGTGATACGTGGTGGTTTTCGCCCACGCGCCCATTGTTGTTGAAGCCAAGTTCCAAGAGCACGTTGTTGTCGATGGCCATGGCAAGCGCGCGGCGCACTCGTGCGTCCGCATAGGGTGTCTGGCCGTCAACCTCGGCCACCTGGTTAGGACGGATCACGACGGTGTTCGCTGTAACGGCCTCTGACTTGGTCCAGCCGATACTGTCGAATAGTTCGATGAATTCGCCGATGGATTCGTAGACCATATCGACTTCACCGGAATCGACTGCCGCGAAGATCGAGGCCTGATCGGTGCCGAAATCGAGGTATTCGATGCGGTCCAGATAGGCGCCCTCACCCCACCAAGTATGCTCGGTGTTTTTGACAAGCACCGCCTTGACGCCAACCTCAAATTCATCGGGCGTATAGGGCCCTGTGCCGATCGGGTTGTCGAGCGGATCGCCGTTAAAACTTTGGTGCACGATTGCTGCGGGATAGTCCGAAAAGCCCGCAATCAGCGTGATGTCAGCATTGCCGGGGCGAAGCACCACAGTGCTTTCGTCGATAGCCTCTATGGCGCCATCGCGCGCGGCGCCCGTTGCTTCATCGACCAGCGACGCCATGCGTGAGGCCATGGAATTGCCCTCGACCCCTTTTTCGCACCAGCGCGCGATATTGAAAGCCACGTCTTCGGCCGTGAACGTATCGCCGTTCGACCATGTCACGCCTTCGCGCACCTTCAATGTGTATTCTGTCGCATCGTCGTTGACTTCCCAGCTTTCCAGTAGGGAGGGTTCGATTGACCCATCGATCTGGTATTCGACGAGATATTCCAGATAGCCGCGGGTGTAGTTGGACATCTGCGGCCAATCGTAGGTGCGCGGGTCCTTCAGCGCTTTGACCGTGCTTTCGATGCGCAAAGTTCCGCCCGCCTGGGCATGTCCTGCGGCCTTTGCTGGCTGGCTCAGCCCCAAAAGACCATACGCTGCTGCCGTCGTAACACCCATGGACGTCGCGCGCGTCAGAAATTCGCGCCGTGACATCGTGCCTTCCGCAACCTCGGCGGCATAGGCTCGAGCCGTGTAAATGGTTTGTTTTCGTGTTGTCATGGAAAAAGCCCCTGTTGGCCTTGGCAAAGAAGAATGCCCCCGCATTCTTCGGCAGCACGCTCATCGCGCTACGTCAGAAGCAACTTTAGCATGAGGCGATCCGATCTCAAGCCATGCGCTGGCTTGACCTTCGCCGGGCCTTGCCGCACTGCTGTTTCGCAAAAAATCAGAGCAGGAGCCAGCGATGGCCGGACGTACAGTCCCCTTTGCGCCTTTTGAATGGATGATCGCCTGGCGCTATCTGCGCGCGCGTCGCGCCGAAGGCGGGGTCAGCGTGATGACCTGGATCAGCCTGATCGGGATCACACTGGCCGTGTTTGCGCTGATCGCAACATTGGCGGTCCGCGCGGGGCTGCGTGCGGATTTTGTCGACGCGATGCTGGGGGCCAATGCCCATGTCGAACTGCGCTATCTGCGTCAGGCGGAGGAAGGACAGGCGCCAAGTGCCTTGATCCGCGACTATCTCGAGCTGACAGAAAAGGTTCAGGCCGTACCCGGGGTCGTGGATGCCGCCCCTGTGGTGCGGGCGCAAGTCATCGGCACATCGCATGGCAATACTGCGCCCGCCGACATCTACGGGATCACCGCTGAGGATCTGGCCCGCTATCCACTCTTTGCCGAGGCCGATGGCGGTCAGGGCGATTTTTTACGTTTTGAAGAAGGCATGGCCGTTGGCGCACGTCTTGCCGCCAAGTTGGGCGCGACGGTGGGCGATCGGGTTAGGCTGATCTCACCTGATGGCACGCGTACGCCTATGGGCGTCACGCCGCGAATCTCGGCCTACGAGATTGTTTACATCTTCTCGACTGGACAGCCCTTCATGGACGAGGCGCGAATCTACCTTCCGCTGGCTGAAGCGCAGAGCTTTTTCAACAAGGAAGGCGGGGTCGACCAGATCGACATGATCTTTGAGACGCCGGAAACCCTCGAACCCGTCCTTAGCAATGTGCTCGCTGTTGCCGGGCCGCGCGCCTATGGCTGGACTTGGCGGGACTATTTTGGCGGAATGCTGCGGGCGTTGCGATTGCAAGACAACGCGCTTTTCATCGTGTTGGCGATTGTCGTGCTGATCGCTGTGCTCAACATTGTTTCGGGTCTGATCATGTTGGTCAAGAACAAGGGTCAGGATATCGGAATCTTGCGCACCATGGGCCTCAGCGAGGGGTCGATCTTGCGCATTTTCTTTTTGTGCGGTGCGCTTGTGGGGACGGTCGGCACCATTTTTGGTGTGGCTCTTGGTGCAATCTTCTCTATGAACATCGAGCACATTTACGGGCTGGTAAACACGATCACCGGCAACGGCGTCGCTGATCTGGAAGAGCGTGGCTTTATCTTCCCCTCCGCAGTGTTGGAGCCGTTTGATGTGCTGGCGGCCACGGCGCTCAGCATCGGGCTTAGCTGGTTTGTGACGATCTTCCCCGCACGCCGCGCGGCCAAGATGAGTCCCGTCGAGGCGTTGCGCTATGAGTGATCCCGTACTGGCGCTCGAAAGTCTGCGAAAGGTCTACAATCGCGGCGCGGTGGGTGAGGTCGAGGTTTTGCGCGGTGTCAATTTGCGCATAAACCGGGGCGAGGTCGTGGCCCTTGTCGCACCGTCCGGTGCGGGCAAATCCACCTTGCTCCACATGGCTGGTCTTCTTGATGCACCGGACAGCGGCGGGGTTCGACTGAACGGGCGGGACATGACCGGACTTGGAGATCGACCACGAACGCGGGCGCGGCGGGACGAGATTGGCTTCATCTATCAGTTTCATCATCTCTTACCCGAATTTACCGCGTTGGAGAACATTGTGGTACCCCAACTCGCCGCTGGTAAAGATCGCAGTGCGGCAGAGAAACGCGCCATGACCCTGCTTGAAAGTGTGGGTTTAGATCAACGGGCAGGGCACCGACCCGCAGCGCTTTCGGGAGGCGAGCAGCAGCGCGTCGCATTTTGTCGCGCCCTTGCCAACGCGCCGCACCTGCTGCTGGCGGATGAGCCGACTGGCAATCTTGATCCTGAAACCTCGGACCAAGTGTTTGCCGCCCTGATGGGTTTGGTGCGCGAAACGGGGCTGTCGGCGTTGATCGCTACGCACAATCTTGAGCTTGCATCGCGCATGGATCGGACAGTCCGAATGGAGGCGGGACTTTTGGTTTAGGCCTGCTGGGTCAGCCAGACGCCTGTTGCCATAAGCGCTATGCCCCCCGCACGTGTCAGGCTCAGTGGTGAGACATTCGCGCCGAAAAGGCCGAAATGGTCGATAGTCGCAGCACTGATCAACTGTCCGAGAAGGACAAAGAACACGGCATTTCCCACTCCGAAATGTGGGGCGATGTAGGTGATGGACAGCACGTAAAAGGCGATCAGCGCGCCCGCGAGCAACAGGTGTTTGGGGGCGTCCGCCAATTTGCTGAACGCAGAAGACCCCGCGAGGACAAGCGTCGCAGCGCTGACCAGAAAGGCCACCACGAACAGAACAGTCGCCGCTGCGGCGGGTGAGCCGATGCGCACACCCAGGGCTGCGTTCAGAGCTGCAAGAACAGGGATACCTATCCCGGCTAAGAGCATGATGGCGGCGTAATGCGTCATGATCCTGTTCTAGTCGCAAATGCCCTGAAGCTCGACCCCGTCCCATGGCAGGCGCACTCCATATTCGCGACTTTGCGGCAAGGGCGCAACGGGCATTTCCTGGCTGATCAGCGCATGCAGTCGTTTTGTCCGCGCGGCCTGCGGGGCGAGCGCTCGGCAGCAGACGAATTCCTCCATAATTGCGCCCTGTTGCTCGAAGCCGAAATCGAGGAAGCGCGGTTCACGGTCGAGATCGAACAGATAGGGGTCTGCGGACCCGCCATGTTCGCTGGCCGCGCGCAATGGGCTGTAGCCCGTCGTCTTGCGGTTCTGCCATTGCCAGACATGGGTCAGTTCATGCGCAAAAAGCATAGCTGCGATCAGGCTGATCCGGTCAGGATAGTCGGGCAGGTAGTCGTCAAGATACCAATCGCGGTCGAAGAGCACGTTGTTCCACAGCGCAACCGCCGCCGGTTTGCTTGTCACGATCTCGTCCTTGGGCGGCGGCAGGATGTTTTCTCTGCAGGTTGTGCGCGGTCGGGCCTGGCGCCGGAAGGTCACGGCACGCGTCGGCGCACCGTCGATCAGGCGCACCTTGTCGAGGTTCAGGGTCTCGCCATGGATGTGGCCCGCAAAGGCGCGTTCGGCGTCCGTCAAGGGGCGTCCGCAAGCGACAATTGCAAGAAGGCAAAGTAGAGGCAGAATTCGCAAAATGATCACATCCTTTGACGGGTCGTTCGCAGCTTAGGCAGAGCCCAGAGCAGCGCAAGCCTCTTGTGTTTGATTTGTATCAGATCAGCGTGATCTGCCGTCGGCTATGTTGGCCGCATGAAACTCAGAACATTGATCTTCCTGCCCATTCTGGCTGCTTGCGCGCCGGACAAGAGCGACATGCCAACACCAGATGAGGGCCGCATGCTTTTTGTTCAAAATTGTGCTGGTTGTCATCGGAATGACGGAACCGGCGGTGGTGCATGGGCTGCCGGGCTCGATCCGCCCCCGGCGGATCTCACGGCCCTTGCCGCGCAGGGTTTTGATCGCACGCGCATTCTTTCGGTGATCGACGAATATGACCGGACGGGCCTGCCCGGCCATCAGATGCCGGAATTCGGCACGCTCATGCGGGGCGACAGTGTTCCAGTTGAACTCAACGATGGCAGCCTCAGTCCCGTGCCGCGCCCCCCTGGCGGCGATCCTGACCTATCTCGAAGCCATTCAGGAGGAACCCATATGAAGCGGCTTTATCTGCTGGCCTTTCTCGCCACGCCCGCCACTGCCCAGGATGCAGAGCTGGGCGCAGCGCTTTACGCTCGACATTGCGCCACCTGTCATGGCGCGGATGCGCAAGGGCGCGGGCCGATGGCCTCTGTTCTTACTTTGCAGCCAACGGACCTGACGCTGTTAACGACAGACAACGACGGCATCTTTCCGATGCTGCGCGTGATCGACCGCATCGACGGAAGCGACCCGCTGGTCAGTCACGGTTCCCCCATGCCCATATACGGAGAGTTCTTCGCTGGGGTGCAGGACAAACCCCTAAAAACCCATACGGGCCAACCCATCCTGGTGAGCGAGCCAATCGCGGATCTGGTAACCTACCTGCAGAACTTGCAGGCGGAATAGGCGCGGCGTTTATGTCAGCCGCGTCTCGGGTGTGTGAGGCGAAGTGACGCAGCCACCCCTGTTTGTTACATCGTCTCACCCCCACCTCTTTTCCATGATCGCGGGACAGCCCGCGGCACGCACCGCATTCCGAAGACCGGAGTGCCCGGAAAGGAGAAAGACGATGGAACGTGTTGTTATCCCGACTATTTTCGCATTTGCACTGATGATGAGTCTTTGGGCCGTCGTCGGCGCCGTGGCCTGAGGTAGAATGTCGTTTCAGTATCCGAAAGACTTTGTTGCATAGATTGGTTTCTGGGCGCGGCTTTCCTTTTCCCTGTCGGACTTATTGCACAGCTTCGGTGACAGGTATGCCGAGCGATGTGTGTCCGTTCAGTACGGCGATGCGGACCTGGCGTTCAGCGACCTGGCGTTCAGCGACCTGGCGGTCGCAGTCCCGCGCCATGCCCCGCCCGGCAACACATTCGTAGAATGTGTGAGAGGAGGGCACTGACCCAACAACGTCACACAGTGCATCTTTGTCTCGACGCGGCTTCGGCGGTGGTATCCGCGCCATCGTGGCCAGAGGGCATGACCGAGGTGTTTCGATGCCCGCAGTGCTTCGTTTCGCGCGACCGCGCCGGCGGTGACGGTCTTGCACGCTTTGGCGTTCTTGCGGGGCGGGATGACGGCGTGGGCGCCGCGGTCAGCGATGGCATCGTGGCATTTGCGGGGTGAAGGGCGTCCCGGAATTGATCCAGTGGATCAATTCAGCCCTGAACGGGCGAGGCCCCGGGGCGTAGGCTCCGTCGTAGGCTCCGTCGTAGGCTCGTCGGCGGCTCCGTCGGCGGTGACGCTGCCGA
>ERZ1740067.1112-NODE-1112-length-19344-cov-5.119965_pt1 | contig 19344 bp, 19 predicted proteins | sample MGYA00581736_ERZ1740067 | MGnify/ENA primary metagenome ERZ1740067 (study PRJEB43018, sample SAMN04849236) | marine metagenome | isolation source: floating plastic debris | place: Pacific Ocean | collected 2008-08-27 | study: EMG produced TPA metagenomics... | reverse complement strand
TTATTATGGTGTTGGTGACCCTTCTCCAGCAGGGTGACTAAGGGCTAAACAGCCGTCATCAGCCAACGAGTGGAGACCCAGGCATGGTCACGCTGAACAAGATTTACACTAAAACCGGCGATGATGGGACCACGGGCATTGTGACCGGCGACCGGTTGGCCAAGACCCATCCGCGGATTGTCGCGATTGGAGAGGTGGACGAGCTAAACGCCGCCATTGGCGTCGCCCTTGCCAATGTCACCCATGATGTCATCAAGGGAACCCTCCTCGCGGTTCAGAATGATCTCTTCGATGTGGGCGCTGATCTTGCCACGCCAAAGCCGATGAAGGGCGAGTTGCGCTTGGCCGAGGATCGCCCCAGCAAGCTAGAAGCGGCCATCGACGAGCTGAATGCGGACATGCCGCCTCTCTCCTCCTTCATCCTTCCATCTGGGCCCGGGGGCGCCGGACACCTCCACCTGGCTCGCGCCATTGCGCGGCGGGCTGAAAGATCCGTCTGGCGATTAAAAGATAGCATGCCTGGCGTCGACTATCTCAACCCCGTTGTTGCGCAGTACCTTAACCGGCTATCCGACTATCTTTTCGTGGCGGCAAGGACAGCTAGCCTCAAAGCGGGTGGTGAGGTCCTTTGGGTGCCGGGCGGCGGCCCAGACCCCGAAGGCACAGATTAACGCTGCCTATTTTGGTTCGTTGACAGAATAATAATCGCCCCCACAATTGCCGCACAGAGATAAATCTGTGGCAAGTAAGCGACGATCCAATCGCTGCCCGCCATGGCGATGGGGCTGCCGCCTTCGGCGTTGATCGCCTCCACAAGGCTGCCCTGTTCGTCGTAATTATCTTTCTGCGCCCGAAAATTGATATAGAGAAACCCACCATAGGCGAGCAACAGGGCGACGCGCTCATAAAGGCGGATCGCCCCTGTTGAGATGTAGATGATGCCGAAAATAGCCAAATGGACCGTCAGGAAAAAGTTCCACGTATCGGACACTAAGGCCCGGTTCAACGCCAACAACTCGTGCAATGCGTAAATGTCCATACCCACCGGCGCCCTTTGACGCCCTCCCAAAACCTCAACTTGTCCATCATATCGAACGTTAACAATAGAAGGAACCCGGTTTGGCTTCCTGCATGTTTTTCGCGCGTGAGCCCATTGCCAACCGCACAAGAGAAAGCCCGCGCCTTGGGCAGGCGCGGGCTTTCATCAGTGTCAAAATCATTCTGTTACAAAGCGCCTCTAATCCTAGGTGAATATTTGTGGCGCTTTCGGTCTTAGGGTTGAACCCCTTCCCTGCGGCCACCCGCACGCGGGTGGCCTTGGAAGTGATTTAGAACGATTTGCGATAGGTCAGACCAACGGTCCGCGGGGTGTTGGTCCGGAACCCAAGCCGTGCCCGGCCACCACGCTCCCGATCAAAGGAGATATTGGCGTTCTCGTCGGTGAGGTTGGTCACCGATAGGACGAGCTGAGAATCTTCCCAATCGAGCCCTGCGCTGAGATTGATCGTCTCGTACGCATCGAGTTCGAGATCCACCAACTCAGAGGGGTTTTCGGTGCCGGTAAAGCCACCGAAAGCCAAGCCAGTCGCTGTCGGCAGGCCTTGCCCTTCGATTTGGTCGCTTGGCTGGGTGAAGCGTGAGCCGATATGTTGGATCGACCCGGTGACATAGGGTGTTGCCCCTGCCAACTCAGCGCCAAAGTAATAGACCGCAGATGCCGCAATTTGCAGCTCAGGGACCGATGGAAGGCGATTGCCATCTTCAATCCCACCGATCACATTGCCTTCGCCGTCAACAACCGTGCTGTCGAACTCAGCTTCGATCAGGCTACCGGAGATGAAGAGGTCCAGCCCCTCCGCCGGGGAGAAGCCAAGTTCCGCTTCAAGCCCGGTGCTGTGGGCCTCTTCGACGTTAAAGACGATCCGCGACGAGCAGCTTCCAGCGTCCAAAGTGACTTGGAGGTCGGAAATGTCGTTGTAGAAGGCCGCTGCGGTGAACGAGACGCCGCCGCGATAGACCTTAATACCGCCTTCATAGTTCCAAAGGGTTTCATCCCCATAGTCTTGGAACCCGCCGAAAATCGCCGCGTCCTCCGCACTACAAAGAGGAACGTTGAGAGGATCGTTCACCCCGCCAAGCCGGAAGCCTTGTGACGCCTGGGCATTCAAGGTGACACCGTCAGACAGCTCGTAGCTTGCCAAGAAACGAGGCGTAAATCCGTCCGATGACGTTGTATCCTCTACGTTTGAATCGCCATTGGCGAACAAGCCGCCGGTGGAAATCGTCCGCGTTTCTTCGAAGTCGTAATAACGACCACCCGCTGTTACGGTTAGTCGATCCGTGACGTCCCAATTCAGTTCACCAAAAATCGCATACTGATCAAGTTCATAGGACAAGTCAGAGTTGAACGGCGAATCTAGATTTGGGAACCCATTGGACACGGCGGCAGAAGTACCAGCGCCCTCAGAGGCATCGACAAAGGCAGCATAGCCCGGTGTGGGGAGACGCTGCGCGTAGTCGCGTTCGTTGGTGGCGTAAAATGCACCAACAAGCCACTGGAATGGACCATCATTTGTTGAAGCGAGACGGACCTCCTGGGTAAAGCCCTCATAGTCGGTCGTGTCCCGAAGGTTGGACGGGATTTCCGCGACAGCCTCATCAAGCCCAAGATCCAAGGACACAGAATGGGTCAAAGCACTGGCGTCGCGGCTCACGAGAATGCTGCGGTCCGTCAGAGTTGTCACCGACGTCAACTCCGCCGCAGGAAACGCATAGCTGACTGTCAGGTCACCAATGAATGTTTGATCCCGGAAGGCTTCATCCTGCAGCAAAAATTGTTGCCGTTCGTCAAGGCTATTGCCCGCCCCCAGTCTGTTAGGAGTGGCGAGGATGTTAAAGGCCTCTTGACGGTTAAAGCCATCGGCCTCGATTTCTTGGAACAAGAGCCGAGGGGTGATCGACAAGTTGTCGTTCGGTTGGAAAAGAAGTGTGGCGCGTCCACCGGTCCGGGTGCCGCCATTGACGTCTTCCTCAAAACCATCGGGGGTGACTGCATCAATATAGCCGCCATATTCCGTATGGTATCCAACAAGGCGTAGGGCGATATTATCACCGATAGGGATATTGCCCATGCCCTTCACATGGCTACCTGTGTCACCATCATTAACAGTGTTGACGTTCGCTTCGACCGAAGCCGCATACTCGCCTAACTCTGGCTGGTTGGTGATAAATCGCACCGTACCGCCGACACTACCTGACCCAAAGAGGGTACCCTGGGGCCCACGGAGTGTCTCTACACGGCTGAGATCGTAAAGGTCGATGTCTGGCGTGAACAAAGAGAGAGAAATCACGGACTCGTCTAGATAAATGCCCACCTGTTCTTTCACGCCAGGCTGGTCACGGACAATCTGTCCGGCGGAAACACCGCGCACCGCTACTTGGCTTTGGCCTGGCCCGAGGTTTTGAATAGTCAAACCTGCCACATTACGCGCAACATCTTCGAGGTTAGTGGCGCCGGTCCGGCTAATATCCTCTTGGGTTTGGGCATTGACGGAAAAGGGAACATCTTCGATGGCCTGTGCCCGTTTGGTTGCAGTCACAAGAATCACATCGTCTTCATCCTGCGCAACGGCAGAGCCGAGGCCAACCCCGGCCATACATAGCGCTAGGGTAGAAGCCCTCAGCATTTTTTGACTGTTTCGCATTGTGCGTTTCCTTCCTATTGTTGATTAAAGGAAAGATAGGCCGAACCGCTGTCCCTGTCCCTATATCTGCCCACGGTCGAGGCAATCTCCGAAGGTTTGTTGCAGAGTTGCAACGCCAGCCCCCGCCGAGCTTGATGCTGTAATTGCGAAAGTGGGCTTCATCGCCTCATTATTGGGGGGTCTTGCGAGCAATCATCTCCTTGTAATGAAGGACTGCCAATAGGGGCTTTCGTTAGAGGAGTACCCGTCAAACGATCAGGTCGGCCGCCATGCGACAAAAAGCGAGGGGCGCTGACGGCCGTCCCTTCTTTTCAAACGTTCTACATTCGTTCCAGTGGGCGGAACCCAAAAGCCCTAGACGATACACTTGAAAGAGAATTGGTGAGCCCGACAGGATTCGAACCTGTGACCCGCTGATTAAAAGTCAGCTGCTCTACCAACTGAGCTACGGGCCCGACCAGAGCGAGGCCATTAGGGAATGCCGTCTTCGTGGTCAACTAAAAGATCACTCTGAAGCGAATAGTGTCGCGCCGGTACACTTCGCGCTCTGCCTATCGACCGCGCAGGACGGTGATGAGGAGCGATGCCCGCTTCCGAAGGTCAGACAGGTCGTTGCCAGCAAGGTAATCGCCGGCCCATTTGTACGGCGCAATCATGGGGGTTAGAGCCTGGGCCCATGGGGTCCCAGTGCCCCACAGATCGCGCGGTTTAGGCAGCGATGCGGCGAGGTCAGGATTGGCTGCCCAGGCGCGTGCCAAGCGCTGCATCGGCATCTCGTGAGGGACCGACGCAGGGGTATCCATAGCATGGCTCCAACGCCTCGCCCCGCCGAGGACATAAAGCGCCGCGAGGGTCTCCAGAGCCTTTAAAGACACCACCGGTATGTCTGGCACCAACCAGCGGATGAAGAGGCCGATACGCGCGCCCTCATGGACCCTGGCGAGGTCGAGGGCTGTTTCGGACTCTATCGTCTCTACGGGCTCGAGAAAGGCGGCTGTGTCATCAATCATCCTATCGACGATGGACCGCGCCCCTGGGTCACGTTTTCCGATGGTCTCGGCCAGCGCTTCGACAAGCGGGTGACGGCGCGGCGGCGCCTCACCAAAGACTTCCGCTGTCGCCTCCCGCCACCATTGCAGACGAATAGCGCCAAGCATGGGATCCGACACTCGTCCAGGCAGGGTGCGCAGCTCTGACGTCAGCGCTAAGATGGCAAGGCACCCTGCCCGCTTATCATCGGGGACATAGGGCAATGCCAGCCAATGGTCGGGGTCGGCGGCCTCGACTTGGGTCATCAACTCAGTTGCCACGGCAGCCCCGAGAGGCGCAAAATGGATGGGGCGCAGCATGAAGGCCCCTCCCCTTATGTCGTTGCGACCTGCCCCTCGCCACTCGTCACCTTGGACCAGTCCCGCTTCACACCCGTCCGCAAAAGCAGCGGTGAGGCGATGAACACGGAGGAATAGGTCCCCACAAGCACACCCCAGATGAGCGCAAAGCTAAACCCACGCAGCACATCACCGCCAAACAGAAACAGCGAGAACAACGCCAACAATGTCGTGATCGACGTCATCAAGGTCCGCGCCAAGGTCTGGTTGATCGACAGGTCGATGACTTCCTCAAGCGGCTTCTTCTTGAACTTCCTCAAATTCTCCCGGATCCGGTCATAGACCACCACCGTGTCATTCATGGAGTAGCCGATAATCGTCAGAAGCGCTGCGATAATGGGCAGGGTAAAGTCGAGCTGGGTGAGACAGAAAATCCCCACTGTGAGGATCACGTCATGCACCAGGGCGAGGATGGCGCCCAGGCTGAACTGCCACTCAAAGCGGAACCAGATGTAAACCAGCATGAGGCCAATCGCGACCACCATGGCAAGGACGCCTTTTTGGATGAGCTCGCCCGAAATGGTGGGGCCCACCACATCAACCCGGCGGAAGCTAATCCCCTCGCCCAAGGTTTCGCTCAGCGTGGCTTTGACAAGGTCGGCCACTTCCGTTTGCCGACGTTCGGCCGCCTGATCGACACCATCGCCCTCCTCCGGAGAGGATGCGGCCGCTTCATCCGTCTGCAACTCAACGATGACAGCGATGCCATCTTTCGCGCCCGCGGTGCCGCCAATCTCCTTGGCAATCACATTCCCCAAATCTAGCGTCGAGACTGCGGAGCGCACTGCCGTCAGATCATCGGGGACGAAGGTTTGTTCCTCCGCCGGGCCCACCTCAATGGTGACCCCGCCGCGGAAATCGATGCCGAAATTGAGGCCAAGAGTGAACAACGCCACGATAGAGCCCACCATCGCCGCCAAAGAAACGATGGCAGAAATATTCCGAAAGGATGAAAACGGAATATTCGTTTGGGAGGGAATAATGCGTAAGCCCATTTTCTTAATCCTCCTAAATCGACAAGGTCTTTGGCCGAGCGCTCAGCACATACCGACCAGCGAAAAGACGTGTCACCACATAAGCGGTGAAGACTGAGGTGATGACCCCGATGCCCAACGTTACGGCGAAGCCTCGCACAGGCCCTGAACCCAAAAAGAACATGATGAGCGCAGCAATGAGCGTGGTGAGGTTCGCATCAAAGATGGCGGAGCTGGCGTGACGGTACCCCGCCTCCACCGCTGCAACGGCCTTTTTGCCCGCTGCCACTTCTTCTCGAATCCGCTCGAAGATCAGCACATTCGCGTCCACCGCCATGCCGATTGTCAGCACGATCCCAGCAATCCCCGGCAGGGTTAGCGTCGCCCCAAGGAGGGACAACGCCCCCGCGATCAACACCACATTCGTTAAAAGAGCGAGGTCAGCGTAGATGCCGAACCGACCATAGGTGATGACGATGTAAATCACGACGGCAACAAAGCCGATGATAAGCGCAATCGTCCCCGCCCGGACGGAGTCCGCACCGAGATCTGCACCCACGGTGCGTTGCTCAATGGTGGTTAGCTTCGCGGGGAGAGCACCCGAGCGAATAAGGACGGCCAACTCTTGCGCCTCTGCGGGGTCAAAGCTCCACGTAATCCGACCTGACCCACCGGTGATTGGCGATTGGATCGTTGGGGCGGAGATGATCTCATTATCGAGGACAATCGCAAACCGGCGACCAATATTCTCGCGGGTCACATCGGCAAACAGCCGTGCCCCGCGCTGGTCAAAGCTGAAGTTAACCTGGATGCCTGGCCCGTCTTAGTTAGGCGACGAACCCGCTGCTGTGACCATTTCCCCGGTGTCGTCGGCATCTTCAAAGATAATCAGATCGCCCTCAAACTCCGTCATCGGCAGCCGAAGGCGCCGCGGCGGCGCTGGGGCTAACGGGTCCGCCGTGTCATCCACCATGTGGAAACTCAAGGCGCCAGTGCGATCAATCACGCTACGGATGCCTGCGCTATCACTATTGCCTGGCACTTGGACGACGATGCGGTTCGGCCCCTGCCGTTGGATGGAGGGCTCTGTCGTCCCAAGACTGTCGATCCGGCGACGGACCACTTCAATGGAGTCGATCACCGCGCTGTCGGCATAAAATTTCTCAGCCTCTTCGGTCATGACAAAGAGGACCGACTGTTCCTCCCTTGTGACGCGCCAGTCTCGCCCGGCCGCCGCACCCAAGGGGCCGCCGAGAGGCCGCGACAGATCGCGCAACCGGGCAAAGGCGGTATCCATGTCGCTTGGATTATTGATCGGTACCCGCAAGGTGCGGTCAGTGACCTCAATTCGGCCAAAGGGGATCCGCCCCCCCTGCCGCAGGGTCGAACGAATGTCCGACTGGAACGTCCGCACCCGATCCTCAAGCACTTTTGGCGTGTCTACCTCAAGAAGGAGGTAGGAGCCCCCTTGAAGGTCGAGGCCAAGGGTCACCCGCGTATCGGCAAACCCTGGCGGCGGGTTCTCGGCATCAAAGAAATTGGGCAGCGCAAAGTAGGCCCCCATCAGGACAAGAACGATGATCGTTCCGACCTGCCACTTATTGTACTGCAGCATGGGCGCGCTCTACTTCTTCTCGTCGGGTTGGGAGCGGGAGGGGACATCCGCGATGGTGGCCTTCATCACCTTCACCTGCACCCCGTCAGAGATTTCCACCATCACCTCTGGGTCGTCGGAGGCTTTGACCACCTTGCCCACAAGGCCCCCCGCGGTGACCACCGAGTCTCCGCGCTTGATGGCGGCGATCATCTCCCGATGCTTCTTCTGCGCATTTTGCTGCGGCCGAATCAGCAGGAAGTAAAAGACGATGAACATCAACGCCATTGGGATCAGAAGATCCAATATCCCGCCCGCTGGGGCCCCTGCCTGGGCGAACGCCGCCGATGTGGGCAAGAGCGACGAGAGGCTGGCGACGAGCACGATGCGGGAAAGGGGCATGGTCATATGTCCTTATTCGGTTGCCATAGAGGGATTAGCTGGACCCTAGGTCAGCAATGTCCTTGGAAAGTCAAGGCGCGGCTATAGACCGAAGCTGGCATTGGGGGCAACTAATGGACAGGACCAATCGTCACCATTCGCTCGTGCCCGGCGAGGTCCTTTGACACAGACACCGCGCGATCAGGCATCGCGGCTATCATAAGACGGCTCACCGGCGCCCCCTGCCCCGTACCGATTTCGAGAAAAGCCGAGCCTTCCGGCTTAAGCCAGCGGGCCAATAGCGGGGCAAGGGCACGGTAAGCGTCAAGACCGTCAGGTCCCGCGAACAAGGCGAGTGCCGGTTCATAATTCTTTACGGACGTCGGAAGATCTGCATCGTCCTCGATGTAAGGCGGATTAGAAACGATGACATCGTATGGGCCGGTGTATGGTCCGGCCGGTGCCGCCGCAAAGTCACCTTCGATGAGCGCTGCGCGCTCCCCAACGCCGAGGATGTCAACATTCTGACGCGCAATTGCCAGCGCTGAGGCCGACTGATCAACGCCCCTTCCCGTGGCGCTTAGCCGCTCGGCAAGGAGGGTCGCCAAAAGGCAACCAGAGCCAGTGCCCAAATCGAGGATGACCGCATCCTCTGTCATCACCGCCAACGCCGCCTCGACCAGCATCTCGGTATCAGGTCGTGGGATGAGGACATCAGCACTAACGACAAAAGGGCGGCCGTAAAATTCTTGGGTTCGAACGAGGTGGGCGACGGGCACCCCCTCCCGCCGGCGTGAAATCAGCATCTGAAATTGCGCCGCGACCTCTTCCCCCACGGGCCCCGCGTCACCGGCGATGAGATCCGCATGGCTCAGCCCCGATGCATGCAGGAACAGCGTGCGCGCGTCTAACATGGGCGTGGGCATGGGCGTGGGACTATCCGCAAGCTGCGCGGCAGCCTGTCGCACAAGAGTACCGACCGTATGGGGAACATTTTGCGGCAAGATCAGGGCACCAACATTTCAATTTGTTCATTCATGCTGCGACAAAGACGCCTCTGCCTTGGCGCGGCGAATTCACCCCCTATGTCGGCCATGGGAGAGGTGTTGTCCAGCGCGTCGCTTAAGGAGCTTTCCATGCGCAAGTCACTTTTTATCGGAACGGCCATCACCGCAATTGCCTTCACCGGGGCTTCGGCGGAGGAGAAGAGTTACTATATTTCTGGAAGCGTCGGGGCCAATTGGGCCTCAGACTCTGACAATGAAGGGTCGTTCACCGACGATTTTACGATCGCCGGGACCGCCCTTGATGGGGCAACCCTGCCCGCCGGGACTGCTGTCGGTTGGGATACCGAGTTCGATGTCGGGTACACCCTCAGCGCAGCCATTGGTAAGGACCTAGGCGCCTTCCGGGCAGAAGCAGAGGTTGCCTTCACGCAAAATGATGTCGACACCCACAGCGGCGTTTTTGCCGGTACCACCAGCCTTGATCCCGTGGACGCCACGGTGTTGGTGGCCTCGACCAGCGATGATTTAGGCACCACGGTCGGCGCCCTTGTCGCTGATGGTCAAGGGGACCTTCAGACCACCTATCTCTTTGCGAACGGCTACTATGATTTCGAACTGCCGAACACGTCCATCGAGCCCTATATCGGTGCCGGGATCGGTGTTGGATTTGTGGACGTTGAATACGCTCCTTCAAATGTCGGGATCGTGGATGATGACGACACGGTATTTGCCTACCAATTCATGGCTGGCGCCGCTGTACCCGTCACGCCGCAACTCATGGGCTTTGGTGAAGACGGCTATCGCGGAACCACCGACGTTGAGGTAGACGTCGACCTGTTCGCCGGCGAGCTGGAAATTGAAAACCGAGGCGTGATTGCAGAAGTTGGCCTACGGTACAATTTCGGCGGGTAAGGGGCTCGCCGCTTCACATTTTCCAGAAAATAGGCGGCGCCCTATGCCGCCTATTTTTTGAGGATGGGTAACGCATGGTGGTTTGTGTAAAGGTCCACTCTCGAAGGCGTAGGGCTGGGATACGTTGGCAACCCGCTTACAACCCCATGACAGACAATAGCCTGTCATGATCAATGGCATGAACTGTAATGCCCTTTGGTCGTACGCCCACCGATGTTTCCGCCGCTAGGAGAGCGTTGATGATCGCCTCTTCTGTGGCGTCGCGCGCAGCGCGATAGACATCGTCAAGGTGCGTATCCTCCAGCAGTGTTGGTGTCAGCTGGGTTTTGCGCCCCTCAATATCGACCGGATCATTCGCCGTAGAAAGCGCTAAGAAAATGTCTCCAGAACTGTTGGCAGCGATGGCGCCTGTTCGCGCTAAACCAAGGCCTGCCCGTTTGGCCACGCGCGACAATTGGAATGGCAAGAGGGGCGCGTCGGTGGCGACCACAACGATGATTGAGCCGAACTCGCGTTCCTTGATTTGTTCAAATACGGTCCCTTCGGGAAGGTCGCGCCCAACCGGTACCCCGCAGACTGTCAGATCTTCACGGCGTCCAAAATTGGACTGGACAAGCACACCGACTGTATACTGTTTATCACCAAGGGTAATGACCCGAGAAGAGGTACCTGTTCCACCTTTAAAATCATAGGTGATCATGCCGTTCCCGCCGCCGACATTACCCTCGGCAATTGGGCCACTCGCGGCACTATTAAGGGCACTTAAAACATGCGCCTCGGTAACGTGAAACCCGTTAATGTCGTTCAGCACACCATCATAGGTTTCCGCAATAACAGGCAGTGCGAATAGATGGTTCTCGCCAAATGCTTCTGAATATTGGTCAACGATCCATTTGACCGTCGCATGGTGCACAACCCCCACCGAATGAGTGTTGGTGATACACACCGGCCCTAAAAAGTACCCCGCATCCTGAACCCAATGGGCGCCAGTCATCTCGCCATTACCGTTAAGGGCATGCATGCCCGCATAGACATATTGGGGTGTCTTTGTTTTCCCCCGCGGCAATAGAGCAGTGACGCCGGTCTGCACACCAGGGCCGCTATCACTGGGGTCTTTTCCGCGAGTAATAGTAGCGTAGCCAACCTCTACCCCCGGCACATCGGTAATAGCATTATACGGACCAGTGGTGCCCGCGAATGGCAACCCAAGCTCGCGCCCACGCTTTTTCGTCGTACTCATCGCCCGTTCCTCATTCGTTACTTTCCAGATCCGCCAGCCGGTCGGTCTGGTCCTGCAAGATAAGGGCATCGATCATTTCGTCGACGGCCGGCCCGCCCTCTATCATATCCTGAAGCTTATAAAGGGTGAGGTTAATCCGATGATCAGAGACACGGCTTTGGGGGAAATTATAGGTTCGTATGCGCTCGGAACGGTCGCCCGATCCCACCTGACCCTTTCGCTCGGCGGAGCGCTCGGCGTCGATCCGCGCCCTTTCAGCATCATAAAGCCGTGCACGGAGAACTTTCATCGCTTTTGCACGGTTCTTATGCTGAGACTTCTCATCCTGCTGGCTGACCACAACGCCTGTAGGAATATGCGTGATACGGACAGCTGAATCTGTCGTGTTCACCGATTGCCCACCGGGTCCCGAGGCACGGAAAACGTCCACCCGCAAATCACTTTCATTGATTTCGATGTCTACATCTTCCGGTTCAGGCAGGACCGCGACCGTTGCGGCTGAGGTGTGGATCCGACCTTGGGTTTCCGTTTCGGGGACCCGCTGCACCCGGTGGACGCCGGATTCAAACTTCAACCGCCCAAAGACATTATCGCCCGACACGTTGGCTTGAATTTCCTTATAGCCCCCGACCCCGCTTTCGGTGGCACTGATCACCTCGACCCGCCATCCCCGCGTGGACGCATAGCGTTGGTACATTCGGAAGAGGTCCCCCGCGAACAGCGCCGCTTCGTCACCACCCGTTCCGGCGCGCACCTCTAAGATTACGGGGGCGTTGTCAGCTTTATCCTTGGGCAGCAACATCAGCTGCAACTCATGTTCCAGCGCCGGAATTTTCTCTTTCAGCTCCGCCAGCTCTTCCCGCGCCATCTCCGCCATATCGGGGTCATCACCGGCAATCATCTCCTCGGCCGCGCCTAGATCATCTCGCGCGGTGGTCAGAATCTGTGCCGCCTCTGCCACGGGTTTTAGCTCTGCATGCTCCTTTGAGAGGCGCACAATGTCGTCGGCGTCGCTCACCTGGGACATTTCAGTTTCCACGGCCTGCAAGCGGTCGATAATAGCGGTCAGTTTTTCCTGCGGAATCAAGGCTGTGGTCTTTCTTGGGTCATGCGTATGGACGCGAGACCCCCGGAGTTAGGCGGTTCGCGCCATCTCGTCTACGCCCCACCCATCATCTGCGCCATGTGGGCATCTTCAATTGCTTTAAACCGCTTATAGGCTTGGCGCTCACGGAGGGGTGCAACATAGGCCGTGAAGGCTGATCGCTCGGGAATGGTTTGAAAGGCCATGCCAAAATCAAGGCACGCGCCCAGATAAACATCCGCCGCCGAGAAGGCATCCCCCGCAATATAGCGCCGGTCGGTGAGTGCTGTTTCCAACGCGTCCATGGTTCGATCAAAGGAGCCAAAGCCCGCCGTGGCCTCTTTATCGACACTATCGACACCCCAACCCTGCGCCTGACAGAGAATGGCTTGCTCCATGGGTCCTGCCGCAAAGAGTGTCCATCGATAATAGTCGGCGCGAGCACCGGGCGCCGGAGCGAGGCCTTTTTCAGGAAAGGCGTCGGCCAAATAAAGACAGATCGCAGCAGCCTCGGTCACCACCTGGCCGTTGTGGACGACGGTGGGCACCTTCCCCATCGAGTTGAGCGCGAGATAGTTGGGATCCTTCATCGATACTGCGCCAGGGATAGGCGGCGCTTTTGACCCCTCATAATAGTTGAGCAGCACCTCCTCATAAGGCTCCCCCACCTCTTCCAGCATCCAGCGCGCAATCTGGCCGCGGGACATCGGGTGGGTGTACAGAGTGAGGGGGGAATCGCTCATGGTCGCTCTCTCGGTAATCGCAACACTATTGTTGCGCCCCTTGCGGTAGAATCGCAACAGAGCAAGTCGGTCGTTACCGTTCTGAAACCAGTTGTGCGGTATTAGGGATTTATTGACTCTGTTGCGAAGGATATCGCGAACATGCGTACTTTTCTTGGTGCTTTCGGCCTCGCCCTTAGCCTCGCTGCCTGCGGCGAGCGGGAGCCGGAGATGACCCTGCTTGATGCGGCCTCCCTGTTCCGCGCCCACGGCACCGATTTGGGCGCCATCGAGCAAGCCTATCCAGGGCCTTATCTTGGCTTCTTTCGAGTGCCCGCTCGCCTCGACGAAGATCAAAAACCGGGGGATGAGACGCTGATGAAAACCGTCCGTGCACATTTCCCGGTGGAGTTCATCGACTTCTTCCCCCTAGGTGACACTGGAAAGGACGAGGTGAACGTGATTCTCAAACGGTTCAGTGGAGAGTATGGCTGGACCATCATTAGCTTGGTTTACTCCGAGATTCCCCTACCCGAACCGGAAGGCGAAGAGAATAAAGGGATGGCTATGTACGATAGCTGCGATTCCCGTGCCGTCCAGTGGATCAGCAGGAAACCGACCAGCGGTTCTTATTCCGTATTCTGTCGATTAAGTGATAAATGGTACGCGTTCCAAAGTGTGCACTAACATCCAATTCTATTTTCTACGATTTGTACACCTATTACTGTGAATGGAACAACAATCACATCGGCGTGTTTGCTACTAGTTTAATCAATTTGTTGACTACGGAACTTTTCTCTTTACGCGAGCTAACATTGATGATAGCGGATCCACGGGGCCGGAGAAAAGTATGACTTACAGAAATCGCTGCAGAAACTTTTTGATCAGCTTGATCAAAAAATATACTTCGATGAAATCTTTACGAGAATTCTTTTCTTTAGAAAGAATTGGACGATATTTTTCTGAACAACGTGTTTTATGGGGCGTGAAGTTCTCATCAGCTTTCTTGGGTGCATTAATTTGTACAGGAATGATATCTCCCGCAAACGCGCAGGTCGGATTTGTTTTAAATCAGAGCAAATTTAGCTTCGCGCCCCATAACACAAATGACCTTGAAGACTTCGTTTGGGCTATTAACCAGCTCCCGTCCAATCCGGATCCAAATATTCTGATAGCGTTTGCGGGAAGACCTGATTCCAGCTTTTCGTGTGCGGTCAATACTCATTGTGAGAGCGACCTAAACAGTGGGTGCGTGGATGATGTGTATGCCGCATCTCCAACTTTAGATCCGTTTTTTTCCGAAGTTCGGACGGGAATGTATTCTAGCCAGGTCTACATGCCGCGTTGTCCGAGCGGGGCTGCGATTGGCATGAGGGGGGATACGTTTGCAGCCTACAATCCGACAAGTAGCGTTGGTGGCATAGCGCTATATACCCACACAGGCACCGCAAATGTCGGCGGTCGGCAGTCCTTCTTACAAACGGCTCAACAACCCACCACACAAGATATTCAAGGAACGTTCGCCACCTTCCAAGGTCTCTATGCACCCTCGTCAAATTGGATGTATCCGTTTTTCGGAGCAAGCCAGTGTGGCCAGGCCTCAAATCCCCTAGCCTGTCAAGACGGCTATAAGGTGCAGGTCGCTACGGAGCAACGGGTTCAGAACTTCATCGACAATGGTTTCTCTGGCGCCTTTCAAAACATCGAGTTAATTTTCAGAAATACGCAGGGTACGCCCAGTAATCTATTAGACGATAAGCTTATCCAAATCCAAATTCGTACATGGTGTAATTTCGACAGTATTCAGTCTACGTGTGACGAATATACGAGTACTGACCCCAATCAAAATAACCTTCGCTTTTACGGCGGCCAATTGGGCAATCCGGGCCAAACGACAACGATGACAATTTCGAGTAGCAGTTATCCTGATTATCAGGTGCTTATGTGGACATCCTTAGGAAGTGCCACGTCTGCCGGCCATTCTGCCGCGCCCCAGCTCTACAAGGCAACTCTCAGCTGGCGGCAGTTCGTAACGATGCTACGGGGTTCGGTGTTTGCGACCAATCAGAATGGTGCAAACTACGCGACTGTTGCGCAGTTTTATGGATCTGGATGGGGCACCCCAGAAAACTGGATCCTCTCCACTGTTCGGTTTGGGCAAGAGATTTCAAACGAAAACTGGGACGGTTCGTTTGATCCTTCATTATCTGCAAAAAGATCCTCTTTTGGCGGAGCCATGCGTTGGTTTAATGTGATTGCGATCACCAACTAGACCGCCTTCCGACCAGATTGGTACGAAGATCGGCGGAGTGAGGCAGATACAGAAAACGGGAAGGGACCCGTTTTCCTGCCAAACGCTCAAAAACGATAACTTAGAGCATGCGGTCTGATGCAACAGGCAAGCAAATTGCTCTCGTAAAGAGCTTTTGTTGCAGTAATCAAATAGACCCACTTTAAGTGGCCCCGGTCAACCGAAGGGAACGGTGAGGTCACCGACCTATAGGCATCCGACGTTCGGGTTGGCTCAGGCCGATGTTAATAGGAGGCCTCTTTTGTGTGCGTGATCCGCCCTGCCCGATCCATACGGATCACCTGGGGTGCAACCTCATCTAATTTTGGGTATAACCGTCGGTACGGCGCACAGACGCAAATGGATCGGTGCGTGTTGGTCTTTTATTCCCGCACCTCATTATCGCCCCCCCTTATTTCATTGATGGGCATGCTGGTTCGCTAGGACGGTACTTAGACGCTCATAAACGCGCTTTGCGTCGTCACCGAGGCCCGTGACATCAAGCGCATTCTGCTCGAGGGGGTCTGTGAGGTGATCGTAGAAGTTACCTTCGTCATCGAGTTTGTACCGCTCGTCAAAAGCAAACTTTCGCTCTTCCCACCGCGACCAGCGCGGATCGTAGTGCATGTAGATGGCATCGCGGACCGGGTGTTTGCCGCCCAATAAAGCATCGTAGACGGAAACACCATCAAGTGTACCTTCTGCTGCGCTGATATTGGAGACCTCTAGCAGGGTTGGGTAAATGTCCAATAGCTCCACCAGGTGTTGATAGTGGTGCCCTTTTGGAATGCTGCCAGGCCAGTAAGCAATGAAGGGAACCTGCATACCTGTACGGATTGTTTGACCTTTTCCGCCTTTCACCGTGCGGCCACCGAACTCACTGACAACCTTATAGTCAGTACCGTTGTCACCGACAAAGATGATGAGCGTTTGTTCCGCGAGGTTAAGGGAATCCACGTGGCTGAGAATATTTCCGACGAGATGATCCATGTAGTCGACCATCCCATCAAATTTAGAGGCATCATTATCGGCATACGGTGTTTTAGGTGTGGTCACGAACGGGTCGTGAGGTAGAACCAGTGAATAGAGAGCAAAAAAAGGTTTTTCCTTATGTTGTTCGATAAAATCTAAAACCGCTTGATTTAGAACATCTGGTCCAAAGACATCTTCGCCATGCACTGTTATATTGGGGGGCGCCGCACTTGTGGAGGCAAGGCGAGGTTTCCAATAACGTGAGCCCCGTTCCTCTCGTTCCAGGTGCCAAATTAGGTTCTGTTGAAAGCCTGCCGTATGGGGCATGGCGCCGGTTCCCTCCAGCGCTCCGATTCCAGCAAGTTGCCACTTTCCAAAATAGCCGGTGGCATACCCCATTTCCGTAAATGAGTGGCCTAATGTTCTTTCCCTTGGCCCCAAATAACCGAAGGCTTCGTAATTCCTGTAATTATGTTTGCCTGTCAAAAGGCGCGTGCGTGAAGGTGTGCACAGCGGGGTTGCAAAGAAGTTCCCAAACTGAACACCATTTTCCGCCATCCGGGCGATGTTAGGTGTGCTGCGCGTGCCGCCATAAGGGCTGATGGCTTCGATACCGAGATCATCGGCCAAAATGAGGATGATGTTTGGTGACCGCGGATCTTGGCCATTGGACCTTTCCGAGACGGTGGGCACGCCCTCTTGGTCTGCCCCGCAGGCTGAGAGCCCAAACAATCCAATCAAGATCGCTGAAACGAAAAGTAACAATCTGAGCGGCAGTACGGGTTGGACCATCATTATCACTCCCTAAAACATCCTGGGATCTCCCATTTTTTGTAGATTGATTGCAAGACGGACGAGGCATTCAGTCAAGCTTGCAAAATAGAGAATGGACCCATCCACCGGACTTTCACTTTGTTTCAAAAGGCAAACGAATTTCTCCAAAGTGACTTGTCCGTTAAACGCGACCTCACCCCGCGAGCGACCTTTGTTACGCTGCTCTGGCAGCATAAAACCAGGGTGTGAGCTCGTGGAGGCGGGTGATCTTGTGGTCGTCGGTTTGGCCGAAAACCGACGTCAGCCAGCTTTACGGATCGACCTTGCTCGGATTGGCGGTTTCGATGAGGGTGAAGGCAATCGCCAACCATAAAATCGTCCACCTCGACGATCTTCTCCCGTGGCGCTACACCGCAAAGGCAGAGCGACTGACGTCTTTTGAGGGTTATTAGACCCAATTCTACGAACGGATGACGACCAGCACATAATTTAGCAGGGTACAGAGGGGGAATAAATGCACGATAATCGACTTTTGGAAAATGACCTTATCAGCAGCGCAATTTTAACCTGCCAGCAAGCCGCGTCGGGCGCGGCCAGTTGGAATGAAAGTGTAAATGCGGTCGCGCAAGTCTTTCGGTGTAATCAGGGGGGCCTGTTTATCATCGGCCCCGAGAGCAACAATCACCTCATTTTCGAAACCCTAAACCACACGCCTGAAAGCGTTATGGCCTATCTCGAAGATGCCGATGAAGACGTTTGGATAAAAGCCGCTTAAGAAAATGGATATATCATCAACCCGCGTGCGATGCGCGGCTCAGAGTTCGTCGAGTTTGAAACCCTAACAAAGTCGCCATTTTACAAGAAGTGCATTCAACCCAACGATATTGTGGACACGCTAGCAATCCCGATCTCAGTGTCTGATGGTATACATGGCACATTTTTGGTGCACGCAAATTCAGAACACGGTTTTTTTAGTGACGATGATGTTCAGCTAGCGGAGAAAATCTGTCCCTTTATCAAGGCCAGCGTCACAGCCTACGCTGCGATCACACGCGAGAAAAGCAAGGTAAAACTGGCAAGCGAAGGGCTCAGCAGTTCAAATCTGCTCCTGTATATTTTTGACAAAGACCTCAAACCGATATTTGTCAGTCATGATTCTAAGCTTACGGGTGCTAACATCCTCGATTCACACGAGCGTCTTTCAAGCTCATTCCCAAACGTGTTGAGCTGGATAAAAAAGTATGTGACGGACTCTGTTGAAGATAAGGAATCTTTGGATTTCAAACGCTTGGTCGCTACCGACGACGAAACCGGAGAGGACTATATTCTTCAAATCTCCCAATATGATGCGAATGCTGATTCAGCGCTAAACAAAACCCTCGACGTAAACTGCTTTGCCGTGCTGATGCGCCCAGCCTCCTATGTCCGCAATTTAGATATAAAACCTATAGGGAACGTTTTTGGCTTTACGGACACCGAGATTGATATTGTTGAAGCGTTGCTCGCAGGCGAAACCATCGAAGAAATTGCGGCCAATCGGGACACGCTTGCTTCAACCGTTCGGTGGCATGTCAAGAATGCCTTATCCAAATCAGGGTGTAAGCGCCAGATTGATCTAATAATGAAAGTGCAGTCGCTTTCGCTACCATTGACCCGCTGAATAATCTCACCTTACACGCCCCTCCCCCCCAATTTGGTAGGGGACCGCTTCCACCAATTATTGCTTAAACACCCCCCAACCAGACCAGAAATAACGTTGGAGGGGTCTTTAATGAAAGCCTGTAGAATTTTACCTTCGGTACTTTTGATGACCATCAGCCTATCTGCGAGCAACGCGTTCGCATCACAGTGGGTAACCGAAACAAGCCCTATTTCTGCGCAAGGATCGGGAACGAGCAGGGATGATGGTCAGGCGTATAGGAACGCCGAAAATCAAGCCGCCACGAGGCTGGCGAATATGTGCCGAGAGTATCGAGACGGCACTCTAATTCGAAAACTGAACAAAAACCTGGTGAATATTGAAATTGACGATTCATGGGATGAATTGGGATACTTCAAATATAAGGTGACAGCGATTTCTTACTGCATGTATCGGGCACAGCGCTAGCGCGCTTCGCGACCGAATATGGTCAGAGATCGGCGGAGTGAGGCAGATACAGAAAACGGGAAGGGACCCGTTTTCCTGCCGAACGCTCAAAAACAAAGACTTACAGCAGGTTCGCGATTCCAAAGGAACGCGAAATGCTGTAGAGCATTTCGTGTACGAATAGAGTCACTCGTCGTTGAGCTGTCGCCCCGGACT
>ERZ1740067.1111-NODE-1111-length-19364-cov-6.157181_pt1 | contig 19364 bp, 14 predicted proteins | sample MGYA00581736_ERZ1740067 | MGnify/ENA primary metagenome ERZ1740067 (study PRJEB43018, sample SAMN04849236) | marine metagenome | isolation source: floating plastic debris | place: Pacific Ocean | collected 2008-08-27 | study: EMG produced TPA metagenomics... | reverse complement strand
AGAACTTGCGGTGCGGCGTCTAAGACGTAGTGGGTGCACGACGATTGATCTGCGATCCGGCCCGCGCGATATCATTGAGCAGATGTCGGATATGGGCCCGGAAGACGCGCTTCTCGCGTTCGGCTTCCGCACGATGCCGCGCCATCTGGGTGTGGTGCTGGACATTGCCACGGAAAAAGCCGCAGCCATTGTTGCGATCACCGATGTTCTGACCCCTGAAATTGCACGCCCCGACGCCCGGATACTGTCCGCCTCGCGCGGGCGGGCGGGCAGTTACCAAACGTTGACCGTCCCCCTCACAATCGTCGAGGCCTTGTCGGTGGCCGTCGCCACGCTGTGTCCCGAACGTGCGACAGACGCGCTGGACCGCGTCGACGCCCTGGCCAAACGGTTTGAACAGAATTCATCTCACCGGTCCCCGTCCCAACCCTCTGGAAAAGCGAAGGGCGGGTAACCGGATCTGATGAATGGCGTCAACACCTGACGCGAAAACGTCAAAGCATCAAAAGGAACGCACATCCATGAAACGCATCATTACTACCGCCCTATTGGCCAGTGCAACACTGTTTGGCCCGCCTGCTGTCGCGGACCCAAGCGCCGACCTGATCGCCGCCGCAACAGACGAGGGCACCGTCACGGTCTATTCATTCACAAGCCGGGTTTTCAAAGTCGAGCAGGCGTTCGAGGCCGCGTATCCCGGCATTGATCTGATCCCGTTCGATATCTCCTCGACCGAGCAGATCACGCGCCTGCAATCCGAACTTGATGCAGGGATCGCCAATGCCGACGTCGCCTATCTTGCGGATGCATCTGTCGTTGTGGGCGCCTTAGTGGAACCGGGCCATCTGGAAGCCTACGTTCCCGACGCTTTCGCAGACCGTATTCCGGACCAGTTCAAATCACCGCTTTTGGCGCATCGTCTGTCGACCAAGGTGCTGATGTACAATGAAGAAGCCAACCCTGATGGCGCTCCGGTTTCGAACCTGTGGGAGCTGACCACAGCGGACTGGACAGGCCGTGTTGTGATGGTCGATCCGTCCACACGCGGCGATAACCTAGATCATCTGACTGAAATAACGCTGCAATCAGACGCGATGGCCGACGCGTACAAGGCGCACTTCGGGACCGATATCGCGCTCGGCTCTGACATTCAAAACGCCGGTCAGCAGTTTATCGCGGACTTGATGCAGAACGATGTGATCTTTGTGTCCTCCACAGATGATGTGAACGCCGCCGTGGGCGCTGTCGGTCAAGACAACCCGCCGATTGGCTTCACCTCATATTCCGACCGTCGCGACAACGAAGAAGAGGGTTGGGCGCTACAGGTTGCCAATGGCGTGGCCCCGGCACCCGGCATCATTTACCCGGCCTTTCTCGGCATGGTCGAAAATGCACCAAACCCCAACGCCGCAAAGTTGCTGATCGAATTTATGATGGGCGACAACTGCTGCAGCGGCGGCGTGGCGCTTGAGCCTTTCTATGTCGCGGGGGACTATCTGACCCGCACCGATCTGGCCCCTCATCCAGACGCAATTCCGCTGAGCGACTTCAACGCATGGCGCATCGATCCTGAGGCGACCGGGGCCGCGCGCACCGATGTCGCTGACCTTGTGTTGTCATTGCAATAGGTCCGGCAGTTGAGCGTGCCAAGATGATCTCTCCATCCGGCGCAGGCGGCGCATTTTTACGCCGCCAGCAAATGTCATCACAAGGGCTGACGGCCGGGGCGCAGGTTTTACTGGGGCATCTCGTTCTGGTGCCACTGGCAGGTATCGCCGCCGCGCTGGCAAGCCCTGCTGGCATGGACGCGATTTCAGACGTCTTTACCGGGCGCATTGCGCGCAACATGCTATGGGTCCCACTGACGAACACGTTTCTGATCGGCTTTGTCGTCGCGCTGGCCTGCTTGCTGCTTGGGGGGTTTTTGGCATGGCTTGTCACCATGACCGACATGCCATTGCGCGGGCCAATCGGTGTTCTGGCAGCCCTCCCCTTTATGATTCCGACCTTTGCGGTCGCGCTGTCCTGGACCGTTCTTTTTGGCGACGACCGGCTTGGGCAATCGTCCATGGGCTTTTTCGCCCAACTTGGATTTGACGTGCCGTCTTGGCTGGCATGGGGCGGCGTGCCGGTCACCATCGTTTTGATCGCACATCTTTATTCGATCGCTTATCTGATGATCGTCGCAGCCCTCGTGCTTGTGGGGCGCGACTTGACCGCCGCCGCCGAGATTGCGGGCGCGCCACGCTCGCAAATCCTGCGCAACATCGTCTTTCCGGTTGTCACGCCCACGCTTATCGCAGCGGGCGCGCTGTGCTTTGCCGAAGCCGTCTCCAGCTTTTCCGCGCCAGCTATTTTGGGACTGCCGGTACGGTTTCACACCTTGGCGACACGCGCCTATGGCGCGATTGAGACCGGCTCGCCAGAGCGCGGCTTTGTACTGATCGCCGTGATGATCCTTGTGGCCGGCGCATTCTTGGCGCTCAGCGCGCTGGCCCAACGGCGCGGGCAGGCGTTTACCACTGTCACCGGCAAAGCAGGCCACCGTGGCCGAACATCGTTGGGCGTTTGGGGATGGCCTCTGGCGCTTACCGCAACAACTGTCGTGGTTCTGACCACGATTGTGCCCGCGCTTGCACTTGTCTTTTCGAGCCTGTCTGCGCAGACCGGCGCGCTTTTTGCTGACCCGACCCTTCACTTCTGGATTGGCCAATCCGACCCCGGCATTGCCCAGGGTCAGGCGGGTATCTTGCGCAACCCCCAGTTGGTACTGGCATTCTGGACCACGCTCGCCATCGGTCTGATGACAGGCATTGCAGCCATGCTGTGCGGCTTGATCGTGGGAACGGCAATATCGAAGGAACGATACCCGCTCCGCCGAAGCCTTCTTGAGCAGGTGTCTTTCTTGCCACTGCTGATTCCGGGACTTGCCATCGGCGCTGCTTTTATCAGCTTTTACGGCGCTCCGATTGGCCCGCTCCCGTCGCTTTACGGCACCCCGACCATCCTTGTAATTGCCGGAGTAGCCGCGACGCTGCCCTTTGCGGTGCAAGCCGTCGCCACCGCACGAGAGCAGGTCGCCAGAGAGTTGGAAGAAAGCGCGCGCATCGCCGGTGCCAGTCAAGTGCGTATCCTCGGGGCGATCACCATACCCCTGACCGCTAGCAAGCTGATCGCGGGGTTCGTGTTGGTGTTTGTGAAAATGGTGCGCGATCTGGATTTGGTGATCCTGCTCTACACGCCACAACTTCCGTTGCTGACGGTATTGGCTTTTCGCTATGCCTCTGACGGTTTCGCGCAGTTCGCTCATGCAATTGCTGCTGTTATTCTGGTGATTTCCGTTGCCGCCCATCTGCTGGCGAGCGGCTTAGGCCGTAACGCCCAACCATGGTTAAAAGATCAATGACCAAAACCATCGTCCTGTCTGATGTTACCAAAACCTATGGCGATCAGACCGCTCTCGCAGGCATCAACCTGACCGTCGAAGAAGGCGCGTTTTGCGTGCTGCTTGGCCCGTCGGGTTGCGGAAAGTCGACATTGCTGCGTTTGATTTCCGGGCTGGAACCGCCCGGCCACGGGGACATCCAGCTTAACGGTGAAACTGTTGCCGATCCTGCAAATGGCGTTTGGGTGCAGCCCGGAAAGCGTCACTTGGGCATGGTCTTTCAAAGCTATGCCTTATGGCCTCATAAAACCGCCCGCGAGAATATCGACTGGCCCCTGCGCATTGCAGGTCTAAGGTTCGACGACCGCGCCAAGCGCGTGACCGAAGTCGCCGACATTCTGAACCTTGGACCATATCTGGATCGCTACCCGTCGGCGCTATCGGGTGGCCAGCAACAGCGCGTGGCAATCGCGCGCGCCATCGCCCCGCGCCCCCGACTTTTGCTGTTTGACGAGCCTCTCTCAAATCTCGACGCACAGCTTCGTGTGGAAATGCGGGCTGAGCTCTTGAACTTGCACCAGAAAACCGGGGCCACAATTGTCTACGTCACCCATGATCAGATGGAGGCCATGACCATGGCGACGCAAATCGTGGTGCTGAATGACGGGCGCATTGAGCAGGACGATGATGCGCAAACTGTGATATCACGCCCGCAAACCGCGTTCGTGGCGAAATTCGTGGGCAATCCACCAGGTAATCTCATCACGCTCGGGCAGACGGCTGACCGCTGGGCCATGGCGGACCTGTCGGGGCTTGCGGGGAAACTCAGCGCCGATGATCACGCATTTCAAGCCATGGTGCGGCCGGAAAAGGTGCGTCTGCATGCTGATGCCGGGCCGCGGCGCCGGGCCTTTCGCGTCATTGAACAGCTTCCTTTCGGTGCCGAACATTTGGTGCGTTTGGACGGGGACACCGGGCGTATGACAGCGCTGGGGCCGGTTCTGCCCTGCGTGCGAAACGGCGCGACGGTCTATGCGGAGTTACCCGAACTGCCGGATGCCATTTTTGACGATCAAGGAGAACGCATCGCATGACAATCGTCCACCTCATGCGCCATGGCGAAACGGTTTGGAATGCAGAAGGAAAGCTGCAAGGCCAGACAGACATACCCTTGTCCGACACCGGTAAAGCGCAGGTAAAAGCACAAAGCGCAGCGGTGGTTAAGGAGGACGTCCATGTCGTGTCCTCGGATCTTTTGCGTACGCAGGAAACAGCACGGTTATTGGGTTTTGACCAGTTTGCCGTCGACGCCCGCCTGCGCGAGATCAATGTCGGCGCTTGGGAAGGGCGGCTGACCAGACAGATCATCGCCGAGTGCGGACCGCATTATCAAGACTGGCGCTTTGGCCGCTTCACCCCCCTCGGTGGAGAGATCTGGGTGGATTTCTGTCTGCGCACCGAAGCGGCACTGACAGAACATGCCCACACCGCAGACAAGAAAGGCAAAGAGCTTCTGCTGGTCTGCCATGGAGGCGTCATCCGCAGTATATTGGCCCATGTTCTTGCGTTGCCGGTGGATCGGTTTCACCCCGTCAAACCCGCTAGTAAAACCACGATTATACTGGCAGAATCCGCGCGCCTTTTGACCTATAACTGGCTTGCTTGACTTACCGCGAATACGACCCTCAGCGTCAAAATCTGAAACGGTTGGAGGTTGAGCCTGACCGACGAGGTTTCCTCGACCGGCACTGTATCAAGCGGCGCTTCAAAGATATCGGCCATCTGCACAGTTGCAACCGGTCGATCAAAGCACAGGTCCGTCGTTGCGTCGCATCCATGCGCCTCGAAAAGACGCAGGACAATCCCGCGGCCATCGCTGGCGGGTTTGACGGTCTCAACAATGACATGCGCGTTCGTGCTTTGAACCAACGTCCGGGGCTGGCCCGGGACCCCTGGATCTGCCGCGAGAACCCGAAGCGGTGCGTTCAGATCATAGGCTTCAACATCAAGCTGATGGCCAGTTTCAGCCTCGTACGGCAACAGACTGTATGTGAACCGATGCACCCCCTGATCAGCCTTCGGATCCGGTGACGTCGCGCACTTTATCAACGTCAAACGGATCGTATCCTGCGTGACGTCATAGCCGTATTTACAGTCATTCAATACCGCGACCGTATAGTCACTATCAGACAACTGAGCCCATTTGTGCGCCGGCACCTCAAACCGTGCGGCATCAAACGGCGTCTCGCGCAGGGTCGACCGCGACACCCGCCCCCATTGCACATCAAACTTGGCCTGCGGTGCGGACACGCTTGTCGGAAAGGCCGCTTTCAATAATGTGTGCGTCTCGTGCCAGTCCACGTCAGTTTCGAAATCCAGCCGCTTTGAATGAGCGCACAGCCGAATTGTCTGGCGGATCGTGCTGCTGCGCCACGTCCGCGTCACACGAACGCTTGCGCGCAAAGGGCCCTTTTCGATGATTTCACAGGCCGCATCGCCGTCAAGACACTCGCGGCGATCTTCGTAATGCGGGTCGACATCCCATGCGTCCCAGCAGATCGGGCGATCCTCAAAAGCGATCAGCCGATTGCCGATTTCGCCGGGTTTCAGCACTGATCGGTTTGCAGACTTATCATGGACGTTAGTAAGGTGCCCATTGGCATCCAGTGTTACGCGCAGGTCAGGGTTTTCAAGAATGAGACGACCGTGCTCGGCGCGGCAACTGACTTTGCCTTCAGGCAGGGTTGCCGTTGATACCGGCACGATGCTGTAACTTGGTAACGCGTCGAAATAGACCAAGGCCCCGCCCTCGACCGACTGCGCATTTGGCAGATCGTCCTTTTCAACAAAGGCCAACCGTGACCCGGTCATCGGAGAGGTGTTTGCAACGCTCAGCTCAGACAACGCGATGCCCTTTTCGGCAGCGTCACTGACCGCTTCGGCCAAGGTCATAATTTCACTGAAATCACGGCGTGCGTCTTCGAAAACCGCACCAATCGACGTGCCCGTGATGATGTCATGGAACTGATTCAAGCACAGCAACTTCCACGCCCTCGTCAGATCGGGGGTCTGACCGGCCATCGCCGCCAACGCCTCGGCCTCATGCAACGCCCATTCAGCTTTGCGATTGGCCCGTTTGATCCACCCTTGCGAGGTAAAAACACCGCGGTGCCCTTCCATGTAATGCTCACCGCGCCAGACGGACAGATCAGCGGCGCTCCGTTCGATTGCTGCAAACGCATCCCGGACGGTTCCCATTTTAAGGCGTGGCATGCCCGGCATCGCAGCATAAGCATGCGCTTTTGCCAAAAGCTCTTCGGTTGGGCCTCCACCACCGTCGCCGTAGCCAAAGCAGATCGGAAGATCGCGCACATAGGTCTTGGCGCTGGAGTTGGTCCATGTGCCCATCACCTCAGGGGCGCTGAGATCGCTTTTGTAGTTCGTCGGAAACGGCAGATACTGCACATCGCGGGGGGTCGTCAGGACATGCGCCAACACCCGAGATCCATCGATCCCTTCCCAGTGGTGGCTTGAAGCATCGACTTTATTGATCTGGTTCCAATTCAGCTTGTTCGTGACAAACCATTTCAGCCCTGCAAGGCGCATCAGCTGCGGAATCTGAGCCGGAAAACCGAACGTATCGGGAAGCCACAACACGGGCGTTTCGACATCCCCAAAGACATCGCGAAAATAGCCGCGACCCAGTGTAAGCTGGCGGATCAATGCCTCACCGCCGGGGATGTTGAGGTCAGGCTCGACCCACATGCCGCCCATCACTTCCCAACGGCCGTCGGCCACACGCGCTTTGATCTGATCAAAAATCGCAGGGTAATCCTGCGCCGTCATCTCATACAAAGCGGGTTGCGAGTGCGAGAAGTAATAGTCGGTATCGTCCGTCATTAGCCGCAAGACGTTGGAATAGGTCCGCGCGTTCTTCAGCCGGATCTGAGAGATCGGCCAGAGATAAGCGATGTCCATATGTGCGTGCCCAATCCCATGCAGCGTAACATCCAAGGGGTCCCCCGCGTGGGCTAACCCGCGTTCCAGCACCGCCATCGCCTTTGGCACACTTGCATAAAGTTCCGCACCAATCGGGTCGCGGGTCTCAAGCGTTTTGAACGCGTCATCCAAGGCATTCAGCAGGGCGTGATGAACAGCGCTTTCAGGATCAAGCACCTTGACCGTGTCCAGAACCGTGCTGGCCAGCAAATGAAACGCAAACAGCGCAGGGTCACGCTCTACAAGGCATGGACGCCCCATATGCAGCTTTGCGGCCGATTTCGGATCAGGCGGCCATCCTGCCAGACCCGTCCAGCCATGCAATGACAGGACATGGGTTGCCCCATCCGCCAGATGCGGCGCAAGTGGGATGGTATGGTGGTAGCGATCCGCAGACCCGATCGACTGGCGATCCACATGCACCAGCGCTTCGGGATGATTGAAGATATCCCCCAGAACGCCCAGCGGCAGATACAGCGCAAGCCTCTTAGGGTCCCATCCTTGCGGCACCGAAAATGCGGTCTTCATCACGAAATTCAGGTCCGCATGACCCCAATAGCTTTGAGGTTCGATCACGTCCCAATGGGTCGGATCATTGCAGATCGGCGCGTCAATGATGGCCCCAGGCAGCGGGAACAAGCGAAACGGGGGAAGCGCGACGCTGCGCCTGTGGACATGCGTGGCAATCAGATCAAGCCGCGTGCTGATCTTTTCGGCGGTGAAAGGCCAGCGTCCCCTCATATCCGCACAAGGTCAAAGCCCGGGACATCACCGCGATAGACGGCCTGCGCACGTTCGGCCTCTGCCTCCAGTTCGGTCGGATCCCAGTTGTCGCGACCGTCGCCCCAACTGCGCTCAAGATCAGGCCACGGGATACTGTCGATCAGCAGCTGCGTGTAAGGGTGCTGCGGCGCGCCGATCACGTCTTTCGGCGGCCCCGCTTCCACGACGTGACCTTTGAACAGAACCATCACGTAGTCGCTGACATGGTAGGCCGTCGCCAGATCATGCGTGATATAGAGGATCGAGATGCCGTATTTGTCTTTAAGATCATAGATGTTGGACAGGATCGAGGCGCGCAACGACGCGTCGACCATGCTCACAGGTTCATCCGCAATCAGCAGTTTGGGCGACAGCATCAGTGCGCGGGCCACGATCAAGCGTTGGCGCTGCCCGCCGGAAAGCTGATGCGGGTAGCGCGTCAGGACCAGATCAGGATCAAGGCCGACGGCATCACAAGCCTCCTCCATCGCGGTTTGGGTATGCGCGTCCGACTGTGCCAGACCGAACTGTTTGAACGGAAACTTGAGCGCGTGATTGACCCGGTAGAACGGGTTGAAACAGGCATAGGGATCTTGAAAAACCGCCTGCACATTCTTGCGAAAATCAAGCGACTGCGCAGCACCCATCGCCTGAACGTCCTGCCCTTCGAACAGAACCTTGCCTTCACTGGGCGGATTGAACCCCAGCATGATCGACCCCATCGTCGATTTGCCTGATCCCGACTGACCGACGATCGAGATGATCTGCGGTGTGTCACCTTGCAGCGTAAATGACATCGGATGCAGCGCGGTGACCGCACCGTAATCCTTACGCACGTTTTCAAAACGCAAGAGCGGCTCAGGGCTGTCGCGTTCCGGTGCATCGGCGCGGGCGTCGGGGTTTAGAAAACTGTCTCCGCCGACCAAAGGCACAGACGAGATCAGGTCTTGCGTATAGGGATGCTTGGGCGCCTCAAGGATCTGTTTGACGACGCCATGCTCGACCAGTTCACCGTCTTTCAGAACGGCCAGTTCGTCGACGGTCTGCGCCATCAAACCCATGTCATGCCCGATCAGCATCAGTCCCGATCCGATTTGGCTTTGAATGTCCTTCAGGGTTTGCATGACCTGGCGTTGCGTGACCACGTCCAGGGCCGATGTCGGCTCGTCGGCGATGATCAACTCGGGGTTCAAGATAATCCCCATCGCGATACAGACCCGCTGCTTCATCCCGCCCGATAGCTCATGCGGGTAAAGGTCCGCAGTGTGTTTCGGCAGCCCTACGCTTTCCAGCGCCGCGTCCGAGCGCGCCTTGAGCGTCGCCCGATCCACATGGCCCTCATGGGCAATAATCCCGTCCCACATCTGCGGCTCGATCCGCATCACGGGGTTCAGCGAGTTCATCGCGCCTTGCGGGATGTACGCGATCCGCGCCAACCGAGTGCCGCGCATCTGCTCTTCGGTCAGCGCGAGGATATCGGTACCGCCAAGATCAATGCTGCCCCCCGCGACGCGCCCCGGTTCGGCAAGCATCTGCATCACGGCAAGGGCAGTCGTCGTTTTGCCGGACCCGCTTTCGCCGATAAACCCGACACGGCGACCTTTGTGGATATCAAGGCTCAGCGATTTGACAGCTTGCACAATGCCCTGCGGCATCGGGAATTCAATCGACAGATCACGCAGTGTCAGGACGGGCTTATCCATCACGACAACCTCCTCAGCCGTGGGTTCGACACTTCATCCAAACCGAGGTTGATCAGCAGCAACCCAATGAAGATCACCCCAAGCAGCAGCGTCGGCAAACCCCACCACCACCACAGGTTCTGGATCAACGCGCCTGCATTGATCGCCTCGTAAATCGTGCGGCCCAGCGTCGGGATACGCTGCGGGCCAAGACCAAGCACCTCAAGGCCAACAGCCGTCACGATGGAGGTCGTGACCGATGCGATGAACGATCCAAAAAGGTATGGAACAAGGTTCGGCAGCATCTCGCGGAACATGATGTGACCGGTCGATGCGCCAGAAAGCTGCGCCATCTGCACATAGCCCGATTGCTTCATCGACAGCACTTGGGCGCGGATCAGGCGGGTCGGTGATTGCCACACGAACCCTGCGATGAGCAACGCCATCATGGTAAGCGTGACATCCCCGAACGCGGACTGGAACACTACAAGGATCAACAAAGGCGGAATGGTAATCATGACATCCGCACCAACGCGGATCACATCATCGACGCGCCCTCCCAAAAAGCCCGCAGAGAAGCCCAGAAAGATGCCGATAGACATGCCGATCAGCGACGCAAGCAACCCCACAAACAGCGTATTCGGCGCACCGATGATAATAAGCGCCAGCAGGTCGCGGCCACCCCCATCGGTGCCCAAGGGATGCTCTAAAACACCGGGCTGACCGCGCAGGTTTTCAAAGCCGATCGGCGGCAATTTCAACGGGCTGGAGCCGGTAAAGACCAGCTCAAGATCCCAAAGCATGCGCCCGACAAGGCCAAGGATGATGATGCCCACCAGGAACCCTGCCCCCCAAAGCAGTTTCGGGTTCAGCCACGGATTGTCAAAGCGGCGGATGCGGCGGGCCTGACGGCGTTCGGCGCGGGTTGGCGGAATCTGATCTTGCGTTGCCATATCAACCAGCCTCATGCCGGATGCGCGGGTCGATGAACGGATACAGCAGATCAACAAGGAAAACCGACAGTGCGGTGATCAGGATGATGACGTAGCTGACCCCCTGAATGACCGGAAAATCCTGATTGAGGATTGCATCATACAGCAGCTTGCCCATGCCGTTATAGGCAAAGATGCGCTCCACCAGCACCTGCCCTGCGATCAGCAACCCGATCTTCAGCGCGAATGCGGTGATCTGTGGCAGGATCGCATTACGGATCATGTAGCGATAGAGGATGTAGCGCGGCTTCAGGCCCTTCGCCTCAGCCAGCTTCACGTAATCCTCGCCTTGCACACCGATCATCAGGCCGCGCATCCCCAGTGCCCAAAAGCCAAAGGTGACGATGACAATCGACAGCGCGGGCAGGAAGCCGTGATGCAACACGGACTGCACGAACGCCCACGTCCAACTCGGCTCGACGAACAAGCCATAAGCGCCTGTCAGCGGGAACCATTGCAGCTTGGCCGCGAATATCCACATCAAAAGCAGCCCCGACAGGATCGGCGGGATCGAGGTGAACACCATCGCCACCGGGATCGCCACCCGCACCAGTTTGGGGGATCGGTCCCAGACCATCAACGCGCCCAGCAGGTTGCCGATAAAGAACGTGATCAGCAGCGACAGGATCATCAGGCCCAACGTCCACGGCAGGGCATTCATAATCAAGGTCGAGACAGGCGTCGGGAACGCCGCCGTCGACAGGCCAAAGTCGAAAACCAGCGCGCCGGTGATGTATTTGAAGTACTGCACCAAAAAGGGCTGGTCGATGCCCATGTTTGCGCGCAGCTGCGCGAGTATTTCCTCGGAATTGGCAACGGCGCCTGCGCCTGCAGCCATACGGCCCAGCGCGATTTCAGCTGGATCAACCGGCGACAGACGCGGGATGATCCAGATAATCGTGGCCGCGATCAGGATTGTCAGCACAAGCGTGACCAGACGGTTGATCAGATAGGCTTTCGGGATGCGTCCCATGGGGCATCTCCTTGCTTAGGTGGAAAGGGACCCCGACGCGACTGGGAACACGCCGAGGCCGGATCAGATCAGTTCGCAGGTTCTAGGTTGTGAATGATCTGATGCGTGTGGTTCCACCAAAAGAACGGGTGGTTGTAGTAGTTGTCGGCGGTCGGCCAACCCGTCCAATAGGTCGTGTTCATCGGCAGCAGCTTGGCCGCCTGCACCAACGGGATGAACGGCATCTCTGCGTCGAGATGCTGATAGGCTTCGGCCACCAGACCCGGGATTTCAGCATCGCCCAACTGCCGGTTGGCGATATCATCGACGATGGCCGAATAGGCCTCTGCCGCGGGGCCGTCCCAACGGGAGGTGTTATTGAAACCGGGGCTGCGCTCACCGACGGCCACCACGTCCTTGACCGTGTAGCGCCCCATCGAGGCCCAAGGCTCGTTCACCGATCCGCAGGACAGCCAGCTATAAGACATCTCGTAAGCGCCAAAGGGCAGAACTTCACCCCAGAACACACCGTTCTCGACCGGCACGGCCTTGGCGTCGATGCCGGCACGCTGAAGCTGCTCCACGATCACATCAATCGTGCGCGTGTATTCGGTCGAGGCCGAGTTTACGTGAATATCCACCGACAGCGTCTCACCATCCTTGGTGTAGTAATCGCCGTCCCGCGCCCAGCCTTCGCCTTCAATCAGCGCCTGACCGGCCGCCACATCCGCGGAGGCGGGCAAACCGTGACCGGCCTCAACCACCGCATCAATGAACGGCGCCATGGAGCCAAATTGCGCGAACATCGTGCGGCTCGCCTCGGTCGTACCTTCATAGGCGACGTTCACGATTTGCGAGCGGTCGATGATATTGGCGACCGCCTTACGCAAATTGGCATTATCCCACGGAGCCACAGTCGTGTTGATCTCCAACTGACGGGCGCAGGGATCGGATGCCGCGTATGGATAATCCGTGTGCCATGCGATCACATTGGGGTTTTGCGCCTGCACGGCCTCGAACGTGCCGATGGTGACGTTTTGCGCCGCATCCAACTGGTTCGATGCGATCAACTGCGCGCGGCTTTCTTCACCGCCGGATTCAAGAAAGATCACACGTTCGGGCGCGGGCAGGTCCATGAACCCGGTCTTGGCGCCCCACCAGTCGTCATTACGATCCCAGATCGCGCGATTCGAGGCGGCAGAACTAAACGTGTAAGGCCCCGTCCCAATGGGCGGATTGAATGTGAAGGTCGCGGCGTCCTGACCCGCCCAGATATGTTCAGGCATGATCAGGAAAGATCCAAAGATGCGCACGCCGAAGTTTTCAACGATGAAACGCGGATTCGGTGCGTTCAGAGTGAACCGCGCAGTTAGATCATCGACCTTTTCGACCGACGCGACTTGCGCTTTGATAGTCGAGGCTTCGCGGCTCGAGATATCCTCGTTCGTCAGCGCGATATTGGTCGTAAAGACTACGTCATCGGCGTTGAACGCCTCCCCATCGGACCATTCGACACCGTCGCGCAAGGTTACCGTGAACTCGGTGCTGTCGGCGTTGCTTTCAAAGCCCATCGCCAGCCATGGGTCCAGCTCACCTGTGTTGTAGTTCAGGATGAAAAGCGGCTCCCACATGGTCTGGTGCGCGCCGTGCATCCGCTTGGTGCCGGGGGTCATCCAGTTGAAATTCTCCGGGTCCTGAATGGTGCGGTCCAGATCAAAGATCACCGTGTTTTCCCGCGCCACGTCCTGCGCTAAAACCGCGCCGGAAAAGATCGTAAGCGCAAGCGCGGACGTCGCCAAAAGTGTTTTGCGATAGTTCATGTTTTCCTCCCAGAAATAGGGCTTCGTGCCCCTCTTTATGTATGGGCACGACGCCCGCAACGTCCCCTAGCGGACGTAATCCATAACCAGAACGCGGGTGCGTTCCGGCAAATCCTCCTTGGTTAGTTCAGCCCTCGCGCCAAAGGCGAAATCGACGTCTTCCTCTTTGAAATGGCTCAGAAAACTCTCGATCCACATCGTGTTGCGCGGCTTGTAGGTCAGCGTGCGAAAATGCATCGGGATCACCAGCTTGGGCCGCGTGCGGTGGATCATCTCCATCAGATCGGGCAGCTCCAGCGTCAGATACCCGCCCGCCAGCGCAAACAGCACATCCGTGTCCTTAAAGAACGCCTGTTGCGTTTCGGTCAGCGGATTGCCCACATCACCCATATGTGCGCATTTTATGCCGTCCAGCGTAAAGCGGTACATGCCGTTCTGGCCGGGCACAGCATGCTCGGGATGGTGATCCCATTCCGCCGCCTCGATCGCCCTGATCTCCACATCCTCCGCAGTCACAGCTCCGCCATTTTGCGCAACCGTCAGCGCGTTCACAACTGTCGGATCACCCCCAATCAGATCCGCACGGCAATGGGCGCTGTCATCGTCAGAGGAAATGATCACAAGGTCGGCCTCCTGGGAAATCGGCGCATAGCCGACCCCCTCGGGCGTATAAGGGTCCGTGATGACCCGAGGCCCGCCTTCCGGCACCAGCCCGAAAGCCGCATGACCGAACCAAGTGATCTTCATTCAGTTATTCCCCACAACATGCGGGCTTTGCGTTTTAGTGATGTCGTCACTGTCGGGCCGCGGGTGGACGCGCCATGACCCCGCCGCCCCACGACATGAAATCGCTTCCACACCCGTCGCCCATGCGTCATCGGTAATCTGCACCTCAGGCGGACAATAGCGCAAGGTCAGCCCGCAGCGACGACGGTCGCTGGTGTTGGGCAAAGACCCATGCACAAGCATATCCGCATGAAGCGAGACCTGTCCGGCTTTAAGCGTATTGGTGAATGGCGCGCCCAGCGCGTCGGCACCTGCGGTTTCCTTGTGAAAGACAGCGTCTTCGCCGGTCGTCTGCACCGTCAGCGCACCTTTATCATGGGTGCCCGGAATAAAGCGCATCGCCGCGTTACCGGCATCTGCATCATCAATCGCCAGCCAGACCGTGACCGTGCGCGCAGGCGACAAGCTCCAGAAAGACGCGTCCTGATGCCACGGCACTTGCTTGGGGTCATGGGGCTGTTTCGACAAGATCGCGGAAGCCCAGCACAGGATATCCGGGCCCATCAGATCTTCCACAAGATCGAGTATCCGTGCGTCCGTTGCGACATCCCAAAGACCTGACAGGCGCGCTTGATAGCAGTTGATACCGTAAGCGCCTTGCGGGCCCAGATCAGCCATCAGACCACCGACATAGTCGCGGATAGCGCCAATCTCAGCGTGCGAGAACACATCAAAAGGCTGTATGAAACCGTCTTTGTTATACCGCGCGATCTGGGGGCGGGTCAGCCGCTTGGGCGCATCATTCACGACCGGCTGGAAACGCAGGTCTTGCGCAACGTTCAACATGACGACTCCTCCTTAGACCACCAAGCCTACCCGAGCCTGCATAAGAGTCAGCGCCGCTGTTTGATATTTTTTTGCACAATCTTGATATTAATTGCCATTATGCAGCATTTCTTTGACTATATTTGCTGCATGCGCAAAGTAACTTTTCATATCGACCGATATCTCAACCCCGACGAAGCGTTCCACTTCGCGCGCAAAAGCCTTGCCAAACGCTACCCAACGGAAGCGCATGACCATGACTTCTTTGAGGTTTTTCTGATTGAAAGCGGCAAAACCAATCATTGGGTTAACGGCGTCACCCAGACCCTTGAGCCGGGCCAACTTGTCTTCATTCGCCCAAGGGACAAGCACGCGTTCAGCGCTGACAGGACGAGCGGCTGCAAGATTATCAACGTCATGTTCCGGGTCGAGACAGCCGCACATCTTGCCAACCGCTACGGCGAGACGATTTCGGGCAAGTTCTTTGATGCCCGCGCGGCACTACCCGAGCAGCACACCCTAAGCCCTGCCCGCTTTGCCCGTGCGATTACTGTGGCGCAGCAACTTCAAACGGCGCAGCAATCCCTCGCGCGGATAGAAGAGTTTCTGCTGGCCCTCACCAATCGCGTCGCCAACGCCACCAGCGGCGCAACGGTTGCCATGCCCAAATGGTTCGCCGCCGCGTGCAGTTCCGCGCAGTCTCAAGACGTGTTCCGCCAAGGGTCTGCGGGTTTCATCGAAGCCGCGGGGCGCAGCCATGAACATGTGTGCCGCACCTGCAAAGCCGTCCTTGGCCTGACGCCATCAGAATACATCAACCAGATCCGGATAGACTTCGCCGCCCAGCTTTTACGCACCGAAGAGCAGTCCATCGACGATGTGATCGACGCCTGCGGATTTGACAACAGCAGCTACTTCTATCGCCTCTTCAAACGGCAATACGGAGTGACGCCAAGGCAATACCGTCTGCGAAATCTGCACGACCCGTTCCAGCTTTCACCGTAACGGCGTGCGCGCGTGTCGTCAGCCGTCGCGCACTATCTGGAACCGATGCCCGTCCCATCGACCCTCAGGGGGGTGCCGATGATGCCCGATCGGGCCTTCGAAACAGGGTCATGACGCTCTGATGTGACCACGCTGAAAAATCACACTTCTATTGTTCAGAAAATCGAAACAGCATCATAATCTTGCCCTATTCTGTCTCTAGATGGCAGGGCAATGACAATGAGCAGTACAAACCATTCGCAAGATCTCACCACGCCGCCGTCTGACGCACGGCGGTGGCGCGACATTGCCATTCTTGGCGGGCTCTTCGCGCTGATGCTGGTTGGCCTGATCGGGCTGGCCGCAGCGACGGGCTGGGAAGAAACAAAAACCCAGCTGATGAAGCTCACTGCATGGGAGGTTGGCATCTTGCTGATCCTTTCCCTTGTTAATTATCTTTTCCGCGGTGTCCGCTGGCACATCTTCGCCCGCCGCCTCGGCCTGCCAACAGGGTTGTGGCAGGACATCCGCCATTTCCTTGGCGGCTTCGCGATGAGTGTCACGCCCGGCCGGGGTGGTGAACTGATCCGCATGCGGTGGCTACGCCGCGAAACTGGTTGGGCGTTTGAACGGACAGCCCCGCTCGTCCTCGTGGACCGTGCCTCTGACTTGGCGGCTATGGCTGTCATTCTTGGCGTCGCGCTTTCTCTTTCGGCAGGCGGCATCGCTTTCGCTGTCCCCGTCACGATCCTTGCTTTTGTCGCCGCCGTTGTTGTGACCCGTCCGACGCTGTTCAAAACCGTCGTCACTTACAGCTACAAGGCCACCGGCCTTTTTCCCCGCCTGATGGGCCGCTTGCGCGTCGCCTCACGCAGCCTCGCAAAATTCAGCAATCCAACCGTGCTCGCACTGGCCGCCGGTCTGGGCATCATCGGCTGGCTTGCCGAAGGATATGCGTTTCACCTGCTGCTGATGTGGATGGGCGTCGATGTCGGGTTCTGGAAAGCCGTCGCGATTTTCGTATTCTCGACGCTCGCGGGCGGCCTGACCGGCGCGCCCGGTGGTGTCGGCGGAGCAGAGGCGGCGATGGTCGCGCTGCTGACATTGGAAGGCGTTCCGTTAGAGGTCTCGATCCCTGCGACGGCCGTCATTCGTCTTACCACACTTTGGTTCGCCATCGGCATTGGGCTCGCCATTTTCCCTGTTGCCGAACGTTATTCATTGAGGACCCGACATGCGTTGGAAAACTGAAAGCTACACCGGCTGGGGTCGCGCCCTGACCGCCACAGGTGACATCGCCCGCCCCGAACGCGCCTCGGCGCTGGCCGCATTGATGTCCGACACGCCCGCCCCTGCGATCGGCAATTGCCGCAGCTACGGCGACGCGTGCCTGAGTGACGATGGCCGCGTCGTGGACATGACACGGATGGACCGCGTTTTGTCCTTTGACGCGAAAACAGGTCTGATTGAGGTTGAGGCCGGCCTGCAAGTCGGCGAAATCTCACGGATTTACGCACCAGAAGGTTGGCTTCCCGCCGTGATGCCCGGCACCGGCTTTGCCACTATCGGCGGCTGCATTGCCAATGATGTGCATGGCAAAAACCACCACGGGCTTGGCAGCTTTGGCCAGCATGTCACGCAGATCGTGCTGAACCAGAACGGCAAAGAGGTGACGATTACGCCCAAGAACGCTGGTCTCTGGAAGGCAACGATCGGTGGCCTTGGCCAGACCGGCGTGATCGTCCGCGCAACGCTGCAAATGATCGCCTGCAAGGGTGACGTGATGATGGTCACCGAACGCCGCGTCGATGGCTGGGATGAATTCCTGAGCGTGCTGGATGACAGCAAAGCCACCTATACCGTCGGCTGGATTGACGCGACGGCCAAAGGCGCCGCGCTTGGGCGTGGCATCCTAGAGGAAGGTGAGACCGGCGCGGGCCTGCTACCCAAGCAGAAAGCGTCTAAGAAGGTGCCGTTCAACGCGCCGCACTTTGCGCTCAGCAAGCCCATCGTGAAAGCCTTCAACAACGCTTATTATCGCCGCGTGCCCGACAGCGGACGCACCAGCGTGAAACCGATCAACGACTTCTTCTTCCCGCTTGACCGCATCCACGACTGGAACAAGCTTTACGGCAAGCGGGGCTTTCACCAGTTTCAATGCGTGGTGCCTATCGCTAAAGCGGACGCTCTGCGCGAAATGCTTGAGATGATCGCCAAATCCGGCCTCGCCTCGCCGCTCGCCGTGCTTAAACGCATGGGTCCGGGGCGCGCCGGATATCTCTCGTTCCCGATGGAGGGCTATACGCTGGCCGTCGATTTCCCCAACCGCTCTGCCGCGCAACTTCTGATCTCAAAACTCGAAGAGATGACCGAGGAAGCCGGTGGGCGCCTCTATCTGGCCAAGGATGCCCTCGCCCGTCCGAACCGGATGAAAGCGATGTATCCCGAGTGGAAAGACTGGCTGAAGGTCGTAAAGAAAGCCGATCCCGACGGCGCTTTGGAGACCGATATGACCCGCCGCCTTGAACTGAGGAGCGTCTGACATGACCGACACATGGATCATCCTGGGGGCCACGTCCTCCATGGCCCGCGCCTTTGCCCGCAAACTGGCCGAAGAAGGCGCGACGCTCTACCTCGCAGGTCGTGATATGGCCGATCTGGAAGCCAGCGCGGGCGATTGCAAAGCGCGCGGAGCCGTAAATGCCCATGCCGTACTGTTTGACGCGCGCAAGCCGGAAACTTTCACGCCGATCCTTGAGGCCATGGCCGGGGAGGAAGGCATGCTCAACGCCGCCGTCTTCGTCGGCTCCATGCCTGACCAAGCGGATATCGACGCCGACCCTGCCTTGATCGACGGCACAGTCACCGACAGCTTCACCGGCCCCGCACGGTTCCTGCAAGGCCTTGCGCCGTTGATGGAAGAACGCGGAGGGGGGACGGTTGTCGGCATCGGCTCCGTCGCCGGAGATCGCGGACGCATCGGCAATTACGTCTATGGCGCAGCGAAAGCGGGCTTCCACACGTATCTGTCCGGCCTGCGCAACCGCCTGACCCGCTCGGGCGGGCATGTCGTCACCGTCAAACCCGGCTTTGTCGACACTGCAATGACCTGGGGGATCGAGGGGATGTTCCTTGTCGCGTCCCCCGATCAGGTGGCCACTGATCTGCTGAAAGCGGTCCGCAAGAAGAAAAACGTGATCTACTCCCCGTTCTTCTGGCGCTACATCATGCTGATTA
>ERZ1740067.1108-NODE-1108-length-19382-cov-5.524241_pt1 | contig 19382 bp, 18 predicted proteins | sample MGYA00581736_ERZ1740067 | MGnify/ENA primary metagenome ERZ1740067 (study PRJEB43018, sample SAMN04849236) | marine metagenome | isolation source: floating plastic debris | place: Pacific Ocean | collected 2008-08-27 | study: EMG produced TPA metagenomics... | reverse complement strand
GCCAACTGATGAAGGCCGTAGGCTCCACCGCGCCTTTTATGGATGGGCGCAGGCGGGTTAACTCACGCAAAATGAAAGACTGAGCGAGATTTTGCGGCATACGTTCAAGATACGCCGCTGCCTTGCCGGACACAAAGGCGACCAGATGTGTTGGGTTCTTGCCCGCCGCATCCATTGTGGCAAACAGCCGGCCTGCGCCTGAATCCGTCCACATCTGAATGGGGAGGCCATCTTGTTCCCAAAACGGCCGAAGGGGACGCAAGTGCAGCTGGACGATCTTTGTATAGGGCACTTGATCAATCGCGGCGCTGTGCAGCGGGGGCAGAACTGGGTCAAATTGAATGAAGCGCTGGGCCGATAAGGGCGCCGTCATAAGCGCAAAGCGCCCACGATGGCGGAACCCACCTTTGAGGTGGACTTCGACACCGCTTTTATCTTGCCGGATCCCTTTGATGGGCGAAGAGAGCAGCACATCGCCTTCAAGTGCGTTGGCCATGGCAACCGGGATGGCCATATTGCCCCCTTTGGCGCGGTAGACTGTGCGGCCTGCAGTCATCTGCGCCTGGCGCCAGGTGGCAATCTGCCAAAGCATCAACATCGACATATCATGCGCTGAGCCTTGATAGGCCGCATTGACCTCAACAGCCAACCGGATGGCCTCAGCGCTAAAGCCGCCCTCCGCCATGACATCGAAGACCGAGCGGTCATAGGGCGCAAAGGCAGGGTCGCGCCAATCGCCAAGATCTTTCAGCGGGTTGGTCGCCGCCGCAAAGCGCCCAGGCACCATGGGCGGAACAAAGGCCTGATAGCCCTGTGGAAAGGGGTTTGCAGCATCTGTTGGCCAATCGCCTGCGGACAGGATGTTGCCGTTCATGTAATAGCGTGTCTCTGCGCCCGGCCCACCCATGGGCGGATTTATCAGCGCAACATCCAGTTCAGCGGCCTTGCTGATCAGGCGGCCATAGGCTGGCCCAATAGTCGAGCCACCGGCATCGGGCTTGCCTTCCAAATGGGTCAAGGTGTGCACCCGGCCGCCAACGCGGCCACGCGCTTCAATCACGCGCACGCTGGCGCCTTCAGCTTCTAAAATCATCGCCGCATTAAGGCCCGATAGCCCTGCGCCGATGATCAGCACATCGACATCATTGCCAGCTGCGCGCGCCATGGACGGCAAACAGGCCGTGGCAGCCAGCGCGCCCTTCAGCGCGGTGCGGCGCGATACCCCCATGTCAAAGCCTCCCTCACGTCAGAAGACCAGCTTATTCCATCTTGTAAAGCCTGCCTAGGGGCGGCACGGTCGGCCCAGTTTTGGAGACAGACGCCTATGCCTGCAGCAACCAATAAGACCGACTTGCTGGCCACCTTCGACAAGGATTTGGCAAAGCTACGCAAAACCTTAGAGGCTGTTGACGAAGCGCGTGCAGCGCTGTCTGCGCCTGATGACGACACCACAATCAAAGGCATTCTGGCCCATCGCACACATTGGATGGGCATGTTTCATCGGTGGTATGAGGACGGCATTGCAGGCCGCGAGGTCCATGTGCCCGCCAAAGGGTATAAATGGAACCAGCTCAAAGCCTATAACGCGCCCCTCTACGCCAAAGCCAACGCACGGTCCTTGGCTGCCCTGATATCTGATTTCGATGCTGCCTGCGCGCAGCTGCGTGCGTTTATTGCGGCCCATGATGCGGCAGACCTATATGCGCCCGGTGCCCATCCTTGGACTGGCAAATGGACCCTGGGCCGGTATGCGGAAGCCTCAGGCCCAGCGCACTTTCGCTCCGCTAATAGCTACATTCGTAAAGCGCTGCGCTCCTCAGCCTAGAGCAACACCGATTGGCTGCTAGGATGCGCTAGCAGTGACAGGGAGAACGTCAAGCAGCTGCCATCCGTTGGGCGTCCACCCGATAATTGTCGCAACGCGATAGAGGCGCAGCGACCCCGATTTGGTAAAATCCACCGTCATCTTTCGGATTTTTCGGTCCCGCGTCTCCCCAGCCTTCAGGGGCGGCGCAGAGAAAGCGGTTTGCTTAATCAGCCCCACCTCAACTTGGGCAACGCCTTCCACAATCTCAATGATTTGCGCCTTAGGCGGACCAACCAACCACGGCTCTTTGTCCGGGTCGCGCCCTGGTTTGGTGAGTTCTGCCATCTCTGCATCCGATACGCCGGCCACCTCTTGGAAGCTGACCTGACGGGCGCCGGTGCTAACGCTGCCCCGCTCGCCCGCGCTTACCATATGTGTTTCAGGGTCATCGCCGCCAAAGAGAAAAAAACCGCCGAAAAGAAACACGGCGGCGGCGATATACAGCAAAGGCGAACGATTTTGCATACCAGTAGACCGACCTTACAATAGACGTACGACCGGTACTCTAAGCAGTTTGATTTAAACCAAGGCTAAGCGGCCTTTAAAAAGCAATTCGATTTTGATGAAAAGATGAGAGACTGGTACCGTGGTCACTTACACCCGGCCGGCCCAAACTTGCGGCGGCGCCAGCTTAGTTTTGCCAGCCTCTTCCAAATCTCGCACCAGCTGCAAAAGGGTGTCTTCGCGCCCCATTGGGCCAGCGATTTGGACGGGGACTGGGATGCCTTCATGCTGGCCAACGGGCGCCGTGATGGCGGGCTGGCCGGTCATGTTGAAGAAGGCGGTGAAGGCATAGAGCCCAAAGATTTGATCATAGAAGCCGCGCGCGGTCTGGTTCGGGTCGTTTTGATCCATCAGTCCAATGGGCTGGGGATGATCGCAGCGCATGGGTAAGATCAACGCATCATAGTCTGCCATAAAGCGCCCGAAGCTGCGCGAGACGGTGTTCATCACATCAAACACGCCCAAAATACGATCGGCAGACGCGCTGCGCCCGGCCTCAGCCACCTTCAAGCTAACCGCTTCGAAAAAATCTTCTGTCGCCTCTATTCCAGGCGCTTGGCAAATCGCATCCAGGCCGGACGCGCAAAAGGCACTCCAAGCAAGGAAGTTGGCATCATGAAAGACCTCCGGATTGAAGTCCGGACTGGCGTCCACGATGGTATGACCGGCCTCCTCAAAAAACCGGGCCGTATCGGCAACGGCGGCCTTTATGAAGGGCGCACACGGCGCCGTGCCCGGCAGCTCTGTTGCAACAGCCAATTTGAGAGGCCGCGTGGGAGCTTGGATAATCTCACTATAGGGTCGGGTTGGCCGTGCCACCTCAAACATATCGCCAACATCAGGGCCTTCGACCGCATCCAGCAGCTTTGCGGCATCGCGTACAGAGCGCGTCACGGCGAATTCAATGCCCATGCCAAACAGCGGCAGACCGTAATGCGGGCCGATAGGCGTGCGGCCACGGGACGGTTTGAGGCCAATGAGGCCGCAATTGGCAGCTGGGATCCGTGTCGAGCCGCCGCCGTCATTCGCATGCGCCATCGGCACGATCCCTGCGGCAACCGCCGCAGCGGCCCCACCAGAAGAGCCGCCGGGCGAGCGCCCAGGGGCAAAGGGATTACGCGTCGGCGGGCCATAAACAACAGCTTCGCAGGCCGCGTTAAAGGCAAATTCCGGTGTTGAGGTGAGACCGAGCGTGACCAATCCCGCGTCTTGAAAGCGCTTATAAAGCGTTGAGCTTTCTTCATCGACGACGCCCAATCGCTCTAAAGCGCGGCATCCCATTTTTTGCGTGCGGCCAGCAATATGAAGGATCGCGTCTTTTGCGAGGAAAGGGACGCCAGCAAAAGGACCCTTGATCGATGCTTTTTCCGGCTTAGCAAAGGTTTCGACAACGCAGGCAATGGCAGGGTTAACGGCCTCAATCGCTTTATAGGCACAGGCCTGTAAGTCAGCAGCGGTGACCTCTCCGGATGCCACTAGAGTCGCCAGCTCGGTTGCGTCACATTGGACATATTCTGAAAGCTGCATGCCCCTCCTCCCCTTCTTCTCCGGCCGTTTAGCCCAAGAAGGGCCTGGCGCGCGGGTCTTATTCACCTGCTGGCGCTAGAAAGCTAGTACATGTGTCCAAAATTGGTCAAGAAATCTTACGTTTGGTCTTGATTTTGTGTTAAGGGAGGGAGCGAACGTTATGGACTTAACATTCGTATAAGACGACTATCTTACTGTTTGCGAAGGCGTTTATAGTAGTGGAATGAGACGTTGATGTCCATTGGAAAGGCCCTGGATATCGTTGAGCGGGCGGGCGTCCACGGGTGGGCGCGTGCAGAGACAGCACTCCGCTTTGCGGCCGATCGCGAAGCGAAAAGCCCAATGGCTGCTGCGATCATTGCCCGCGATAAGATGCGTCTGGTGGAAACAATCGTCCGGCAATGCGGATATGCTTTACCACTATGGGCGCTATTGCCGGGGTTTGACCAGATGCGCCATCGCCAGCCCTATGATGAAACGCGGGTTCAAGAGGCTCGTGCTGTGATGGCGGCGCTTGAGCGGCTGGTCTCAAACGCACCGGATAGATCACTTGGAGAGGTGTTGCGCCAAATTCTGATCTTAGCGCATAGCGCGTCTGACGCCCTTGGAGACAGCGCAGCGGCATCAGAGCATAGCAAAGGGCCCTTCCTGCTGCCGCCGGGGCCTTTTGAGGCTCTACGCGAGGCAATTGCGCCGCTATTGGGTGCATCCTCGCTGCTAGGCGCGCTAGCGGCGCTTGACAGGCTTGTGAGTGATAGAGCTTTAACCGTCGGTTCAGAGCGTGTCGCCGCTGTCTTCGCTTGGCCTATTTTTCTACAGCGCGCTGTGAAGCTGGACGTGTTTAGACCGCCCCCTCCCCTGCCCAATTCCTTGCCAACCCTCTTCACTCAAATTGAAGCCGATGCGGAAAACAGGCGGGTTTTGATTGGCCGTGTTGAGCAGTGGTATGACGAGGCTTTAAAGAAGGCAGACTACCAACGCACGGGCGCCTATGTTCCCAAAGCTTTGCAGTGGATTTGTGGCCATCCAATATTCACCGCTCAGAAATTGGCGGAAGAGATAGGAGTGGTTGAACGAACGGGGCAAATTCTGGCCAAACGCTTAAGCAGTGCTGGCGTTATCATCGCTTTCCAAAAGAGTGGAAAGCTTACCATATGGACTTTGAAGAACGACCCTTATGAAGATAATCATTTTATTTAGAAAGTTAGAGAGAAGTTAAGAGGTTAAACTGGTGTGAGACGCATTTAACTCCCTGTTCTACAATAAAATTATGACTACGGCTGTTCTTAAAGTGTCGAGTTGACGTTCCCATAATGTCATCTTGATCGTTCCTAAAGTATCAGCGGAGCGTTCCTGAAGGGTCGATATCTCGCACACTATGTTCCTAAAAGGTCGATGGGCGGGGTATGCGGGTGCTAGATTGAATCTTTTTCTTTGAACTTGGCTGGAAACTGATTCAATTTCGGTGCTGGTGATGAGATCTGGTGTCCGAGACGTGTAGCTAGCGTCGGTCTATCGTCACTTTGCGAACGCATTGAGAGTCCTACCTCCTTATTTCGGATCGCTTTGAGGGCAAATGCTGCATCGGCTGAACGTTGGTGTGATGTGAGAATATAAGTCCCAGCCTTATCACAACGTGTATTAGAGCTCGTGTTTATGGCGCTCGTGATAGCTTTTTAGAAAGCCCAGAAAGGCGCGCTGATAATGCTTAGGCGGTGCCGCATCTTTCGACATGAGCCATTTACGGTAGGTCTCGTGCACCGCATGAATGTCCCATCCGGGGTAGGTCGCACGGGCTTCCTCTAGGGTTTCGTCGGTTAGATAGGCCTGTCTATTGGTGTTTGCTGGGGCTGCCGCTGCGCGGATGGGGATAGTGTCTGCAACCTGGTCTGGCGCTGCCATCCGCCGTGTCATACGCAGTTTTGGTTCGCCGCCGCGGGGGCTGTCTTCTAACGACAGACTGTAGCTCGGCAATGCATCACGCTTCACAATTGCGATGATTTCGAATTTGAAGCGCCGATAGACGCCTTCCGCGCCGGACTTCTCGAACAGGGTCGGCAAGGAAATGGCAAAGCCCCCTGCCCCAGCGCCGCCGGCATGCTTTCGCGCTACTCGGTAGAGCCAGCGTTCGCGTCCGCCCGTGAGTTTGAAGTAGGCCGGATCAATGGCCAGGATGCCGCCTTTCATGAGGAGGCCATCGTAAAACCATCCCGACAGAGACAGGCTCATGCCCTTTGAGCGTTCGGTCTTTTCATCAACGAGCTGTGTCCAACTATCGAGCCAGGAGAAGGTCGTCTCGCGCCGGTTCTCTGCTCGGATGTTGGTTTTGATGGTGGTCGATACGAGGCGGTCTAGCGCGTTGCCAAGGAGGTCATAGGCGCGGCCCGTTGTCGGTCGTCCGATGGTCCTGAGGATGTCGTAAGGCATCACGTTGAGCGTACGTGGAATGTCATTCACGCCGCGCCGGGCCATATCGCTGATGACGCTTGCACAGTAGATGAGGATATCCGCATCCCAAATGGTGGCCATGCCATAGTCGGGGTTTGCCGAAACATGGACCCAGACTTTGCCGTCGGGCGAGCTGTAATCAATGGGCTTGAGGCGCTTTCTCTTGGCTAAGGAAAAGAAAGGCCGCTCCATGACTTCGCGTTGGTCGCGAAAAGGCAGGTCGCTGAGATACGGCAGAAAGAGATCAAATTGATCGTCGATATATGCGCGGCTTCGGTCAGTCATTGGCTTGAGTGGTTTTTGGGAAAAGGACGTGTTTCCCCGGGGAAACGAGTATTAGACGTGGGCAGTGACCTTGAGGCTGGTCAGCTGTTTCCCCAGGGAAACACAGCTGGGCGTTCACCGCATCAAGCCACGGCCGGAGGCGCTCAGATGAACTAGCGCTTCTTTAACGCCGTCAGCGATGGCACCGTTGTCCATCCCGGAGCCAGCATGGAGACGCAGCGTCACGCCTTGCCGATTGCTGGAAATCACGGTTATGGCTGGGCGTCCGTCGTCTGTGCGGACGACATAACGTTGATCTTCCCGATTTTGCGCAATCCCTGCATTGAGCAAGCGTTTGATGACTTCTGGCGCGCTGATAGGCGTTGTCATATTCTTGCGCCGGACGGCCTGTTCTTTGCTGAGCCTTCGGGCTTCGTTGATAATGAGCCCACGCCGCCCGTCATCGCTAAGAGCCTGGGCAAGCGGATAACTTGGCTTAAGTTTAATGTCTGCTTCTGCCGCAAAGGCGGATACGACGTCTTGCGGCAGGCTTGCCACTTTGACCATCTTTGACAGCCAGCCTTTGCTGAGGTTCAAGCGCTCAGCCATCCGGGTGAGATGATTTTTATAATGGGTTCGCAGCGCCGCAGCATAGTTGCGCGCTCGCTCCATATCTGTGACGTCTTTACGCGCCCTATTCTCCAAATCAGACAGCCGGAACGCGCTTTCATCGTCTAGGTCATAGACCTCGGCTAAAAACCGCATGTTCGGATAATTGTTGGCGCGCAGCCATTGTACGGTCCAATGGCGCCGGGTGCCGGCGATTACCTCATAGTCATGGTCTGCATCGCCTTCAACGCGGCGGACGATGGCGGGCACTTTCTGACCGCCTTCCGCTACAATAGAGCTGATAAGGTCAGCACAGCTTTCTTCTGAAAGCGCTTCATAGCGACGCGCATTGCCTGGCCACACCCTTACGCGGGCTGGGTCAAGCTGAAGCTGCGTGACCTGCTTTACTTCGCCTGAGGCCACCCGGGCCAAAGCCGATTGTCGGCCCAAAAGTGTCGTACCCTCTGGCCGACGCCGACTGGATGGCGACTGCGGCGCGGTTGCGGCGCTTGTCTGCGCATCTGCTGCTAAGCTCCGAACAGGCGGCATCGGCGCCCGCATGGGGCGGCCCGCGCGGCCTGTTTCTTCAGCCGGTTCTACTGGCGCTCTGTTTTCGTCCGCCAACAAATCATCTAGATATTTCTTCTGCCGTCCGCTCATGATGCCCTATCAGAACAAAAGGTGTACATTAAGACTGTGACTATCATCATTGTGCAAGTGCCTCGGACAAGCGGGCGCCATCTACGTTTGCGCGGCCCCAATGGCGCCGAATGAGCTGCTCCACTTGGCCCATGGCCTCGTTTAAATTGGTCTTGCAGCGTCGATGGGTGCGCGCCGTTCCAATGGGCCGTTCAAGCTCAAAGACCGTCATCATGCGTAAGGCTGCATGGCTGATTTCAGCGCTCTCAAGAATGGGCACAGGGAGGAGGGAAGACCCGAACGTCTGCTCCATGATGGTCATCATCATGGACTGGCTAGGGTCGTTCTTATCCAGCTTTGAGCAGAGCAAGCGGCAAAAGCTATAGTCCACGGCAATACCGGCTTGCTCCAGCTGCGCAATGACTTGGTCCATCATTGAGAGGAATTGCACCGTCGAGCAAAAATCTGGTGTCGTGGCCGCCAAAGGCACGAGCAGTGCATTGGCCGCCTGCATGACGGCCAAGGAGATAGTGCCGAGGGCAGGGGGTGGGTCGAGGATGACCACATCATAGCGCTGCGCTAAATCAACGAGGCCTTGCTTTAGCTTACGAAAGCGCGTGGCGAGCACCGACTGACCGTCCGCACCTGCCGCGGCCAACTCATATTCCACATCAAACAGTTCCAGATTCGACGGAATGAGGTCCACATTGGGCCACGGCGTTGGCTGGACAGCGTAGAGAAGGTCCGCCTGGGTCGGGTCAATGCTCAGATAAGGATAAAGGGTTTCTTCGCGCTTGATGTTGAAATGAGGGTTAAACCCAAACAGGGTCGTCGTGGTGGCCTGGCTGTCGCAATCGACGACCAAGACCCGGTAGCCTTGCACGGCCAGATAGTGCGCCAAATGGGTGGTCACGGTGGACTTGCCAACGCCGCCTTTGAAGTTCTGCACGGCCATGATGGCGGGGGCATCGCCCTCAGCCCGCCGTGGCGACGCGCCAAGCACCTCGCGCATATTCAAAATGGCGGGAATGTCATAGCCAACGCGCCGGCCATTTTCGGCCGCCGGGGGAGGGGGCAGGCGGCCATCCTCCTCGGCCATGCGAATGCGATTGGTCGAGCATCCCAGCAGGCCTGCAACTTCCGCAATGCCAAGCCGAACACTCAAGCCCTTGCGGCTTTCCGGCAGAAACGCTTTGCGCCGCAGCCGGTCCACCATCCGCTCGCCCGCATCTGCTAAAGCGCCTATATACTCTGACTCTGAAGCCGCCAGGCCAGTGCCCGCAACACTTGCATCATCTTCAGACCCAACTGGCGGCAATGAACGTGAAGCCATCAATTCGCCCTCACTTGAACGATGTTATGGCAATATATGACGGATTTTATTCAATTGGGCAAGAGCCTGCCGGCAGATGTGCAATGGCAGGGTGGGCCGGCGTTCAGGCTAAGCGGGGCGGAGGTAGAGTAAGGCCCGGATGGAGCCGTTGTTTTTGAGGTGGTATGTCAGCCCAAGTCGACCGCTTCAAAGCCCTCAAATTCTGGGTGACCTTGATAAACGCCTTGCGTGTCGCCGGCATTTTTGTGGGCCATGCGGAAGGCTTCTGACTTAGTCCAATCTACAAAGGCGTCCCGGCTTTCCCAGATGCTGTGCGAGGCATATAAGGTGTGGTCGTCGTTTTCTGGGCCTTTTAGGAGCGTAAAGCTTTTAAAGCCTGGGACGGAGGCCAAATGGCTGTCTCGGCTGCGCCAGACCTCTTCAAATTGTGCTTCCTTGCCGCGATTGATCTTAAAGCGGTTCATGGCCACATACGGAAAATCAGTGCTCATGGGAAAAGGTATCCTTTGTTTCTCGCTCAATCGCCGGACGTGGGCGCGAAGTGGGGTGGGGCGGCTCACTTTTGGGCGCAACAGCCCAAATCTTCGTTCCTAGCAGGGCCTTGCCCGGTACAAGGCCCAGCGTGGCTGTGGAGGGTGAGGCTGGGCTCGTGCCCTTTAAGAGGAAGCCGCGCTCTGTGCGCGCAGCCACCTCCTTCACAATGCGCCCGAGCCTTGGATGTTGCACAAGAACCGTATCGCCTTTCTGATAGCGGCGCCGTTTTTGAAACAGCGCAAAGCTGCCAGAGGGCAGCCCCGGCTCCATGCTTTGGCCATCAATCCTGGCCAGCGTTAATCCAAACAAACCCATACACACCGGGCGCGCCAGAAAGGGCGCTGCCGCTCCTTTTTTAAAGGTCGGTTGTCACCACTTCTAAATTGGGCGCATATGGGGTTGTGACACGCTTGGTGGCAACGCCTTTGCTGTCCCAAAACATTTCTGCGAATTCATTCACCAATTCCACCAGCGCTAGGCCGTCTTCGCGGTGCACATCCTGCTTGCACGCGCTCGCCTTGAGCATGATGGAATGCGCAAGGGAATGGACATTGGGGTATTTCTCCAAAAGCGGGCCTTTGAAATAATCGCCCCAGATGACCCGCACCTCATGCTTCACCGCTTCGGCTTCCTTTTCTTTGCGCACGGCATTGCGGGCCAGCAAGTTGGCAAGCGGGACCGGGTCGCCGCTGGCGTCATGCATGATGTCCATCAGGCGCACTATGGTGACGGCGGAAATCAGGGCAGGGGCCGGGTCATATATACCGCACGGAATGTCACAATGGGCTTTGGCATGGCCAATGGCGCCAGCGCGGTCGAGAGATGTTAGAAGTTTGAAAATCACAGATGAAGTCCTCCAGGGCGATTCCTAATCGGGCTATATCAGCGCCGACATGCGCCGCAAACCCAAGCGAATGTGGATTGGCATAAACGGAATAGCCATCGGTGCCTCACCACGGCCTATGAGTGCCGCAAATCGCAACACTAGTCTAGGACTATGCGCCAGCGACCATGCACTTCAGAACGGCTCTAAAGCCGCAGTGGCTTAGCGGCGCTGCTTTCTTGCCCGTTGACGCACAGGCTGCTTTTGCGGCCTCAGGGTCGCGCCGGCTACGGCCAAACCGCCCAAAAGGATGACTGTCGCAATCGTTATCATGCCATTGACCTCGTCTATGGTTAGGACGCCGCTGCTGGCCTGTGCAGGCAGTGGCAGCATCGCTCCACTCAGGATAGATAGTATTTTACGCGTATTTTTCACGCAACCCCCTCATTATTGGATTGGCCAGGGCCTATTAAGCCGTTGCCACAAGCGAAAGCTTGGGCGCGCCTTTGGGGCGCAGGGGCTTTGATTTGGTCTGAATATAGTCGGGCGAGACCACCATCATATCATGGCGGGCAAAGGCCTTACCGATTTCGCGGACTGTCGCCAGCAACACCTCTGGTGTAGGACCGGCCAATAGCCAGGCCAAATGCGCACCCGCAGCGTCCATATCGTCCACCTGCGCAGCGCTGACAGCGGCCAAGATAGACGCTTCATCACGGGTGATATGCACATGCCCCGGTGTGGCGAGCCCCACTTTGCGCCGTCCACATTGGCCCAGCGCCGCGGCAAAGGTGCGTATCGCGTTAAGCGTTGCTGTGGCATCGTCGCCAAGAGAGCGCTGAAAGCCTTTTTCAACACAGGCGCAGTTCGATTTGCCTTGGGCGCTGGCGCGAAACCCCCAAATGCAAATCCCGGCGCCGCCGCCTAAGTCCACTAACGTAATGTCTTGAATAAACGCGTCACTGTGCATGCAAATCTGTCCTGGCTGGCGTGGGGTGCGCTCCTCTAACGCGCGAAACACAAGCATATATGATAATGCTTTGCAACAGCATATGCAGGGGGTGTGACCTTAGACTTTGGTCCTAACGCTCTTCACCTCGGCTCACCGGCGCAGTATCTTTGTGCAGTGCGCTGATGGAGGGGAGGGCGCTATGCAGGCCATGAAAGAAATCGAAGAGCTGGAGATTGCCGATTTTCTAAGCGGCTATCCGCCTTTCGATGCCTTACCGCCCGCAGCTCTAAGCGACTTCATTGCCGCCATATCGGTGCGCTATGCTCGCCGCGGCACGGAAATTCTGTCCGCGGGCAGTCACAATGATACGCTGTTTGTGGTTCGCTCAGGCGCTGTGGAACTATTTGTTGGCGGCACGGATTTGGCGCATCGCTTTTCCGCGGGCAATTGCTTTGCCTATCCTTCCTTGTTGCGCGGCGGCAAAACGCGCCACAGCGTCAAAGCGCTTGAGGATACGCTGCTCTATTGCGTGCCAGCCGCGCTCTTTCATGATTTTTTCGCCAAATACGAAGCTTTTCGCCTCTATTTTTCAACGGAGGAAGCGGAAAGGCTGCGCGTTGCTATTAGCGCCCGCAGCAGCGAAGACATATCAGTGGGCGCACTGCAATCCGCTGGCACGCCGCTGGCCAATATCATCGGAACCCGCCCTCTGGTGACGGCTGCGCCATCCCTCAGCTGTGGCCAAGCAGCGGCGATGATGGCTGAGGAAGATGTATCGACCTTGCTCATCAAGGACGGCGCGGCTTTGCTTGGTATTCTGACAGATAAGGACCTGCGCCGCCGACTGCTGGCGTGCAATCTACCCTATGACACCCCCGTCGCGGCGGTCATGACCCCAAATCCCATCACTGTCCCAGACAGCGCAGCGGGGTTTGATGCCCTGCTTCTCATGATGCGGCACAATTTTAGCCATTTGCCTGTAACCGGCGCGGATGGAGCCCTGCGCGGCATTGTCTCCGCTCGAGACCTGCTCAAACGGATGAGCCTCCACGCCCTGCATTTGGCGCAGGACGTGGCCAAGGCCGCTACGCCCGAAGAGGTTGTGGCAGCGGTGCAACCGCTTGGCCAGTCCATGGCCGCTTTGGTAGAGGCTGACCTAACGGCCCATGTGATAAGCCAATTTGTATCGTCCGTGGCAGAAGCCGCCCACCGTCGGCTCGCAGAGCTGGGGGAGGAGGCGCTTGGCCCGCCCCCGATTGACTATGATTTTGTGGTGTTCGGCTCGCTCGCCCGGCGCGACCAAAGCGGCGTGTCTGACCAAGACAATGGCTTCATCTTGGATGATAGCTATGACCCCGCTGTCCATGGAGACTATTTCAAAGCGCTGGCCCGCTATGTGAGTGACCATTTGAATGCGGCGGGCTATGTGTATTGCAACGGCAACATTATGGCGACCAACGACAGTTGGCGGCAAACCCTGTCGGACTGGATGGATACCTTCGATGGCTGGATTTCCTCTCCCGAGCCAAAGGCGGTGATGCACACATCCATCTTCTTTGACATGCGGGCCGTGAAGGGCAGCGGCGCCTTGATTGCCCAATTGCGCGACCGTGTGAGTGCGGCGGCAAAGGGCAATACGGTGTTTTTGGCGCACCTGGCCGGTAATGCGCTGTCCTCAAAACCACCGCTTGGCTTCTTCCGCCAACTGGTTGTTGAAAAAGATGAGACCGGCGATGAAACGCTTAATCTAAAGCGTAGAGGCATTATGCCCATCACGGATATCGCCCGGCTGCAGGCCTTGGCCCATGGAATTACCGAGGTTGGCACGCGGGCGCGGCTGTCAGCATTGCTGGCTGCCGGGCTCCTCAACGATGAAGACCTGCGCGACTTGATGGACGCCCAAGAGTTCATCGCCATGACCCGTTTGCGCCATCAGGCTGAGCAGGCGAAAACAGGCATTCCAATTGATAATCTCGTCCACATTGAAAGGCTGTCGCGCTTTGAACGAGACCATCTCAAAGACGCCTTTGGCATTATCCGCCGCGCCCAATCGGCCATCTCCATGTCGTATATGGGCGCCATGTTGTGAAACCGCCGACCAGCTATAGTTTGGCGGGCTGGCAGCTGGCCAGGCGGCGCAAAAAGGCTCTTTCGGCAACGCGGCACGCGCCTCTTCGGACAGTGCTTGAGGCGTCTCTGCCCGCCCCATCTACTCCCTTTGGCGATGTGCCATTCCTGTGCCTTGATTTTGAGACTACTGGGCTTGACCCAGCGCGCGATCATATCTTGTCCATTGGCTGTGTGCCGATTGTAGGCGGCATGGTGCAGCTCGGTGCGGCGCATTATTGGATCGTTGATTTTGCTGGCACGCTTGATGAGGAAACGCTGGCCATTCATGGCCTCACCCATGACGATTTGGCAGATGGCATTCCCTTAGCACAGGCTATCGATGGCCTCTTGGGCCAGATGCCTGGCGTTGTCATGGTTGCCCACCAAGCCAGTATAGAGCGGCAGTTTTTATCTGCTGCCACACAGGAGCTCTATGGCGCTGCGTGCGAAACGCTGTGGGTATGTACGCTCACCCTGGAGCGTCAAAGGCTAAAGCACACGGGCCAGCATCTCTCGGTACGCCTAAGCCAGAGCCGGGAGCGCTATAATCTGCCGCGCTATAAGGCGCATCATGCCTTGATGGATGCCTTTGCCGGCGGCGAGCTGCTGTTGGCCCAGGCGGCGCATATTGGCGGCGACAGGTGTAAGCTGGCCGCGCTCGTCTAGCCTCTATCAATCAGCACAGCGACGCCTATAGTAGGCGCGTGGAGGGCATTTGAATGAATGGCGCAGAGGTTATTTTTGAAACGCTGGCGCGCTCCGGGCTAGAAGTGGTGTTTACCAACCCGGGCACGTCGGAAATGCAGCTGGTAGCGGCGCTTGATACGGTGACGGCTGTCCGGCCGGTGCTTGGCTTGTTTGAGGGCGTGTGCACTGGCGCAGCGGATGGTTACAGCCGTGCCTGTGGCAAAACGGCGGCCACCTTGCTGCATTTGGGCCCTGGCCTCGCCAACGGTTTGGCCAATGTACACAATGCCAAGAAAGCAGGCAGCGCTGTCGTCAATATCATTGGCGATCATGCCACCTATCACTTGGAGCTGGATGCGCCGCTCACCAGCGATATTGCAGCGGTGGCAAGGCCCATGTCGCACCATGTGGAAAGCTTGGTTGGGCCGGAGGACATCGCGACAGGCAGCGCCGCTGCCATGGCTGCCTCACAAGCCAATGGCGGCCAGGTCTCAACGCTCATTGTGCCGGCAGATTTGGCATGGTCGACTGCGCAAGTAGACCCGGTGACAGCAACACTGACCGCGCCGTCGCAAGCCGACGGCGACATTGGCCCTGCGGTAGAAGCACTGCGCGATCATCCAGAGCGCACTATGCTCTTCTTAGGAGGCCGCGGCGCGCTGCGGGATGATGTCATCGCGCTTGCCGGCAAAATCCAAGCTCAAACGGGCTGCCGCCTTGGCGTTCCCACCTTCAATGGCAACGTACCGCGCGGGCAGGGGCGGGCCGCATTGGAAGGCACGCCTTATTTTGCGGAGTTGGCGGTCAACTTTTTTGATTCCATCGATACCTTGGTACTGATTGGCGCCAAACCGCCGGTCGCCTTCTTTGCGTATCCCGACAAGCCGAGTATTTTAACCCGGCCAGACTGCCATCTGGTTACATTGGCTGCGCCCGGTGCACCATGCGTGGACATGATGACGGCGTTGGTCGATGGTGTTGGTGCCGATCAGGCTGCGCCGCGCACGCCCGTGCCGCATGATTTCGGCAAGCCATCCGGACCCATCACCACTGAGACCTTTGCTGCCGCCATTGCACGCCATATCCCAGAAAATGCGCTGATTTCCGATGAGGCCATCAGCTTTTCCATGAACCTGCCGCAGATGACGCTAGCCAGCGCGCCGCATGGCTGGATGAGCTGTACTGGCGGTGCGATTGGTCAAGGCTTGCCGGTCGCGATCGGCGCTGCGATTGGCGCACCCGGCAGCAAGGTCATGGCCATCACCGGCGATGGCTCGGCCATGTACACCATCCAATCGCTGTGGACGATGGCGCGCGAAAACCTGGATGTGATTGTCGTCGTGGTGAACAACGCTGCCTATAACATCCTGCAATTTGAAATGCTGCGCACGGGGGCCAATAGCATTTCAGAGCGGGCACAGACCATGTTGGGCCTGGGTGACCCGCGGCTTGATTTTTGCGCTATGGCTACAGGCATGGGCGTCCCTGCCGTTCGGGTTGACACGGCAGAGGCCCTGGATGATGCGCTGGCCCGCGCTGCCAAGGAGCCTGGCCCCCAACTCATTGAAGCGATGGTCTGACCCGTTTTCCGCTGCGCTGCGCCTAAGACTGTGAAGGGGGCGCATCCATGAGCGAAAACAACCTACAAGATATCAACGCTTTCGTGCAAAAGCACAAAACAGCGGTCATCATCGGCGCTGTCGTGATCGGTGTGCTTGCGCTCTCCGACAGCGGCGAACAAAGCGCGCCCCCTCGCCAAGGCAGCGGGCCCTATCCAGCGCAAGATCCCTATGCCAACGACCCTTATGCAAATGACCCCTATGCTGGCGGCGGGGGCGGTGGCAGCGATTACGACCCTTATGAGGAGTATAAGGAGCGTGAGCGCCGCAAGGACGAGCAACATGAGCGTTTTGTCGACGAAGTCATCCGTGAAGTGCAGACCTGCACAAAAGACGACGGGACCATCGTCTATGATGTTCCCGTCACGGTGGATTGTGAGAGTTTGAACTAGAGCTGCTCTAAGCCGCCGTAAACGCTCTGCCCGGGCGATAGGGCGCTAAGCGGCTGATGGCCCGGTCTTCTATGATTTCATAGGCAGCGAGCTGCCCGATAGCTGGAGCGAGGGTGACCCCACTATGAGTGATGGCGAGGTAGATGTCTGGGCGCAGCGGCGCTGGGCCGAGCACTGGGTGACCATCGATGGGCATAGGCCGCCAGCCGATGGACACATCCGCAATCTCCGCGTCTTTGAGGTCAGGCAAGATGGCTGCCGCCTTGGCCAATAGCCGGGCCGCTTCTTGCTCGGCTCTGGCGTCGTCCGGGAAGCGCTGCGCCCGGTCTAGCACCCCGGGCAGAGGCCTTGCCGGCTCGCCCAGGACAATGCGCCCGTCGCTCAGTTGATGGAGATAAATGTCAGGGCCAGCCAGCAACCGGCGCAGTACCATCGGGCGGGCTTTGGTGATGACGATGACGCCAGGTGTCACCTCTTGTGGCACTGCGCTGCCCGCCAATGTCGCTGGTAAGTCGAGGGCCGCGCCGGTTGCTAAAACCAAGCGGTCCGCTTCCAGCTCTCCCTGGCTTGTGATGACGCTGCGCAGCCGTGCCCCGCGCAAGGCCACATCCTCTAGGCCGCAGTTTTCGATGATTTCAGCGCCAAACTTTTGCGCGCCTGACAAAAGCCCGCGGGTTGCGGCAACGGGATCAACCGCTGCATCGCGCTCAGCAAAAGCAGCAGATGACGGGCCATTTGCCGCTAGGCTTGGCACCAAGGAGGCAATTGTGTCTTGCTCAACCATGCGCGACGGCTCGCCCCAGGTTTGTTGCTCTTCAATCTGCTGGGTCAGCGCGGCCATGCGCGCCTTGCCGTCAAACCATTCCAGTGAACCACCATGGACAACCGGGATGCCCAGCTCCTCCTCAAGCACCGCCCAGCCGGAAACGCCCAGCTGGCTGAGGCTGTGATAGTGGCGCGGCTGCTTTGCCCAGCTGGCGTTTATCCAGCCAAAGCTCTTGCCAGTTGCGCGCGCCGCCGGTGCGTCTTTCTCAATGATGGTGACCTTTGCCCCATTCTTACTGAGGAAATAACCAATGGCTGCGCCAATGATGCCGGCGCCGGCGACCACGACTTTCAAACGCCCGTTCTCTGCACGCGCGCAGCCCGCCACAGCGCTCGCGCCAAGCAGGGCCAGGAGCGGCCGACGACTTAGACGGGGGTGTGTGGGCATCGCAAATGAGTCTCTCTTGATACACTTCAGCAATGGCGGGGCGACATTGAACCGGCGATGAACCATAGGGTGCGTGAGACATCTCGTCTCGTTACAAGAAACGTGTGCGCCATCAAGTTGCCTTATATCATACCTAGGCGCCGACATTGCCATATCCGGGGCCATGCACATGCTGACATACTATCGGGCGTTTTTCGCCATTTCCCTTGCTTTCACCTTGGCGTTCGAGGCCAAGGCAGATGATAAAATTGTGCTCGGCTATGTGGAAAATGCCTTCCTTGGCAAGTTGGGTCTGGCGTTAAAGGCAAAATTGGATACGGGGGCAGCGTCCTCATCGGTCTATGCTCGCGACATTGAGCTCTACACCAAGGGCGAGACGGATGATTGGGTCCGCTTCCGCTTGATAGACAAAGACGGCCGCAAGATACGCTATGACCAAAATGTCACGCGCTTTGTCCTCATCAAGAAGAAAGCTGGCGGCGGGTTTATACGGCGACCGGTGATAAAGCTGCCACTGTGTGTCGGCGGTATATCGGCGACGGCTGACGTTAACCTGGCGGACCGGCAAGACTTTAATTATGAACTCCTCATTGGCCGCGAATTTCTGGCAAACAGAATCTTGGTAGACTCTGGTCAGTCATTCCTGGCAGAAAAACCCTGCGATGTGGGCGTGAAAAAAGATGAGGACTAGCCACTGTGAACAGCAGCGCGCACACGCGCATATTGGCGCTCCTCTGCCTCACAATCGGCCTGGGCATCTTTGTTTATAAAACGAGCTCCTTCCAAACCCCTCTGACCGCCGAAGTTCAGGAAACGGTTTGGGACATTGAGCTGTTCATTGATTTCATGGCCCGCGATGAACCGGTGCGGGTTGAAGCCTTTATTCCGGGCACAGCGGGCGGGCGGCAAATTGCCCAGGAACAGTTTTATAACGGCGCCTTTGGACACCGGGTCGTAGAGGGGGCGGCTTTGACCGAAGACGGCGAAGTGGCGCCGCAAAATAGGCTCAACCGCAAATCCATTTGGACCTACCGCTATCCCAACGACCGGAAGATATTGCGCTATCAAGGCCGCATCACCGCGCAGGATGGGGAGACGCCCATTGCACCCTTTGGCAAAAAGGCGCAGGCGAACCTGCTGGCGCGCATTGCCGATGACGTGACGCGCCAAGCCTTTCTCGTTTGGTCCAGCGACCTGCAGCGCCAGTCCGCTGATGCGGACTCTTTCGCAGCATTAGTGGTTGAGCAGATTTTTTCAGAGCAGCCCAGCGATGAGGTCCTCACGCTCTTAAAGGATTTACCGCCTAGCACGGCGCGATTGGTGTTGGCGCGCAATGTGCTTATCTCGCAAAAAATCCCGGCTCGCATAGCAAACGGCGTGGTGCTGACGGGGCCGATGCGCCAGGCGCAAGTGCAGCATTGGCTGGAATATGCGCCTGATGGTGTTGGCCTGCGCTATTTTCCCGGTGAAGCGCCAGACCGGTTCTTTGCCATTTGGTTTGGTGAGAAGCCCCTTATCCAAGCCGATGGCGCGTATGAGCTAAGCGCGCAAATCTCACTCAGCCCCGTCGTGGTCTCCGGCGAAATTGCGGCCGCCAGGTCCGGTGTGGCGACTGCGCCGCTGGTCAGCTGGCTGCGCTTTGACCGGCTGCCGCTGACCACGCAGCTCGTTTACGGCGTCCTGGTTACCATTCCCGTGGGCATCACGCTGCTGGTTTTCTTGCGGCAGTTCATCGGCGTTCAAACGCTTGGCACCTTCATGCCCGTGCTCATCGGCATTGCCTTTCGCGAAACGGCGCTGTGGAATGGCATTTTCCTGTTCAGCTTGCTTGTCGGGCTTGGCCTTGCTGCGCGCTTTTATTT